>JAABUR0100005102.1_pt1 | contig 16976 bp, 24 predicted proteins | sample 5560091 | NCBI WGS metagenome assembly JAABUR01 (sample SAMN10711879, study PRJNA513375) | rock metagenome | isolation source: Antarctica rocks | place: Antarctica: Victoria Land, University Valley sud | reverse complement strand
GCGTAATCCGCCTGGCGGAGCAGCTCGAGCGCAGCCGCGACGGGTCCGTCGCCGGCGTCGAGCTCGAGGACCGCGAGAGCTGCGTGATCCTGCGCGCCGTGACCAGCGGCGACCCCGGCTCGGACCCCAGCGTGGCCATGTCGTTGGCCCAGCGCAACTCCGATGTCCTCGCGGCCGCGATCGACAAGCCCATCGAGGTGGTGGGCGCAGAGGGCTCAGCGGCAGCGGGGCGGCCGGCGCTGTGAGCCGCACAGATCCGGCCAGGCGCTCTGATGCTGCGCCTCGGCCGCCCCTCCGCCGCATACGACAGACAGCGGCAGTTCCCGGTGCTACTTCCTGCACGGTGTGGGTGACAGCTTCGACGAACTGGGCAAAGCCCCGCCAGGGACATCATGAATACCGCGAAGGGCCTCGACGCGATCGTCGTGATGGCTGAAGCCGCCCGTGGCTTCGACGCAAACTGGTGGAACGCCGAGCCTGACGCAAGCATCGCACAACTGGGTGCTCTGCTAGATGAGTAGTTCCGCGGGTTTAGGCGATGTAGTCGGTGAGGGTGCGTGGTGGGCGGCCGAGTTGGTGGTTGAGGGTGACTGCTGCGGCGAGGGCGAGGAAGCGGCTGGCGATGCGGGCTCTGAGGCCGCGGAGGGTGCGGGCGCCGTGGCGTTCGAGGGTGAGGATGTCCTTGGCGGTCCAGTAGATCGATTCGATCCGTTGACGGATCGGGGCCAGGTGCAGGCCCCGGCCGGGCTCGTCTTTGCGGCGTGGCCGCACGATCAGCGCCTCGAGGTCGGCCGCTTGGCGTTGAAAGTCGCGGCCGGCGTAGCCTTTGTCGCCGATGACCGTGATCGGTCCGTGGCGGTTGACGCGTGCAAGCAGTCCCAGGCAGACCTCGCGTTCGCTGGCTTTGGGCGAGGTCAGCGCCATCGCCCTGGGTGTGCCGTCTGGGGCCATCAGGGTGTGCAGCCGCAGCCCCCAGAAGAAGCGGCTGTGGCTGGCGCAGTAGCCGTAGTCGGCGGCGTCTGCGATCGCTCCGCCGAGGCTGCTGGCGCCGGCGCGCTTGACGGTCTCGCGCGATCGGGCGCATTCCACCGGGGTGGAATCGACGAGCAGCACGTCGTCCTGCCAGCCGGGGCTTTGGCTTGCGAAGGTGGCCATCAGCGCCTCGATCGTGTCGGCCAGTCGGTCGCGACGCTTGTGAAACCCCGAGCGGCTGGTCAATGCGGGGAACAGGTGCCCCAGTCGCTTGACGGCGGTCTTGACGAAGCGCTCGTCGGAGGGGATGCCCATGATCGACTGCGCCACGCACAGCGTGACGACCTCCGCGTCGGTCAGGCTCCTCCTGGCATTTCCTGGCCGTTGGGGCAGGAGATCGTCGGCGGTGCAGAACACCGAGATGAGCAGCAGGTCGAGGTCGGCGAGCATCGAGGCTCCTTTGAGTCGGCGGTGACAGAACGCACCGCCGACTTCGACCTGACTGCTTATGTCCCCTTCAACCCCGCCACACCCCACCCCGCCGTGGAACTACTCATCTAGGTGCACTCGGTTGCTGGCGTGCGACAGAAGACGGCCGCCGCCCAGCCGCTTGCTGCCCGCCGCCAACTGTTTATGCGAGAAGCTCGTATTCGGTTGCGCATCGCTGCCGCTCCTCGACGAAAACGATCACGTCTGTGCTGCAGGGCGCTGCAACTCCTTCGCGCCGGGAGGAATAGCGCGCCGCACCGCTTCCCGCGTTATCGGATTTGCCTCGGAGCGGCTGGCCAGCGACCTGACGGGCTGCGGGTAGCCCACGCGCCGGGTCGAGCGCTTGATCTGGCGGCGCGTTCGCGCACGTCGCGGTCATCCTCCGAGCGCCTTCTGAGTGGCTGTCGGATAAAGCCAGCTCAAGAATCGTGCTGCCCTCTCGCGGAGATAGGCCCGAGCCCATCCTGAGGCGCGCCGGGTGGGGTGTGGAAATGGCCATCTCATCCGTCATCGACCTCCACTCCGCGTGTTCCTAGACCATTCAGCGGCGCTCGGTCCAGTCGGTCGAGGGCGGGAAACTTCGTCACCTCGGCGGGGGCGGCGCGTTGTAGGTCATGTACCCGATTCGAAGGACGTTCCCCTTGCGCCGTACTGCATGCGCCTTTTCCGGTCTACTTCTCGTTGCTGTGCTGCTGCCGGCGGGGGCAGTGGCGACCCACAAGCCTGGCCACAATCCCGGGCCGGCCTACCCCGGGCCGGGGCAAACGCCCTCGCTTTCGATCGCCGCGAAGCCCGCCACCACCGTCTTTCGGGGGGCGACGGTGATCTCCGGCCGCCTCCAAGGTCAGAACAAGGCGAACAGGACGGTCGTGCTGGCAGCCGACGAGTATCCGTTCACCGGTGGCTTTGCGTTCGCGACGACGCGGACCGACTCCAACGGTTCCTACAGCTTCACGCGTCGCCCGGCACGCAACACCCTCTTCCGAGCCGCGGTCGGGACGCTTCGAAGCGCGGCGGTGGGGGTGAAAGTGCGGATTCGGATGAACTTGTCCGTGAGTGACTCAACCCCGCGCGTCGGCCAGCGGGTGCGCTTCAGGGGCAGGGCCTGCCCCGCCCACAACGGATTGCTCGTGCGGATCCAGCGCCGCAGCTCAACCGGGCGCTACCGCACGGTACGCCGGACGCGGCTGCGTGCCGCCACGCGCTGCTCGACCTACAGGCGCACCTTCCGGATCTACCGCGACGGCCGCTACCGGGTGACCGCAGCAGACGCCGACCACGCCCGCGGCTACAGCCGCTCGCGCCTGATCGACGCACACCGCTAGCGCCAGTCAGAAAGAGGAAGGCATCTCGTGGGCGAGAGCCCCGCAGACGACATTCAGGCCTACCTGGACGGGGCCACATTTCCCGTGAGCAAGGACGAGCTGATCAAAGTCTCGGAGCGAAACGGGGCACCCGAGGAGGTGCTGGAGCGCCTGCGCCTGATCGACACGGAGCGGTTCGCGGACCCCGAGGCCGTGCGGGCGGCCTTGGGAAATTCGTCCAGACGGGAATAAGTTTTGCCGCTGGGGGTAGTAGAGCGCCCATGTACATCGGATCTTCCATATTCATGATCGCGTTCGGCGCGATCCTCAAATACGCGGTGACCGCCACGGTGGCGGGCATAAACATCCAGACGGTAGGCGTGATTCTGATCGTGGCGGGGATAGTCGGACTTGTCCTCTCGCTACTGTTGGATTTCTCGGCCTCACGCCGCGCCCCGGGCGAAGTTGAAGTCGTGCGCGAGCGTGAGCCCATCGTGCGGGAGCGCTACTAGCCCAACTGTCATCGGCAATCCGTGCATCAGCCTTCCCAGGCTGGCTCGCTGACATAGGCGACAATGTCGTCCTTGGCCGGCTCCTGACGAACCTCTTCGAGGACCGTCGTCTCCCGCCCGGCCAGCCCCGACGGCCGAGCGATCGCGTGCGCAAGCCAGCTGGGAGCCTGATCATGGTCCACCTGCGCCCTCATACCTCCAACTCATCCGTCGCCAAACGCGACCTCACCGGTCCCGGCAGCATCGGGCGCATTGACCGGCAAGCCAGCTGTTTCGCTGATCTAGTAACGCACAACCCTCGGCTTCGAAGCGCGCGGGGGGGCGCGAATGCCATCGGACGAGGGAAGGTGGCCGTCGTCGCGGCACAAGGAACCGCGGCAGCCACGCCCGGTGTACGCCGCCTCGCTGGGTTCGGCCGCCGGGGATCGCCGGTGCACCCGAGTAGCTGCCGCCCGCGGCGCCTGGTCTTGGACGATGATGGGCACGAGTGAGGCGGTGGTGGGAGAATCGGCGCCACTCGCCGAAAGGAACGCCATGGAGTCCTCCACGCCCACCCGCGTCCTCATCGTCGCCAAGCGGACGGCCGCAACGCCGCCGCTGATCGAGGCGGTGCGCCGGCGCGCCGGGTCGGGGCCGTGCACGTTCACGCTGCTCGTCCCGCACTCCTCACACGGGCTCAGAAAGCTCGCAAGCGTCGAGGCCAGCGACAGCGACATCGACGAGTCTCAGGCGGTGCTCGAGCTGGCCCTCCCTCTACTCGAGGACGCCGTCGGAGGTGAGATCGACAGCATGATCGGCGACGCGGATCCGTTTGCGGCGATCCAGGACGCGGTCAACCGCCGCGGCGTAGACGAGGTCATCCTGTCCACGCTCCCCGCCCACATCTCGCGCTGGCTCAAGCTGGACCTGCCCAGCAAGGTCATGGGACTCGGGCTCCCAGTCACCCACGTCGAGGCGCCCGGCCGGGCTGGTTGAAAGGCCGAATCACAGCCAGGCGGCGTCGAGACACTCTACTTGAGGGGGTCGCCGCCTCCGAGCGGGCTCTCTTTATTGAAGCGTCCACGATCGAGCTTTACCCAGACGGACGTCCTTCGCCTACAGCGGGAACATCGGTGCGCTGCACAGGGGGGAGGAGCGAGCCTCTTGGCCCCTTGCACAGGAATAGCCGCTACTCGCTCTCTAGAATCGCGGCGCGATGGCGTTCGGGTTCCCGCGCATGGACAAGACCGTGTTGCTCGGCCCGGCTGCGCTGGCGAGCATGGCGGCACGGAGGGCGAGTGAACCTGAGGCGCGTTGGCTGCTCCAGCAGCCCCGGGGAGTGCGCACGAGCTACGTGAGGAAGGTCCTCGACGCCGAAGACGAGCAAACGCGCAGGAGATTTGGATGCTCCGCCAGCTGAAGGCAGTGAGGGAGAGCTACATCCGTGAGGTGCTCGGTGGCGGCTCGGCTCGCCAGGAACAAGTGAGCGCGGACGCGTCAGGTACTCGACACTCGCGATAGGGCTCGAACTGCCGGTGGGGCATAGGGAGGAGCGGTTGTTATGCCACCTCGCCACATGGCGTCTTGCCTTGGGTCCGGGCTGTCGGGCTCGCGGGCAGGCGCCTCGAGACTGAATGCGCGCTCTCGGCCGTGCCGTTCGGAAGGCGCGATCACCCTTTACCCCCAGGAGAGGAAACAGGCCGTTTGAAAGGTCGCCCAGGCTCGCCCGCGTCTGGCCCCTTGATCAGCGGTCCCTCAAACGACCTAGCCACCGTCGTTCAGATTCCTCGGCGCGCTTCTGAAATGCCTCGACCGCTCGGGAACGACGACGCGTACGCCTCACATCTCGCTCTTCGGCGCCCCGCGCCTGGACGTCCCTGGGGGACTTGCGCTTGCTCACTCTTTCCTTTCGGCCAACGAGGCGGTCCGAGCCCATACCGGGGCTGGGCTGCTCGGCGAGCAGCTCGAAAGGCCCCGCGTTGAGCCCCCGATAGCTGTCCTCGTCGATCCACCGAAGCCACGCCTCCCGCGCCGCGACTCGATCGCCCGCGGCCCCGAGCCGGCGGCCGGCGGCCGACTCGGCGATCGTGCCGATGGCACCCTCGTAGCGCTCTCTCAGCCGCCCGCGCTCGACCTGCTCGAGGTCGAGGCGCCGCACGGCGTTCTCATGTTCGGGGCTTGTCATCGCCATCACCTTCCCCGACCCCTCTGGTAGAGCACGCCGAAGGAAGAGGGACCGGAGCCCTCGAGCGTTAATCGGATCTGGGCGAGACCACCGAAGGGTGCGCCAGGCTGGTAGAAGCACGGATACCGGCCCCGCAGTCAAAACCCAGTGGGCCCAGGCCTCTCGCCTCGTGGCGCGCATGGCGCCGTCGGTGGCATTCGGACTTGGGCTGAGTGCTCTGGCCGCAGGGCCAGCACACCTACAACCCTACTCCTCTCACGGCCGCTTGTGTCAAAGATCGCAAAGCTGTTAGCTGCGAGCCATCCGATTCTCCGCCGACTGGACGAAGAGCAAGAGCGATGTGGCTGACCTCGCGCGTGATCGCTCGCGGCGCATTGCCATAACGACCGCGTCGCTTCGACGGAATGGAGTAGCGAGACCGGTTCGGATGGCGGCTCTCCCTTCGCGCGAAGAGGAGCGCTCTGCCCCGCCCTTCGCCAGGCCGCTGCTTCTCGACGATTCCGACACTCTCGACCCCCTCCCGCAAACCTCTCACTCGCTTCTGCTCTTGCCCGAAGCAGTAGCGAGCACAGGGCCCGCCCGCGTGACTGCTCCCGGCGCGAAGGGATCACCAGGCCGCTCGGCGCCCGCGCGATCGGTCGGCGCCGCGAGCGATACGGTGCGCCGCCGCCGACGGGACGACTCCTTTGCGCCAAAGCGGTCGCGCGGCGCAACTAAGTCCAGCAGCCGCCCGTCCTGGCCGGCGGCTTCGGCCTTCGCGCTCAGACGGTCAAAGACGCGTGCGAAGACGGGATGGCTGACGGCCTCGCTCACCGAAGCGCGGCGTTGATGGCCTGCTCGAACGCGCGCACGCCGAACGATCCCTCCAGCCGCGCGGCGACTCGACCGTTGCGGTCGAAGGTGAAGAGCCACCGGCTCGGTCTTAAGACCCAGCTGCTTCAGTTGCGGCCGCAGTCCCTTGTCGAGCTTGTTGTCGACGTAGACCTCCTGGTGGATGAATGCCGTTCGGTTGCCGTACTTTTGCTTCAGCTGCAGCTCGATGTCGACGACGGGGCCGCACACCCGCGACTGGCAGAGCTGGGGCGTGGCGATGAGCAGCGCCGTCGGGCGCTTTCCGAGCACGTCCTTGAGGTTGGTCGTGTGTAGCTCCGGGGCCGGCGGGACACGAGTATCGACGACCTTCTCGTCGCCGGCGCCGGCAATCGTGTCCGTTGACACCGGCGGCGGGCGCTCGCCGACGGCGGGGATGGGGGTGTCGCGGCGGACGGTGATGTTGGTGGTCGCGCCGAGCAGCCCGCTCGCGGTCTTTGTGAGCACAAGCACCGCGTAGCGGCCGGGGCGTTTGAAGGGAACCTTCGCGGCGTAGATTGCCGCGAGCGGTCCGTCCTCGGTGGCCGCTTGGCGGCTTCGGTAGCGACCGTCGGTGACGAGCGAGTCTGCCGGCGCGGCGTAGGGGCCCTGCGCCCTGCTGCTCGGCGAGCGCCCCGCGTAGACGGCGGTCTTGCCGTAGACGAACCGGCGTTTGGCGTCGAGGACACCAAACGCGAGGCGGTTCTCGCCAGGCACGAAAACAGACGTCGCCAACCCCGCTTGCGGGCCTCCCTTGGCCGTGGCTGCGAGCTGCTGCAGCGTCTTTTCCCCGGCGGGCGCGAAGTCTCCGGCACTTACCCGCTGAGCGTCCTTTAGCTGGCGCTCGAAGACGCTCTGCTTGACGCCCTTGGGGGCCTTCGGACCCCCGTCATCGCCGCAGCCGGACACGGCGAAGGCGAGGAGGCCAACAGCGAGGCAATGCTCGACGGCAGGCGCATTCTCAATGAGAGAGCCCGATGGCACGCAAGCCCGCGACCGTTGAGAGGGTGACGGAAGGACAGCAACGCTGCGCAGCCTAGCTGGGCCTCAGCGAGCCGATTCGGGGTCTGGACCCGCAGACCCGGGTGGGGGTGTGTGTCACGGTGTTGTCCTGACCGTCCACGAGCGTCCGCCGTCGGTCGAGCGCTTCACAGTCGCGTCCGGGAGCGCCGCATAGAGGTCGCTGCCGTGCGCCCCGAAGGCCGTCGGCTGGCCGCCGATGGAACCAACCGGCTCCCATCGCCTTCCGCCGTCGCGGCTACGGCGCACGCGCCCGCTGGCGTCGATGAGAAAGAGGCGGCCCTTGGCGGGCCACGCCAGCAGCCCGGCGAGCTGCTGGCCCCGGGCCAGCGGGCGGAACCGCTTGCCGGCATTCGCAGAGACAAACAGGCCGCGCTCGGTCGAGGTGACGATGCGGTCAGAGACCGTGGGGTCGATGGCGAGGCTGAATATGGCAGCGGGCGGGGTGCGCTGTGTCCACGACCGTCCCCCGTCGGGGGAGACCATCAGCCTGCCCTGCGTGCCGTCGAAGCCGTAGACGCGGGCGCCTGCTGACTCCAGCGTGTGGAAGTCGGCTTGGCCTTCGAGGGAGACGTTCTTCCAGGTCTTGCCCCGGTTCCGCGATTCGATGAGCCCGAGGTTGGGTGGCAGGCTCTGGGTGGGGTCGGGGTGACCGGAGCCGATAGAGCGGCCCCTGCTCAGCACCGAGAAGCCCATGATGTCCTGCTTCGAGCTCCCGATGCGGCGGGCCTTGGTCTGACCGTCGGCGGCGGCCCACAGCCCCGTATGAGTGGCGATGAACAGCGTGTCGCCCTGCACCCCTAGCCCGTGGATGTGCTGGGGCCCGTCGGCCGCCGCCTGAGCCGTCGGGTCCGCGCGTGAGGGTTTGGAGCTGGAGCTGGAGCCGGAGGCGCGCTCGTCGTCGCTTCCGCCGCAGCCGGCCACGAGCATCGTGAACAGAGCCAGGACGAGAGGAATGACTGTGCGGGGACGCATGACCGGAAGGCTACTACGGGTCATAGTAGAGAGGGTCGACGGTGCGGGTCGCGGCGCGGCAACCGCCAGGACCGCGAGAGGAGATGCCCTGCCTGAGTGCTGATACGAGTGTGAACCGGCCCCGGCGCGACGCTACTACACTGCCTAGTTGCCGACTGTGACGCGCCGCCTGCTTATCGCCCTGAAGGGCATCGCCGCCCTTTGCTCGGTGATGCTCGCCATCCCGGCGGTCGCGCTCGGGCACGCGGCGTTCGTTGGCTCAACGCCGGAGCCGGGGAAGCGTGTGGGCGCCGCGCCGAGTCAGGTGACGCTTGGCTTCACCGAGCCGGTCAACTCACGCTTGAGCTCGGTCGAGCTCTTCGCCGCCAGTGGTGGCCACCATCTTGACGTCGGCGTGAAGGCTCAGCGCGGACGGCGGCTGGTACTCACCCCCAATCGAAGACTGCCCACCGGTGCCTACCGTCTGAGCTGGCACACGGTCTCGACCGAGGACGGCCACGCGCTTGAGGGCTCGTTCTCCTTCGGCGTGCGCGCGGCCGCGGCCGGAGGCGAGCATGCGGTGGAGCAAAGCCCGATCGCCCGCCACGGCTGGCTGCGGGTGGCACTGCGAGGACTGCTGTACGTCATGGCGCTGCTCTTCCTCGCCAGCCTGATGCTCCCATGGCTGGTGGCGCGCTCGGCGGGGTCGTGGCTCGTGCCGCCCGCGCTTGGGTCTGGTGAGCAGGCGCAGCGGCTTCGGAGCCGGGAGCGCCAGCTCATGGAGAGCCTCGGGTGGCTAGCGACAGCCGCTGCCGTGGGGGCGACGCTTGCCGAGGCCGCTGATGCCGCGGGCTCGCTCGCACCCACGGGCCTGCGGGACTTCCTGCTGTCAAACGCCGCCGGCATTGCGCGCGTGGCGGTGGTGCTGTTGTTGGCGGCCGCGGCCCTGGTGTGGCGACGGGCCCCGCGCAGCGCGCTTGCCGCGGGCGTGCTCGCGCTGGGCGCCATCGCCGGCTCGGGGCACGCCAGCTCTGCGTCTCCGCGCCTGCCGAGTGTGCTCAACGATTGGGTCCATCTCGCTGCGGGCTCGGCGTGGCTTGGTGGCATCGGGCTCATCGCCTTGGTGTGGGGCTCAGAGCTCGCGCGGATGGGGTCGGTCCGGCGCCTGGCCGTCGCGCGGGAGGTGCTTGCCCCGTTTGGGCGGGTCGCGCTCCCGGCGTTCGTGCTCGTTGTGGCGACGGGGCTCGTGAGCCTGCTGAACCAGCTCGGCCATGTCAGCGCGCTGTGGGAGACCGGCTACGGCCAGTTGCTTGGCGTGAAAATTCTCATCGTCGGAAGCATCGCCGCGGTGAGCGCGGTCCACGCGCTCCGGCTGCGCCCGCAGCTGCTCCGTCCATCCGGCCTGGGCGCGGGCGCCGGCGAGCGCCGCCACTGGCGGCTGTTGCGCGTGGAGCCGTTGCTCGGTCTCGGTGTCGTAGCGGTCGTGGCTTTCCTTGTGGCGTTTCCGCTGCCTCCGCGGCAGCTGGGCGAGGCAGACGAGGCGCGCGCGGCCGGACCTGCGTGTGACCCTTGTCCGCTGCCTCGCCCCGCTGCCGACGAGCTGCCGGTAGCCGACCACGCCGGCTCGTATCTGGTGGCGGCGTGGATACGTCGCAAGCCCACCAAGGTCACCGGCGTCATTCGTGTCGCCAACCGCCGCGGTCGCCCCGAGCGCCGCGGCTACCGCGTACACGGCGCCGGCACGCGTGGGTGCGGGGTCGGCTGTCAGCGCTTCCGCCTGCCAGCGAACAAGCCGCTTCGGGTCAGCATCCGCGAGGGTGGGCGCAGCTACACGGCAACGCTCCCCACCCGCTGGCGGGTGAGCGCGAGCGCCCGCGCCCGGCGCCTGCTTTTCCGGGCTCAGGCGGCCATGAGGAGCCTGCGCAGCGTCCGCGAGGTCGAAGAGGTCACCAGCGGACCCGGCTCCTACGCTCGCACGACATACCGGCTGCGCGCCCCCAACCGGCTGGCGCTCAATACCAACGGCGGGGTGCAGACGGTCATCGCCGGCAAGCGGCAGTGGTCTCGCGTCGACGGAGGCCCCTGGCGCGTCAACTCCTACGGCGGCGGCCTTGCTTTCCGGACCCGGACGTGGTTTCGCTGGACGACCTACGGCCGCTCGGTGCGGCTGCTCGGTGTGCGCCGCGTCGGCGGTCGCCGCCTCGCCGAGCTGGCGTTGATGGACGAGGGGACCCCGGTGTGGTTTCGGCTAACCGTCGACCTCGCCACCGGCCGCGTGCTGGCCGAGACGACGGCCACCAAAGCCCACTTCAACCGCGCCCGCTACGAACACTTCAACCGGCCGACGACCATCGCCCTTCCCGATGTCGGCTGAGCGCGACCGCTCACGCCTCGGGCTGGCGCTGCGCAGCCTCGGGGTGCTGGCGCTCGTCGGGTTCCTCGCGCTGCTGGTCTACGGCCTGCTCGCCAAAGCGCCCGACACCTCCATCGACGAGGCGCTCAGCCGCAGCGAGGCGATGCCGGCGCCGGGGTTTGAGCTTCAGGCCTTCGGGCGCGGGCGGCCCCGCGGGCTCGGCGCCCGCTGGGACAGGGCCGCCGCCGACGGCCGAGTCGACCTGCGCGAGCTGCGGGGAACCCCGGTGGTCATCAACTTCCACCTCGACTATCCCGATGTCAGGGACCCCACCAACGCCACCTCCCGCAAGTGGGGAGCGACCGGCATTCCCGAGACCTACTTCGTCAGCGCCAACGGCAAGGTCGTCGGCCACATCATCGGGACCGTGACCGCGCATCAGCTCGACGACGGCGTCGCCGCCGCGCTCAGCGGACGCCCGCGCGGAGCCGACCAAGGCGGCGAGCAGCGCCCCACCCGCTGAGGCACGCTCAGACCCGGCGCAGGGTACCGAGCAGCCGGCGTGCGCCCAGCACCGCGCCGCCACCGAGCATCAACGGCGTGAGCGCCATCAGCAGCATGCAGGCCTGGGCCGCGACCAGCGGCAGGCTCAGCGTGCTGTGAGCGGCGGCCTCGTCAAGACGGACAGCGAGCGCCCCCACCGCGCTCAGCAAGACAAGCGTCCACGCCAGCAGCACCCCCGGCAGCTGCCAAGCGGGGCCCTCGCCGAGCAGGTGCTTGACACGTTCGGGGGCGATTCCGACCACGGCCGGGCCCGCGCTCTCGAAGGTCAGAAGCGCCGAGGCGAGCGAGGCGCGGTCACCGGCGGCCCGCACAGCCGTCTGGTCAGCGGCCACCTCCGCGAGCGCGCTGTAACGGTCTCCCAGCTGCCGCACCCCAGGCAAGAAGGAGAGCGCGTCGCCGAGCACTCGGGCGAAGAGAACCCGCAGGGGGTCACGCAGACGGGCGTGGTGGGCTTCGTGGGCCAGCACCGCATCGAGCTCCTCGCGGCTCAGTGTCGTGAGCGCGCCCGAGGAAACGTACACGCGCGGTCGCAGCAGCCCGGCACAAAACGCCTGTGGCGCACTCCCCTGAAAGACGCGAGCCCCGCCTGGCGCGGAGGGCGTGGAGAGCGGACCCAGTCCCCGCACGAAGCGGTGAGAGGCTCGAAGCTGACCTAGCATCGAACGCCCCGCCAGCAAGAGCACCGCGACGGCGACGCTTCCGAGCGCGAGAGCGGCGACCGAGGCCAGGCTGAGGTCGGGAAGAACGAGACCGGCGCAGGCGTCAGCGAGCTCGTGTGCCGACGGGAGCGAGAACGTGAAGACCGCCAGCAAGGCTTTCAGCGCGAGCGCGACCACCGCCGCCGCCGCCAGGCCGAGACCGACCTGCAGCGCAAACACCGCCCGCGCCTTAGTCACGGCGGGCGATGCGGCGCAGCTGCTCACGTCGCTTGGGGTCGAGCTGGTCCACCTGGCGCGCGAAGTTGACAAGCGCGGCCTCGCCGTACTGCTCCACGAGCGCGTTCACGTCCGCGGCCGCGCGCGTGGCCCGGTACTCATCACGGCCCAGCAGCGGCTTGTAGAGGTCAGAGCGTCCCTCGCGGCGGCGGGTGAGCAGATGCTTGCTGTCGAGGCGCGCAAGGATGGTCATGACCGTCGTGTACTTGCGCTGCTTGCTCGCGCGCCGGTTGAGCTCGTCCATGACAGTGCGGACGCTGGCCTCCCCAAGGTCCCACACGACCTCCATCACCTCGGACTCCAGCTCGTGCAGGGCCGGCGGAGGGTGTGTCTTCCCGCCCTTGGCCACGCGCGAAGCCTAACCGCGCTCGGCATCGGTCCGCGCGACGTCCTCGCCCAGCCGCGCAAGCCGTGCGCGCACGTCATCGGCCCCGCCGCCGGTGGGCGGGCAGCGCGCGGGCTTGCCGCGTCGCATCCGCCACAGCATGTGCGCCGGACAGGTCAGGGCCGCGACCAGCACCAACGCAGCGAGCGCCGTCGTCACGACCGCGCGCCGCCCACGGGAGCACTGGAGTCCTCCATCCGCTCAAGCTCGACGCCGAGGCGCCGATGCTCCTCGCGCAGGGTCTCAACCGAGGCCGGCAAAGCCTCATCCTTCTCAACCGATGCCGGCGAAGCCTCATCCTTTGGCTTCTTCATGCCCCGCGCCATGAACCACATCATCGCGCCCATGCCGACGGGGCACGCCAGCGCCGCGGCGCCCAGCAAGACAGCTTCCATCGTCGCTCCTCTACTCGGGGCTACTACCTACGAGGCAGCATAGTAGATGCCGCTTCCGGCCCCTCAGACGCTCTGGAAGAAGTTCAGGTCGTAGCGGTCGAGGAACTGCTGGAGCTCGATGTTGAGGCGGAACAGCTCGCCGGTGAGGACGAGCACGCCCATCGCGATGAGCACGACCCCGGCGCCGGCTTGGACGGCGGCGTAATGCCGTTTGAAGAAACCGAAGGCCCGCGTGGCGGAGTTGAACGCAATCGCCGAGAACAGGAACGGGAGCGCCAGTCCCGCCGAGTAGACGCCCAGCAGCAGCGCTCCCTCGCCGGTGCCCTGGCTAGTCGAGGCCAGCCCGAGAATGGCACCGAGCGTCGGCCCGACACACGGCGTCCACGCGAGCGCAAAGGCCGCGCCCGCGACCACGGGCCCGCCGCGCCTCGCGCGCTCGATGAGACCGCGTGGCCGCCAGTCACGGTTCAGCCGGGTGATGAAGAGCGAGCTCACGAACAGCAGCCCCATGGCGATGATGGCCACGCCCGCGACCTTGTTCAGCAGCGGCTGGTTGTCGAACAAGAACGAGCCCGCCGCCGTCGCCCCCAGGCCCAGGAGGATGAAGATGAGCGAGAACGTTCCGACAAAGATGGCGCTGCGGCCCACAACGCGGGGGTCGACGCGGCGGCCAAGCTCCCCGGGCTGGGCGCCTGAGACCGTGGCCAGGTAGCCCGGCACCAGCGGCAAGCAGCAGGGCGAGACAAACGAGACAAGGCCGGCCGCGAACGCCAGGCCGAGGTTGGGCGCGTCAACCATCGAGGGCGTACCGGCGCACTTCCTCTTCGAGCTTTCCCTCCGAGGCATAGGCGCCCGGATGGGTGTAGACGAGCTTGCCGGCGGCGTCGTAGAACGCCGTGGTCGGGAACACTCGACCGCCGCGGAAGACGCGCGCGACGCGCCCGTTGGGGTCGAAGTAATGGGGGTAGGGCACCGGCAGCTTCTCGAGGAACTCGGCCGCGCTGCCGCGACTGTCCTGCGAGTTCACACCGAGAAAGGCCACCCGGCCCTCGTACTCGCGGGCCTGGCGCCGGAAGAACGGGAACTCAAAACGACAGGGACCGCACCACGAGGCCCACTGGTTGACGACCACGGGATGGCCGCGCAAGTCCGACAGCCGCGCCTTGAACGCATCCGGGCCGCCCTCCGGGCGAACCTCCGCGACGACAGCCGCGTCACCACGCTCGGGTCGCTGCGGTGGAAGCCCAACACGCCGTCGCCTACGATCGGTAGGTTGACCTCACGGACACACTGTTGCGACGACCGGTTGAGCCCGGGCAGTGCATCTGGTCTGTCAGGGCTATGGAGTCGCAGTGTCCGGTCGCGACGCGGTAGGGCGGCCGTCAGGTCAGGAGGCCGGTAGGCGGCGCCGGCGGGCGCCGGTAGGTCAGCGCGGGAGGGATCGGCTCGGCGCCGTAGAGCTTCGCGGCGGCCCGGAAGAGGCAGAGGACGAGACTCGCGGGACGCGCGGCGCTAGGCGCGAGCACCCCCGCGTGGCCGGCGTTCGCGAGTCCCTCGCCGACCTTCTGGAAGGCCGGCCACTCACGCCGCAGCGGCTTCGGCAGGCTGAGCCCCACGGCTGCGAGCTGCTCGGGTCCGGAGAGGTCGGCGACGCCTTCGACTTCGATCGACCAGCGCCAGAGATCGCGCGGCATCTGACGGTCCGGCGGGATCGCCAGCTCAGCGAGCGAGCGATACCACTCGGCCCACGTGGTCTCCTCGCTGTCGGCGAAATAGACGCCGCCGACCGTCTCTCCTCGCTGCCAGCGCCCGTCGGACGGCGGCTCAGCGCGGAAGAGCGGATCGCCGGCGTGAGGCACGTGGCGCCACCAGGTGCCCCGCATGCCGCGCTCAGGCGGCGGGTGACTCTTCGAGGGCCGAGACGAGCCTGGCCACCCGGCGGTATTCGCCGCGGCCGATGACGTCGAGCGGCTTCTCGTCCTCGAGCGCCGGGACCGGCTTGCGTAGCCAGACGGCGATGTAGCTCGCGTCCACAACGCGGGCCAGGCGCTCCACCAGCGCGGACAGTTCGACCAGGCGCTCGGCGCGCTCTCCGGTCGGTGTGCGCGATCGCGCCAGCCACGCACGGACGGTGCTCGCCGCGGCCCCGGTCGCGCGTGCGATGTCCCGGTCGCTGAGCCGGCCGACCTCGGCCACGAAGGCGGCCTCGCGAACGAACGGAGAAGGGGCCGGGTCGGCGGCGCGTGCCATCGCTAGACCGTAGCGCGAAAGCATCACTTCTGCATCACGTTTTGCGCGCCGCGCGGATCGTCGCCTCGGGATCCACTCGTTCCCCGCGGGCGAACTCGCGGAACACGTGCGAGTAGTCGCGTTGGACCACCTCGGGCGAGTTGCCCATCTCGACGGCGATTTCGAGCGCGTTCCAGCCGGCCTGGACCAGCAGGCTGGCGAAGCTATGGCGCAGGGTGTACGGCGTAGCGTCGCCCGCGTCCGCAGGTGCCGCGAGGGGATCGAAGTGGCGCTTGCGCCAGTTGCGATAGTCGGTATCGCGAAAGACCGCGCCGTCTGGGCGGGGGAAGACGAGCTCGCCACCGATCGACGTCCCAGCGCGCCAGGCCGCGAGATCCTCGGCGACCGCCGCCAACAGGCCGACGGTGCGGATCTTGCCGGTCTTGGTCTCCTTGAGCTCTCCATCCGCGCGCCCGTGCTCGACGATCAGCGACCGCTCGCCCACGCAGTCCCAGCCCAGGGCGAATGCTTCGCCGGGCCGCAAGCCCGCATAGGCCATCAGCGACAGCAGCGCCGCCTCACGCACGTGCCCGCGTGCGAGTGCCTCGGCACGCATCCGCTCGACGGTCTCCGGCCCAAGCGGGCGGATCGCGCGCTTGCGGCGTGGCTGGGGGATCCGGACAGGCTGGACCGGGTTGCGGTCGATCCGGCCCAGCAGCTGGCTGTGGCGCATGATCCCCGAAAGGACCACGAGCACCTTCTGCGCCATCGCCTCGCCGACCCCGTCGTCGCGCAGCGCGCGCTGGAGCGCGACCACGTCGGCGGGCTCAACATCGCGGATCGCAGCCCCACCGAGGCGAGGCATCAGGTAGCGGTCGAGGCAGGTGGCATAGACCTTGGCGGTGCCCCGGGTAACCGCGACCTCGACATGGTCGACCCACCCAGCCGAGAAGGTGCCTGATTGCAGGCTATTCGGGGGAAGCCCTCGTCCGGACTCGAACCGGAGACCCCTTCCTTACCATGGAAGTGCTCTACCAACTGAGCTACGAGGGCGGGTGGCGAAAGCCTATCGAGCGGCCTCATGGGGGAGGAGGGATTCGAACCCACTCAGTCATAGACGCGAGATTTACAGTCTCGTCCGGCTCTCCAGCTCCGGCGCTCCCCCGGGAGCGGCGAGGAATTCTAGACCGCGCGGGACCGGCAGGCCGACGGGTTCTTTTAGGGCATCCCCGGCTCGATCTCGAAACGGCGCCACTTCCTCCCGCCAATGACTATCCCCCGCTTGGCGGCTATCTCGACGGTGGGAATCAGCCACCGTCGGCCGTCAGCGACGACGACGAACAGGTAGTCGCAGCGCGACGAGTCGAAGAGCTTGGCCACGCCTGACCAGCTTTGGTTGCCCCCACGGGTCGCCAGGGCCACCTCGTAGCCGGACTTCGTACGGCGGCGCGACGTCTTCACCTGGATCCGCAGCGGCCAGCCATCCATGTCCGCCATCAGGTCGCCAGTCCGGCGAATGCCCGAAGGGCACGAAGACAGAGGCGCCCTTGCTCACCAGCCACTCCAGCGCCGAGGCCTCACCCAGATCCCCTTGTCGCTGGGAGCTCATCATACGAACACATGTTCGCATGATGACCAGACGGAACGCCGAACCGGCGCGGTCCGTCAACCGCACCGGTCCGACCCCCTCACTCCCCGTCGAACGCCGCGTTCGGCGGCGCCGACTACGAAGCCTCGCGCAGCCTCTGCGCCTCCGGCAGGCACTCGAGCTTCTTCAGCGTGTTGCTCTCGATCTGACGGATGCGCTCGCGGGTGACGCCGAAGGCGCGCCCCACCTCCTCGAGCGTCCGG
>JAABUR0100005098.1_pt1 | contig 16983 bp, 21 predicted proteins | sample 5560091 | NCBI WGS metagenome assembly JAABUR01 (sample SAMN10711879, study PRJNA513375) | rock metagenome | isolation source: Antarctica rocks | place: Antarctica: Victoria Land, University Valley sud | reverse complement strand
CAACCGCCTCCCCCCTCCAAATCGATATCTCCCTCTCCATCCTCCCCACCGCCCCAAAACTCACCGCCATCTTCGCCCACCGCAGCGGCCAGCTCATGAGCGTCACCTTTACGATCGGTCTGAACGGTGTGGTGGCGATTGTCTCGGTTGAGCGGGGGGGAAGGGAGGTTGTGGGGGAGGGGGTGAGGAAGAAGGTGGGTGGGGTGTTGGGGGTTGCGGAGGATGTGGGGGTTGTGGTTGCTTGGTTGGGGGGTTAGGGGAGGCGACTGGTGGGATGAAGGTAGTTGGGTGGATAAAGGGGGGATAGTGAGGGGCGGAATGTGGAATAGCATTCAGACCTGGCAATTCTTGGACTAGGTACCCGAACGTGCTTGTATATACCCCGGCTTGGAAAGGCCATGTTATCTGTTCTGATCTACTCCGTATTCCAGCTCATCTGCGAAGAAAACCTTTTTAGTAAAAAGTTCCCCCTAAAACCCCTTTAGAAAAATGCCCCTCCCCCCCCCCAAGTCTTTTCAGCTCAGAAAATGTTCTTCCTTCGACGGAAACTCTGAGTCTTGGTGACAGCTGACTTGGTACGACCCGATTGATTTGATTTAATTTGCTAGCTTCCTTCTCCCTGTGCGTAACGAGGGGTTTGGAAAAGTAGAGGTGGGAAGGAGATGTCGTGGATGGGAGGGTTGGTTGTGGGGGTTTAGGGAGAGTTAGATGGGGCGGTAAGGGTGTAAAGGGGGGGGAGGGGGTTAGTGAATGCGGATGGGCAATGGTGGGGAGGTGGATCTGGTAAAGGGAGGATGTAAAGATGGTTTGATTTCGGTGGGAAGGCTGGGGGAATTCTTGGATGGGAAGGATGGTGGGTATTTGGTCGATGGGAACGGTGGGGGGGGGGTTTTGGGGTAGGATTATTGTTGTATGGGGCTTGTTGATGGGTTGTTAATGAGAGTGATGGGTATGCCTGAGCAAGATTGGAGGTCTGGTAAGAGTTTGAGAGTTTAAGATATTGAGAGTCTGTGGTTGCTAGGTTAGGAAGGGTAGAATAACTCAATTCTCTTCAGCGCATGTGCACGAACATCGTGTATAATGGGATATCTAGACCATTCATATTTCCAGAACGCCGGCTCTCTCAAAGGAGACCGCGGCGACGAAAGTGACAGGAGATTTATGCGGTCAGTCAACCTAAATCGAATGTGGCCCGGTTTTTGAGATTGTCTAGATATCCTTCTCAGCGTGCTTGTGGTACGTCAACTTTCTCTTAGCTCGTGGCAGCATCTTTCTTTGCATGATTGAAGTGCAGAGACCCGAATGTTTGCACTGCTTGGGAAATAGCTCATATATGCTATCGGTCTTAGAGTTGCCCGGGATTGTAGGTACGCTGAAATCTTTGAATATCGCTCTCGAAAACGTCTCAAAAATTTGGGGCAAATCCGATATACAGGCCCAACTATCTAGCTAGCCCAGATTGTCTCCTAGGTTTTAACAGGCGCATTTTCCGAATAGACGAGAATGGCAACACTCGCAAATGCTACCCGCCCATGACATTCTTCTTCCTATAGGTGGATCGATCAACCAAAGCCGCATTTTCCTTGATAGTCCTTGATGGCCACTGCTTCAACCACATTCCTTCGTAGTTCTGCTCAAGATACATGTACTGGCCGTTCTGAGACAGAGTCTTTCGAAAATTCCAGTAATCCTTCGAGCAGGTCTTGAGATTTTCGAAGCGTTTGATAGCAGCGTCTAACGTGGCGTCGCCGCTGGTGTCGACATGAGTCTGCGCTATCGTTCCAACTTCTCCACACATAGTCCAAAAATACCACTTTTCGGGGTGTTGAGGGCATGGATAAATTGGTGCTATGACTTGTATCCAGCAGAAACAGTTCTCTTCAGTGGCCGTATTTGTTTGGAACAGAGGAGCACGATACTCCAGACCTTGGGGGTTGGTGTAGACACGATAGTTTTCTATGGGTTGTTATCATGTGGAAGCTAAGAAAAATTTGGGGAACAGAAACCCACCTGCAAGATGACGGAATCCATCTGGAGACAGATCACAAATGCACAACTCCTTTTCCTCAAAAAAGTGCGTAGTGTGGTCGACAGAATCTTCGGTAGAAGAAGGAGTCGCTATTGCAGCGATTTCTTTTGTCTCTGACTCTGGAACATCGAGATTTCGTTCAAAGACCTCCCAAGCAAACGCCGGATGGCTGTGGAACAACTCCTGAAGACGAGCTCTAGATTGGACACCCAACATAATGTCTCGCAGATGAGCACTACCGTGGGAGACTACCAATTCTCGAAGCCCTCGATCTGTCTCTGGCATCATACCGAACACAGCCGGAACACTGTTTAGGAAGTATTCTACATTCCAGGACTGGTCAATGGCCTCTTCAAAGCGTTGTCTTGCGATATGGCGAAGCGCTTGGATGCCGTATTTGTTCGCCATCACGTACATGGAGGCGTGCAACTCCATATCCCATACTTCGTAGATGTCTTCGTCACTGTCGTCCTCGGTGTCTTCATCGACGTCGTGCTCCCGTAACCGATATGTGGTAAAATAGAGGAACCAGATCATGATCTTCACGATTTCGATCTCTTCATGTTCCAAGTCAATCGTAGCACCAGGTACACGATTCTGAGACAATCATCCACATCAGCTCTATCCATTCGTAGGTAGGATTCAGATGTCTCGGGCTTACACCATCTTTATCCAAGCAAGCAGCTCTAAGAACTTCCGACTGCGAGCAGACGATCAATTGGTGGACCGGTATCGTCTCACCACCGCAGAGGATGTTAAGATCAGCATATTCGCCCGTTTCGTACGACCTAGTATCGTCTTAGTGTGATGCCAGTTCAATATGTAGAACAATACCTTCGCAGACTCTCCGCCAGGTTTGAGGAAATGGATGTCATTGTTGCTGTAATGTTGTGGCTATCCAGTACAAGTAAGATTTTCACTATCGTGGACGGTAGGATATACAGTACGGCAGAGCAGAGAGGCGACAGCAAGACCGACAGTAGAACAGAGACGCTCTAGGCTCAGTTGCTGAGGACTAACTCGTTGTGTGGATGAGCTGATTTTAACTGACAAGGTGCTGGTAAGTAGAACAGTGAAGCACAGTTGAACTCTGGTAAACCTGGTTAATTGTTGTACCTTGCCATTGTTTACCAGGCGATGTATTGCAGGTTTATGCCCATCAGACGCAGGCCTAAATTTGCATAGAAAAATCCACAATGTGTTGTGGAAGGAAAACACGTCGAAAAATGAAGTAAAGTTGCCAAATGGTGTTTAAGAGAGATCGCAAACAATCTCGACTAACAAGACACATAGGAGTATTGAGTTGTTCACGTCAAGCTAAAACGAAGCCAAGAGGTTACAGGAAAATACTTTCTAATACTTACATTTGCTTCATATGAGCACCAGCGACACGAGTTTGGAGCGTGGTGAAGGATATTAGGGCATATCAATAAGGCATTGCTCACCACCATCAATTCCTCCATCTAAGAAATCATGATGAGCACTTCAATATTACAGAAAGACCAACTCCAGCTAACGACATCTAAAACCGTAGCTCTGAAAGATACACAAATACTTAGAAGATGCCGCTGACAATGGATGAACCGATTGTGGCTCCAGCCCCAAAAATGGCAGCGTTGCCCAGCTTTTTTCTACACTTTTTTTTAGCAAACCAGATTACATCGACAAGGGCAAGGACAGAACTTACCCAAATTTCTTTCCGTTCTGATCAAGTTTACTCCCTCCAGGAGTAGCACCTCCGCCACCACTCTGGCTTACATCCACCGGCATGTTTCCATAGCTTGAAGGCGCTCCAGGAGGCGGAGGCGCGAGATTACTCTTCTCATCTATGACATTCACATAGCTCCGAGGGAAGATGCCCTCTTGACGAGTCCGCTCATTCCGTCCTTTCGCCCAGTCCGCATTCATGAATTCAGTAATAGCGATGCGGTCGTTGGGTTGAAGAGCGAGATCACCGTCGTCTGATGGACGGTATTCGTACAAGGCGGAAGCAGAGGCAAGGGGAGGTGCGACTGGGACGGAGGGATAGGCCGGAGGTGGGAGGGCGGGGGAGGGAGAAGGGGCGTAGAAGTTTGAGTGTTTCTCGTTGAGTGATGTATTGGCGAACTGAGATGTTGGTGGAGTTGGTAGACCATTTACCGCAGGGGCAGGTGTTGTGTTCTGAGGGGCACGCAAGCTGTTTTCCGAGGGTAGTTGAGAGAGGATGGAGTTGAGTTGCTCGGAGGTGATGGCAGACGAGTCTGCGAGGAATTCGAGTTCCTAAAGCGTTTTTAGCTTATCGGCTGTGGATAGAGAGGGTTCTTTGCTAACTGTGCGTATTGTACGAAGTGACCTGTTGGTCATTGCCATGGTATGCGCCTCCATACTGGAATAGTTGATTGCGGTTCGTTTAGGTACGGTTTCCAGGAAAGCGTCTGATTTAGCTTGAAAGTAGGACACACAGAGATCAGAGACTTAACAATGTAGATATTCAAAGGTACAAGAGGAGATAATACTACGTAACATCCAAGATCCTTTCCGAAGCACAGCCTCATGAAAGTCACATGATCGCTCAACGCTTATCGTTGTATGCAAAACCTGTGCCGTTTTTTTTGAATTTGCCGAGCGCCCCATCAAAATTTCAAAAAGTGCAAAATAAGAACCAGATTTGTAGAATCAACCCCACTGCCCCCCCAGTGCTTCATATGTAGTATATTCAATGCTCCATATGTGACCTACCCAGTGCTCCATATTTGACCTATCCAGTGCTCCATATGTGACCTACCCAGTGCTCCATATGTGGCCTACTCAGTGCTTCATACGTGACCTATCCAGTGCTTCATACGTGACCTACCCAGTGCTCCATATGTGACCTACCCAGTGCTCCATATGTGACCTACCCAGTGCTTCATATGTGACCTACCCAGTGCTCTATATGTGGCCTACTCAGTGCTTCATACGTGACCTACCCAATGCTCCATATGTAGTATATCCGATGCCTCATATGTAGCCTACCCAGTGCTTCAAATGTAGTATATTCAATGCTTCATATGTGACCTACCCAGTTCTTCATATGTAGTATATTCAGTGCCTCATATGTGGCCTACCCAGTTCTTCATATGTAGTATATTCAATGCTTCATGTGTAGTATATCCGATGCCTCATATGCGGTCTATTCAGTGTCCCATATGTGACCTACCCAGTGCTTCATATGTGACCTACCCAGTGCTCTATATGTAGCCTACCCAGTGCTTCATATGTAGTATATTCAGTGCCTCATATGTGACCTATTCAGTGCTTCATATGTGACCTATCCAGTGTCTCATATGCGGCTCATTCAGTGCCTCATATGCGACCTATTCAGTGCTTCATATGTGATCTATTCAGTGCTCTATATGTAGCCTACCCAGTGCTTTATATGATGTAGTATATTCAATGCTCCATATGTAGTATATCCGATGCTTCATATATGATCTATCCAGTGCCCCATATGTGGCCTATTCAGTGCTTCATACGTAGTATATTCAATGCGACCTACTCAGTGCTCCATATGTGATCTACCCAGTGCTTCATATGTGATCTACCCAATGCCTCATATGCGGCCTATTCAGTCCTTCATATATGACCTATCCAGTGCTTCATATGTAGTATATTCAATGCTTCATACGTAGTATATTCAGTGCTTCATATGTGATTTATCTAGTGTCTCTTATGCGACTTACTGAATAGATCTTATATACTACATATGAAGCACTGAGTAGATCGAACATGAAGCACTGAATAGACTACATAAGAGACACTGCATAGATCGTATATGAAGCACTGAGTAGGTCACATTTGAAGCACTGAATATATTATATATGAAGCATCGGATAGGTCACATATGAGGCATCGGATATACTACATATGAAGCACTGGATAGGTCACATATGAAGCATCGGATATACTACATATGAAGCACTGGGTAGATCACATATGAAGCATTGAATATACTACATATGAAGCATCGGATAGGTCACATATGAGGCATCGGATATACTACATATGAAGCACTGAATAGGTCACATATGGAGCATCGAATATACTACATATGAAGCACTGGGTAGGCCACATATGGAGCATCGGATATACTACATATGAATCACTGGGTAGGCTACATATGGAGCACTGGGTAGGTCACATATGGAGCATTGAATATACTACGTATGAAGCACTGAATAGGTCGCATATGAAGCACTGGGTAGGTCACATATGGGACACTGAATGGATCACATATGAAGCACTGAATATACTACATATCAAGCATTGAATATACTACATATGAAGCACTGGGGGGGCAGTGGGGTTGATTCGTTCTTATTTTGCACTTTTTGAAAATTTTGATGGGGCGCTCGGCAAATTCAAAAAAAACGGCACAGGTTTTGCATACAACGATACTTTAGCCGCTGTCGCCGTCCACCAGTCTTTAATGTTTCTCTATTTGCTTCCATATTCAGTTGAAGTTCTCTATTTGCGTTATCTTATTAACGCTTACGTCTTTTCGACTTCTTAATCAAGCTCTTCCGTATGGACATACATTACGAGTGACGCTTGGGTGGATTTGATCTGATCCGAAATTTCCGAGTCCTCCTATCCATTCATATGATGTAGATATACTCGACGGTGTTTCAGTTCTCTGCGTTGTTTTTCAATCTCTCACTCATCGTACTTGACTATCTCCTTCCTTTACTGTTCTAAATGTTTTGCATCGCCAAGATGTTATCATCTCCTTCTCTTACTCTTCCCATAATCCTCTCCTTCGAGTGCAAAATGTATCATGGAGCTCGTTACAAAGATCGAGGCCTTGAACAACGGCTCACCAGCGATCAAACAGTAGATAGACCTCCGCTCAAATCGATGGCAAGTAGTCGTAGCCACTTATTTAGCCTTTCCCGATCGCGTCGATATCCTTGTCAACAACGTCCTGTGCGGAGCCGCGAAACCTTTGCTGAGGTCGATGCCAAGTTCTTCTCCCGAGTCTTTGGTCTGAACGTCCGAGTGGCTCTTCCCTAGTTGAAAGCCGTGGTCCCGCATCTACGCGTACCGGATCCACTCATCAACATCAGCTCCGTGGGCGCTCGCTCCGGCTTCGAGGGTTTCATTGTTTACAGTTCGTCCAAGACCGCTTGGAAGGATTTACAAGATTTTTTGCCGCTAGATACAGCTATAAAAGCCATACGGTTGATGCAGTCAATTTGGGACCAATATAAACAGAGCTTATGGACGACGGGCTAAAAGAGTTAGTTGAGATGTCGAAGAAAGGTACGCCATATGAGAACCGGCTACGTATGACGTATGATATTCCACAGGTTCTGGGATTCTTGGCTAAGGAGAGAAGTTTTTTGATATCTAGGCAGGCAATGTCGGCATTAGGTGGGACTTTTATGTATCAAAAACCACAGCCTAACCTTTCATGGAACACGGGTAAATGCTACTTCATGTGATACTGAAATTACCTTCCAGATGCTGGACTGAATATAGTTCGTGGGAAATCGTTGTCATATAGCTCAAGCTACCGCCGCATGAGCGCCCATCCACAGCGCAAACGCCGGCGGGTTTCTCGTCTGCATAAAAACCGTCCCCGGACCCGAAAACTTGCACACCAAGCCTTCACCAGAGCTTATACCAGATATAATACCCCCGCTTGCCACTCGCTCCATCACGTACTTGCAATTCCATGCAACAAGATGGCCATTGTCGATGATGTACTTTTCCCCTTCCTGCAACTGTGACTGATCAGCACAGTAGATTCATACTCCTAGCTTGATTGAACTCACGTCTTTTCTAATGATAGCCCCAAAACTAGATAGCCACATTATACCTTTTCCGCTAATCTTATACACAAACAAGCCTTCTCCTGAGAACATCGCTTTGCTGAACCCTTGACTCTTCATATCTTTGACAACGCCCATGGTCGCGGCTATGAACCCGTCTTTTCCTACACTCCACTGCTCGTCACCTGTGAGTCGAAGAGTAGTGATATCTCCGAGAAACGGTGGTGCCATCAGTATTTCTCCTGGACCTGTGTAGGTTGAGGAAGCCATTTCACCACCACCTATCAACTTCTTCATAGAGAATTTAACGGCTCCCTTGAGAGTGACGGTAGGAGACATGGAGATCATGACACCTATTTGAGTGTATTAATATGGCAACACTTCAACGGATGATCAATTGTTACTTGCCAGGTTTGGCATGCAGAGGACAGCCCATGGCAAGTTGTAAAATCAAGATACTATTGCAGTCCCTGTGACTTATCCTATAGCTACCACCATTGAAAGTTCCTACGTCATCCTGTGTGGCCATAGCCCCAACGAAGTGTCCAGCCGCCGGTGCACCGCCAGGCATTTGCGAGGGTTTGTTGGTATTCAGCGGTTTGTCAGGAGAAAGTGCTGGTTGCGGGTAGTTTGGATGTCCACCAACGTTGCCGTTAGGTGGAGGAGGCTCTGTGATGGATACATATGAGGTCTTTTCTGGTGTCTGTTGGATTGGTGGAGAAGGACGGGGAGCCTGCTGGTAAGAATCTTGGCGGAGTTGTTGCGGTGGAGGAGGAGGGTGGGCATTGTAGCCAGCCGGCGAGGGTTGACTGGGTGGAGGTGGGAATGATTGCTGCGGCGGAGGCTGATATGATTGCTGGAATGGGGCAAAGCCGGGCGACGTCGGAGGCGGTGGGTATGTTTGCCCTTCAAATAATTGTCAGCCCTGAAGGACGATATATTAGCTCGGGTAATGAATACCAAGAGGGGGTTGATTGCCGCCTGATGGAGGAGCTGTAATGTAATTAGTGTATGTTCGAATACTTTTGATCTTGAACTTTGTACGGGGATAATAGCCACCCTGAGGCGGGCTCTGCCCATAGCTGGGTGGTGGTGCAGCCGCCATGTGACTATTGCACGCGGTGGATTTGTGAATTTTGAAGAATGAATTGGCGCACAGAATAAGTATTCGGTGTTCCTATTACCTAGAGCAATAGCAATCCGAGCACAAAAAGAGGATGATATAGGCTCCAAGGTTAAGGATCACAGCTGCAAGGAGCATGAGGGAGCTCTTGATATACCTCGTCCGGACGAGGCATCCAAGGCCAGCCGCTTAAGCAGTCTAAGAAAAGAAAGATGCATAAAGTACTGACCGTCTTCGCTGCTGAGGATAATGTCAGTTACTTAATTGGCTGAAGGAACCGATCTGGCGGTTATTTAGGGCTTGGCGTCAAGCGGGGAATTCCAGCCCTTGATCCTAGGATACATATTGACATTTGGACCAATTTTGCTTTGTGATTATGAGGTTTATTCATATACTTATCTGTGGCCTGGGCTCTTAAGTAACTATCTAGCCCTATTCTTCGAAGACTCACAGAAGCTTTTTCCTTTCAATTTTACAGTTGCGCTCAAAGCGCATACCCCAGGTCAAATGCTAGTACATGCAGCAACTCCATTCGCCAGTAGTCGCGCCGAATGAAACTAGCCTCAGGAGAACAGAGCGCAAATGTGTAGCACATTCCCAAATACCGATTTTTCCACCATACAAACCCTGTCCAGGAAACCTTCATGTCTGTTGCCTCTTGCGCTTGCCAATTTGTGCGGAGAATCCAGACTAGTAAACAGTGTCAGGCGGGGGACAGAATCACATGGAGAGCGTGGACATACCTTGATGGCAGTGACACTGCGGCGACTGCCACATGACTTGCACTCAACGTAATATAATCGTGACTCGCCGCGTTGAAGTAGCGTGTCTGGCGATTTGCATGTTTTGCAGGAAACGTATTCAACTATGTATCGGCGCAGAACATTTTCCTATCCAGGGTCAACGAGATATCAAGGGGAGACCTGCACTGTCCACATACAATTTGCTTCTGCTGGAAGCGACCCTTGATAACCAAACGGCTAGAACCGTCAACACTACCGCTGGTTCCCAACTCTGCAAATCTTAAAGAATGTCAGCCAGGTGGAGTGTTGCAAGCAAGCATAGAACCCACAAGAAACTTGTGACGTGGGCATCTTCACGGTGCATACGCTTGCAGATCTCGGAGATGTTGGCAAAGATTGTCTTTTTGTTTCCTTCTCGAAGGCATTGCGGAGGCGGGATCTTGTAGCTCTTAGAGCCGCCGGATAACATATCTGGGTGGTCCTTGTCCAGAAGTAGGTAAAATCTCTTGAGAAGTGATGGGTAGCTGATAGCAGTGGTAACATTGTGACCCCATATTCCAGTGCCCTTCTCTGGATCACCGTCTTCCTTGGGCACTTCCGCAACGGCGTCACCCCCTTCACCCTCCTCACCAACACCCGCCTCCGCCAGCTTCGCCTCAAAGCTGTCGGCCGCAGGCTTCGAAGCTTTCTTCTCCTTCGGCTTTTTCGACGTTTTTTTCTTTGCCAATCCCTTGAACATATCTGTGACTTCTTCTACCCCATCCGTTTTCGGCTCGGTCGAAGTCATCATGTCGCCGTTTGGAGGATCGATCGCAGTCGTAGACTCGCTAAACTTGACAGACTTTTTTTCTTTCTCAATTTCAGACATTTCCAAAGTGATCTAATAGAACGTGAATGTGTTGGTGCTGTGACAGTGGCGTAATATTGTCGGAGGATAGAAATTCGATGTGAGGCATCTCGCGTGAGTCAAACATGACATAAAACCGAACACTAGCGCATTTGAAGCTGATTGGGTAGACTTCGGCGGACTGGAACAATCCAAGCCGACCGTGATGCCCAAGCCTTTACATGGACTTTACTTGAACATGACTGCAGACCTGGATGCGCCTGCAGCTAAGAAACGTTGTACAGGCTTGGTGCGTCATCACAGGATCAAGTCGAACCTTGACAGAAATGGCCCATTGTTCTTACCCTGCCAAGATGGAGAGGTCATAGAATCCTTACTCACACGCTCAATCAGCCTGGCGCTGGAGGTAGTGGGCTTTGATGCGGTGGATCCAATTGCCATAGAGAGCTTCCGCGCCGAAGTGGAAGAATGTAAGTAGGAACCTTCAACGCTATTGTTGCGCGGCTCGTTAATGCTGAACACCGCTAGATATGGCTCACTTTCTTACAGACGTCCGTCAGTCTATGCTCTCTTCGCGGCGCGTGCAAGCAATTCCTCAAGACTTTCTACAAGCTCTCCACACACATCAGCTTTCTTTGAGGTCCTTGATACCACATCTCGATCCTCCTGTGTCCGCGTCGCGCTCACAGTTCGCCCTTCCAGTTGAGACCGTGGAAGACGAAAAGAACCATGCACTTCCGTTCTTAGGGCCTGGACTGAATGGCGGACTAGACGAACGATCAAAACTCTACGTTCCACTTCACTTTCCTGCTTTTCCAAGCAAGCATACCTACAAAGCAACACCAGAATTTCCAGAGCGCGAGAAGGATCCCAGAAGGATTCGAGAGCGTGCCACGGAAGAAGGGCGGATGGGAGAAGAAGCTTTAAGGAGACTTGTAGGAGCGGGATCTGATAGTGGCATTGTCCTGAAGGTTGAATCGGGGCATAAAGCGAGGAGTATGCGCAATATGAGAGACGAATTGTGGAGAGAGACAATGCAGGTTCTCAGCTCAAGAGACGAGGATGCTACGAAAAGCACGGGGAATAACAAGCAGGGAGAAGGCCATCCAGGGGAGCCACGGAGGGGAACCAGTCGTATCAGTTCCGCCGTCAACGCGGATAAAAGGTTTTGGAGAAAAGGGGTTGTCTTACGAGCACCACTGCAAAAGGAAGAAAATGGCACGCTTTGAGAGCTTTGGGAGATCTGGATCAGGCCTGGAGCGCTTTTGTCGGGAGTCAAGCAGCATTGCCTGGAGTATTGGTTCTGCATTATGATACCCCGGAAGTAGTGAGCAATGCATTGGGTTTCGTGGAATACATCTCGTCAATTCAATTTCTGCTCCTGTCGTGCTCAAGAATCCCCTGGCATGATGATAGAGTAAAAGGTCGTTGATTCAGACCATTGGTCTAGTGATATTGTATTGCTACCCTCAAGACCGTCCCTGTATCGTCACTTTCCCTCCGCCTCTAGACCTGTAGTCTCCACTAAGAATTCATTGCTACATCTGTGCACGATTAGAGAAGTATGGCGCAAGATCCCCAATGCCTACCTACTTCCGAAAAAGTCTTACTATCGGCTCGCATTTGACGATCGCCGTCCGAGGTGTCTCCGGGTGTACTTCAAGGTGACAAGAATACTGCACCATCTCCAACAGCTCGCAATCACCAAGTTCAATCTCCCGACCTTTCTTCTTCCGGCCTTGGGGCGTAAGTTGGATTCGTTGAGCTAGCTGCGATGCTGGGAATGTCTCAACCGGCGGGGACATTTTCAACACTTGCAGATAATTGAGGGCGATGTGTGGGAACTGATCTAAAGAATACTGGAATGATAATGGGGCGCGGTCAAGTGTCGCTCTCAAGTTGTTGTGGGGAAAGATGAGCGCGCAGGCCCTGGGGACAAGTCTTTTGGGGGAAGTGAAGCTCGAAGGCCTGGACGAGGTGCGTATAACTTCAACTCCACTGCAGGGCTAGAAACTTTTCTCGGCATTATCTCCTGATCACCTATATCTGTCTAGCTACTGCAATCACTGCGTACGTTTGAACCAACAAACAGAGCCAAGATCGGTTTACCAGTAGTCGACTGGCTCCTCGATGTCTTCCAAAACCCTGCTTCAAGGCAGCCGCAGAACACTCAACGGTCAACACAGCACCCAGGGATACAGCAACGAAACCTGGGCAAGAAGAGCAAACCTTCTGTTATAGAATTAACAGGCGCATGGCCCTGTTCGGGAAAGACTCAACTAATCTACCAGATTACTACCCTCTTCATTCTCCCGTCCTTTCACAATGAACATCATATCCATGGAAAAGAGGAAGCCGTGGTCATGCTCGACCTAGACAACAAATTTTCTGTCTTCCGGCTCCAACAGGTCCTATCCTCGCATTTACGCTCTCTCGAGGTCCCACTTCAAGAGGAAGACATCGCGTCCCTGATTCACGTCTCCCTCCAACACCTGCACATATTCCGCCCGCAATCCTTGCGGTCTCTTCTTGCGACCATCGAGTCACTTTCGACCTACCTCTTTGATATACACAATCATTTCTCCGCGAACCGAGCTATCGGTCTTGTAGTACTAAACGGTCTGAGTGCATATCTATGGCAGGACCGCTTAGAAGCCGAGGAAGCAGGCCTCATTGACGGCAGTATGGAAAGAGAGAAGGATGGAACAGTCGTACAGAAGTACCGGGATCTTGTCGTCGCGCTCCGCCGGGCACAGCAGACTTTGGAGTGCACAATCATAGCGACGAACTGGGGTTTGGCGCCCGTGCAATACACTACCGGTCATCCAGCCCTCCGTCCGCATCTGCCATCGATATGGACCAACTTTTGTACTCTGAGGTTAGTGGTGGAGCGTAATACTGTGTCAAAACTTGGACCGGGCATGAGCGCGGAGGAGGCGGCGAAGGAGGGACTACAAAGGCAGGAAGCCGTGGATGAAAGCGGCTTTTCTTGTTGGGTCAACTGGTGGGGCAGTGACGGGTGGAAGGATGAGGTTAGGGAGGAAGTGAATGGTCGGGGAAGAAGAGCGGCATTCTCTTTTCGAATTGATGGCAACGGAGTGGTGATTGGTCAGGGTGGAAGCCTTGATTGAACAAGACGCCATATGGATGTTTCTGCAAAGCACATATTCAGCAAGGTAATATATACTACCATACTACCGAAACATCAGGCTTTTCACGTTTTAGTAAGCCCCCAACGATCCAAATACCACGAAGTTGGTACGGCAAGACATCTGACGAAGGAGCACGCTATAAGGGGTCCGAAATGAGGTTATTCTCTCATGTATTATTCAGATGACATCCTCCCTTTCGTTCTTAGTCTACGTGTCCTTTACGATATTATTCTTGGTCTATATATCTAGCCCTTTTTGGATAGCAGCTTGCTTGCCTTGGGACGATTGCGGTATGTCTTTTCAATTGCACTAATCGTGCCTGCAACAACATTTTTCTGATAGGTACCATGGTATAAAATACATGTTCGTTAAAGAAACCAAGTATGCAAGACCTTGAGGAGAATAATGACAATGCAGCCGGTACAGATTTCAATTTCTCGGACCCAGCAACCGCCAGCTCGCAATTTTCCAAGCCAGCGTGTTATGATGCCTCAGATAAAATCGATCCCATTGTCTATTCGACCACTACTGGTTTTATTCATGCAGTCGCAGATCACCCTCGCCAGCCCTTGAATATGGAGAATGTAACGCTATCTCTCACCAAACTGTCGACAAACCAGTAGGTGATGCAGAAGTGGCGGTCTCCACTGCCATCGCCGCAGGGCACCAAGGCCAAGCAGGGCCGAATGATGGTGCATCCGCAAACGGAGCAAAATTAGAGTTAGGGCAAGCTGGCGCTGATGTTGGGATTGTGCAGGTTTCTGCGGATTTCACGAGTGTGGTGCTTTATGGAAACACGGTTTAGCTACCAACGCCTGGTTCTGCGTCTTCCAGTACTTCTTTCAATGGCATGCCAATACAGACAGCTTCCGGTGGAGGCAAAACCAAAGGCGGCTCCACTCATCTACCGGATGCGCAAACCACAACTGGGGGCTCTCCGGTAGTAGCCGTTTCACGTACTACTCTGTCAGTGGGTGGGGAAGCAATGAGTATAGACGGACAAGCGGGGGAAATGAGAACCTCAGCCTTGGTAGTTAGCAGCTTAATAATTCAGCTATCTGCTGAAGCGATCACTGTTCCTTCGGTCTACACGACTGCAGGAGAGACTTTCACCAGCCATGTCGGCAACAACATGGTTGTTGCTGATGCGACCACATTATCCTTGAGGGGACAAATAACCGCCTTACATGCGAAATGAGCATTACTAGGCCCTTCAGGTTTGGTGATAGGGGCTTGCACAGACCCGATTTCTACTGGTGGCTAGTACGACCGCAGGCCAGAATTCCGCTACAATCGGTAACAACCTAGTCATTGCCGGTGTCACAACAATATTGATTAGAGTGAAAGCAGCAACGGAAACAGAAAACGATGGAAAAAGAAACAGCAGTTACAATGGGGGACTCCGGAGGGGAAATTGGGACGTCCAAGAGTCCTGTTACCGAGCTCAGAAGCGTGACCAGCGAGGCATTAGACCCAATTCCTCTCCAACGGGTGTCTAGACTTTCTTTGGTAGATGTTGAAAGCCTCAGATAAGTGCTTGGTGACTGGGCTGGGAACTCTCAATTGTCGGTATTTCTTTGGTACTTTGAGCGGACCAATGATATCTCGGCCCTCATTTTTTGGAATCTTCATATATATATATATATGAAATTATGTTGTGTACATCTGGACTTTGACAGATGTCCAGAACATACTCACGAAATACGTGAGGCTGCTGCGCTTTTCATGTGACTTGTAAGCGGATCAAACGATTTACGTTCTAGCGTATGATATCATGAGCATGATGATGATCGTTCTACCGTACTTCCGTACAGCAGTTCTAATACTCATTTTTCTTTGCGAAACATCAAAACTGCTTTCGTACGCTTCTTGAAGACGATTTTGCCATCAAAACTCGAAGGGAAAAATTGTTGCAATGCCTTTCCAATACAAGAAAATTGTGGTCATTGGAGCGACCAGTGGGATAGGCTTAGCGTTAGCAGACAGGATGATAAAAGAAGGTGCCAGTGTGATTGCCGTCGGAAGAAGGAAGGAAAAGCTTGAGGAATTCGTTCACAGGCATGGTAAGGATAAGGCCAGCGCCGTGCCTTTCGACATCACAGAGCTAGATAAGATTCCTAATTTTGTCACCAAGTAAGCTTGCTTCTTCTCGCCGAGATCGGAACTATATATTAATCGAACCCTTTCAGTATAACGAAGACTCATACCGATTTGGACTGCGTGTTCTTGAACTCTGGCATTCAGCGGGGTCTGTTCTTCGACAAGCCAGAAAGTATTGACCTTTCGTCCATCCAGACTGAGTTCACAACCAACTATCTCAGCTATCTGGCTCTCACCAAAGCATTTTGCCGTTTCTACAAAGCAAAAAAGAAGAGTCTGCCCTGATATAGTATGATTCGAGCCTTGTATGACACGGTTTACACAGCTGATCGAACTAAAGCACAACATCCGGCTTAGCACTAGTACCCATTGTGAGATGTCCAAATTACTGCGCAAGCAAGGCCGCTATGCATCATGTGATTCTGGTCATGCGTGAGCAGTTGAAGGGCTCGAAAATTAAGATCATTGAAGTTTTCCCTCCGGCAGTGCAAAGTACGTTGATCCCAAACCCAACAACAAGCTTCTAATGCTAACAATGGGCAGCGGAATTGCACGATGAAAAGCACCAACCAGACATCAAGAACGGCGGACAGATTGGGATGCCTCTTAATGAATTCACCGAAGAGGCGTACCAGGGCCTAGCAGCTGGAAAGGAGCAAATTCCTGTGGGAAGCGCGAAGGACTGGTTTGACTCTTTTGAACCTCAAAGACAAGAAACTTTCCACGGACTCGTCAAAGCTATGAGTGGTTATGGGAAGTAGACTCGAGCTGCGGTAGAATTGCAGACATTAGCCAGCATCTGGAAACAACATCATGACTGGAGACTATGAGCGAAAATCGTGGACGAGTGACTTGAACAAATAATAACAATAACAATAATAAAACTGCAGAAACTAAACGGTGGTGTAGATCGGAAATGGGTGGATAGATCTTAAATGTGGGACGGTGGCATTTGTTGCATAGTACGCATTCAGTTGATACGATTGGTTGGATGTGGAGTGACACGGGATTCCGTGAAATGAGATGTGATTATGATAACGAACACTCAATTCTTCTTCTTCGCGTAAAACCAACCAACCCATTCCACCTTCATTCATCTCAACCACCAACGATCTTAAAGTGTCACGCAACTATTGGTATCCATGGCGTCCCTCTGAATCATCGTAGAAACTCATTCAGACGCCTTGATTTCGCTTT
>JAABUR0100005095.1_pt1 | contig 16990 bp, 12 predicted proteins | sample 5560091 | NCBI WGS metagenome assembly JAABUR01 (sample SAMN10711879, study PRJNA513375) | rock metagenome | isolation source: Antarctica rocks | place: Antarctica: Victoria Land, University Valley sud | reverse complement strand
TTTTTAAAAAAAGGATATTCCTCTAAAAAACCCTCGGGATCACGTGACAATGCACAAATATGAGCATTAAGTGACAGTTTGTTATTTATGTTAAGAAAACTTTCCAGTAACCATTTTCCAAAAAAACCTGTAGCACCGGTAATAAAAATACTTTTATCCCTTAAAGCATCCCAAAGGCTTTGAGTATTATTATAAATATGCAGTAAATCTTCTTCTGAGATCCTGTTCACAAACAATTTTTAAAAAACGTATTCGACAGTTAAGCAATTTTGAAAACCAATAATTGATGGAGAATTAAGAGAATTATTTCTAAATTCTTCTTCGATTTGTTTTCTTATCCCGTTTTCATAAATAAGGGATGTAATAACTATTGTAAAAGGTGCTTTTTCATATTCTGATATTATAGTTTTTCCAGGTAAAATTTCTACTCCCTGTATTTTCTTACCTATATTTAAAGGATTATTATCAAACAACTTTATTTGGTTGTAGTTTTTTAAACCAAGTCTTCTTAACAGTTTGAAAGCAAATTGACCAATACCATACAAAGCAATGGGTTCGGAAGGATCAAGACCGGAAAATCTATCTAAAATAGCATCGAAGGTTTTTTTTGATCTGTATATATAATCAGAAATACTATCATTAATTTCTTTATCAGGCTTAAGTGCATAATTAGAAATTCCTGCTGTTTTTTTAAACATTCCATACACTGCGTGGTAATCCTGATCAGAAGCAATCTTCATTATTTTGTCACCCGTACAAATCTTTTGATATCCATGTAATCCGAATAAATTTTCAAAAGATACTTCTGTAAAATGATTTATATGCTCGGTATTAAACTCCTGCAAAGGGGCATGAATGACTTTATTATAATTTAAAGCATTAGGACATTCTACATAAAGCAAACTGCCTTCCTTGAGCAAGTTATTTAACTTTTTTGTTGTGGAAGATAGGTCATGAAGATGTTCTAAAACGTGTGACAGAATAACTAAATCAAATTTACCTAAGCTTTCATCAATATTAAATAACGACATTTGATATGCCTGACAACCCACTTCACTTTTTGTAATTTCTACACATGTTGAAGATGGATCTAACCCTGTCAGGTTTTTAAACCCTATGTCTTTCAGTTCTTTTAAAAGCCCTCCGTTTGCACATCCCAAGTCAATAATACGGGCATTCTTATCAGGCAAATAAGAAGAAATAAACTCTGCTGTTTTTACTAATCTATCCTTATCATTTTTGCTATATCCGCCGCCGGTACCAATATTTTTATCTTCATATTTTGATAACTCCTTATAATAAATGTCCAGCTCTTGCTGCGTTACATCGGTATCTGCATAAATAAAAAGGCATTTTTCACATTGTACAACATTATAACCACCCGTCATAGGATGATTATCAAACAACACAAATTGAACCTTATGTATGAATTTAGCTTTTTCATTATTACACACTGGGCATTTGCGATATGGTTTATAAATTTCCATAAAAACTAAAAGTCTTTTTCTAAAATTGCTTCTTTTAAATTGTTCTTTGCTTCAGGTCCCGGAGTTTGTTTTACCAAATATCCTAACCATTCAAATTATTAAAATATTCTATAACCTTTATTTTATTCGCTCTACCAATAAAAATCCCTTTTTTACATACTTCAGAGGCTTGTAATTATTATGGATATACGCATAAATGGGAGCGTACATTTTTTGAGAGTCTCTCTCTTTTGTATAATCATAGGGATATAGAAATAACCGGGATATAAACTGTTTTTCATCAATTATATCGTTATTAAAGCTAAAGTTTAAAACATTTTCGGGTATAACCATATATTTATGGTTACTGTCTTGCAAACCTTTGAGTTTAGTGTTTATTTGTTCCGATGCAAAAATATTCAAGAAATAACCGGTATAGTATTCAGGCCAAAAAGTATGTCTCTTTAATAAAAATAAATAGATGTCGCTGTCAACATCAAACGGTAAAGCAATTCTGCGGTATTTGTTTAGCTCTTTAAAATTAATGCTGTCATTAATTGCAGCAGCTATTCTGTCTATTTTTGTTGTATCATAATGAACATTTTCAGCAAATTCTTTCAGTGATCTCACCTCACCATTGCGTATAAAATATCTGGCTACCAAAGTGGTTAATTCTGTTCTATATACATAAATACCTGAAAGGTTCATTCCTATAACAAAAATTGAAATAAAAGCAATAGTGTAAATTTTAAAATATTTGCTATTTACAAATGCCATGAACATCCATATAACTATAAGTGAACTTAACCCATACCAGAATATATGCCCGGGATCACACCTGCCAAAAGCGCCGGCAAGCATTATGATGTTGAAAATTAATAAAGCACAGGTAAGGAAACAAACTTTTTTTTCAATTATAAATGCACAAAAAATAAAATTGGTCATAAGAAAAGACACTATAAATAAAACTATGGAAGGAGAAGGGATAACAACCCAATTGTTGCCACCGGCAGCAAAAACTTTAATCATCAAACCAAAGCTTCTGCCAGGAAATAATAAAATTAAAGCTATTAAAATACCACAAACAAGAAGTGTAATAATGTGAAATGTCTTCTTATTTAGGACTATTGAAAAAAACAAATAACCTAAAATAGAAAGCAATACTGCAAGACCGACTTCTATAGAAATAATAAAATTAAGTAAAGAGACTGCAACTGCTGCAAGTGCAATGAAAATACAATTCTTTAAAGAGGCGTTCTCTAATTTTTTAATAATCCGACTCAGAAAGAAAAGACATGCTATTGGTGTAATAAACCTTATCAAAATATAATTCATTCCAAGCGTTAAAGGAATACATGCAAGGCCAATAGAAAAAAAAATAATTCTTTTTTTTGTTTTATCAACATTGAATGAGTTTAAAACATAATACAGGAAATAAATACCAATAGTATTCAAAAAGATTAAAGAAATATAATACCCGGCAACAGATGTTGGAAAATGGAAGAGATCAGTAATTATTTTTGGTAAATAAATCAGCAAAATCCCATAAGCATATTCGAAGTCTTTGTATGGCTCTTGTCCTAAAGACAAACGATCAATTCTCAGTAAGAAATAATTGCCTTCAGCATATCCATAATTTGCGTTTAGAAGATAGAGGCACAGTATTGCGAAAGAATGGATGAAAAATAAAATGAATGCATTTTTTATACTTAATTGAGTTTCTATATTAGTAACAAATAATTTTTCAACCTGCAATAGATGAATTTCTTTATCGTAATGCTTGTAAAAAAAGATAGAACCAATAAGTAATGAGAGGCATAAAGCGATAACAGATATTATATTGTTAAACTGATAATCATAAGATGCAGATACAGCCGGTACTTTTCGCGGGATGTAAAAAGGCAATAGAAATACTGACAGAAATACGATCGCTGTAAATATTAATATATAAATACTAAATCTGGTATTTTTATCTAATAAGTATATCATAATCTAAGAAATAATCCAACTAACATAACTCTTCGCATAGCTCCATTGCGCCTTCAATGCATTTGTCCATATTATAATACTCCCATTCAGCGAATCTTCCTAACAGAAAAATGTTATAATGTGCAAGTAATTTTTTTAAAGCCCGGACCTTCTCCCGGGTGTCTTTTTGTTGTATAATATAAGAATTCGGTTCGTAGTTGAATGCGATGGGTTTCAAATTACCTGGTAATAGCTGTAGTTCTTTAACCATGTTTTCTTTATCATGCTTACCTGAAAATTCTACCACGCACGTTCTCCTGTCTGTTCCTTCGTTATTTGTTTCACTGAAGTTGCCTGTATAAATAATTCTGTGTGCTTTAAACTTATCTTCCGGCAGATATAACCATGAAATATCGTTGCTATCTGTTTCACATAATACATTTGATGTACCATTAGAAGGAAGATCAGTTACTGTTGACAGTGCTTCCTTTAAATCATTGTCATCAATATGAATAATGGAGGTAAGTTTTCTTACATCTCCACAATAAACAAGCACATCTGTGTTTAAACCATTATTATTAATTGATATTTTATTTTCTTCTGCAGATATGCTTGTTACAGTATAAGAGGGCATGATGTTTAATGATTCGGCAAGCCTGTTAATGATAAACTGAGACCCGTCTCTTTTAGGATAGTAGAAAGTCGAATGCACCATCCCTCTTTCTTCCTTTCTTAAAATATTACTTAATATCACTTCCTCAATATGCGGCATGGGCAGTTTGCCATCTAACCATTCGAGAGGTACTTTGCTAATATCGGTATTCCAGATTTTGCTGTTGTAGGGGCCGAAGTACAAATGGTAGAGGGTATTACCGAACTTGCCCAGCAAAAAATCTTTGAAGTTGTCGCAGGTTTCGGACTGCTTATTTCCTTCTTTAAGAATAGCAATCAATTCACCGGTTATTGTTCGTATATCTTTTTCGGAAAGCTGGTATAAATAATTTTCTATCGGATAGCCTAACAGCCGGTCATTAATTAAAATTTTTGCATTTCTTACTGCCTGCAAAAATTCATTGTCCCTGTCAAAATGATTCCAAAACCAGTTTAAAACTTTTTGGTTTTTGCTGTTGAACACATGCCCGCCTACACGGTGAAAAAGATTTCCGTTAATTCTGTCACACTTTATCAAACCTCCGATCTTGTCAGATTTTTCAAGCACTTTTACGTCATATTTTTCTGACAACATTCTTGAAACACTAAGCCCTGATATACCTGCACCTATAACAACAGCCTTTTTTTTCATCTTATAATGAAACTGCTTTTGAAAAAACCCTTTTGAAAAAATAATGACCTAAAACTTCAAAAGAATTTTTTATTGCTTTTTCTGATACACTTGGCGAAGGGGACTGATAATGTATAGGAATTTCTGCGTATCTTTTTTTACGAAGTAAATACCGTACTTCAGTTTGGTAAAAATGTGCTTTTGAAAGCAGTTGATAATTCAGTAACAAACCAACTTGTTTTCTATGAAATCCCTGGTACCCGGAAGTCATATCATACATACGGGTTCCTAACAGTATGTTTGACAAAAAAGTTCCCACCCAGGATAGAAACCGGCGTTTAAAAGGAGAATCTCCCATTGAACCTCCATTGATAAAGCGACTTCCAAAAGCACACTCGTTGCCTTCATTGAGCACTCTTAAGAACATAGGTAAAGCCTTTGGGTCATGAGACATACCGGCGTCCATTTCTATAATGATACTGTGTCCATTTTGGTAAGCTTCTTTATATCCTCTCATATAAGCATCTACGACATTCCTGTTTTCAGGTGCCCAGACAGTTTTAAAGCGACTATCCCCTTTAGATAAGGTCTCGCATAGTTCAAGTGTTCTGTCCTTCGATACTTTGTCAACAATAAAATAAACCTTTCCGCTGCCAATTCTTGATAATGCTCCTTTTAACTCATTAATAAAAATATTAAAATCATTTTCTTCATTAGCCATTGGAATTATAATAGCCCAATTGTCATCATAAATCATTCAAAATATTTTTGTTACAAATAAAAAAGGGAATAATTATAAACTCCTTGTAATGAAGTCAATTTAATGCAGATAAGCCCTTAATAAACTTTTGCAATCTGTCGAAGATATAATGATAATGCACTTCCTCCAAGCCGGGCCAGACCCCCAGCCAAAAAGACCTGTTCATAGCAATATCCGAATTTTTAAGATCACCTATTTTTCTATGAACAATATTGGCATAAGCGGGTTGTCTTAATAAGTTACCTCCGAAGAATAACCGTGTACCAATTTTATTTTCCTCAAGATATCGGGTCAGTGTATTTCTGTCTATGGGGCTTCCTTCCCTTACCGTAAGCATAAACCCAAACCAGCTTGGCTCAGCATTTTCTGTAGCTTCAGGCAAAATAAAATGCTCTTCCAAAGGCTTTATTATTGACGTAAGCAATGCATGATTTTCTTTTCGTTTTGCAACAAAAGAATCTGCTTTTGATAATTGACTTAAGCCCACTGCCGCCTGCATATCCGTAACCTTGAGGTTAAAGCCAATGTGTGAATAAGTGTACTTGTGATCGTACCCTTCTGGCAAATCACCAAATTGCCATTCAAATCTTTTACCGCAGGTATTATCGCAACCCGGGGCACACCAGCAATCTCTTCCCCAGTCTCTGAAGCTTTCTGCTATTTTTTTAAGCGATGCATTATTAATTAAAACTGCTCCGCCTTCGCCCATTGTTATATGATGTGCAGGATAAAAAGAAAGGGTAGCTAAATCTCCAAATGTTCCTGTTTTCTTTCCATTATATCGCGCTCCTAATGAATCACAATCATCTTCCACAACCCATAGATTGTATTTTTTTGCAATCTCCATAACCACTTTAAGATTAAAGGGATTTCCCAAAGCATGGGCTATCATAATAGCTTTTGTTTTAGGAGAAATCGCTTTTTCTATATCTTCTGCTTTAATGTTATATGTGGGAATATCTACATCAACAAATACAGGTACGCAACCGAATTGTATCATTGGGTTAATAGTAGTGGGGAAACCTGCTGCAACTGTAATAATTTCATCTCCTGGTTTTACCGCTTTGTCGCCCAGTTTAGGTGAAGTAAGGGCATAAAATGCCAACAGGTTTGCTGAAGATCCTGAGTTGACTAAAAAAGAAAACCGGCTTCCAAAATAACGTGCTAATTCTTTTTCAAATTGTTCGCTAAATCTTCCTGCCGTCAGCCAGGCATCCATCATGGCTTCAATGCCCAATAGCACATCCTCCTCATCAATCACTTTACCTGTTACAGGTATATAATCTTTACCCGGCTCAATCTTTTTGTGAATATTTTTTTTGAAAGAAGAGATTAATAGTTCTCGTAATCCGCTATCCGAAAGATTTTTATAATCGAAGCCTTTTATAGGAGCTGTTTTAGTTATCATTTTTTAATTAATTAATGATTGATAATGCTTCAAATCCTCTTCAATCAAACTCTTTACATTGCTTCCATTGTAAAAAGCTTTATACCAAAGTATAGTTCGGCGTATTGCTTCTTCAGCCCGCATTTTTGGAAACCATTTTAGTTCACCTGCTGCTTTACTTATATCAAGCCGTAAGAGATGAGCTTCATGGGGTGCATTGACCTCCTGTAAAACTTTTATATTTCCTTCACCCCAAATATTTATTGCAATCCCCGAAAGCTCAAGAACTGAAAAATTATCTTCAGTATGAGGACCGAAATTCCATGAGCCTGTATATTTATTTACGTCTTTCTGCAAAGATAATGCAAGCAGCATGTAGCCTGACAGCGGCTCCATTACATGCTGCCATGGCCGCACTGCAGAAGGATTACGAATGATAATATCTTTTTTTTCTGATAATGATCTTACAATATCCGGCAGTAACCGGTCTTCTGACCAATCGCCGCCGCCAATTACATTGCCTGCCCTTGCACTTGCTATTGCCTTGTTATGTTCAGAGTAAGTATTTGTATTGAAATAAGAATTTGAAAAGGATGAAATAACGATTTCGGAACACGCCTTGCTTGCACTATATGGATCATATCCGCCTAACCGGTCATTTTCACGATATGGATATATCCATTCATTATTCTGATAAACCTTGTCTGTAGTTATACATACACAAACGCAAGGCTTTTGTAAATGTCTCAAGGCTTGTAAAATATTTGCAGTCCCGACAACATTTGTTTGGAAAGTATCTAACGGATCTTTATAAGACTTTCTGACAAGGGGCTGTGCAGCTAAATGAAATATGAAATCAGGTTTGAAATTTATAAGTTCCTGCGATAAAGTGGGATAGTCATTAATGTTGCCTATTATAGACTCTGTGTTTTTATGTAATTGTAAATGAGAAAAAAGATTTGGCTGAGTGGCAGGGGACAAAGAAAAGCCTTTTACAATTGCCCCTAAAGATTGCATCCAATAGCTTAGCCATGAACCCTTAAAACCGGTATGACCTGTAATGAATACTCGTTTCCCTGAAAACCCTTTCAATTCATCTGTTACTGCCATACTTTCCAATCTGCCTGGTTTGTATTCCAGAGCTCATTTAAATCCATTTTATCTTTAAGTGAGTCCATCGGCTTCCAAAAGCCTCTGTGTTTATAAGAGGCTAACTGATTTTGTCTTGCTATGGCTTCTAAAGGATCACGTTCCCACATGGTATCATCACCTTCAATAAAATCGAAAACCCCGGGTTCGCAAAAAATCCACCATTTATCCAACCTGAATCCTCTGCTCTTTTTTCATGAAAAGACTCAACTTCATTGTCGTCATTAATCTGCAAAACACCAAACCTGCCCGAGGGCTGAACAGCAGTAACAGTGCACATTTTCCCTTTCTCTTCGTGAAAAGAAATAAGTTCCTTAATGTTAACATCACTTACACCGTCGCCATAAGTAAGCATAAATTTTTCGTTATCAATATATTTTTTAACCCGCTTAATCCGCCCGCCGGTCATGGTATGGCTGCCGGTTTCTACAAGGGTTATTTTCCATTTATCTACAGGGCTGTTGTGTACCTGTATTTCATTATTAGATATATCTATTGTTACATCTGAAAGATGCAGGAAAAGATTTGCAAAAAATTCTTTTATCACATACCCTTTATAACCTAAACAGACTACAAAATCGTTGAAACCGTAGTGTGAGTAAAGCTTCATGATATGCCAGATAACAGGCTTGCCTCCTATTTCTACCATTGGCTTTGGCCTTATGTCGGTTTCTTCAGAAAGACGTGTTCCTAATCCGCCTGCAAGCAATACTACTTTCATAAGTTAAAAGAGGTTTTAATTGAAAATTGAGCGTTTGACATTGATTATTAAACATTTTAAGGATTAAATGTTCAATAATCAACACTCAATATTCAATTTTCAATTAAATAAGACACCTGTTCAAACATTTTCTAAGAAATTAAAAGATACTTTTAAATATAAAATTTTCTAAGAATAAAAAACAATAAGGCAAGTGAACCACCTATAAAACCGAATATCACAGCGCCTCTCAACCTGCCCATTTTCTTTTTATCTAAAGGAAGGGTGGGTGTGTCAATCGTTTGAATTAACGGAGTTTCCTTTCGTAAAGCCATTCGGGATAGCTCAAGGTTTTTTACCAATTCTCCATACAAAGCAGTGTTTACCTGTACATCAATACCTTTTCTTTGAACGTTCGCCTTTGGTAACTGCCTTAAAGGATTTATATTAAGATCATTTTCAGATGCTATTGAAACAATATTTCCGCTTACTAAATTTCTAACAGAGTCCGTTTGTCGCTGTAATATCTGCACATTTTGCTTTGCCTTTTGAATTTTGAAACTGGTATAATATTGAATAGCATTGTTGACTAACTGCTCAATAAAAAGCTTGGCAAACAATTCATCATTATCTTTTATAGAAGCTTTTATAATATTTAATCTTCTGTCTATCCTTTCAATTGTAAGCGCTGAGCCGACAATATTATTATAAAACTGCTTCATGATGCTGTCGCGATTTCTGTCCGCAGACTGAGGGGCAGCAGTAAAAATTATTTTACTTGAAGCTGGATTATTCTTCCATTGCTTTCGCAATTCTTTACAATCAATGTAGTAATCTACCAATAGTTGATTTTTGCTATTAATAACAACAGGAGTTAAAAAGGTTTTTTGAATTAAAAGACGGCTTCGCAAAAGTTCCATCAGGTTGTCACCTTCAAAAATACTTTCCCCGCCTCCCACATCAAGTCCGAGCTGAGATGCAATTCCCGCATAGGCACTCATACCTGATTGACCAATGTCTGAAGCAAAAGTAAGTTCAGCAGTATACACCGGCTTTTGGGTAGAGGCATAATAAATTCCATAAAGGCCTGAAATTATTCCAACCAGAATAACCCAAAGCAACTTAGATTTTAAATAAGCAATCCAACTGCTTATCAATTTTTTAAATTCACCTAACGGGTATTCTTTGTCTTCACTCATTACAGATGTCTGCGTCTTTAGTTGCAGTAACAAACTTCGTTTTTGTACTATTTTTTTAAATTAATTAATAAAGATAGCAGCACGCCGGCAAAAGAAGTAATAGCAGTTGATATTCCTATAATCTCCCCGGTACTCAGCCGGCGCCTTTCAACTTCATGTTTTTTAGGAACGATTATTTCTGACCCCGGAGTTACCTTCGGATAACTTCTGAAAAATAAAAAGTGGCTTGTTTTAGCAGCATTTCCGTTAGGATACAAAACATAAATTTTTCCTCTGCGTGCATTATCGCTCAAGCCGCCAGCCCGCCCTAAATAATCTTTTAAGTTCATCTGTTCACGATAAACAACACGTGTAGGAAATAATACCTGCCCACTTATTCTGACATCCATTTTTTCTCTGGGTATCGTAATTACGTCTCCCTCCTCCAAAGTCAAATCATTTCTGCTGCCTGGATTTGACAATATCGTAGCTAAATCAACTGCTATCTGATCTGCCGGTCTTTCTATTTCCTGTATTACAGGTGCAGCAGTATCTTTTAATGTTTGCTGTATCCTGTTTATCTTTTCAGTATTGACCTGATTAACTAACGTTTTATTATTAATTCTTGTTACGTATCCGCCCTGGTCATAGGCCTGAAGAGTGAGTCCCCCTGCTCTTTTAATAAGATCACTTATTCTCTCGTTTTTATTTTTTAATACATAATTTCCGGGATAAACGACTTCTCCTTCTATCCGCACATTTATCTGCGGCTGGTACCCGGGATTTTTTCTCACTACCACAACATCATATGGCTGCAGCTTAACATCTGAAGCATTTATATTTAGATCATTTACAGAAGTTATATCAATTACGTCGGAAATCTGAATATTGGTGATATTAAAGGTATCGCTTCTCAGACGCCGTCCTACTTCAATTCTTTGTGGAATAGCAGCATCTGTAAAACCTCCTGCCAATAGTATCAGATCTTTTAAAGACATGTTTTCAACATAATGATACTGACCTGTATTTCTTACCTCTCCTGCGATAGATACTGTTGTTTTCTCTCTAAGATCGGCTACCGAAGATATTGTTATTGTATCATTAGATTTCAACAGAAGATTATTTATTCCTCTTTGTATTACATCAACCGGGCTGAAAGAAACAATTTCAGGTGTAAGATCTTCCCGGTTTCTTACAATTATACCTCTTCCATTGTAAGCATCCTCTTTTAATCCATGAGCTTTGATTATTAAATCTTTTATTGTCATTCGCGGAGTTAGCTCAAAATCACCCGGCAGATAAACAGCGCCTAATATGGTAACTCTGTTTACGAACCTGCCGATTGTTTTTTTAACGACAAAAGATTCAGAACGGGAAGGTTTGTATGATGAATAATCTTTTTGAGTTATATCAATTATTTTGTTTTCTATATCTGTTATCTGATAAGCAGTTATGCTTGCAGTATAAGCGCTGTCTGCAAAGCCACCTGCAAAATCTAATAAATCCTGGATTGTTTCCCCCGTTTTTATTTCAAATAATCCCGTTCTTTTTACCTGACCTTCCAATGAAACCCGTACTTTATATGCAGGAATTCGTATAACATCCTGATCGTGAAGGTTAATATTTCCTTTCTGATTGCCCTTGACAAGAAAATCATAAATATCAAGGCTATCCATCACTTTCCCATTTCTTATAATTTGTATGTTGCGCATACTGCCAATATCATTAGGACCACCGGAAAGGTATAAAGCATTAAAAGCGGTTGCGAGCGAAGGAAGCGTATATGTGCCAGGGGATTTGACTTCGCCCAGAACTGTTACTTTGATGCTCCTTATCCTTCCTATTGTTACACTTACTTTGGTAAGTCCGGTTTTGATATTGGAATAACCTGATGAGCTTAGCTTGCTTTTAATTTTTGCCGTTGCCTGCTCTATTGTTAATCCCGCTACATACATAACTCCCACATACGGGATAGTAATATTTCCTTCGGGACTGACCTTTAAATTATACCTGGCTTCCTGATATCCATAAATATTGATATTAATTTCATCATTAGGCCCAACAATATACCCTACAGGGGTTGCTATATTTATATTAGGTTCAAAAGAAAGCACCCCATTATTAAAAATTTCCAGTCCGAATATTCTTTTAGGATTTAGTACAGGTTTTGTTTTATTTACGGTATCATAATAACGTCGTTCCCCATTTCTTGGATTGCCTGATTGGTCATTTCCGGTATTATCATCATTATCATTGTTTGAAAGCCTGCTTCTGTTATTTCTGGCTTTTTCTAACCTTCCTCTTAATTGGGCAGCTTCAAAAGGATCCATGCCTCTTTCTATTATAAAATCATACGCCCGTTGATTCGAGGTATTGTTTTGATCGAGATACGTTACAATCTCACTTAATTGCTCTGCTGTAATATCTGAAGATCTCACTTTTTCCAGGTTAGCAGGCAGTGAGGGCAATTGAGCATATGAAGAAAAACAGAGCGCAAAAAAAATTATTGTAATAACTATTTTCAACTTCAACATTTATAATCTATAAGAATTAAAAGGAGCGTAATTGCATTAGGCAATAACAAAAATGGGGAACACAAGATTCCAAAGAAGCAATTTTTTTATTAATTAAAATATTAAAACAGGAAGAGATTTTTTTGAAGAAGAATTATTAACATTATTGAGTATTAAACATTGAAAGTTGAATATTATACATTTCTTTTAATAAATAATATTCAATACTCAATGTTCAATGTTCAATCCTTTATTTTCCTTTACCCTGAGCCATAACTCTTACTGTTTCTATGATTATACCCATGTCTACTGTAAGTTTTTGTTTATCAAGATAAAGCAGATCTAATTTCATTCTCTCTATCATTTGCTCTACATTTTCTGCGTACCCATACCTTACCTGGCCGATGGAAGTTATTCCCGGTTTAATTGATAGAAGTTTTTTATACTCGGGAGCTTTTTCAATGATTTTTTCAATAAAAAAATGTCGCTCAGGTCTTGGCCCTACTATAGACATTTGTCCAAGAAAAACATTCAAGAACTGAGGCAATTCATCTAATCGTGTTTTTCTCATAATCCTTCCCCACGCAGTTATCCGGGGGTCATTATCTTTAGCTAATTGAGGTCCTGAGTTTTCGGCATTAATGCACATGCTTCTAAATTTATAAATATAGAAGGGAGTTCCATATCTTCCAATCCGCTGTTGTCTGAAAAATATATTTCCGCCCGAAGTGACTCTTGTCACAATAACCAGTAATGTAAAAAAAGGAAATCCTGTTATCAATGCAACAGAAGAAACGATCAGGTCAAAAGATCTTTTTAAAAAATCGCGGATGTACTGATTTGAGTCTTCCTCGGTAAAGACATTATAATCTTTATACGGGAAAGAAGGATATAGTTGTAAACAATCGTTAACGGTTTTGGCGGATACTGAATTTTTTTCTTCAGACTTACCAATACCGGGATAAAACTGGTATTTCAAACCGATCAATTTTGGTTGATAAAAATGAACATTAAACCAAAACTCAATTGAAAATAAAACATAAATAGCTTTTCAAACTATCGTCATCGCTGCTATTTTTTGCTTAAATAGATATTGCTGCTTTTTTTTTAAAAATTATGAATGAAATGCTAATATAGCATCAAATAAAATATAAGAATAAGAATTTTAGTTGAAATATAAGAAATCACCTGCTTAAGCCGGAAAATTTATTGATAAACTGGAGAACAAAGAAATTTCTGGCCGAATACGCTGAAGGCGCAGAAAAAAGAGCTAAAAATTTTCCTTATTGATGACAATTTCTGCGTTTTCCGTACTTTCTGCGAGAACTAACAGAAATTTCTTGCAGAATACGCTGAAGGCGCAGAAAAAAGAGCTAAAAATTTTCATTATTGATGACAATTTCTGCGTTTTCCGTGCTTTCTGCGAGAACTAAAAAGGAAACATTACTCATCTCCAAAATGAACAGACACCTTCTTTAGGGCAGAACCGATAATCTGGTGCATATCATAGTACCTGTATTCTGCCAATCGGCCACCAAAAATTACATTGTTTTCTGCATCTGCCAATTCCTGGTATTTTTTAAATACTGCCGTATTTTTGGCATCATTGATCGGATAATAAGGTTCTTTTTCGGGTGTCCACTCTTTAGGATATTCTTTTGTTATAACTGTTTTAGGCTGAGTTCCAAACTCAAAATGCTTGTGCTCTATAATTCTGGTATAAGGCACTTCTCTCTCAGTATAATTTACTACTGCATTTCCCTGGTAATTTTCCATGTCATGCACTTCATGGTCAAACTGAAGGCTGCGGTACTCGAGTTGTCCAAACTGAAAATCATAATACTGATCAATTTTCCCGGTAAATACAATTTGATCAGCAAGAGAATTCCATTTTTCACGGTTTTCAAAATAATCTATTTCTAACCTCACTTCTATATCTTTCAGTAATCCTTCTACAAGTTTATTATAGCCTCCGATAGGTATTCCCTGGTATTTATCGTTGAAGTAATTATTGTCATAAGTAAACCTTACCGGCAATCTTTTTATAATAAACGCAGGAAGTTCGGTTGCGGCTCTTCCCCATTGTTTTTCTGTATATCCTTTTATCAGTTTCTCATAAATATCAGGGCCTATTAATGATAATGCCTGCTCTTCAAGATTCGAAGGCTCCTGTATGTTAAGCTCTTCTATTTGTGATCCTATTTTTTCCTTTGCTTCCTGCGGCGTTTTTACTCCCCATAACTGGTAGAACGTATTCATATTAAAAGGAAGGTTGTATAGCTCACCTTTATAAAAAGCCACAGGACTATTAGTGTAGCGGTTAAACTCAACAAAAGAATTTACATAGTCCCATATTTGCTTATCATTTGTGTGAAAAATGTGAGCGCCATATTTATGAACATTTATACCTTCAACATTCTCACAATAGACATTCCCACCTGCATGATTGCGCTTGTCAATTATAAGGCTCTTTTTCCCTCTTTTCTTCGCTTCATGGGCGAAAACAGATCCAAATAAACCACTTCCAACAATCAAATAGTCGTATTCTTTATTCAAACTCATTTATAATAACTTTTATAATATATTTCTAATGGTATAAAACACAATATCAGAACAGGATAATTTATTGAGTGGTTTTCTATCATAGAACGAGTTTTTATGAGAAAGCACCTCTTTAGGCCGCTGATCTTTTACAAAGCTTCGCCACCTCAGTCACATTGGATTTGATTGATGGCAAAAAAAAAAGCAATAAGTTATTTTTTTCTTATTGCTAAAAGAAATATTATTATTTAAATATAATTAAACCTAAAAACCCCCGACATAACTCACATACCATACATATCCGGCTTTTGTTATACTTAGACAAACTTTAAAATTAGGCGCAAATATAGGCAAATAATTTTCCGGGAAAAGTCTCATTACTATTATTGTATGTAGAGAATTTTATAGAATTCAAAAACTATATCTTATAAGTTTATTGTTTAATGCAGTATTAAGAATTAAATTCTTTAAAATTCATATAGATATTGGCGGACTTAAATTATGCTATTAGTTTTTTCACCTTTTGACTATGACAATATTCAATTAACTTCATTACATGAACCAGCGCTACCTCTCTCTTGATGTTTTTCGCGGGGCAACAGTAGCCTTTATGATCCTTGTTAACAATCCGGGAAGCTGGGCGAATATTTATACTCCTTTAGAGCATGCAACCTGGCACGGTTGCACACCCACTGATCTTGTATTTCCTTTCTTTTTGTTTGCTGTTGGCAATGCTAAGGCTTTTGTAATACCTCGCTTCCATGAAAAAGGAACCGGTTATTTTTTAAAGAAAATTATAAAAAGAACACTGCTGATATTTGGAATTGGATTGTTTCTGAACTGGTGTCCGTTTGTTCAATGGAAGGATGAGCAACTGGCCCCTAAGCTTTGGGAGAATGTCCGCATTTTGGGCGTACTGCAACGTATTGCAATTTGCTATTTTTTTGCTTCTTTGATTGTTTATTTCCCGAAAGTAAGAGGAGCATTGGTGATCAGCGGCATTATACTTTTTGCTTACTGGCTTCTTTGTTATGTATTTGGCAGTAAAGGCGACCCTTATAGTCTGCATGGATATTTTGGTACAGCGGTAGACAAGGGTGTTTTAGGCGTAAATCATATGTATAAAGGAGAGGGAGTAGCATTTGATCCTGAAGGTATAGCAAGTACACTCCCTGCAATCGCGGAGGTTATTTTTGGATATATTGCCGGGAAGTATATTCGTGAGAAAGGAAAGACCTGGGAAATGTTATCACACATTTTAATAGCCGGATCTCTGCTTATATTTTTTGGATTTTGCTGGGACATGGGATTTCCCATTAACAAAAAGATATGGACAAGCAGCTACGTTATATATACGACTGGTATTGCATTAATGGTGCTCGGCTTATTGATATATCTTCTAGAGTTTCGCCAGGCTAAAGGTGCATGGAGCAGATTTTTTGACGTATTTGGCAAGAATCCTCTGTTCATTTTCTTTTTAAGCGGTTTTTTACCCAGAACACTTGCCCTCGCCAGATGGAAAGATCATACCGATGAAAATGGAAAGATGGTTTACACATCTCCTTTTCCCTGGTTTTATCAGCATATTTGTCTGCCTGTTTTTGATAACCTAAAAAATGGTTCTTTACTGTATGCTCTTTGCATGGTAACCTTTTTTTGGCTTATTGCTATGTTGTTAGACAGGAAGAAGATTTACATAAAAGTGTAGGGTTTAATATTTTGAACAGAAGGCTTTCTTTAAGAATAATCATTCACACCTTCTCATATAAACTTAACCTGTTTTTGAGACTTATTATTTCATACTGCAAACTTTTTACGCGCTCTAATAAATATGTGATGGCTTCAATGCCTTCAACATTGATATCAAGATCCTCGTGTAATCTTATTATCTGCTCTAATTTCTGCAGTTGATTTTGCGGTATATAAGATGTTTCTTCAACTGATGTTATTTCTATTAAACCAAATTGATAAAGGGTATTTACAAAAGAAAGCTGAATTTGATAACGGGTACAAAATTCTTCAGCAAGTATCAACTCATTATTTTGC
>JAABUR0100005087.1_pt1 | contig 17005 bp, 19 predicted proteins | sample 5560091 | NCBI WGS metagenome assembly JAABUR01 (sample SAMN10711879, study PRJNA513375) | rock metagenome | isolation source: Antarctica rocks | place: Antarctica: Victoria Land, University Valley sud | reverse complement strand
TTTTGGTGTTACCTACTCTCCGTACATATGTACCGTAAGGTAAGGTAAGGCGGTACAGTACTGTAAGGTAAGGTACTCGAACCTCGATCAGGTGATGCTTTTAGGGCTAAGCTAATATGGTCACCTTTCATCTACCTTACATATGTACTGCCACGACTGCCAGAGTCTGCGTACACATTCGTCGTCGACATGCAAAACTATAAAATCCTTCGGGAATATCACTCCTTGAACTTGACCAAATCAGATTGAAGATATCCATGTTGGCAATTAAACACTGATGCACACCTAACCTCTGCCGAGGCTTGGTTCCACACCATTCGTGCGAGCCTTTTCGTAGAGCTCTCGCCCATCCCAAACCGGTTTTCAGGCTGCTCGTTTGCAATCTTCTGCTGTCTGCAGAGCTGCCAAATGCTTGCTCAGGCATAAGTTGTCAACAGTCTTCTGTCTACCCAGTAGTAAATCCTTATCGGATCAACAAGTTCAAATCCATAGCGTACTTGGTTCGGTCGCACGAGACTAATGGCCAGATTTGGTACAGTGGGACTTCCATCCTTTTTGCGGGGTACCTGAGATAGACGAAAATCCCCAAGCACTTTGCCATGGCCCTGCATCGTGGGAAGGTCCAGCCCTTGCCTAGCGGACATCATTTGTTGAGACTTGGAAAAGATGGCAATGACGTGGAACAGCTCCAGTGTCTCGGTCCATCCAATTGACTACCTGGGAAACATAGACGACACTTCTCGAATTCGGTCCAGCGGCTTTGCTGCCGAGCTTCTTAGTTGACACCATCCGAACGAGCTCTGCACTATGAGCTGCGTCAATCCTCCAAAGGCTCTTCTCTTCGATGTATGCTCCAAGTGTCTAACCCATTCCGTAGCATTCGAACAAAGTGCCGCCTAAAGCATACTTCTGCAGCTCCAGCTCATAGCCTTCTCAAACTAACATAGATGTTCCCACTAGGTTTTCGGTACAGTCGTCGACTGGCGCTCAACCGTAACCACCTATCTCGCCGCCCGCGCCAGCGAAACCCTCAATTCGCCCTGCTCGTCCCTCCCGGCTGGCCTCCGCTTCCAATGCGCCGAAATCTCATGGCCCGCTTTCGCCCAAGCATGGCGTGACAGCTACATCCAATTCACACGCACCCACAATCCCTCCTCCACATTCATCTCCGTGGACCAGCACCACCACGACTCGCTCGTGCAGCTGCTCAAAGACAACAGCATCACCGAACTGTGGAGAGACGACGAGGTCGAAGAGATATCGAAGATATGGCATTACCTGAACGGATGGCCTGACTCTTCAAGGGGAGTCAAGCAGTTGAACCAGGACGGGTTGAAAACATGCACCCTATCGAACGGAAATGTCGAGCTCTTGCAGAATATGGCAAAGCATGCCGACCTCCAATGGAAACACATCTTCTCCGGCGAGCACTTCAAAGCCTACAAGCCGTCACCACAGGTCTACAACGGCGCCGCTGAAAAGCTCGGCCTACCAACAAACCAATGCGCAATGGTAGCCGCCCATCTAGACGACCTCAAAGCCGCCAAGGGCTGCGGCTACCAGACCATCTACATCGAAAGAGCAGGCGAAGAGAACTGGAGTCTCCAAGACACCCGCGCCGCGAAACGAGAAGGCTGGGTGGACATGTGGGTCGGGCTCGACGAGCGCTTTGACGGCGGAGGCATTGCGGAAATTTCAAGAAAGTTCGACAGAGGCAAACCACTATAGTCGACGTTGCTGTGGCTTAACTTGCTTACGGAAACCCCGATCGATCCTATGCAGAGAGATCCGGACTCCCCCGCTCACCGACACTAGATTCGCCACTCCGGCAGCAGCCACGCGTCAGCCGTTACGGAGCCACTATGATGGATGGCTGCCTTGCCTATTCTTACATACATGGGGGACATTGTACATACTCCAACTCGAGCCAAGGCATAGCGCGATGGGATGTATCATAATATCGCTGGGATCCGTGTGACATACCATTATTGCTCACTCCGAGTATTAGATCACCAGACCCCGGAGCGAAATGGTATTCCTAATACAGTACGTCTCCAAAACGCAATGAGCTATACAAGGCTTTACCTCAGTATCATGTACATATTATTGATATGGTATATACATAACCGTGTTCAGAAAGATTCTACCATAGGTTTTCCTCTCAAGGACATGTGTTGAAGTTTTGTTGTCCATGACTTGAGTAAAACGATTCCTGCCATCTCCCTCGAAAGTCCCTTCAAGATATCAAAGAAGAGACTAAACCGTTTCGTCCAAGGATAGATTCTCTCAATATTCTTCTCTCATTCCCTTCATCCCCCCTCTTCACCCGTCCGCCAAAAACCCCCCTACCCCATCGAAACAAAAACCCCCCGCCGCCACCATCATCCTCTTCTTCCCCCAGTACCACCCCCCGTACCACCCCCCCACAACTCCCTTCCCAAACCTTTCTACCCCTCCCACCTCCATCCCAAGCGCAGCTAAGCAACAAAAGACCCAAAAACCGCCCGTGTCCACAGCTATTTATTTTCCTAGCCATCCTCCCAAAAAAAGAAACCCAAACCCCAGGTCAAGACTGGCGAGTATTGATTGAGAAAAAACATGAACCGAAACCTAGAAGCGAAAAGAGAAGGGGGCCCACATTTTCGCGTGCACATTGGCGAGGTAGCTGAGGACCGCACTCGGGACCGGGGGGAAGACACGTGTGTGTGGTCGTGTGCTGGATTCCCCCCCTTTTTGCTAGCCTGGCGCCTGGGCGTTTTTGGCGAGGGGGTGGGGAGGGTTTGGGTGAGTGGGGTGAGGGGGAGTTGTGGTACGTGTGAGAGAGAAGGGGGGGGAGGAGATCGAGCGGATTTTGTTGGAGGTGGAGATGGGTTTTGTTGCTTGGTCGGTGGGTGGGGGGTTTATGGCTGTTTGTTTGTGCTGAAGTGGTGCGAAGGATCGTGGTAGGTTGTGTGGTATGGTATGGGATAGATCGCGGTGTGTGTGTGTGGGGGGTACCTTTTGCAGAAAGTGCCCCCTTTTTCGTAGATGGCATGAGCCGTTGTTGCTTCCCTTTTCTCTTCTTTTCTCTTCTTGAATCATGGGGTGAAATTCTAATCCGCTCGTAGAAATATCCTGCGTCGCTGCGCTTGTCCCTGCTGACACCGCGGTGAGATCCTTATCGCCGGAACTGAGATATGCAGGCAGGTGGGCTGCTTGGAGGGGAAAGATGATGCGTTGCTCGGGGAGGAGGAGGAGCGAGATGAGGCTGTTTGGGGGTGTTAGCTGAATTTTGCTGTTTCTTGTTCTTTGTTGGAGATAAGGGGGTATGCAGTGAAGCTGGTGATAGGGGTAGGGGTTGCGCTGATATGGAAGGGGAGGGCTTGTAGATGGGTCCTCTAAGGGAAAGGCTGTTGCTGTTTGACAGTCAGATGTTGCGGTCGAGCTGGTGTTTGGACGATGAGCGATGCCACTAGGTGTTGAACTGGAGGGGAAAAGACGAGTGTGAGGATTCCTCGGACGGAGAGGTATAGGTTGCCAGTCCATTGCTGCTACCTCTTGGTGACAGGCCGCCCTTCATTGTCGCTACAAAGAGAAGAAAGACAGACGCTCCTGGATAGCAATGAGAACAGGTAGGGTTCTCGAGTGGGGTTTAAGGTTGTACGTGTGGGCTTGCAATTGGGTGGAAGCTGCTTCGCCTTGAACGGATTCTACATTGGTAAGGAAGAGATTGGGGCTGTTGGGTGCTCTTTCCTTCTTCCTTCGGTCTACCATCGTTCTCTGCGGTTGTGTTCTTGGCGCTCGTGTAGGAGTTGGCCTCGGCGCTGTCGGTCTCTTCGGAACGTTGACCCTTACGGCTTGGTGCTGTGCATGGTATCTTTCCAAGGTTATTTTAGAGATGCCTTGGTTTGCAGCCGCTTGATGGTCTCCTCTACTTTCATGCGGGATCGATTTTGGTGTGCCTCGTTCTCGAAAGACCCTACTTAGCACGCTGGGGCTTTAAGCACATCAAACATGACCTTTATTCGCACATCCATGTCCATTCTGAGAGTGGCCTCGTCAAAGTTCAAGTCAATTAGCTCGATAGGTGACCTGCGTGTCATCCTGGAGTAGGGCATATTCGTAACGATGTCAGTCAGTCGTTGAGTCTGTGAGCGTTTTGTCAGTTTGCTCCAAGGAAGATTATAGCACATCATGCCCTGAGCACTCATAAGTGGAGATCAAAACATCTACATTAACTTTTGAGGGTATCGGGTATCTGGAAATGGCTGATCCCTTCCGCAATCGCGCAACCTTGGTCCCAAAAAAAGCTCCTTCGAATGTATATGAATCGACAGAAGACCGCCCCTAGATCGTTAGATTACCTCCATTCCCTCACGTAGGTCCCTTGAAAGATCTATATCCTCAGCTCCGAAAACCTGTATCCCATCAATTACGCCTTGCCTCCATTCTAACGTGACGCTCGATACCGCCAAAGATTACCCATAACCGCCGCAAAATTCAGTATGTTCCTTTGGTTCGCCGTGATATAGGAGAGTGATGTCCACTCTCGGTAGTGCTCAAAGCTTAGCCGCGTAAAACGGGCATCAGTTGAACAAGGATATGTGTGGAGGTGGTGCAGGAGGCAATCCTGCAGAGCCACCAGGTGTTTTCGGAATAGTAAGTGATCGGAGCTGAGAGCAGTCGCCAGAAGTGTATTGCCAAAAACCATAGATTTCCGGGTTTGTATGGTTGTCGATGCATGAGCTCAGACTTATCTTGGAGGCCGACTCCCGAGTAAAGACGGCCGGGTAGAAGACGAGCTGTAACCTTGGAGGTATGTGTCAAGTCGTGGTCATAGGATCACGCAAGGCACGCGCGGCCTCTTGGGTATCCTAGTATCGGTTCGAGCACGGTGGGGTCTTGGATCAGCGTTACCAGGCCCACCGGCTCCACCGTATGTCGTGCCTCGTCGTACGATCTGTGCGGTCTCTTGCCTTTGTCTTCTCAGTGATCTGACGACTTCGTAGAAGGCTTTTTCCACGTTGATACAATTTTTTGCTGATGCTTCCACGAAGTCGCAACCCATCTCCTTCGCCAACGCACTTCCCTCTTGCGTTGATACCTCTCTCTCCGTCACTCGATCACTCTTGTTTCCTACCAGCATCACGGGAGCTTGGCCACCACCAATGGTAGGTGATAAGGGGGATGTCAAATAAGAGCTTGTGGGCGATCCGGCACTCGATGATTCTTTCACCCTTTGAATCTGACTGTGAAATTTCCGTATCCGTGTAAAGGATGATCTAGAGGTGATGCTGTACACAAGAACGAACCCTTCCCCATCTCTAATCCATTGGTCCCGCAGAGCTGTATACTCTTCTTGACCGGCCGTATCCAGCACTTCCAGCATGCAGGATTGAGAGTCAATAACCACCTGCTTCCGATACGAATCTTCTATTGTAGGATCATAGGTCTCGACAAAGTGGTTGAGACAAAGCTGTCACATATTGAGTAGGAGCTCGTTGATGCAGTAGCTGAGACACTCACTTGAATAGTCAGAGCTGTTTTCCCAACACCTCCATCGCCCAGCACCACTAGTTTGTACAACGTCATTTTCCCCGCCATTTTGGGGATTGGCACGCACTGGGATTCGGCGTCTCGGGCGTATAGCAAGCAGAAGAAGACCTTGATGTATCCGATTCAATTGCAGCGGCTCCGCAGAACTGGCGAGGTGTTGCCTAACACCAGCCAAGGTGAATGGAGGTGTGAGTGAGACCGCTTGGTACCGTGTCTGCAGCAACCCTTTGCCAGAATATCCGAGCTTGTAGATAAGGGATGGTAAGAGCCAACGGCGACGGCTTTGAATTATACGACGGGGGATTTGCTGGCCAATACCAAACCAATGGATCAGCCCAGAGCCGCAACGATAACTAGCCTTGCTGACCGCAACTACGGACGCAACTCGATCAAGCCCTATGTTGATGAAAAGTATTGGTGCAGAACGAATATACAAGTCGATGTAACCGTAATGACCTCCTTTGTTTCACGACCTTTTACCCCCAACTGATACACGATAGCAAGACCTGCACTGTCAAACTTCGATGATGAAGCACCGATAGACTAGGCCACGAGCATGTAAGGATAAGAGGAAGTAGTAGCTAAAGAGTAGAGACAAGGTGAAGCTGACAAGGTAGGTGACAAGAGTTTGAGGTGGGGGGGGGATAGGGATTTGCTTGAAGATGATAAGCTCGGCTCTTTCTTTCCAAGTCTGTGCCGCGGCAGAGTAGTGAATTGTAGTTCAAAGCAAGGTGGAATACTTGAGATGAATTTTGCTTAGTTCGAGCCCTTTGCAAGCCGGACCACGCGAGCTCCGCGTGGAATGACGAATGGTGGGTTTCCGCAAGTCCTGGCAAACTCCGTCCAGGGTGTTTTGACTTCAATTGATCGAAGTTGATGAGGAGGTGATGAGAAGTGGGTGAGGAAGTGGGTGGATGAAGCACCAGGCGGAGGGCTGTTCCTCGACGAGAGGGTAAGGTACCTCTAACCTCAGTAATACGGACAGTACAGCAGTAGTAAGGTAGCTCGGATTCAACACGCGAAAAAGGATACAGGTCAAGTTGTGAGGGATTGGTGGGGTGTGCAATCATACCAAGCGCCGGCATTGAAGGAAGAGAACGAACCCTGCAAATGGTCCCTCCCTGATCCTGAGGGTGATACTACTCTTAGCACTCTACCTACTCCTACCCTAACGCCAGTCTAAAAGAGTCGGGTCCAAACGATTTTCGACTTGCCTACAGGGACTAAGCTCTTCCTGGGTCTTGCCCAGCATCATGTACACGCCTCAGACCGGCATTACATGATATCTCGTCCAAGTGCGAGGCCAGGGGGGACGCATTAGGTTAGGTAAAGCTGCAACTGGGGCTCTCCTTCCGGATGCCGGAGAAAGAGGGTGGCCCTGTTAAGGACCGATACATGAACAGCAAGGCAGCTTACTGGCGGCCTGTAAGTTTTGACTTTTGCTGGGGATTCCGAGGATATGGCGCTGGGTAGGATCACATCATTGGTGTGTGTTCAAAGTCTGGAAAGAGGCGTGGGAAGAGGATGCATCCAGAGTAAGCGAGAACTGGCCGATTAATATCCTATCGCCATCGATATAATGATGCGAGAGCCATAGCGTGATCCGGAGAATCCTCTTTGAGCCCCTGGATCGAAACAGCAGACCACGAGACTGCGGCGTCTTCGCCTCCGGCTGCCACCCTACAACTACGACGACGTACCACTAAAGGGCTCATATTCCGTACCAAAAACACCTTCGGAGCGCAGCTATCCACTATGTCATCAAACAAAGCCGGCAAGCTATCTGTCATGTCAACCTTGTGGGCCAGTTGACAGCCTTGGAGGGATCCTCACAAGCGGCAAGGAGGCTAGTAGTAAAGACCAGAATGGCAGCTTCCTAATCCAACAAGGTCTGCACGGCACGTTGGAAACGCTGTGGCAATGCAGATAGCAAAATTAGCCAGCCTCTCAGCGGGAATCGCTTCAATGAGGTACTGAAGTTCTGGGGTAAGTTTTCGAAAAGGGTTGTGCTCAGACGAGACGGGACGGATCGCATTTCAGTTTGGGGTTCTCGAGCGGACGGTAACGTGCAGCAGAGGAAAGCATGCAGGCTCGCATTACCGAATTCGACTGAACCAGGCGTCAAGGGACTGTCCACCGTTCCTCATAGGTACCACTACACAGTATACTGTACCACGGCATGGGAGAGCGGTGTAGGCTGGGAGAGTCCGCATATCAACCCTATCAGCGTTTTCGGATTCTAGAACTCTGCTGATATTGACCGCCAGTTCTCTGCTTTTTCGCTTGCAGCATGGCTGACTACAACCGGGTACACAGCACAGGATGGAGGTGACAAATGCGTTCTTGTCGATGGCGTCAAGGGTGGTTCTCCCCATGCGCCCGTCTGGGCGTCCAGATTGTCACCGCCCGTGGCATATTGGCTGCAACCAAACGCTCCTTGGGGCCACTTCCGTCGGGTCTCCCGAGAGCGGGCTCTTCCTGCAGATCCGGTGCCCGTGGGGGTTGGGGTTCAAACGATTATCACAAGTCATCATAGTTTGCTGCAGTCATCAGTTTGGATCTGCTACTCTGATAGGTCGATGCTTCTCCGAATCGTTTAATATTACCATTCGTGCGAGATGACACGAATTCTACGAGTCTAAGATGCGTCGGCACTTTTGACAGCTTCAAACTAACTCCCCGTGCTCCCCTTAGCACGCATCAACTACTGATCACCTGACCTGCGCTAAGATCGAAAACCCCCTCAATTGGTTTGTAAAGCTCGGAGACAACAAAGTCATGAATGATTGACCCGTGGTAGAATAAGTAGGGAACGAAAAAAACCGCTTTTTCTACAAAAAGCGTGTTTAAAACCTCCTAGCGGCTTTTTATTGTTTTAAACAACGCTTTTAATTATGTAAGCATACAAGGGCCATTGATTGGAGAATTATTACCTTGCTGTCTCCGCGTCGCTGTCACCTCCAGGCTTCAGCTGCTTCAGCTACAGCCTACAGCCTACAGGCCTTTTGACATCCCCCATAGCTCAATGTCTCCGCAACGAGGTGATAGGCCAGTCAATCAGACTGTTGCTGACAACTATCAGCAGGTAATCGTACCAGGAAGACGAAATACCGTGCAATGCCTACACTGTCACCGGCAGATGGCCAAAGAAGCTTCTCGTCAGCAGAGTTATCTGAACCAGTGCAATACATATCAGACGAGAGTCATCAATCGACCCCGTGAGCTGAAGAAGAGACTCCGCTATACACAGAGCGTTGAAATCGATGAGAAGCTGCTATGTGAAATGGAGGATAGGCTATTGGAGGAGAAAATTGCTATGGCCAGGCTCAATCCTTCGAGCGAGAATACCCTCAACGAGTATTTGAATAGCATTATCGACGGCCAGGTGCTTTTGAAGCTTCTTTTACATGGTGAAGGGGTCAACCTGCAGGCCTATTAGGCTATTGACCCCCTATTAATTTGCTACTATAAATATAAACCACCCCTGTGTTTAAAACCTCCTTCAAGAAGCGTGTTTAAAACATGCTTTGAGCTAGCCTAAAGGAGTTAGTCAAAAAACATGTTTTAAACAGATTCGCACCCTAGTGGTAAGGCAGGTAGATTGTAAATTTCCAAAGTGCTTTACTCTAGCGGTCCTGCGGAATACTAAGGTACAAGGTTATCACTTGTACACTGTTTGTAGCCCAAGAACTAGTCGTGCCAAAACACTAAGCAACAACAAAGTTGGACACGAAAGTTCCTGTTCGTTTAGTGTGGGGCACGATTGAATGAGCCTTCAAGGACATGCATATATCAGAAAGAAAAAGAAATACGTACGGAGTATGGGAATCGAGACACCGATAGTGCAAGTTGCTAACATGCTAGCTGGCCTGGTTCGCCTTCGTTTCTCATTTTCCATTCTTGGCCATGGACAATTAATTCTCAAGCAAAGCCTACGATCGTTAGATTGCTTCCAACAATGATACCGTGCACAGGGAGCATTCTACGTTACCGATATGTCAATATCGATGAGATTCGTTCTCTTGACCAGCATCAAGGCGACCTCCGTGCTCAGACGTCTAAAATGCGGGGGAAATAAGCTCTTCCACAAGGTACTCTCCAGAAGTCCAGAGGCTCACGGGCCCTTTAGTCCGAAACCCTTCAATTGACTAAGACGCATGTCTGTCGTTGCTTTTAAGTTGCTTGTAGTCGCTCTGTATCCGGTGTGATGTCTGCCTTCGGGGAGAAGAGCTGGTAGTGATCGGATCTGAAGAGCTGTGCTGATCCGAGTAGCACTACCATATCATGGCTCCGCACATACAGGACGAGGTCCAGTCACATTCCCTCCGCGATCCCGAGTCGTTCTGGGCACACCAAGCTGAACAGCTGTATTGGCACAAGAAGCCTTCGAAGGTGTTGGAGCAGCCAACGAGGAAGCTCGCCAGTGGTGTCGAGCATCCGAGCTTCACATGGTTCCCAGATGGAGAGATATCAACTTCATACAATTGCATAGATAGGCATGTCAGGGATGGCAATGGCGAGGCCACGGCGATTATTTGGGATTCGCCCGTCACAGGCAGCAAAGAAAAATACTCTTACAATCAGCTACTTGCTGAGGTGGAAACACTTGCTGGGGTATTACGGGAGGAAGGCGTAAAAAAGGGCGATGTGGTTCTTGTATATATGCCCATGATACCTGCTGCCCTTTTCGGAATTCTCGCCATCACTCGCCTTGGCGCCATGCACGCAGTGGTATTTGGAGGATTTGCCCCCGCATCGCTGGCGCAGCGAATTGAAGCATCAAAACCTCGAGCTATCCTGACAGCATCATGTGGTATTGAAGGTGCAAAAGGCCCTTCGGGTTACAAGTCGTTCATCGAGGGAGCACTAGACAAGAGTAGCTTCAAACCCGGGAAGGTCATAATATGGCAAAGAACCGAAATGAGGTGGGATCCGGTTACAGAGGAGAATGGAGAGCGGGATTGGCAGCGATTGGTCAAGAGCGCGAAAAACCGGGGCCTTAAAGCAGACGCTGTGTCGGTCAAGAGTAGCGATGGAATCTACATTATCTATACAAGTGGTGAGTTTCGTCAACCTGACAAGCTTCATATGGCAATAGGCCTCAATCGGACCCCAGTATTAGGTACACAAAACTATCACGTGGCATCACTGAAGAGGAATTGATGTTATGGTTACATCACCGTGGCTAATCTCGGAAGATCCTGGGACTAATTTGACCCTGTCTAGGTACTACCGGTTTGCCAAAGGGAGTACACCGAGAAGCTGGCGGACATGCCGTAGGCTTGAACCTTTCGATACGGTATCTCTTCGACATCCATGGCCCAGGAGACGTCATGTTTTGTGCCTCGGACATCGGTTGGGTAGTAGGCCATTCCTATATCCTTTACGCTCCTTTGCTCGCAGGAGCTACCACCGTACTTTTCGAAGGTAAACCAGTCGGTACACCAGACGCAGGCACTTTCTGGAGAATAATAGAAGAGCACAAAGTGAACATTCTTAGCACAGCACCTACAGCTTTACGGGCGATCAGACGAGATGACCCACAAAATAAACTATTCGAATCTGCTGGCAAAAGAGGCGCACTGAAGCAATTAAGAGCACTCTTTCTTGCTGGCGAGCGGAGTGAACCAAGCATCGTCCACATGTACCAGGAGCTTCTCCAGAAGTACTGCGCTCCCGGTGCCCAAGTGATCGATAACTGGTGGTCCTCCGAGTCCGGCTCGCCAATATCGGGCATAGCGTTAAAAGCTTCCGCTGGAAAAGACTTCACCAGCACTCAAACCCACAAGGCGTTACCCATCAAACCTGGATCAGCAGGCAAACCTCTGCCCGGCTTCGACGTTAGGATCGTGGACGACTCAGGGAACGAAGTCGACAGAGGCCGCATGGGAAATATTGTCCTCGGCGTACCGCTGGCGCCAACCGGCATGACTACACTTTTCAACGACGAGGAGAGATTCTACAAAGGCTATTTGAAACGCTTCGACAGCAAATGGATCGACACTGGTGATGCAGGTATGATTGACGAAGACGGCTATGTGCATGTAATGTCTCGCTCTGACGACATCATCAACGTTGCGGCGCACCGCTTCAGTACCGGTTCGTTTCTTTCCCTTTCCTTGTTTTAAACCAACAATGAACGTTTAAAAGCTAATAGACAAGCCCCCAGGCTCCATCGAACAAGCCATCTCCTCCCACCCAACCGTTGCCGAGTGCTGCGTCGTCGGCATCCCCGACGCCCTCAAAGGCCACCTCCCCTTCGCCTTCATAACCATCTCCACCCCCACCCACCCCTCGTCCGCCATCCCCTCCTCCGACCTCTACAAACAAGTCCAACAAAACATCCGCGAGCAGATCGGCGCCATCGCCGCCCTTGGGGGGATGGTGCAAGGCAAAGGCATGATCCCCAAGACTCGGAGCGGCAAGACGCTGCGGCGGGTGCTGAGGGAGCTGGTGGAGAATGCGGTGCATGGCGAGTTTGAGAAGGAGGTGCAGGTGCCGGCGACGGTGGAGGATGCGAGCGTGGTGGAGGTGGCGAGGGAGAAGGTGAGAGAGTATTTCCAGAAGAAAGGGGCGGAGTTGCATCGGGCGACGGAGCAGAGGGCGAAATTATGAAGGGGGTCTCATTGTTATTATTAGGTGGTTTGTAGGGGGGGATGTGTATATATGCGCGGGATACGGGGGATGGTTTGGATTTGGGAAAGGGAAAGGGAAAGGGAAAGAGAAAGAGAAAGAGAAAGATTACGACTATATGGCGAAAATGGGATAGGATATATGCATGGCAGATTACAAGAGTGGTCAAATTACTTGTCCAGCATCCTACATCTCACTTTCCTGCAACAAAATTCCCACCCCTCCAACGATCCTTCCTGTCCTCCCCATCCTCGTGCCGATTTCGTCCTGCCATCGTTTCAGATCCAGCATGGGAGATTTTGGCATAGCGGTAATCAGCTCCGTAGTGGAAGAAATAAAGAAAAGCTAAATAGAAATTGTAATTCTATCATGTCTATAAGAAATCTTTACACCGCAGGAAAAAAAAACCCGATCAGATCACCAAAAACCCCTATTACCTGTACACCCCCCGCGTCACAACTCCCCATGCCCCCCCGCCGCCGGCCTCCCCGCATCCCTCCCGAAATCGACCCCCCTCTTCTTCCGCCACTTCTCCCACAACGCCCAAACCTCCTTCTCCATGCCGCCCTCCATCTGATCCGGCAGCACAACCACATACTCCACCACCAACGCCCCATACGTATCCACCTCGACGTGCTCGGCCTCGCCCAGCCACACCGGCATGCCCTCTCCCTTCACCACCTCCACTTGCCCAGGCTGCACGGTTTCGCCGCGCGGGCGGGAGAGGTGGATGGTGTGGCCGTCGAGGTGGGTGAGGTTGCGGGTCCAGGCGCCGAGCCAGGCTTCTCGGAGGCTGAGGACTTCTTTCCAGAAGAGGTCGCGGCCTTTGCGGCGGAAGAAGGTGCCGTCGGTGCGGTGGGGGTCTTCGGACCCGAGCTCGGCTTCTTTCTCGCCCAGCACAACGACCAAGTCTCCGGCGACCCAGTCGGGGCTCTCGTCCGCCTCGTTCTCGTATGTGAGGCGCTGCCCTTTCGGCATGCCCTTTTCCACGCTCAGGACGTGCGTTGTTGTCTTCCGCATCACCCTGCTGCCACCGCACACTTTGCACGGCCGCCTGATCGTCTGGCCTTTGCCCCCGCACTGATCGCATCCCATCTGCACCTGCTGGAAGATTCCCGGCGCAAGCATGTGCTTCTGCACCACCATGCCGCGGCCCCCGCATTTACCGCACGTATCAACCTCCCCGTCCGCGCTGCCTGAGCCCTCGCACTCCTCGCATATCTGCTGCTTCTCAATCTGGAACTCGTGCTCGGCACCCGTGTAGAAATCCCGCAGCGGCACCGACACGCGGACTTCCATGTCCGGCCCACGGCGTTGGCCGCCGCCATGGCCCGAGTGGCCGCCACCGCCGAAGAAGCGGCTGAAGAGGTCAAACGGGTCGTGCGAGCGGCCGGCGCCGTGGCCTTGCTGATGCTGCTTGAGGCCTTCGTGGCCGTATTGGTCGTAGATTTTGCGGGTTTCGCTGACGGAGAGGGCGTCGTAGGCTTCGGCGATTTCGACGAATTTCTGCGAGGCCGAATCGTTGCCACTAGAGTTAGGCGGATTGAGTCAGAGGTCCGTTAATCTGCAGCGATTTGCTTAAAGGGTGGAGGGGGGGGGCGTGTTGGTAGATTCGTCTAGGGAAACTCACGGGTTTTTGTCAGGATGGAATTTCTTGCTGAGGGTACGGTATGCTTTCTTGATATCCCGTTCCGATGCTGATCTATCGATGTTGAGAAGCTTGTAGTAGTCTTCGGCGCATATGGCTAGGGGGAGGAGGCATAGCAGCAATGCTGATAAGAGCAGCATTATGCCCTTTGGGCCAGCGTAGAAATTGCCAAGCGCGGCAGGATGGTGATTGACTCAGGACGTAGATGGCACCTTTAGCACGACATGATCCGTTTTGAATGTAGGAAAAGCGGTTTATATTATGTTTGGCTTGTATGTGGAACTTTTTGGAGTTAAAGCTACGGTGGCTCCTTCGATGAGCTCTGGCACCGGAATTTCATTACGCGACGCCGGGCACGCGCCATATGGCTAGTCACTACCTTATAGGCTGAGCTTATCCTACCGTAAAGCCTCAGGACCAGTCGGTCTTTTGGAAGACGTCATTTGAAGATGTCCGACGCTGCTCCTTGCAGGAAACAAATACGTCCTTATACAATTGACGAAGCTGGTTGAAATCTTCATTTTGGCTAGTTTTCCACTTGGAAGCATCGAGTTCATCGTATCTACTTACCAATGAACGAAGACTATCAGAGCATGTCCTCGTTTTGATGTTCCTGCACAATCATCAAGGTACGGTCTACTCAATAACAAACCCACGAAAGCGTTTTAGTCCAATGCTTTCAGAATTGGTAACAAGCACTATTCTAAATTCTGCTTTAGAAGCGCTCAAATCTCCTACAGTCTTTGAGCCTGTGGCTATCTCCCGATTTGTCTCCAACAATTTTAATGTCCATATATCGCGCTGCCAGAGAACAAATACATTACGTGAAAAGGTTTCAAGGATTTATCTGCATGTTCGACTAGACTTCTGAGAGATGAGGGAGTGGAAACGAGTGGAACGCGTTAGTTGCCAGGGTTCCGCGAAAAGTGTCGAGAAAGAAACGATGGGGAGAGTCTGAAATGGATGCATGCAGAGATCTAGAAGAACGAGGGACATAGGCTAGCTAAGATGGGAGTATTGTGATCCAGGATGCAATAATTGATGTATGCGCTGGGTCAGATACTTAGATATCTCTTAACTGCAAGACGAAGGCTGCAATGTAATCCAATAAAGTAGTACGAGTCTGGTAGAGAAAGGAACGCACATATGATAGGTAATGCATCGAAGATAAGGAACTGACAAGGGGTATCACGTTTGTGATGGGCCTCTTAAGAAAGGCGACCACGTCTGATGTGAAGGAGTACGTATCTGAGATGGCCGCAGAAAAAGTGGAGCATGATCTTAGACGTTCAAAAACCAACATCGCTCAAGAGCTCTTGGCTGAATGCTACAATGGTGGAAACTCGAAGGTCCTGAAGGAACCAGGAGAAACAGATCCTAGCTTTTCAAGTGTGTGAGGGTTGGCGAACATCATCTCACACAAGTCAGATTTCGAAGGGCAGGGAACAACGGATAGTAGCAAAAACGCGAATAAGAAACTTATCCGCACTTGAGAGATGATGGCACTAAGAAGCATCAAGCAAGACTGTTGTCACATTTATGGCCATCGTCTTGCCTTCTGTGGGTCAAGACTGCCCTCTTCATGCACTGTGCCGTAAAAAGCAGATAGTGAAAAGTCTGCCATGCCAGATCAGATCGTATTCCATGCAGAAAATTGTAGCAGATGTGATGAAGCTTGATCGTTGGTGGAGTTTAACGGATGGATCGCAAAATGAGAAAAGGTAAAGTACCTTATACGGAGGGCGACAAGAAAGTCCTGCCCCACGCTAAGAACATTAGAGCATACAGTAGATTACAATTGCTGTGCGCTTAATGCGCCCTCGACAGAAATTCTAGCTAAATAGCTCAAATTTCACAGTTCAATCAACGCTTCATAAATATATCAAAATTAAGAAAATCGAATCGCTTTTGCATCACCTATCATCTGTTATGTTGCTGTGTATGATGTTCTTAGCCGTATCGCTTACTAGCGCTGGGCAGGACTTTCGGTGTCACCCTTCGTAAGTATACACAGCCAGCAGGTCGTACATAAAGAAAACGCAGTACAAGCACCTAGAGGGAAAGCACCAGCACATGAGGTAAGGTAGTCATCCGCATAAACCACCCGCATGTACCTTAAGCCCTGACAGGCTGACAGCTGCGGCACAACGTGGAGTGCATGGCTTCCCCAGGCGGAACGCACAGAAGGCCACTTTGGGCTAGTATGGCATCCAACACAAAGCCTCATAGGCTGGACCTTGAGGGTACCGTTTGCTGGCAATGTAGTAGCTACTTGCCGGAAAGAGCATCCCCTCGATCCTGCGCGAAATGTGTGGCTGTCGAAATCTCTGTTTGCATTTAGTCATTTATCTCTTCCATAGCTGACTTCACCTATCTTCATCCGTGGTTGGCCGATGACTGGATTATCCCCATTCGGTTGTAACCAACACTGGACAAAGTCGGTGTACACAGTGAAGCGGAGTTGCTGAGACGTCTAATTGACGGTCAGGGCGGTGTGAGAATTTTGATCAGATGAGGCCCTGCCACATAACACCATATCCAAAATGTATCGGGATTTTGTTCATGGTAACACAAAGGAAAACAGGGAGCGCATGGTTGCTGGCATGCAAGGCATATGAGGTGCACCCTGCAGCAGATTGACGCATGACACGCACAAGGCTGCCGACAGGAGAACGGAGAAACATCTCCCAACAGCAACATCCTGATTCCAGAGAGGTCTCGTTGACACCTCTCTGATCGTAAGTGAGCTCGGCAATGTTGGGCAGAATCAGCCCCCCCTCCCAACGTTCCTCTCCCTGCCCTGCGGCTTTCCCTCCTGCTCCAGGCCACTGCTACAATTGTAAATTATTGATAACCGAGACACCCCAAGACCCCGAGCGACGAGCTAAAGTAAAGTGAGGTCGGGTAAGTAAGGCAAGGTAAGGTAAGGTATGTAAGCGGGGCTTTAGTCTTCTTGCTTTGCTAGGTAGGTACTTGTTGGTACTTTATTTTCTACGAATCATGCCGTCCCTAAAACGTCATACGACCAATTCCAAGGGCAGATTCGCGCGGTGAAATCGAGGGGCTCTGAGGCACAAATCTTTTTCCGTGTTAAAGGGAATAACAGAAAGCTTCAGCTAATCAAACCACCCATCACGATATCTCCACAAAATGCCCTTGATCCAACCCCACGCCCCCCCACTTTACAAG
>JAABUR0100005085.1_pt1 | contig 17006 bp, 14 predicted proteins | sample 5560091 | NCBI WGS metagenome assembly JAABUR01 (sample SAMN10711879, study PRJNA513375) | rock metagenome | isolation source: Antarctica rocks | place: Antarctica: Victoria Land, University Valley sud | reverse complement strand
GGGCTCGGTGAGCGCGGCGACCTCCTCCGCGGCGGCGCTCACCGTGGCCCGGAAGTACTCGGACTTGCTGGGGAAGTAGTGATAGAGCAGCGCCTTGGAGATCCCTGCCTCGCGGGCGATTGCGGACATCGACAGCTTGTCGTAGGCGTGGCGGGTGAACAGGGCCCCGCCCAGCTCCACCAGTCGCCTGCGGCGCTCGTCGACCCGCAGGCGCTCATATGCGGGCTTCGCCATCGCTCCAGTCTACGGCTCCTGTTGACCGATGGTCGGCAGTCGTGTTACGGTCGCTGTCGACCAGCGGTCAACAACGTTTGGAGCGAGAAATGCTGGAAGAGCGAGTCAGGGGGTTGGAGGAGGAGCTGCTCGGGTTGAACGAACGGCTCTCACGGGTGGAGGCGGCGGTGCCCGGGCCAGGAGGGGCAAGGCGGCCCGTCCAAGCGCCGGTTCGCCAGGGGGCGACCCCCGAGGGCGCACGGCCGGTACCGGCAGCAGCTCAGACCGCCGAAGCGCCGCGTCAGGCGCCAGCCCCGCGTCAGGCCACCGAGGCCCCGCGTCAGACGCCAGCCCCGCGTCAGACGCCGCAGCCGCGCCGCGACAGGCCTGCGCTCGATCTCCCCGACCTCGAGGATCTGCTCGGTGGCCGGGTGCTCGCCTGGCTGGGAGGAGCAGCCGTGCTGATCGGCCTGGCCCTCCTGATGGCGTTGGCGATCTCGAACGGCTGGGTCGGCGAGGGCGCCCGGACCCTGATGGCCGGCGCGGCGGCCGGTGTGCTGATCGTCACCGGCGTCTGGTTGCACGAGCGCCGCGGGCGCACGGATGCGGCGCTGGCGGCCCTCTCGTCCGGCATCGCGGCGATGTTCGCCGTGGCCGTCGTGGCCTCGCAGGTGTACGACCTGATTCCCGCGAGCGCGGCGCTGGTGATCGCCGTGGCCACGGGCTCGCTGGCCACGTGGCTCGCGGTCCGGTGGGAGTCACGGGGAATCGCCGCCCTGGGAATCCTCGGGGCGATGCTCGCCCCGGTGCTGGCCGGCGGGGACGCCGAGGGGATCTCGCTTCTCGTCCTGTTCGTGGCCGGGGCCGCCGCGGTGGCGGTGCTGGTCCACCAGGGCTGGCGCTGGTTGTCGGTGGGCACCGTCTGTCTCGCCCTTCCGCAGTGGGCGCTCTTCCTCGTCGACCACCACCAGAGCACCCTGCAGGTGCTGTGCGTGCTGATCGGGTTCGGAGCCCTGGCGCGCTCGCCGCGCTGGGCCACGAGGTGCGCGAGCCCCGCGAGAGGCTCGCGGCCTCGTCTGCGTTCCTGCTCGTGCTCAACGCCTTCGCCCTCGGCTGCGGCGGCTGGTTCGCCCTCGGCGCCGCCGCCGGGGACAACACTGCGACCGTCTTTGTCTGGAGCCTTGCGGGGGCGCATCTGGTGGCCGGCCTGGCGGCGAGCCGTCGCGAGGCCCTGCCGCGCGACCTGACGCTGCTGGCGCTCTCGGCCGGAGCCGTGCTGGGCAACGTGGCCTTCGCGGCCACGGTCGATGGGCCCGCGCGTACGATCGGGTGGGCGGCGACGGCGGTCGGCTTCGCCCTGCTGGTCAAGCGGCACCGCGAGCCGGGCCACGAGGGCGCCATGGCCTCGATCGGCCTGGGTGGGCATCTGGCCCTCGCGATCGTCCAGGTGCTCACCTCCGATGCCTCGCCCGAGTTGATCGGTTCCGGTGGCTCGGCGTCCCTTGCCTCGGTGGGCGCGCTGGTCGGGCTGGCTGCCGCCTGCTTCGCCTCCGGCCGTTTGGCCGACGAGGACCAGGGCGCCCTGCGCACCGCGCTGGACGTGGCCGGCCTGTTGGCCGTCGGCTACCTGACCGCAATCACGTTCGACGGCCTGGCCCTCATCCTGGCCTTCGCGGCCGAGTCGGCGGCGCTGGCGGTCCTGGCCCGGCGCGATGGCGACCGCGTCGCCGCGGGCGGCGCGGCGGCCAACCTCGGGCTCGCGTTCGTCCTCGGTCTTTGGCTGGCCCCGCCGGTGGCCCTGGGGATCGGCCTGGCCGATCCCCTGACGGCGAGCGCGGCGCTGCTCGCTGTGTTGGCGGCGGCGGGCCTGATGGCCCGGCTCGACGTGCCCGAAGGCGGGCGCCCGTGGACGATCGGCGGCATCGCGGGCGTGTCGCTCTACCTGGCCTCGGTCCTGGTGGTCACGCCATTCCAGCCCGACGGCGCGGCGGCGCAGGCTGCGGTGTTCGAGCTGCCGGTGCGCCAGCAGGGCCAGGTGCTGCTGAGCGGTCTGTGGGCGTTGTGCGGGCTGGGAGGCATCGTCGTGGGGCTCGTGCGCGACATCCGGCCGCTGCGCCTGGCTGCCCTCGGTCTCCTGCTGGCGGCGGTGGCCAAGGTGTTCATGTTCGACCTGGCCACCCTCACCTCGCTCTACCGCGTGGTCTCGTTCGTGGGCCTCGGCGTGTTGCTGCTGGTCGCGGCCTTCGTCTGGCAGCGGGTGCGCCCGCGCGAGCTGCCCGACATGCGCGAGGCGCCCCACGGCATTCGCTGAGCCGGCTCGGTTCTGAGCGGAGCGCCGTCCGGCGGTCAGGGGGCGAACTCGCCGCCCTGACCGCCGGTGGCCGCCGGCGCCCTGTGCCCCGCGGGAGGGGAGGGAGTGCCCGCTGAGGCGGGGCGCGCGGCAGGGGAGGACGCCGGCCCGAACTCGTCCGCGGGCCTGGGGGCCAACGCGGGCGGTCGCTCGGTCGAGGCCGGCGGTGGCTGGACGGCGGGAGGCGGTGCCGGAGGGCGCCGGTCGCGCTGGACGACGACGGGCGAGCTGACCCGTGGCTCCGCGGCACGCGGCGCGGCAACGACCGCCGCGCGCTCGCGGTGCTCGTGCTTGGTCTGGACGTGCGCCCCCTCGGCGGGCTGCGCGACCTCGGGCTGCTGGCGCCGTTCGGGCCCGACCCCGCCTCCGGCCATCGCGGCGGCCGACGCCGCGACGGCGGCGATCTTCTGTCCCGTAGCCAGCTCGAGGGTCTGGTGGGTGCGTTCGCCCACTGCCGCGGCGCGGTCCTGGAGGGCCGCCACGGTGGACTCCACGAGTTCGCGCAGCGGGGAGCCGAGCGGGGCCGATGAGGCAAGGATCGCGGGCGGGACGAGCACGGCGACCCGGGAGGGAACGGCTCGATACTCGCGCAGCTGGGCGCGGCACCCGGGGCAGGCCCGCAGGTGTGGGCGCAAGGCAGCCAGCTCACCCGAGCGCCCCTCGCCGTCGGCCACCGCGGACAGCAGCGACGCCAGCCGGTCGCAATCGGCCCCCGACTCGATGCCGGCCAGGCGCTCCACGAAGGCCCGCCGGCCCTCGGTCAGGCACCGGTTCACCTTGGTGTAGCTCCAGCCGGTCACATCGCAGATCTCCTGATAGGAGTAGCCCTCGGCCCGGAGCAGCAGGCAGCGCACCTCCTGCGCCTTGAGCCGCTCCAGGGCCTGGGCGCCCTGGCGCAGGCGCTCGAAGCGCTCGGCGCGCTCCTGGGTGTCGGCGGGGTTGACCGCGGTGACCGGCACGCGCTCGGCCGCCCCCGTCAGAACCACACGGTCCTGGCGACTGCGGATGGCCAGCGCCTCGTGCTTGACCGTGGTGCGCAGCCACCGGCAGACCTCTTCGTCCGTGCCCGCCGGGTCGTGGGTGAGCAGGATCTCCGTCGCCCGCTGGTAGGCGTCCTCGGCGTCGTGAAGGTTGGCCGAGTAGCGGCGCGCGGTGGCCAGCATCTGGGCACCAAAGCGCTCGAGCAGCACCAGCTTCTCCGTGTCGATGCCCCCTCGGCCCCTGCGTCGCATCATCTCCCGCCCTCTCGTCGCGTAGTTGTCGCCCGCCCTCTCCGAGGTGATTCCCGCTGCTTGCGGGTAACCACGTGGTGGGGCGGCTCCTCTAGAGTCCGAAAGCCCGGCTGCCGCGCCCCCGCGGATGCCTCGGCGCGTCTGGGTGACCTGTCTCGCGCGCGTGCTACATCGGGACCGCACCGATACATTTGACGCGTTTGCCGGTTGTGAAAGGCAGGACGGCGAGCGATCACGATGAGCAACGGCCTAGCCAGAGAGCTTCGAGAGGTAAAGCCGGCGGCGCCGGACACGCTGCCGAGCCGCGACGTGCGCGCGCGCCGCCCCCTGCTGCTGGGCAGCATCCTGCGCCTCGAGCTGCTGCGCCGCGGCACGCGCACGGCCGTGCTGGGGGGGCTGGACATCGCCGGTCTGATGGCAGCCGTGACCACCGCCCTGGTGCTCAAGCAGCTCGTCCAGAACGGCTACACCGCCTTCGGCGTATCGGTGGACCAGATGCTCGAGGTCGCTCCCCTGGCCTGCCTGGTGATGCTCCTGCTCTTCGCCCGCTCGGGCCTCTATCGCGACCGCGAGCAGCGGCCCGGCTTTGCCACAGTCATCTCCTCGCTGTTCCAGCTGACGTTGCTGATGGCGATCTACGCGGAGATCGAAGGGCTGGAGTTCTCCTCCTACTACATCTTCTACGGCTCACTGCTGTTCGGCGTGCTCTACGTGTCTTGCGCCCGGTGGGCCTTCGAGCGCGTCAGCGGCTTCCTCCTGCGTGCCGCGGGCTACCGGCGCCGGGCGATTCTCGTGGGCTCCTCGACCAACATCGAGGCCGTGGCCCACGCGCTCGGTGACTCCTCGGAGATCGAGCCCTTCGGCTACGTGTCGCTGCGCGGCGGGGTTGCGGGTGGACTGCACGACTTCGGATCGCTCGAGCGCCTCGATCGCCACTTCGACTCAGTGGACGAGGTGCTGATCGCCGACCCCGACTTTCCCGAGGAGAAGGCGATCGACCTGGTCGATCGCTGCCACCGCCGGGGCATCCGGGTACGGGTCGCCCCTTCGACCATGGAGATCCTGATGGACCGGGTCGAGTTCGTCCCCGGGCGCGCGCTGCCGCTGTTCGAGCTCAAGCCGCCGGTCTTCGAGGGGATCGACTTCGTCATCAAGCGGCTGTTCGACATCGTGGGCTCGGTGCTGCTGATGGCCGTGCTCTCGCCGCTGCTGCTGGCCATCGCGCTGGCCATCAAGCTCGGCTCTCGCGGGCCGGTGCTCTTTCGGTCGCCGCGCCCGGGCATCGGCGGCTATCCCTTCGCCTGCCTGAAGTTCCGCACCATGGAGGCCGACGCGCACTCGCTGCAGGATTCGCTGGAGCACCGCAACGAGGCCGGCGGGGCGATCTTCAAGATCCGCGAAGATCCGCGCGTAACCCGGGTCGGGCGCTTCTTGCGCCGCTTCTCGCTGGACGAGTTCCCCCAGCTGCTCAACGTCCTGCGCGGCCAGATGTCCCTCGTGGGTCCACGACCGCTGCCCCAGCGCGACTACGACCGCCTGGAGGAATGGCACCGCAAGCGCTACCTGGTGCTGCCGGGAATGACCGGGCTGTGGCAGGTCTCGGGACGCTCGGAGCTCGACTTCGACGATCTCGTGCGGCTCGACTTCGTGTACCTGGAGCGGTGGTCGGTCTTCCTGGACCTGAGCATCCTGCTCAAGACGGTGCCGGCCGTCTTCCGGACCCGCGGCGCGTGGTGATCGCGCCGCTCGGCGGTTGACGGCGCCGCTCAGCGCCGCACCGCGATCAGCGACTTCGTGAGCGGCCCCACCCGCTCGCGCACGATCTCGGCGCCCGGGAACAGGCGGCGCATGTCGCGCGCGCTGAGCAGCTCGATGTCGTCGAAGGGCTCGCCGGTCACCCCGAGCCGCCACAGCCGCCGGCCGATCGTGCGCGGCAGCCAGTGCACGAAGGGCAGCAGCGCGTGCGGCTCGATCGGGAACCAGCGGTTGGGGGTCTGCACGAACAGCCGCCGGCCCACGCGAGAGACCTCGGCGGCCACCCGGTCGCGGTCCGCGGGCGGCAGGTGCTCGACCAGGGAGTTCGAGTAGGCCATGTCGAACTCGGCGTCGTCGAAGGGCAGCGAGCGCGCGTCGGCGCGCACGAAGCGCTCGCCGGGGTAGCCGGGGCGGTCGCCGTGATCGACTCCGGTCACCCGCCCCGGCACGCCCAGGGTGGCCAGGCCCACCGAGCCGCAGCCGACATCGAGCACGGAGTCGTCCTCGGCGGGGCGCATGAGGTCGAGGTAGAGGCGCCGGCGCTTCGCCCTGGCACGCCGGGCGAGCGGCCCGGCCACGCGGGTCCGCAGCCCGGGACGCACGGCCGTGGCGTAGACGCCCGCATCGGTCTCGGTGCCCATGCGGGTCTAGTCTCCCACTGTGCTGCGCTACCGCTTCCTGTTCGAGCAGATGGTGCGCCGCGAGCTGCGCCAGAAGTACAAGGGCTCGGCGCTCGGGGTCCTCTGGTACCTGGTCAACCCGCTGGTGCTGATGGCCGCCTACGCGCTGGTGTTCAGCGTGCTGCTGAAGGTGGCCGACCAGCCCCAGTACCCGCTGTTCCTGCTGGTGGGCCTGATCGTGTGGGTCTTCTTCTCCCAGGCGCTGCTGTCGGCGGCGCCCAGCCTGGTGCAGAACGCCCCGCTGGTGCGCAAGGTGAGCTTCCCGCGCGAGGCCATCCCCGCATCGGTGGCCACCGTGCAGCTGGCCACCTTCCTGGTGATGCTGGCCGTGGTGGCGCCGCTCGCGCTGATCCTGCGCGGCACGCTTGACCCGGCGCTGTTGCTGTTGCCGGTGATAGTGGCGCTGCTGTTCTGTCTGGTGCTGGGACTGTCGCTGGCCGTGTCGGTGCTGCACGCCCACTTCCGCGACGTCGAGCCCGTCCTGGCCACCGCGCTGCTGCCGTGGTTCTTTCTCACCCCGATCTTCCTGCCGGTGGACTCCATGCCCGGCATCGCCGAGCACGCGTGGGTCGGAGACGTGCTGCGCTGGGGCAACCCGGTGGCCCCGTTCATCGAGGCCACCCGGGACATCCTGTACTCGGGCGTGGCCCCGTCCGGTGCCGCGCTGGCCTACGTGTCGGTAGCGGGCATCGGGGCGCTCGGGCTGGGCGTGTTGCTGTTCAGGCGCCTGGAGCGGGACTTGGCGGTGGTGCTGTGAGGCGGTCCGGTGCTCGCCGGGCCCGCGTCCCGGCTGGGTTCCTGCGGAGAACCGGGTCCGGTGCTCGCGGGGACGGCCCGGCTCCGCTCCTCCCCAGCCCGGGGGAGATCGTGCTCGAGCGCGCCAGCCGCTCGTTCGTGCTGGTGCACGAGCGCAGCCGCACGCTGAAGGAGCTGTTCGTGCGCCGCGGTCACGGGACCGACGGGGCGGTACGGGCCCTGGACGAGGTGGACCTCCACGTGGAGCCCGGGGAGGCGGTGGGCCTGATCGGCCGAAACGGCGCGGGCAAGACCTCGACGCTGCGCTGCCTGGCCGGCATCGTGCCGCTGGACTCCGGCAGCGCGGTCTGCGGCGGGCGCACCGTGTCGCTGCTGGAGCTCGGCGCGGGGTTCGGGCCCGACTTCTCCGGCCGCGAGAACATCTTCTTGAACGGGGCGCTGCACGGCTTCGGGCGCGAGGAGATGGAGGCGCGGGTGGAGGCCATCATCGACTTCTCCGAGCTGGGCGACTTCATCGACGTCCCGGTCAAGGCCTACTCGTCGGGCATGCAGCTGCGCCTGGGCTTCTCGATCGTCGCCCACCTGGACGCCGACGTGATGCTGATCGACGAGATCCTGGCCGTGGGCGACGAGTCGTTCCAGCGCAAGTGCATGGCCCGGATCGCCGAGCGGATGGCGGCGGGGACGACGCTGGTCCTGGTCTCCCACGACCCCTCGGCGGTGGAGCGCATCTGCCGCCGGGTGGTGGTGCTCGACGGGGGCAAGGTGGCCTACGACGGCGAGACGGCCGACGGGCTGCTCTTCTACCACCGTCTGCTCGGGGCCGAGGAGGGCCGGTCGCGCTCGCTGCGGCCGGGCGCCGGCGAGCGGGCCCAGATCGAGGTCGTCGAGCTGGACCTCCTGGACTCCGGCGGCCGGACGCGGGCCGCCTTTCGCTCGGGCGAGGAGATGGGGGTTCGGATGCGCGTACGGGCGCTGGAGCGGGCCGAACGGGCGGTGGTGGCGCTCGAGGTGCGCGACCAGCGCGGCGACGTGTGCTTTCGCACCGACGAGACGGTGGGCGAGCTGGACGCGGAAGCCGAGGTGACCTTCCGTGTACCGCGGCTGAACCTGCTGGGCGGCGACTATGACGTAGCGGTGGGCGGCTACGACCAGGATGCGCCGGCCAGCGGCCTGCTGGACCGCGTGGCCCGCTTCTCGGTGGCGCACACGCTCGACGGCGAGGGGGTGGCCGACCTGCGCGGCACCTGGTCGCTGGCCGGGCGCCGGGAGGCGCTGGGCGCAAGCAGCCGGCTTGGCCGGGTGCGCAACGAGGATCTCCGTTGACCTCGCCCGAGGAGGCGGGAGGGATAGCGGCCGAGGCCGCCCGCCTGCGGCGCGCTGCCGGCGGCTACGCGGGCGTGGGCTCGGGCGGTGAGCTGGACGCGACGATCGTGGCGGGCGAGCCGTCGCGCGAGCTGCTCGCGCACTGGGCGGTGATCGAGATCGAGCCGGAGGAGATCCTGTACTCCACCCGCAGCGGCGGCGCGCCGATCACCGGGGTCAAGCGGCTGCTGGTGCGACTGCTGCGCCAGTACTTCGTGGAGCTCGAGGCGCGCCAGACGCGCTTCAACATCGCCCTGCTCGAACGGCTCGATGGGCTCGAGGCCCGCGTCGGGCCAGGTGCTGGGAAGGAGCGCAGCGCGACCGGTGGTCGCGCGAGCACCGGACCCGATTCTCCGGTGGAGCGCAGCGCGACCGGTGGTCGCGCGAGCACCGGACCCGATTCTCCGTGAGGCGGGTCCACCAGGTCCTGTCCAGCGCCGGACCCTACGACGCGGTGAGCGTCCAGGCCCGGCTGTGGCGCACGCTGCTGGGGCGGCACGGGTTCGGCGGATCGGATCACGCGGCCGCGATCGACCCCCGCGCCCGGGGCGACTTCGCCCCGCTCGAGGACCTGCGCGCCGAGCGCGGCGACCTGCTGGTCATCCGCTACTCGGCGTACTCGCCGCGGCTGCTGGCCCTGCTCGACCGCCCCCAGCGCAAGCTGCTCGTCTACCACAACGTCACGCCCCCCGGCTACTTCTGGAACCACCACCCGGGCGTGGCCGTGGCCTGCGCGGTGGGCCGGGCGCAGCTGCCCCTGTTCGCCCACGCGGCCGACGTGTGCGCGGCCGACTCGGAGTTCAACGCCGGCGACCTGCGTGCCGCCGGCGCGGCGCAGGCGCGGGTGCTGCCGATCCTGTTCGACCCCGAGCGCCTGGCCGACCAGGGGAGGGCGCCTGAGGGCGATGGCCCGCTGGTGCTGGTGGTCAGTCGCCTGGCCCCCAACAAGCGCCACGATCTGGCGATCGCCGCCTTTGCCGCGTGGCGGCGCGAGAGCGGCCGCGCCGGGCGGCTGGTGTGCGTAGGCGAGCCGCTCTCGCCCTCCTACGCGGCCCTGGTGGCGCAGATGGCCGCGGCGGCGAACGGAGAGGGCTCGAAGGCGGCGGCGAACGGAGACGGCTCGACGGCGGCGGCGAACGGAGACGGCTCGACGGTGGCGGCGAACGGAGACGGCTCGATCAGGCTCGCCGGCGGCTTGGCCCAGCCGGACCTCAACGCCGCCTACGCGCACGCCGACCTGATGCTGTCCATGTCCGAGCACGAGGGCTTCTCGGTGCCGCTGCTCGAGGCCTTCCACTTCGGGTTGCCCGTGCTCGCTCGGCCCGCGGGGGCGATGCCGGAGGTGGGCGGCAACGCCGTGCTCTGGGATCGGGGTAACGACCTGGCGGTCACCGCGGAGCTGATCGATCTCGCGCTCCGCGACGAGGGGCTGCGCACGGAGCTGTCGGCGCGCGGCCGGGCCCGGCTGTCGGGGTACGAGCACGCCCGCACCGCGGAGCGGATCGTGGACACCGTGGAGGAGGCGCTGGGGTGAGCGAGGAGTACGACCCCGACAACCTCCTGGACCGCAACACCGACCGCACGACGATGGAGGTGCACTACGACCAGGTGCGCCGGCGCGAGGCGGCGATCCTCGCCCGCCGCCTGGGCCTGTCCGGCGGTGACGTCCTCTCGGTGGGCTGTGGCTGGAACCCCGGACGCCACATGTTCGCCCAACCGGCGTGGCGGATGACCGGGGTGGAGCTCGAGGACGAAAAGCCGGCCGCGCTGGTGGCCGACGGCATCCTCGACGAGGGCTTCGCCGGCCGTGCCGGGCGGCTCGATCTTCCCGACCGGTCGTTCGACGCGGTGCTCTACCGCCTGGTGCTCCACCACATCGCCTTCCAGGGCCCGCTGGCCCCGGTGTTCGAGGAGGCTGCGCGGCTGCTTCGCCCCGGCGGCGCCCTGATCGCGGTCGAGCCCGGAGCGTGGCACCCGGTGGGGGTCGGTCTGACGGCGGCCAACCGCCTGGGAGCCGGGACGGCCATCCACGGGACCCCCGACGACATTCCACTGTCGCCGCGGCGGCTGCTGGTCCAGGCGCGCAGCGCGGGGCTGCGGGCGCAGCTGCACGGAGTGACCTACACCTGGCGGCGAATGCCTCCGGGCCTGCAGCGGGCGCTGTGGCCGCTGGACGGTGCGCTGGGCTCACGGCCGCGCGGGGCGGCGCTGGGACACACGCTCATGCTGATTGCGCACAAGCCGGGCGGATGATGAGCGCCTACTCGAAAGCCGTGCTCAGGTCGTCCACCATCTTGCGCGACGAACGGTCCGGCCCCGGGACTCCCGGCTTCATCCGGTACAGCCGGAAGCGGCGGTTCTCCCACATCGCCGGACCCGCCGAGTCGGGCCACGGCAGGAGCCGCACCCGCCGGTCGGCCAGGATGTAGCGGGCCCGGCGGCCGTAGGGCACGTGCGGGTAGGTCGTGCCTACGATCGGCTGCAGCGAGCTCAGCGGGCGCTCGTTCAGGTAGTAGCCCGCCCACAGCTGGCGGCCGTCTGGCTTGACGTCCAGGCGGATGCTCCCGGGTGGCAGGCGCCTCGCCACGTCGCGCAGCACCGAGCTCTCGCGGTCCACCTGCAGGCCGGTGCGCGCGATCTCGCGGCGCATTCCGCCGACCTGGAGGAAGAGCAGCACCACTACGCCCGCCACGGCCACGCGGCGCGCGTTGTGACCGCCGCGGCCGACTCGCTCGGCCAGCCACGGCGCGGTGGCCATCAGCAGCAGCGGGGCGGTGAAGGCCAGGACCTTGAAGTCGAAGTACTCGCCGTAGCGGCGCAGACGGAAGTAGGCCCCGAGCGCGAGCCCGCCGCCGATCGCGGCGCCCAGTCCCGCCCGCGCCGTGGGCGGGACCCGGCGCAGGCCGAGGAAGGCGATCACGATCAGCGCCGCGCCCGCCACGTAGCCCGTGATCCCCGGCGGGCCGAGGTAGAAGCCCGGGTCGCGGAAGTGCACCAGGTCGCCCCGCCACGGCTTGAGGCTGTCGCCCGTGAGCAGCAGGCCGGCGGCGCTGCCGGCCTTCTCGATCACCCCGAGCGCCACGACAAGCACCGCCGGCACGGCCAGCACCCCCAACGGCACCCACAGCAGCAGCGAGCGCCGTCCCCGGGGCAGATCCAGTCCACGGATCCAGCCGCCGCCCAGGCCGCGCCGGCGCAGCGACACCGCGCCGCCCGCAAGGGCCAGCAGCGGGAATATCACCATCAGCGGGTAAGCGGACAGGCCGAGCGCCAGGAACAGGAAGGCCAGCAGGGCGTCGCGGCGGTTGGGCGCTTCGAGGAAGCGCAGGCCGAAGAGGAGCATGAACGGCAGCGCCATCGTTCCCCACAGCTGGTTGAAGTAGGGGTGAAGCGCCAGGTGGGCGACTATGCGGTCAAGCGCCACCAAGGCCATGGCCAGGAGCGCTGCGGCCGGGCTCGCACCCAGGCCGTAGCGCGCCAGCGCGAAGAAGCCCAGCGCGGCCATCGCTGCGATCACCGCGGCGAAGCCCGAGTAGGCCGCGACCGGCTCCAGCCCCGAGAGCGTGGAGCCGCCGGCCAGCGCGTAGTAGATCGGGTACTTCGACCTCCACACCAGCGGCATCCGGTCCACTGGCAGCGCCGGGTCGATCGCCCGGGGGCCGTTGTGCTGCAGGAACTCGGCGGCGCCGACGCTGAGCATGCCGTCGGGGTTGGCCCCCGGCACAGAGCCGTACCCGGCCCGGAAGACGGGGATGAGGCAGAAGGCCATCAGGAGCACGGCCAGGTAGGCGGGCCAGCGCAGCGCCAGCCACCGGCCCCCGGCCGCGGTCACCGCGCCCGGGTCCGCCCTTGCCGGGCCGAGCCTGACGCGGACGACAATCCCCGCGAGGAGTCCGGCGACGAGCACGGCCGTCAGGGACGCGGTGTGCCCCAGCCCGGCGAAGCCGAGCACCGACAGCACGAGGCCCACCACGGCGGCTCCGACGGCCGGCACGAACAGAGCGAAGTGGGGCCACAGCGCTCTGGCCAGCAGCAGCCGGGTCGGGGCATAGCCGGCCACGGCGAGCAGTGCCGCCGCCCCCCCGGCGCCGCGCGCGGCGTCGGGCACGCCGCCGAAGCCCTTGACGCCCGCGTAGGCGGCGATGGCCAGTGCGGCGAGCGCAAGTGCCGCCGCGCCGATCGCCGGCGCCCGCTGCCAGCCGCCGGACGCGAGCGGCGCATTGGCCGGCCGCCGCCGGGCTTCGCCCGCCGCGGCGGTCGCGCTCATCGCTCGCGCCGCCGCCGCTCCTCGAGCACGCGATAGAGGAAGGCCGGGTTGCCCAGCAGATAGCGCCGCCACATCCGGCGCGGCTCCACGGCCAGGCGGAAGATCCACTCGAAGCCGTTGTCGGCGATCCAGTGCGGCGCGCGCGGCACCCGCCCGGACACATAGTCGAACAGCGCGCCGACGGTCCACACCACGGACGCCTCGATGCGGTCGTGGTTTCGCTCCACCCACAGCTCCTGCTGCGGTGTGCCCATGCCCACCAGCAGGATATCCGGCTGGATCTCGGCCAGGTGCTCGAGCACTCGCTCCGAGTGGGGGGTGTCCAGCCCGAAGTAGCCGTGGTGGGTGCCACGCACGTCCAGGCCCGGATACCACCGCTTGAGCGCCGAGGCGGCGTCCGCCGAGGAGCCCGGCTCGGACCCGAGCAGGTACAGCGACAGCCCCGATTCCTGGCACAGGGCGGCCACCGTCCAGATCCAGTCGGCGCCGGTCATGCGGTGGGGGACCGGCAGGCCGACCACGCGGGCGGCCAGCCGCACCCCGTAGCCGTCGCAGTAGACGAGATCGGATCGCTGCAGCACCCGGCGAAGCTCGGGGTTGGAGAAGGACTGGTTGAGCACGTGGGCGTTCACGTAGCTCACGCGATGGCGTTCGCCGTCCTGCGCGAACTCCAGGATCTGGCGCAGCAGGTCGGCCGGGGGCGCGGTCTGCACGTCGATGTCGAACAGCTCGGTGGTGGTGCCGGGCTGCGGCGCGGGGGCGACGCTCATGCGCGGCAGCGTAGTCGCTCGGGTAGGCGGCTCGAGGAGCTACACATGGGCCACGAACAGGGTTCCGTGAGCCTCGCCGGTGAGGCCCAGATCCCGCACGGCCTCCGCCACGCCGGGGAAGTCGGGGTCCCCGTAGTCGTGGAAGGCCACGCAAGCGCCCGGGGACAGCGTGTGGCGCCACGCCTCGAACCCGGCGCGGGTGTGCTCGCGGGCGTGGGCGCCGTCCAGGAACATCAGCTGCACCCCGGCGTGTGGCCCGGTGGAGGGAGGGCCGTCCTCGGCTTGTGCGCGCACCTGCACTATCCGCTCCCGGGCCTCGGCGGAAAGGAGGCCGAGGTAGCGCGAGCGGGTGTGGTGGACCTCGGGATCGAGGGTCACCACGCGCGCCCCGGGAGTGGCCAGCGCCAGGGCGGCCGCCGTCCATCCTGCGGCCGTCCCCGCCTCGACCACCAGCGGGCGCCCTCGGGCCAGGCGCAGCAGGCGCGCAAGCTCGCGGGGGCGGGTGAACACATCGATCGCCCACTGGTCGCGCAGGCGCACGGCCAGTGCGAGCGCTCGCAGCTGGAAGATGGCCACCGGGGGCGGCAGGAGAGCGAGCCAGAGCAGCTGCCGGCCGACGGCCAGGAACTGGCCCAGCGGCGGACGCCGCCGCCGCGAGACCCTCATGCCCGAGCGCGAGCGCACGGCGCAACCGTAGTCAGGCCGGGGGCTCGAGGCCGTAGGGGGGCGCCGGCGCGGCGCGCTCGCGGCGACGGCGCTGGAGGTCGCGACGCTTGCCCAGCATCCGCGGCATGACGCGCGCCGCCTCGACGTAGCCGCGCAGCAGGAAGCGCTCGCGCAGCAGCGCATAGCCGAGCGCCAGGACCTCGTAGAGCAGGATCCGCGGCAGGTCGCGCGCCAGCGACTCGAGCGGGTCGTTCTTGGCCATCATCAGGTACCGGTTTCGAAACTGCACCATCCGCTGCCACTCGGGCACCCGCCCGCGCGTGGAGGGGCTGTAGCGGCGGATGTGGTGGGCCACGGCGCGCGGCTCGTACACGCAGCGCCAGCCCAGCAGGCGCACCCGCCAGGCCAGGTCGGCATCCGAGGCCCAGTCGGCCGGCACGCCGTCGCGGAGCATCACAAGGTCCTCGTCGAACACCTGCCCGTCCACCGCCGCGTCCTGAAGCGCCGCGCGCCGGTACAGCGCAACCGCGCCGTCGGCGCCGAAGGCCTCGGCCACCGTGTCGTAGGCGAGCGCCGGCCGGCCGTGTCCCACCAGGCCGTTCTTGCGCCGGCGGTCAAGCGACATCCCGGCCGTGTCCATCGCGTCCAGGCGCTGCTCTGTGCCCGCGCCCTCGGTGCGGATCAGCTTGGGCGCGATCGAGCCGACCGCCGGGTCGTCGAGGTGTGCTCGCGCCGCGGCCACCAGGCCAGGCGAGAGGAAGCAGTCGGGCTGCACGAACAGCACGGCCTCGGTGTCCACCGACCGCACTGCCATGTTCATCGCCCGCCCGAACGAGTGGCGCTCGTCCAGGCGCACGCAGCGCACGCCGAGCTCCTCCGCGACCGCGGCCGTGGAGTCGTCGGAGGCGTTGTCGATCACCACCACCTCCACGTCGTCCTGGGCCAGGGCGGCCGGCAGGGCGTGGCGCAGCAGCTCGCCCTCGTTGGTGGAGATGATCGGCACGCCCACGGTCGACGGGCGGGCGTGGGCGCCGGCCGCGGCCCGGCGCGCCTCGTAGTCCACGACTATCGCTTCCCCCGCTGCGCGCCTGTGTGCAACGGTGCGCCAGCAGATCTCGGTGTCACCCCACCGCTCGCGCACCGCGTCCATGTCTGGGTTGAGCATGTCGAAGCCCCATTTCTCGCGCCAGTAGGCGTAGTGGTGGGCCAGGCGGTCGGTGTGCTCGCGGGGCGCGCGGTCCAGCTCGAGCGCCCGGATGAGGCGGGCCCGGGGGCCCCTGGGCAACGTCACCCGGGCCAGGGCGCGCACTCCCGCCGCGACCCGCCGGCGGATCGACACGGGCCGGCCGGCCGATCTCCCGTGCACGTGGTGGACCACGCGGACCTCGGGGAGGAAGAAGACCTTCAGCCCGTGGCGGCGGATGGCCAGGGTGAGGTCGAGGTCGTCGAACCACACGGGCGCGTACCCCGGGTCATAGCCACCCACCTCCAGCGCGACGTCGCGGCGGTACATCATGCAGCAGCCCATGCCGCCGTCGACCTCAGCGATCCGCTCGCGCCGGGCAGACCGGCCTTCCATCGGTCGCGAGCGGCCTTCCGTCGGTCGCGCCACACGCTGGTGGTAGGTCCTCGCCCCCTGAGGCTCGGTGATCGTGGTGCCGCCGTCGTGGAGCCCGTCGGGACCGACCACCTCCACGCCGCAGGTGTGGATCTCTCCCGAGTCGAGCACCACCTTCGCCGTCACGGCGCCGATCCGCTCGTCCGACACGAAGAACGACACCATCGCCTCCAGCCAGCCGCGTGTCTCGATCGAGGCGTCGGCGTCGAGCTGCACGACCAGATCGCCGGTCGCCGCCTGAAGCCCGGCGTTCAGCGCCTCGACCACGCCCCCGTGCTCGCGCTCGATCACGCGCATCTCCGCGAAGCGTCCCGAGGCGTGCCAGCGGTGGAGGATCTCCAGGCTCTGATCGGTGGAGCCGTCGTCCACCACCAGCAGCTCGAAGTCGGGGTAGGTGGTGTTCTGGGCCAGGCGTCCCAGCACGTGGTCGAGCAGCGCCGCGTTGTCGCGGTTGGGCATCAGCAGCGACACGCGTGGGGTGGACGGCCCGGGGCTCACGGCGCCCTGTCTAGCGCAGTCGCGCGCGTAGTGTCTGGCCCGTGAGCGCCGTCTGGGCCGTGGTCGTGACCCACAACCGCAGGGAGAAGCTCGCGCAGTGCCTGGCGGCGCTCGATGCCCAGTCCGCCGCGCTCGGGCGCGTGCTGGTGGTCGACAACGCCAGCGATGACGGCACGCGCACCATGCTCGCGCGCGAGTGGCCGCAGGTCGAAGTGCTCGCGCTGGCCACCAACGAGGGCGGAGCGGGCGGCTTCAACGAGGGGATGAAGCGGGCGCACGGCCAGGGCGCCGAGTGGCTGTGGCTGATGGACGACGACACGATCCCGCAGGTCGACACGCTGGACGAGCTGCTGGCGGCCGCCGACCGCACACCTGAGCCCGGACCCCCGTCGCTGCTCGCCAGCAAGGTCGTCTGGAGCGACGGGCGGATCCACCCGATGAACTTTCCCTTCCCCGAGCGCACGCGGGTCGCGCGGGCCATCGACGGGGCCGAGCGGGGGCTGATGCCGCTTCGCTTCGCCACTTTCGTGTCGCTGCTCGTGCACCGGGGCGTGGTGGATCGTCACGGCCTCCCGTTCAAGCACTTCTTCATCTGGAGCGACGACGTCGAGTTCACCAGCCGCGTGCTGCTGAGCGGGGAGCTCGGCTACCTGGTGCCCACCAGCGTGGCGCTGCACAAGACCGATACGGCCCACGAGCCCACGTCGGCGCCCCCGGGGCGCTTTTACTACCACGTGCGCAACACGCTCTACATGATCCGGGGGCCGGGGCGCGACCGCCGCGACAAGCTCGTTCGCTGCTGGATACTCGTGGCCTCCACGGCCGAGTACCTGGCC
>JAABUR0100005084.1_pt1 | contig 17007 bp, 10 predicted proteins | sample 5560091 | NCBI WGS metagenome assembly JAABUR01 (sample SAMN10711879, study PRJNA513375) | rock metagenome | isolation source: Antarctica rocks | place: Antarctica: Victoria Land, University Valley sud | reverse complement strand
TGAGCCAACAGCATCTCTACTTCATGGATGTTCTACAGCACTCTCTCTCTCTTCCAGTGCTTGCATCATTAGACGACTGAAGCCACCAATGGATCTGCCTCATAGCTGCACTGTAATACTCCATTCCCTTTGTGCATGATTAGAGGACTCAAGCCATTAGCACATATGCTTCATGGATGTTCAACAATACTCTCTGTTCCACTGCTGGAATGATTAGAGGACTCAAGCCACCAGCACTTGCATTTCATGACTGTTCAGAAGTACTCTTTCTTCCATCGCTTGAATGATTAGAGGACTGAGGCCAGCAGCAGATTTGCCTCTGGACTGCAGTATTTGTTTGTATGCCCGATTAGAGGACTTGGACCACTAGCACCTATGTCTCACGACGGTTCAACAATACTTGTTGTTCCTTTGCTTGAATGATTAGAGGACTCAAGCCACCACCAGATTTGCCTTGTCACTACACTCCAGTGTTTTGTTTGCTTGTGTGAATGATTAGAGGACTTGAGCCACTAACACCTATGCCTCATGGCTATTGTGAGATATTCTCTCTTCCATTGCTTGCATGATTAGAGGACTCGGGCCAGCAACAGATTTGCCTCCGCACTGCGGTATTTTGTTTGCTTGTGTGCATGATTAGAGGACTTGAGCCACTAGCACCTATGTCTCATGACTGTTCAGAAATACTCTCTCATCCATTGCACTGCAGGACCTCTGTCGTACCAGCCCCTGCATCCCAGTGCCAGTCCATAAATGCCCTTGTTGCTTGAGGATATGATTTACTAAGTGTGCAGGCAGTTCTGCACTTTTTTGACCTCTGCAGGTTGACTACGATTTCCCAGACCTTCCAGCAGCTGCTGCTGGCCACGAGCGGATGTGTGCTTTGTGCTTGTGCCTGGACGTTTATCGTTTTCTGCCTGAGTGTAATACTACCTCCCCGTTTTCAGAGCCGTCCAAGATCCATTTTTGCTTGCTTCTTTCAGGTATATCCATATCGCAACTCTCATGTTTGAGGAATAATGTGGTGCTTGACGCTCGTGGCCAGCCAGCCTGCCTCCACACAGCCTCACTCCACCTTTCAGCAGGCATCCAACTGAGTCCAGTCATACGTCAGTTATTGGAAAACTCAGTGTAGTACATTGTTACAATGTCTGCCATCCTCAGCTCATATGTGTATGGCCTGAGTTGGACTCAGCATTTTCAATCATTCACGTGACATGATGGGCTATGAATGAGTAATCATAATGCAGAGTCTAAATCGGATGGGCTCCAATTCAACCGGTTAGGCAATGTGTAACTAACTAACACCCAATTCACAAAGGCTGCATACTGCGTGAAGCAAAAGGATGCAGCCAGTCTGAGCCCATCATAAACCATCTGGGCAATCATATGAAATGTGTGACAAGATGGCATGAAGTAATAAGACATGGTCTGTGAGTGCACAACAAAACCTTTGGTGCCTAGTCAAACTGTGTGAAACAGCATGTTGCAAATGGCTGGTAGCACTGCAGATCATCGGGGTTGAGCACTGCAGTCTATGTCCCTTGATGTATGTGTCTTTTCAAAGCATAGGCAAATTTGAGGCTGATGCTCACAGCTACCACAGTATGTTTCAAGCCATCACTTGATAGCTAGGGTGCCTGGCCAGTGCCTTCCTCTGGGGAACATGAGGACCGGGCATGAGCAAGTCCTGTGTGGAAGCACCACAGCCTTCTTAGCTGCCATGCTGTGCAATACTGCCATCTAACCCCTTGGCCAGTTGGGCCCTATGAGGATGCAATTGATTTGTTCCTTCTGGATTTTGCTGATGATTGCACCCATCATGCTGAAAGGGCCATTGATGTAGACCAAGCCCGCAAGCCCAACGGCCTCAGATGTGGCCCATGGGTGTATCATAGCATCTATCCCCTTGCTGCCAGGGCAGTAGAACTAGGTAGTCCTAAGGCATGCCATACCATTGGTTTTGTATTTGCTCACAAACGACTTTGTTGCATATTTCATGCTGCAAACCATTATATCCTGCAAAGTTGGTAGTGTCAGGCAGCTGTGATCCTCAGGAGCACACAGCTGTGCGCATGCAGGCAGATATCTGCATATTGCCAAAGCTATGGTGTTGAGTGTGTCTTCTCCTCAACACACCCTCAACATCAACTCTGTTTAACATTATGCAACAGTTGCATAAACCCCGTTGCAAGGCATTACATTATGCGAGCTTGGTAGCATTGAGCGGCTGTGATCCTTAGAAGCACAAACCCATGCACATGCAGCCATGTATCTGCATGTTGCCAAAGATGTGGTGGTGTCTGTGTTCTTGCCTCTCCACAGCTTAATAATAATAATAATTTACAGGTGTTCCAGCTAATTGTTTTTTGCCAGGTACCTACTAGGTGTGCCTAGACCCTAGTCCTGTGAGCCAACATGCACTAACATGAGACACTTATTGCACCCAAGGGGTGTGCGCTGACAGGGCGAGTGCCATAGACGCAGTTGCGAGGCACAAAACCTCTGCCCATTACCCGACACGGAAGCCTGAAAAATCAGCATGTTACCACTGAGGCTTGAACCCGTGACCTGCTGCGTCACATCCTGATACATAGCAGCTTATACCAAAGGCTGGGTGGACCTCTGGGGGATCTCCACAGCTTAACAAAACCCATTCTGCTGCTGGCCTTGTGCTTGCCCATAAAGCGTGCAAGCTTGGCAGCATAAGGCTGCTGTGATGCTCAGGAGCAAACTGCTATGCGCATGCAGAGATGTAATTGCATATTGCCTCAGATCTGCCAAAGTGATGTCTTTTCAACTGCAAGGCACTCAAACAACTTTGTGGTATATCTTTCGCTATGAGCCATTTATAGCGTGCAAGTTTGGTAGTATTTGACAGCTGCGATCCACAGGAGCATACAGCTGTGTGCTTGCAGTGATGAAATTGCATATTGCTGCACATATGGTGGTGAGTGTGTTTCTGAACACACCCTCAAAGACCACTCTGTTGCATATCTGCTATTGCATTGTGTTATCCTGGTAGCACCCGGCAGCTGCAACCCTTAGAAGCACACTGCTATGCGCATACAGCGATGTGACTGCATATTGCCACAGATATGCCAAACGGGTGTTTGAGCTCCATCACTCACTCAAAACTAGTTAGTGACATAAATCATGCTATGCGCCATTATAATGAGCAAGCTTGGTGGCATTGGGCAGCTGTGATCCTCAGGAGCACACAGCTATGCGCATGTAGGCATGTAACTGCGCATTGCCAAAGATATGGTGTCGAGTATGTTTTTGGCCCTACACACCACCTCACAAAAAGCCATCTTGCTGCAGGTCTTGCGCTACAGACACTTACACAATGCAACATTGATAGCATTAGGCAGCTGTGATCCACAGGAGCACACTGCCATGTGCATGCAGTAATGTAACTGCACATTGCCTCTGGTATGCCAAAATGGTGTTTTAGCTTCGTCATTCACTCAAAACTAGTTAGTGACATAAGTCATGCTATGCGCCACTATAATGAGCAAGCGTGGCATTAGGCAGCTGTGATCCTCAGGAGCACACAGCTATGCGCATGCGGGCAGGCAACTGCATATTGCTTAAGATATGGTGGTGAGTGTGTTTTTGCCTCAACACACCTTCACCAAACCCAGTGTGTTGCATATCTTTGCTATCGTCTATTATACTGTGTAAGCTTGGCAACATTCAGCAGCTATGACTTAACGGAGGCTGAGTTTATGTGCATGCAGCGTTGACTGGCCACTGCATGACACGCTGGTATACCCTACTGATGTATTGCTAGGACTGACCATGCTACAGGCTGGTTCTTGCAGTCCGGCTGACGGTCAGCCGGGGTTGTGGGCATGTTGTCACCCGTCTGACAACCCACACATAGATATCAATATTCAGGCGTGCACCATGTGTGGTGAGTTTGCCACTGCATAATGTTGTTGGCTTGTTCAAGGGTGTTGGCCAGCTTGCTCATTTGCATTACAACTTGGAAGTATTGTTGCCAAGGGCTTACCCCAAGGGCTTACCCGTCATCATGCAAGTACTGTAAGCATACGCATGTCCCTTGATCCCTTGCTGGCCTGTACAGTTTGTGCTTGCTGATGCTGTAGATCCAGCATGCAATGGAAGTGCCAAAGGGGCAGATTCTTGAAGCAGTAGTAAATGCCCTTGTACTCAAAGCCCAGGTACTGCCACAAGTCTGGATGCATGTCCAGTTACCAATAGCCAGCCTTATTGTCTGATCACTTTGGTATGTCTGAAAGCTATGATTCAGTGAGCCAATGCTATGTGCATTTAAGCAAACAAGAGTGTGTGGCCAAGGGGCATGTGCTTGGGTGTGTTGCCACATTGACACAACCTGAAAAACCAGCACTAGTGCTGCATATCTCAAAGCGTATGAGCTCAGTCCAGTTGGACTGTTTACATCTATGTGATCTGTTAATATTATATTGTCAATTGTCAGCTGTGACAACCATATGAGTTGCTTGTTTGTGGACCTGTTGAGTGAACAGGCAGTTCTTTGATTGCCTGTGATTCTTGCATGTTGCAACAAGAGAGAGGGCTCAAGCTGTATCTGGCCTCACTGCCTGCTAGTGTGCCACTACATGTAATGACTGAGGTTTCTGCTGCCTGAAAGCGGCTAAGCATATGTGTGCCTGTGTGATAACATACAGCATGAGCAGTATTGTTTGCAATAAGCTGTACACATGTAGCCACAGACTGCAGCTGTGTATTGCTTTGTTATGACTTGTTGCTATTGGCCGGTAATATACATGTCCTGAAATCAAGTTGTTGTGAGCATAGCTTGTCCCAGCTACACCACGCTTTGTTGGCTATTCATTGTGCAACAGGCTATGCTAAGTATGCCATTAGGCCATTAGGCTTGCATGCTGCTTGCAACTCCTCATGCAGTTTTTGGATTGTGCTAACGTTAAGTTTTGTTGGCTGCTTGATTGAGCATATGCATGCATGCATGCATGTACATGTGCATGCAGTGTTTGCTGAACAATTGAATATAGCTTTGTGATGCTTTGCTAGGTGTCTGCAAGTCTACATGCATAGTTGAGATAACCAGCAGTACTGTATCCAGTGTGGGCTCAGCTTGCAGAATGGGAGCATGCTTGACTTGGGAGATGAACTGCTTCAATGAAATCTCAGAAGAATGCTTGACTAGTAAGAGTCAAACCAAATCTTGCGGCTTAAAGTTGTTGCTTTGATGTACTCCCCTTGCTTTGATCAACTCAGCTTGTAATTTTTGAATATTGCCCACAGCAAGCTTGGTTTCTAGACAGATCTGCTTGTGTTAGTACAAGCAATGTTTTGTGCCATCAGATGCATACGTTCTGAAGCAGCTGGCCAAATTTGTGACTACCGCTGTCATGCTGGCAACTTTCAAAGCATGCCTTGCAACGGATTGCCATGAAGTGCTGCTGTCTTTGCAGTGGTAGCTGATTGCATTGATATGTCTATTCAGTCATATTGGGCCTTGCCGTTGAGGCAGTCAGCTTCATGTTTGGCAGTTGATTGTGCTCATCAGGCGTGGTGTCATCAGAATTTGCAATGCTGCCATACCTCCCCACACAGATAATAAAGCTTTGCACTGCTAGGTGAGCCTAGCTGTTTGATCAGGCAAACATACATGTGTACCTGCGCAAGGACATGCAGGCAGTCATAGGCATGCAATTGACTTAAGCAAGCTCTCTTTTGCAAGCATTGGCAGCAGGTAGCTTGGCTTGCTCACGTCATGCGGCTAGGTCTAAAGCTATGTAGCTTCAGCTTTGTTGACCAGATTTGCAACATGCTTGCAGGCAGTGCTTGCAGCTTGGCTAGGAACTTTGACACTGGCTTGCCTGAGCTTGCTCAAGTGTACATACAGCGCTTGCTCAGGCAAATGTTAGCATTTGGTGAAAGCAAACAGCATTGCTTAGGGTATGCTGCTAGGTTTGTGTATAGTAGCAAGTTGGTAGCAAGTTTTTAGCAGCTGATACTTTGCTTGCTTGCAGCGCTTGCTCGCTTGAGCAACATACATGCTTGAGCAACATACATGCCAGCTTAAGCACACATTCGGGTTGGCCAAGGCAAAAGCAGGTAATCTGGTCAAGCAATGGAAGAGCAGGCAAGCCGGTTAGTTACACAGAGCTGGACAGCAGTAACTGCTAGTCGCAGCTTATCACAAGAGATGATGCCGGTAGAGTAACTGCACAAGTGGTCGAGCTGCGAGAGTGTACAGAGATTTCGGCTATGCAATCTTGACAGTCCTGTCGCTGCAGACAAGCTTGGGCACGAACGCAGTGTTGCGAATAATCGATTGGCAGCCGGATGTCGCAGCCGAGGAAAAGTATCAAGCGCAGAAGTTCGCGAAGCCTCACCGGTGAGTATCTTCTCGTTGCCGACGAGCCCCAAGTTAGGATCCAAGGTGAACTGCTGTAGCCGCATCTTGGGTACTTCACCCTGTATGACTTGTTGTTTGGCTCCATCGTCGTTGTCATCGCCCGTGAAGAAGTCGCGTTTGCTTCTATCTGCAGAGGTAGCCGATGTCGACGCTTTTTGTCGTTGTTAAAAAATCATGACCACCTGCGCATGCGGGATTGTTCTTCTGCTTTTGCTGTTACAGTTTTCTTGCGGCGCCGCTAAATGTCCTCGATCGAGTCATCTTTTTTTGGTTGTATGCACAGTAAAGAGTGAACAAGCTGCGTGCGCTTTCAGATTGTGAACGCTTTGTCTGTGCAGCTCGCCATATAAGCAGTGCGCATTTGAATAGTGAGTCATACAGTGTCACCTGCATTTGGTGTCCCTCCCACGTGCAGTCTGTTCAAGAAATGCTAGTGAATTGATTGCGTGGATTTGTGCGGCGGGTGCGCGGCGGGTGCGCGATGGTTACGGAACGGCATGCGGGATTTGTGCGTGGTGAGGCTGTGGTCTGCGCGACATGTGCGGGTGAGGGACTCAACCATTTAGTCCTTTCTTGCGTAGCACATATAGCTGCAACAGGCGGCATGCTCACGAATGCTCTGACACTGTGCTGATTGGTCGTATTTCTGGAATCGGATGACATGCCCAACCTGGGTCAACTTTCCAGGCATGTTTCCAGGCTTTGCATCTCAGTGTATCCCTGAGAACATGTATCTCAGATCCAGACTATCAAGAAGCATGCTTTCCACCCAGAAATATCTCTGATGGTGTGTATACAGCTAACTGCACATGTAAAGTGACTGACTGTGGTGACTCTGACTGTGTCAAGTAATATCCAGGATATGATAGCTTCACCAGGCATATTTCTGCACACAAAGGCTTGCAGCATGAGTACATGCAACCAGAAAAGGCAGCAACTAGCAGTCTGCAATAAACCATCTGGCAACAGCGTCAAGCATGTCTACCGTGAACATGATTGCCATGACTGGCACAAGTAATCCGCAGTGTTGGCTTTCAGGAACTTGTAAAATACCTTCTCTGGAGGGTCTCTGCATATACGGTTTGCGGTCGAAGTACGCCGTACCGTACTTCCCGCCAGGTGTTCATCTTCAGCTCCGAAACCAGACGAAGTCTCTGGAGGCACTTGACGACTGCGTGTCGACGTATTTGTCAACCTCAAACTTGTCGGCCTCAAACGCGATAGCTACTGGCACATACTATATGTACAAGATCATGCCCCCTCAAGCACAACTGCAATATGTGTATAGTCCAAGATAGTTTGCCGCCGGCGCAAGGGGCGTCGGCGGCTGGAGGGCCCCGCAGGGAGCTCGGAGGCCAGGTTGTGAGCAGAATCTGAGGACTCCGTATTGCAGACTCGACCTGACAAAGTTGCACAATAACACAGCTGACTGTTCTGCACTGCACCTTGCAATCAACTGATCCAGGCTGTTTGAAGCAATTTTCTTCGTGTCACCATGTTGAAAACTGGGGCAAATCCAGTTGACTGAATGCAACCATTCATACAACACTTGCGCGTATCTCTTACGGGATGTTGTATGGACGCGACCCCATCCGTAGTGACAGGTTGTCACGTTCAACATCACTGTCCCACATGAAGCAGAAGTTCAAATTGGGCAGAAGCAGTTGTCGACTGCAAACCACCCTTTGAAGTGCACTCACCTGCAGACAACCAGTTCTGGGACATGTTTCAGCATTTTCAACCGAGCACAAATCCGCCAGTACGCTCGGCAATGTTGATCTTGGTAACAGGCAGTCACGAATGTCAAGCCTCTTTCATCTTCTGCTGCTAGGGAGTTCAGGTAACTTTGCTGTTCCAACATAATTCCATTGCAAAGTTATTGCATCGTCACTACATCGTCGTCATTACCATCGTCATTATGCTCATTTGTAAAGAATCTTGGCATCAGGAACACTGCTTCCTGTTCCAAAATGGCCAGAATGGCCCATGGGGTTCGTGTTCCGTCATGGACATCCCAAGCGCTGATGTGCAAAAACTGTGTCCCGACGCAGGGTTGTCTGTCGTCGACTGTCAAGCAGCCATTGGCTGTGCAGATATGCCTGCCAGAAAACAGTTTGTAAGCACAGCATGTCGATGTGAATAGTGAAGATTGTCAACAGATCTTGCCATGATGCAATGACAACAGTTGCATCATCTCTCACATCTTTCAAGTATTGGAGTGCAATATGAAAAATGTTTCTGGAGTCATTGCCTTTCTGAAAGACAGTATCTTCGGTCAAATCTGACAAGACCATTGAGAGACCACAGCATGGGTTGTCTGTGAGCATGTTGAGACTGCAACAGCTTCACAATGGGGCAATTTTGATCGACAGCAGCTTGACTCCGCATGACAGCACATCATGTTTAACAATACAGTCATAACATACGGTGCGAATCAGTTTTCTGTCTGGCAAAAACTAAAGCAACATGCGGAAACAGTCTGCCCAGGTAGCAGCCTGAAGGTCATGCGCACTTGTAAAGTCCAAATCTGTACTTGATTTACGATCAAGAATGAGGGGCTGCATGAAGCGGCTCAAATTCTGTATGAAGTGGTGGCATAGCAGACTTAGCAGCGCCACTCGCGCTGAGTTCGAGGCAATTTTGCGTCAGATACTCTCAAACAACGCTGAAGTGGGTAAAGGCCCCTACACAAGATCAAAATTCGCATAAGCTCTGCTCAGTCTCGTGATCGACAGTACTACTGACATCTGCAGGCACAACTCTGCGCACACCAGGAAATGTATGGTATTTTGTGCATTGAACTTTGCCAGCAACCCCAGCCCTTGATATGTGTAATGAGTGTGGCTTGCTACCAAATGTAATGTCACGCAGAGCTGCTGAATGTCTGTGATGATCCTCGGGTCTACATGTTTACGTGACAATCAGCCAATCGTTGCTCGCATCAACATGGTGTAGGTCAGCTGTCTGCACCTGGGCAGCTAGCCGGCTGCAAGATAAAACCAGCAAGGTCTAGTGCACTGTTGACCTCCAATACATATGACTCTGTCTGACTGGGCAAATTAGCAACAAGGATGTTTGCAACCACATGACAGAGCATACTACCCAACTCGTGTCTTCAGACCAGAGTGAGTATCACCAGCGTCATGTACAATCATATGACAGGTCACAGTTGACCAAACAGCCAAGATGCCAAGATACAAAACATGTTGCAGTGTCACAAGCACTTTGCTATCATGTAAAGCAACTGAAATGTCACTACACAGAGGCATGACTGCTCGACATTGTGGTTCATCATGATCATCACAATCCACGTAATGGCACACCGGTAAAGTTGAGTCAAGCACAAGTTCTGAGCTAGCCACTTGAAGGAATGCAGACGAACGGCGCCAAATAATGTAGAAGACTCCTCCAACGACCGCAACACATACCATCACCAGTAGCGTTCGGCGTTTCAGCGTGAGGTCTCTGATCTTGAACTGTTCATCCTCCACTGCACCAAAATACAGCAAAAACGGATCAAGCCACAATCGCCTGCCAGATCTGCCTCAAAAAAGTCTGTTGAGTGGGATAGGCTACTGCTTGCACGAACCTGACACCTGCAACAAGGTGGGCTGCAGTCAGAACACTTCACTTGCACAGCTGTACAGTAGCCCTGAAGCAATCTACTGTGGCATGCAAAGATGTTGCGTGAAGTACAGAGTGTTGTGCATGCCAGATGGACGCCGACTGCAGAGCAAACACCCTTACATGAGTGTCTTGAACATACATACAACTTTTCACATGCACACCCTTGAGCCATATGTGGTGTCCATACCTGGTTTAGGCCCTACAAGGAGCTGGACAGGACTTGCATTGAAGGTGTTCATGGTCCACCCATCCTTGTGTGCAGGAAAAACATCTTCGCCAATGCCTAGCAGCACCAGCCCTCTGTTGGCCAAAGCCTCCTCAATGCCGTCCAAAAACAGCTTCCCCTGATGATTTCTTGGCACCTTGAAAGATCTGACAGGTGTCTCGTTTGTCTCAGCATCCACCGCGTCTATGCCTGCGCAGCCAGAATGGAATGCTTTATGACAGACATATGGAAGCAGCAAGCCCGATCTGCTGTAAAGCATGTCAATTTCTTTTCCTTGCATGCAGGAATGAATGTAAGACAATGATACACATCTTGGACAGGCTGCATCGTGCTCATTGAACCACTGTAGACAACATGAGAGACAACAAATTTGACAAGTAATCAACAACACACACAGGCAATTTGCATGTCCGCTACCCTGATGCCATTAGTTGCGGAATCATGGCGTACAGCACAAGATGCTATGTGTAAACCATTAGAGTTCACCTTCATCAGGACTGGCTACATGAATAGAAAAGGCCCTCTGACCTGCAGCTGCACCTGCAAGAGCCAAGCACTGCAAACTTTTTGTTTGTCAACCAAGGACAAGTTGCCATGTGCATCTGATATACGCCACGCAGCTCACAAGTAGCAGAGCAAACACTGCCAGACTGAAGAGCAGGAGCACACAGGAAAATCACCTGCAAGCGGTGCACCAGAAATGTGCAATGGGCTTGTCATGCTACCAGCTGTAGTATCATGCAGCACTTTCTGTTGAATATCTGCAAATGTCCTCTTAGTTTTGCTGGTTTGCACATCTACCAAGCCCTTCTTGCTGCACAGAATACCATGCTATGAATCAGTACCTAGTTCATGTCTGCAACATAAAGTGGACTTTGTGACTGACCCGTTGATGACAATAGCACCAGGGTGCAGCAGCAATGCAGCAAGGTCAAGGGTGCCATCAGCCTCTAGTACATATGGATCTGCCTCCTGGTTTATGAAAACCTCATCCATGAGGCCTGTACCTGCGATACATGTTACAACTCACAGCACAGAAAACACTGCAAAATCAGATCGATGATTGGTGCTTGCTGTCAAGATTTGTATGACCATGCAAAAGGGCACAGCACAGATTGACAAGTTCTTACAGACTGCTGTCACCAACAAATGGCAGTCCTTTCAGGGAACAATCAACAAGCACTTGCGTGTAACTTCCCTAGCAGTTCCATCTGCTTTGTCCATCTGGATGTTGTCATGTATTGTTCAACGGTTTGCAACTTTCAGGCTGTTGGAAACACAGCAGCATAACGCTTCCCACAAACATCACTTGCAACATGTTGCCCACCGCTGAGACATCTACAACTTGCAATTGGTTGCACAAAACCTGAACACAAGAAGGAGCCCTTGCTTGCACCTTTAGCCTCCCATGCTGCTCTTCAGCAACCTGCTTGAGGGTCAGTGAAAGCTTGACTGTCACCAGAGACACAGCAGACTGTACTTATGCTGCAAAGACAGCAGTCACCAACACTGCAGGACAGCCCTGCAACTACGTACGATGTGAGGTCAGTTGAGGTACTGAACAACAGCCTATCAGCACAGGGTTCCTACTTCAGCAAGGCCGACAGGTCCGTTGTCAGCAAGTTCGAAAGCACGCAGTCAGGCGTGACAAACCCTGACAGCAGGCATCATCTGTCAGTCAGTTCGGCGTATCACCAAAAGGTGCGGTCGTGAGCGCGGAGATGTGAAGGGGAGACAGCACGTCAGGGAGTCTCGTTGCTGATTCAGTGATTCACGGTGAATTTCGTCACAAACGCTTGTAAAATACCGTCTCTGGAGGGTCTTTGGATGTACGGTGTGACGGTCAGCTGGACCGTAACTCTTACCGTCGGACCGTAACGAATCCTGATTTTGGATGTGGACATGCGGCGGCCGATGCTGCGCTCCGAAACCAGACCCTTAGCGTCAGCCTTGCGCCGCCTTACCTAAGTCTGCCTCGTTCGTCTAGACCCCTGCTCCCGTTGCTCTTCTTTGCGGTCTACTCTTGCTTTGCTCGACCCTGTTCACCGCACTTTTCACGATGCCTGTCAGACCTAGACGTCCCTGTCAGACCTAGACGTCAGCCTGTTGTTGCAAATAACCGTTCTCGTCGGTCTAGAGAGCGCAGGGAGGCTGAGCCTGGTGAACAAGCATGTGTGCGCTGCGGTCACGCCTGTCCTACCCGAACTTTGCGACGTGAGCGCCTTGCGCCTGATCCTGCCTTATTTCGACCCCTGTGTCTGCGAACCTCCTGTAGAAGAATATGTGTGGTGGCAGCAGATGTGGTGGGTAGTGTTCCAAGTCAGAGACCAGTACTTTTCCCTCGCAACCAGCCGCACAGCGCCCAACAAGCGGTTTTACCCTGTGAGATTCGAATCAGGCAACTTCGGCGCCCTGCAGTCGTTGTTCGACCGTGACGGGCAGTATGACCCTCAGCCAGCGCGCTGGCGTCGCGTTTTCACCCACGCACTCTCAGGGGCCCACAGACCATCGGAAGGTGACTGTGACTCACAAACGCTAACATGATGATTTGCTGCTGCCCTTGTCGGCAACTTGGAAGCAGAAGCAACACAGCTTGCTGTGCTGTTCCGCCGCAAAAGGCGTCTGCAAGAGCTGTGTGAGATCTATGAGGTATGCGTGAGTCTGTGTGAGAAACTGTCTTGTTGGGCTCCCATGCCGTTTGCAAGCCATTTGCAAATCGTGATCGCGCACCCTGTAGGCCCAGCTTTCAGGCGTGTCACCCAGCAATCCAGACAGAAAGCGCTCTTTCAACCAGACAAGGACCATCAGCGGATCTGAAATTGCCTCCTTCTCTGAGCCAAAGATCGCATCTTCCGCGCTGCGACAAAGCTTGCGAGTGAGCTTGCCTCGCATAAGCAGACTAGAGCAACTTGCAGGCGCAGCCAGCATTCGGGAGCTTGATGCCAAAAAGGCAATTGCTGTTCTGTGTGGCAGTCACATGCGCTACTTCGTCAAATCAACAGCAATAGACCTCGGACGCTCTACAAATACTCTGGGCAAGGTATGCCTGCTTGCTTTGATAAAGCATGATGAGGACCATCACCTTTTTGCCCATTTTATTGCATCAGTGCATATGACAGAATATCCATCATGACCTTCTGCCGCAGTCTACAGTCTTTGCAGTCTGTCGCAGGACAGTATGTTTGCCTGTCTATGTGCAATGCATGTATTGTCTTTTTACAGCATCTGCAAATTGCAGAGATTGCTGTCACAGTGGACTGTGTGACATCAGCTCAGAGTCACTTGCCATGGTTCATCCTTTGTAATGCAGCTGTTTTTACATAGGTTGACATTGACCTAACTCAAGAAGGGGATGCCAGGAAGGTGTCCAGGCAGCAGGCACATCTAGCATTGCGCCCTGATGGCCACTTCTTGTTTACAAACACTGGCAGGCGCACTGTCTGTGTCAACGGCATACAAGTTGTGCAGCACTGCAGTGTCAGTCTTGAACACCTGAGCTTGATAGATCTAGCCGGTCTCCATCTTCTGTTCGTGGTCAATCATTTGGCAGTACACAGACTGGTTGCTAGGTCACAGAATCTGGTGCTCTGACATGCCATGTAGCAGTGTTGCTCATCTTCATCCTTCAGTTGTCCTTTAGCACTGTTTGTTGCCAACTGCTAGTGATTTGCCTATTAGCATGCAAGTGAGCCCAGTGCATGTGCAAAACCCAACCATACAAGCTTGGCCTTGAATTGGCCTCTGTCACTGAATTTTCAAGTGCGCTGGTCAATACGATAATTTTGTCCTGCATCTCTGCACAGCCTGACTGTATGCCAGCTTCCTGCTTATGTCAAGGTCATGTGAGTGGCTGAGAGTGTGTGCAGTACCCCCATCAAAACAAGGGGATTGGGTGTGTGCGGTTCTGACCCACAACCCTATTTTACCTACTGCTAAGCTCTCAACTGCCCTCGGTCCCTAGTACAAAGTGCAGTACTGTAGTCTGTATTTACTTGTTTACAATTTTTTCCAAAATTTCTAGAAAAGTATAGAGGTTGACTCGGAGTTGCGCTCCTCAGCAAGACTTGAGCAGGGATGCAAACAAGTGAGGCTGAGTGTGACTAGTAAATCACTACTTTGAAGTAGCAATGACTACCTTGCGTACCTCCAGTCGCAGCTGAAAAGTTGTGTGAGACAAACGTGTGACACATATGAATGCTACGGGGTGAAATGACTACAAAAGGTTACTAACACTAACATCAATGGCCCACACACACGATTTCTGTAACACGCTGGCTAAACCAAGGCCAATATGTTGCTGAAGCAAGCTACTGAGTGATGCTGGTTGACACTTCACATACTCTGGTGACCTGTACATGCACTCTTAATACGAGGAGAGGCAGACTTGCAGCCAATGGCATGACTTGTCATGACTAATGTACACACAAGATGCTCTTGTGCAGAGTAATTCATGCACCATACAGGGTGATTATCACACATTTGGTCTCCATATTTCGGACTCATACTGTGTAACGTGGTGAAAAAGTCGCCGTTGCTGAAGATTTGAAGCACCGCTACCCTGGGCTTGTATGGCTTGGCAATGGTGTGTAGCCTTCCTTAAGCATGCAAACAAAAACATGCTTGCAACACATGGCACATTTGAGCATGTATGGGCATGCTTGCATGGCAGACTGCAAGCAAGCAGACATGCAAGGAAAGCAGCCTGATACAGACTGTCTATGCTGCATGTTGGCTCATCAACAGCAAGTCACAGAAGACCCAATGCAGTTTGGTTGGACACATTACCTGAAAGCAGCGCCGTGGTTGTCTTTGAACTTGCTCAGAACACCCTGCAACTGCTCTCCATTGCTTACCCAGCCATTAGGCTGGGTAAGCAATGGAGAGCAGAATGTTGCTCAAACACATAAAGCTGCTCTATCATACATATGTGCTGCGCTATCTTCTGTTGCAAAACAGCCAAGATGGACAGCCTAGCGGAACAGGAGCGAACATCCTTTGAGATGCATGAAAGACAGAATGCATTGCTTGACAGCAGGTTGGTGTTACTTACCCTCCCCAGCCAATGTATTCTTGCTCGCCATGGTCTCCCTGATAGGCTCCAGTGGCGACTGACACCGCGGTATTTGCTGCCCTGCAAGCTGCATATGCACTGAAACCCAGTGCAAAGCCAGCACAATTAAGCAACAGAACACACTGGCCAGCACTGAAACCCAGTGCATAGCAAGCACAAACAAGCAACAGAACAGACTGTTAACTACTGAAACCCAGTGCAAAGCAAACACAAATAAGCAACAGAACAGACTGGCACCCAGTGCATAGCAAGCACAAATAAGCAACAGAACAGGCTGGCAAGCAAAGAGCTTAGCATTTGTGCCTGTTGAAGAGCATCAGCTCTTTGTTCGGCTGCAATGATCAAATCTGCCACATGGAAGATGTCTGATGAGCGCCTCTTGCCTGAAACAAGGTAAGAATGAGTGACTGGTGGCGGACAGTAGTATTGTCGCTGCATTGACAGAACGCACCATATGCCGCAGCCCTCACTGCATACGGCTGCTTCTCAGGAATGTCTATCAGTCAGCCACAGGTGTCAGTCCAGGCAGCTTACATTTGTGTCAGGTGTCAGCACTCACAAAGCGCATCAACAGCAGTGGCTTGTTAAGCTGAGTACCTGGTCCATTCAGAGCATTGCTATTGTATGCTTCTAACAAAACCTGTACCAGCACACGTGGCAGCACCGCTTTTTGAGACAGCTCTGACCAGCTTGTTTTTGCCAGTCGGTCTTCACTGTCCCTGCTTTATCATAGCATCCAAGTGTGCATCTCGGAAGCCAGAGGCTTTGCCGTTGAGCCTGTCTTGCAAAAGTTCCCTGAGGTGTGCCCTATCACGACGTCGAAGGGAGCAGCTCATTCAGGGTAAACGACGAGGTCGGTGCACAAGGAGTCACTGCATACGCCCAGTGCGTGTGCAAACCTAATCATACCAGCATGGCCTTGAGCTGCCACACGAATCATCAACTGCGCTGGTCAATACGATAATTTCGTTTTGCATCTCTGCACAGCAGTAGTCATACCATGAGCTGCATGGTCAACTCTGCAGAGATTGCATTACACCTCCAGGGCGTCTCGCTTCAGGCTAATTGACGGGGGCGGCCTTGGTTGTCCGTTTGTCAGCTTGTGCGTGCATTGCCTGGTTACAGCGGGAATGGCAGCACTTGGTTCCTTCGACGTCATACTCGAGACGTGTCGTGAGATCAGCAGCAACTCCTGTCAGCGCGCAAGAACCTTGTCTAGGCATGTCCATGTCCGCTGCTGCCACTCTGGCATACTGTCAAATTGCCTTCCACCAGCTGAACGTCATTTGTGAGCTGTGCAGGCTGCGCTCGCGACATGCATGCAAAACTAGGGGAAGGTGTATTGCTTTTGCCGGTTCGTCGAGCACAAAGGCACGCCTGGGAAAGCTGCTGCTGATACTTCCCAACGCTTTCAGCTTGCAAGCATTGCATCCATGCAAAACTTTCGTTGCTCATGTAGGACCAGTACTTGCTCAGGGCTTCTGTCAGAGAGCCTGTCAATAACAAACAGGTCATTATCAAGTCTGCAAACCGCAGCCGTAAGGGCAAGGGCAAGCAGTCACCATCAAAGCAGCTCCCAGATACATTGCCTGCTGAGGAATCTGGTGAAAACCAGACAGCAGCAACCTTGACTGCAGCGCAGCGTGCCAAGTTCGCTGAGAGACTCCAGGATGCTCAAAGGATAGA
>JAABUR0100005081.1_pt1 | contig 17030 bp, 11 predicted proteins | sample 5560091 | NCBI WGS metagenome assembly JAABUR01 (sample SAMN10711879, study PRJNA513375) | rock metagenome | isolation source: Antarctica rocks | place: Antarctica: Victoria Land, University Valley sud | reverse complement strand
GCAGACCGAGGCGCCGATGCGCATGCTGATGAACAACCTCGACCCTGAGGTGGCTGAGCACCCCGAAGACCTCGTGGTGTACGGCGGGACCGGCAAGGCCGCGCGCGACTGGCCGTCGTACGACGCGTTGATCGCCTCGCTCACCGACCTGCACACTGACGAGACGCTGCTCGTGCAAAGCGGCCGGCCGGTCGGCATCCTGCGCACCCACGAGTGGGCGCCGCGGGTGCTGATCGCCAACTCCAACCTCGTCGGCGACTGGGCCAACTGGGAGGAGTTCCGGCGCCTCGAGGCGCTCGGCTTGACGATGTACGGCCAGATGACCGCTGGGTCGTGGATCTACATCGGCACTCAGGGGATCCTGCAAGGCACCTACGAGACGTTCGCCGCCATCGCAGCCAAGCTGGCTGCTTCCGGACGGCTGGGGCACAGCGACGACAGCCTGGCCGGGACGATCACCTTGACCGCGGGCCTCGGCGGCATGGGCGGCGCCCAGCCGCTGGCTGTGACGATGAACGACGGGGTGTGCATCTGCGTCGAGTGCGACGACACCCGCATCAAGCGCCGCATTGAGCACGGTTACCTCGACGTCCGGGCTGACTCCCTGAAGCACGCCCTCGACCTGGCGGTCGAGGCCAGGGACGCCAGGAAGCCGCTGTCGATCGGCGTCCTGGGCAACGCCGCTGAGCTGGTGCCCGAGCTGCTCCGGATGGACGCACCGATCGACATCGTCACCGACCAGACGTCTGCTCACGACCCGCTGATGTACCTGCCCGCCGGCGTGGAGTTCGACGATTGGGTCGCCTTCCGCGAGAAGGACCCCGCTGACTTCACCAAGCGCGCGCGCGAGTCGATGGCACGGCACTGCGAGGCCATGGTCGGTTTCCTCGACGCCGGCGCGGAGGTGTTCGACTACGGCAACTCGTTGCGCGCCGAGGCCAGGTCGGGTGGCTTCGGCCGAGCGTTCGACTACCCCGGCTTCGTGCCGGCGTACATCCGGCCGCTGTTCTGCGAGGGCAAGGGCCCGTTCCGCTGGGCCGCGCTGTCCGGCGACCCGAGGGACATCGCGGCAACCGACAGGGCGATTCTCGAGCTGTTCCCCGACGACGAGAAGCTCGCCCGCTGGATGACCAAGGCCGGCGAGAGAGTGCACTACCAGGGCCTGCCCGCGCGGATCTGCTGGCTCGGGTACGGCGAACGCCACCTCGCCGGCATGCGCTTCAACGACATGGTGGCCTCCGGTGAGCTGCAAGCGCCGATCGTCATCGGCCGCGACCATCTCGACTGCGGCTCGGTCGCCTCGCCGTACCGGGAGACCGAGGCCATGCTCGACGGCTCCGACGCGATCGCCGACTGGCCCCTGCTCAATGCCCTGGTCAACGTGGCGTCCGGCGCCACCTGGGTGTCGATCCACCACGGGGGCGGGGTCGGGATCGGGCGGTCGATCCACGCCGGGCAGGTCGTGGTTGTCGACGGAACCGAGCTGGCTGGCCAGAAGGCCGAGCGGGTGCTGACCAACGACCCAGCGATGGGGGTCATCAGGCACGTCGACGCGGGGTACGACCGAGCCGCCGAGATTGCCGCCGAGCGCGACGTGGCGATCCCGATGAGAGATCAGCCAGGAGCGGAGTCCGGCGGCTGACCGCCCGTCGAGCAGCACGATGCGTTTCGGCCCGAAGATTCGGACGCTCAGGTCCGGTTGCCCCAGCGGGACCGGTGGGCTACTTCGTCAACCGGTTTGCGGCCGCGTTTGAGAGAAGGGGACGGCTTGTCCGGTGCACGATGACCGATGGTGATCGCACCGATCGGCGTGTAGTCATCGGGCACGCCGAAGCGCCGGCGAAACGACTGCGTCTGCTCCGGCGGGATCCCAAAGAAGCAGGCGCCCATTCCCTCGTCGGTGACCGTCTGGAGGATGAGTAGCGCGGCCATGCCGGTATCGATGTCCCAGTAGGGCACCGGCCAGCGACTTTCGTCCATGTCAGTCCAGCCCTTGTCTGGAGCGGCGTAGCGGTCGAGATACACCTTCTTGGACGACAGCGGTACGACGATCACCGGGGCGCGGTGCATCCCGCTGAGCCATCTGTCCGGAAGGCCCTCGTCTGCGCGGGTGGCATCCCAGAACTCGTCGATGTCGGAACGACTGTCAAGCACCAGGAAGGCCCAGCCCTGGCTGAAGCCGGCACTCGGAGCGTGCAGCGCATTCCTCAGCGCCCGCTCCACGACTTCCGCGTCGACCGGCTCGTCGGTGTAGTTGCGCACCATCCGGCGTCGGTCAACGACCTGTTGGAACTGCATCCCCTCACCCTAGACATCCCGCGCGGCGAAGGGTCTCGAACGCTTTGGCGCTCGGACAGCCGAGACGTCGTACCTGCACAGTCGACGGGGTCACAACCTCGTCGACGCACCGGCTGGAGGCGCCAGCCCCTGGCGGCCGGACACGAGGGGAGCCGCACCGGCGTCCTTGGGCGCGGTGAGGTAGGCGCCGAGATAGAGCAGAGCGCAGACGACCAGCAGCGATTGGTAGCCAACCGCCAGCGCCAAATACTCCAGGCAGCCGCCGAACATCGCGCCGAGCAGGTTGGTGCCGAACGCGGTGGTTCCGTTGGCAGTGCTGGCGAACCGCTTGGCGAAGATGACGTTGGCCGCCATGATCGGGATGAACGCGATAAGGATCGCCACCGCGAGCCGCAGACCGACCGGCAGCGACAGCACCCACGAGGTTGGCACCGCCCAGGCCAGCGCCAAGCCGCCGAACAGCAGGGCGTACAAGGTTCGCGGCGGCGGCACGGGGAAGCGCCGCGTCAGCTCCACCGCCGCCAGCACTGCAATCAGCACCCCGCCGAACACCAGCGCGTTGACCAGCCAGGTCGTGCCGAAGTACAACGCGAACCCGGTCACGTTCTTGGTTTCCAGCAGCAAGAACGCAGCCCCGAGCAGGAACAGGTCGCGGTACCGCCACATGCCCCTGGCCTCCCGCCCGCCGACGACGCCGACCGCCAAGACGCTCAGCGCCATAATCATCGACAGCACGATCACGTAGATCCACGGGATCCCCAACAGGCCGACGCTGTTGACATACAGGAAGGGATGGTCGTCGGTCGAGGGCGGCGGCACGTCGCCAGTGGGCGTCCAGGTCGTCTGGCAAACCTGGTCCGCCGGCGTCAGCCCCACCACCATCACCGCCAGGGAGATGCGCCGCGGCTGGGTCAGCAGGCACGGCGAGTGCCCGAAGGTCTGCTGCATCGTGCCGGCGAGCCGGTCGACCAGCCACGGCTCCCGGTAGAAGTTGTACATCGAGAACGCGCCACCCGGCGCCAGGTGGCCGCGCGCCGACGCCATGGCCTGCTCGGTGAAGAGGTAGCTCTCCAGCCGCAGCGCGCTGGCGCCCGACACGAGCGTGAGCGAGTCGGGAAGCGCGAACAAGATCAGGTCGTACTGCCTGTCGGTGCGCTCCAAGAACGCGCGTCCGTCGTTGATGTACGTCGACACGCGCGGGTCGTCGTACGCCCGGTCGGGGTTGAACGTCTCGCCGAACTCCAGCAATGTCGGGTCGATCTCGACAGCGTCGACGTGGTCGGCTCCCCGTGCCAGTGCGATCGCCACGTCGGTGCCCGTGCCGGCGCCGACGATCAGCACGTTCCCGGGCTGGTCGGACACCCGCAGGTACGGCTCGCTGTAGAACGGCTCCTGCAGCTCACGGGTCGCCGCCGTGGTCAACCGCTGGTGCGGGATGCCGTTGACATAGACCCGCCACTGGGTGCCGCCGTTGCCGTCGTGTTGGGTGAACGTCTTTACCTGGTAGTACGGCGACCAGAACACGTCCTGGCTGGGATCCTCGTCCTGGGTGGAGAGCGGATAACCGAATATGGCCACCAGCCCGACGGCCAGTGCCACCGACACCGTCCAGCCCGCGACCCCGAACAGAACCAGGAACAGCAGCGCGACCACCGAGAACCACACCAGCGGCGGAGTCCCCAGGAACGAGCAGAACGTGAACACCGCGACGCCGATGAGCGAACCGATCAGGTCGAGACGGTAGGCGTCCAGTCGCGGCAGATTCTTGAAGCAGTCGGCGACCAGTTCCCCCGGTCCGGCGAGGATGGCGGCCACGGCCAGAAAGATCAGCGGCAGCGTCACCCAGATTGGCGGGCCCGAGGTGCTGAGGCTGGTGAAGAAGATGACCGAGTTGTCGGTGCGGTCGACGGTGACCGGGAAGGCCGTGAGGAATCCGGCGAGGGCAAGCAGTGCGATCGGCGAGTAGTACGGCAAGCCCCGACCTGGCTTGCCCGCTCGCAAGAACCCCAGCCCGATGCCGAGGAACGACCCCAACAGGACGAAGTTGCTGAAGTAGCTCAAGTGCACGACCTGGGCACTCGACCAACGGATCAGCGCCAGCTCCAAGAACAGCATCAGTGTGCTGGCCAGCACAAGGCGCAGTCGTGTACTCACCCAGTCCGCCGTTCGCTCGATCGGGACCTGCCGCACCGGCGGCCGCCGAGAGCCAATCTGCCATATTTGCCGACCTTGCCCCCAGTCTGCATGACGGCCACGATCTCGGCCTCCCGGATCCTCGCCGCTCAAGTAAGTGGCACCGGACGCCTTCACCGTGTGAATGGACCGGTTTGGACGTGGTTTACGCGGTGAACAGGGCCACTCGCAGGGTGAAGCTCCACTCACACGGTGAAGGTCGAGGCGGCTGGTGAGACTGCGCGCCAGACTGTGAGGAACGAGCGGGCCCGCGCATCTGAGATATTGCACGGGTGGGCTTCGAGGAGATGTGGCGAGCGCTGCTCCCGATCGGCCGGAGCGCCTCAACCGGCGGTTACTTCCGCGCCCCGTTCGGCTCAGCGGAGCGCGAGCTCGCGGCATGGTACGTCGACGAGGCCTCGAGCCGCGGCCTGGACATCACGTACGACGGTCAAGGCAACGCCGTGGCCTGGTGGCGACCCCACGGGACGAGCGGTGTCAAGGGCATCCTGGTCGGGTCGCACCTGGACTCCGTCGACAACGGCGGCGCGTACGACGGACCGCTCGGCGTCGTCTCCTCCTTCGCCGCCCTGGACCTGCTGCGCGAGAGCGGCGTGGTGGTGACCAAGCCGATCGGCGTCGCCTTGTTCGTCGAGGAGGAGGGTTCACGCTTCGGCGTCGCGTGTCTCGGGTCCCGCCTGGCCACCGGTCAGCTCGACCCGACCGCGGCCTCCCAGCTGCGCAGCCGCGAGGGGGTCTGGCTGCTCGACGCGATGACGGCGGCTGGGGTCGAGCCCGACCTCGGACCGTCCCGCCTGCTGGACGACGTCGAGGCCTTTGTCGAACTCCATGTCGAGCAGGGTCGCGACCTGGTCGATCGAGGGCGGCCCCTCGCCGTGGCGTCCGCCAGTTGGGCGCACGGGCGCTGGCGCTTCGACTTCGTCGGTGAACCCAACCACGCCGGAGCCACCCGAATGGAGGACCGACGTGACCCGATGCTGACCTATGCGATGACCGCCCTCGCCGCGAACAAGCAGGCTCGGCTGGCCGGCACCAGAGCCACGTTCGGGCGGGTCGAGGTGCAGCCCAACGTCACCAACGCGATCCCCGAACGGGTGCAGGGCTGGCTCGACGCGAGGGGCGCGGACGCCGTTGCGGTCCATGCTGTCGTCGCGACCATCGAGCGACAGGCGCTCGAGCGGGCCGAGCGCGACGGGACGGCGGTGTCGGTCACAGCGGAGTCGGTGACGCCGACAGTCGACTTCGACGTCTCGCTGGCCGCCCGGCTGGCCGCCGTACTCGATGACGCCCCGCAGCTGCCCACCGGCGCCGGCCACGATGCGGCGATCTTGCAGCTCGCGGGCATCCCCTCCGCAATGCTGTACGTCCGCAACCCCACCGGGGTCTCCCACTCACCCGACGAGCACGCCGACAGAGCCGACTGCCTGGCCGGTGTCGAGGCGCTGACGGCCGTGCTGAGCGAGCTCGCGACGTGACGACGTACTGGTGCGAGCGGGCCTGGCTTGGTGCCGCCGGCCTCGTCGACGGCGTGGTGGTCGAGGTCGAGGGCTCGCGCATCAGCAGCGTGTCACGCGCGTCCCCGCCACCGAGCGCCGAACGCCTGCCCGGTCTGACGGTCCCCGGATTCGCCAACTGCCACAGCCACGCGTTCCACCGGGCGCTGCGCGGCCGCACCCAACGGCAGCGAGGCGACTTCTGGACCTGGCGGGAGACGATGTACGCCGTCGCCGACCGCCTCGACCCGGACACCTACTACGCGCTCGCCCTCGCCACCTACCGCGAGATGGCTCTGACCGGCATCACCGCCGTCGGTGAGTTCCACTACCTGCACCACGGCGCCGGCGGTGCTCCGTACGCCGACCTGAACGCGATGGGGCACGCCGTCGAACAGGCCGCCCGGGACGCCGGACTCCGCATCGCCCTGCTCGACACCTGCTACCTGTCCGCAGGATTCGGAGCCGAGCCGAGCGGGGTGCAGCGGCGGTTCAGCGACGGCACCGTCGACGCCTGGGGCGAGCGGGTGACCGCCATGGCCGGAGAGGTCACCGACCCAGCCGTGGTCGTCGGGGCCGCGATCCACTCGGTCCGGGCGGTCCCTCACACGGACCTGGGAGTTGTGGCGTCAACACTGCCCGACGCGCCGCTGCACGTGCACCTGTCCGAGCAGGTTGCGGAGAACACCGCATGCTTGGCACGTCATGGCTGTACGCCGACCCAGCTGCTCGCCGTCCAGGGGGTGCTGAGCGAGCGGCTCTCCGCGGTCCACGCCACCCATCTGACCGCCGGCGACATAGCCCTGCTCGGGAACGCGAGGTGCAACGCCTGCTTCTGCCCGACCACCGAGCGCGACCTTGCCGACGGCATCGGCCCGTCGCGGCTGCTGGCGGACGCGGGCGCCACCCTCACCCTTGGCTCGGACAGCCACGCGGTCATCGACATGCACGAGGAGATGCGGGCGGTCGAGCTCGACGAGCGGCTGCACACCCAGCAGCGCGGCCACTGGACGGCGGGAGAGCTGCTGACGGCGGCCACCGTCGATGGACACCGCTCCCTGGGGTTCTTCGACGCCGGCCAGATCGAGGCAGGAGCCTGGGCGGACCTCGTCACGATCGCGGCAGGTTCCCCGCGCACCGCCGGCTCGGGAGCGGACGCCGAGACCGCCGTCTTCGCGGCCACCTCAGCCGACGTGACCTCGGTGATAGCCAGTGGCCGACATATCGAGCTGGACACCGAAGGCGTCGGCCGCGCGTTGGCGGACTCGATCAGCGCGGTCGTTGCCTGATGAGTGCTGTGCTGGTGAGCAACATCGGTGAGCTGGTCACGAACGACTCGAGCCTCGGTGACGGGTCACCGATCGGAGCGCTGTCCGACGCGGCACTTGTGGTCCAGGGCGGCCGCGTCAGCTGGGTGGGTCAGCGCGACCAGGCGCCAGAGGCCGACTCGCTTGTCGACGTTGCTGGGGCGGCGGTGATTCCGGGATTCGTCGACTCCCATTCACACCTGGTGTTCGCGGGCGACCGGGCAGGGGAGTTCGCCGCGCGAATGGCAGGCCGACCCTACTCTGCCGGCGGGATCCAGAGCACCGTCGCCGCCACTCGACAAGCCCCGGACGAAGTGCTGGCCGCGAACGTTGCGAGGCTTGTCACGGAGATGGCTCGGCAGGGCACCACCACCATCGAGGTGAAGAGCGGGTACGGGCTCACGGTCGCCGACGAGGTCCGAAGCTTGGCCATCGCCGCTGAGTTCACTCCCGAGACCACATTCCTCGGCGCGCACGTGGTCGCGCCGGAGTACGCCGATGACCCTGCGGCGTACGTCGACCTGGTCACCGGACCGATGCTAGCGGCGGCTCGTGACCATGCCAGGTGGATCGACGTGTTCTGCGAGCGGGGCGCCTTTGACGCCGACCAGGCGAGGGCGGTCCTCGCCGCGGGGATGACCGCCGGCCTAGAACCGCGCATCCATGCCAACCAGCTCGGGGAGGGCCCGGGTGTGACCGTGGCGTGCGAGGTCGGCGCGGCGGCCGCGGACCACTGCACCTATCTCAGCGACGATGACGTCGCAAACCTGCGCGACGCGGGAGTGGTCGCCACCTTGCTCCCTGGAGTCGAGTTCTCGACCCGGTCGCCCTACCCGGACGCGCGCCGGCTGCTCGGCGCAGGAGTCACCGTCGCGTTGGCGACCGACTGCAACCCCGGCTCCAGCTTCACCTCGTCGATGCCGTTGTGCATCGCCCTAGCAGTCCGCGAGATGGGCATGACGCCGGCCGAGGCGCTGTGGGCGGCCACCGCGGGCGGCGCAGCCGCGCTGCGCCGAGACGATGTGGGCAGGTTGGTCCTCGGGGCGAGCGCTGACTTCACCGTCCTCGATGCGCCGTCGTACGTCCACCTCGCCTACCGCCCCGGGGTGCCGCTGGTGTCGGCGGTGTACCGCCGTGGGCAGCGCGTGACCTAGCGTCACACCTCGACCGGATCTAGCGGGCGGGGCTCACCCTTCCCGCCCCCGCTGGTGCCGCGGTGAGGCGGGCCGCCCGTGCCATCGTCGTTGCGGGACGCGAGCGGCGACGGCTCCACCCTGAGCACCCTGGCGAGACCAGCGGGGAGCCACCAGTTCCAGCGGCCGAGCACGCTCACCAGTGCGGGCACGAGCAACGCCCGCACGATCGTCGCATCGATCAAGATGCCCACCCCGAGCGCGGTCCCGAGCACCTTGATGTCTGTTCCTGGCTCGGACGCCAGCGCGGCGAAGGCGAAGAAGAGGATCAGGGCGGCCGACGTGACGAGCCGACCCGTCCGGCCGAGCCCGGTGACCACGGCCGCCGAGGTGTCACCCGAGCTGTCGTACTCCTCGCGCATGCGAGCCAGGATGAACACCTCGTAGTCCATCGACAGACCGAAGAGGAACGCGAAGATCAAGACAGGCAACCAGAAGGTGATGGCTCCTGTCGCAGAGACGCTGAAGATCGCATCGGAGCCGTGGCCCAGCTGCCAGAAGAAGACCACTGACCCGAAGACCGCGGCCATCGACACCAGGTTGAGCAAAACAGCCTTGATGGGCAGCAACAGGGAGCGGAAGGTGCGGACCAAGAGGACGAAGGTGATGATCGCGATCAGCGCGAGCACGTAGGGGAAGTTGTCATAAACGGCGCTGAAGTAGTCCTCGACCACAGCGCCGGCGCCAGTGACGCCCACCGAACCATCGGTCACACCTTCGACTGCGCCCCTGATCTCGTCGACGACGGCGGTGCCTGAGCTGTCGACAGTCTCGTCGACCGGCAACACGTCAACGACTGCCTGGTCGCGCGTGGTGGAGCCCACGACAGCCATCTGCACGCCGTCGACGCCGCGGGCCGCTTCCGCAGCGGCTTGCGCGTCGGCTGCTGGAACAAGGACCTCTACCGGGGTGAGCACCCCAGACTCGACACCTCCCTGGCGCAAGGTCTCCAACGTGTCGAAGGACGGGCCGCTGCGAGCCAGTGAGTCGATCCCCGACTGACCGATCTTGAGGCTGAAGACGGGGATAATGAGCAGAGCAAGGGCGACCAGGGCGATCGCAGCGGCGACGAAGCGCCGCCTAACGATCGCGCGAGCCCACGCGGACCAGCCGCGAGACGCCGTTGCTTCCTTGCGGATCCGCGGGTAGTCGATGCGGGGGCCGATGCTGGACAACAAGGCCGGCAGCAAGGTGAGGACGACGGCGACACTGACGAGGGGGATCAGCATGCCGCCGATGCCCATGCTGCGCAGGAACGGCACAGGCACCACGAGCAGCGCGACCAGGCTGATCGCGACGGTGACGCCCGAGGCGAGCACGGCGTGCCCTGCCGTTTTCATCGCGACGACAACTGCCTCCTCGTTGTCGCGGCCGTGGGCACGCTCCTCACGCCACCTCGACACGAGGAGCAGGGAGTAGTCGATCGCCACTCCCAACCCGATCAGCGCGATGAGGAACTGGACGACGAAGCTCACGTCGCTGAACGTTGTCAGGCCAAGGACCAGCATGAACGTCGTCAGGATCGACACCGCGGCGATGAGCATCGGGAGCAGTGCCAGGAACGACGCGAAGACGAACACGAGGACGGCGAGTGCACCCGCAGCCCCAAACAGGGTCTCGGCGAGAACGCTGGGTCCTTCTGTGTCACCACCGGCCGACAGCAGTCCGTACGACGTGAGCCCGCTGTCGAACCCCACGCTCTCGGCAGCCTGGGTGAGGGCGGGTTCGATCTGGACCTCGATACCCGGACCGAAGGACAGCGGCTGCGGCCCTTGGATCAAGGCGAACGTCGTACGGCCGTCGTCGGAGACGAAGCCTGGGTCTCCGGTGCTGTCGAGGTCGACGATCCGCGCCCCCGGCAACGCCTGTCGCACGGCGCCGAAGACCTGTGCGACCTCGTCCTTGCTCGACTGGACCGTCACACCCGCCGGCACGGTGACGACGGCGATGTAGGTGTCGAACGTGCTCACGCCGTAGGTCTTGATGAGCTGTTGCTCAGCCGTGTCACCTGGCTGGCCGGGCAACGAGAAGTCGAGAGTCAGTCGATCGCTGAGCTGACTGGCGGAGACGCCGCCCGCCACCAGGAGCACCAACCAGAACGCACCGATGATGCGACGATGAAGCATGACGAATCGAGCCAACCGCTCCACGCTGATGCTCCTGCCCTTCTCCGAGTGCTGTGGGATCTCGTGCGAAAGTACACGTGCAGTTTGTTAACCGTCAACATAGTTAATGATCGACTAGGTAAACTTTGGGTAAAGTGTCCGACATGTAGCGATCGCTGCTAGGTAGCCCGGGGGAAGGAGGGCGCGGTGGCGGTTCATCGCCAGCCGGTGGCGTCAGCCGACGTCAGCTCCTCCGACCTGCGTGAGTTCACGGGCTTTCTGCTGCGCTTGGCCTACGTCCGGGCGGTCGGGGCCGAACGTTCTTGCATGCCGGACGACGGCCACGTCGGCGAGATGACTGTGCTGTCCGTCCTGGCCGAGCATGGGGCTGTGTCCCAGCGCGAGCTCAGCGACATCACGTCCATCAACCCGACGGTCACAGTCAGGCAGGTCGACGCGATCGAAGCCAGAGGCTGGGTGGTGAGAGACCGCAATCCCGCCGACCGACGGTCTTACGCCTTGCGCCTCACCCCAGCAGGTCATGCGGCGTTGCTCGCACTGAGTCGCGACCTGGACAGAGCCGAGGCTGATCTGACATCGGCGCTGAGCCTAGCCGAGACCCGTCGCCTCAAGAGGCGATTGACGGAACTGCTCGTCGACGACCCGCTCATCGCGGTGGGGTCGCTCGCAGAACGAGCCGGCTTCCTTATCGCTCGAGCCCATCGCACTGTCCGCGGCTGGGCCGAACCGCAGCTTGCGATCCTCGGGATCCATCCGCCGCATTTCGGAGTCTTGGCAGTCGTAGGCCGTGAACAGCCGTGCTCGCAGAGCCTGGTGGCGACGAGGATGCGGATCACCGCTCCCGCCGTACTCGGCTTCATCGACGAGTTGGAAGCTGCCGGGCTGCTCCAACGGTCACGCAACGACGCCGATCGCCGCAGTAACGACGTGGTGCTGACGGCACCGGGACGAACCTGCCTGGCAGCGGCGATGGCCGTGGGAAAGTCCGTGCAGGAGGAGATCGTCCGCCGCCTGGGCGCCTCCGGAGAGGCCGAGTTGCGTAGCCTGCTGCGCAAGCTCATCGCCTGACCCCTCGCGCCGGTTTGGCCGTCGCCATGAGTCCCATCGACTCAACTTTCTTGCCTTCGAGCTTTCAATCCCCTAGACTTGAGCCGATAAGACTCACCTTTGAAAGGGAAAGCAACTATGGCACGAGCGGTCGGAATCGACCTCGGCACGACGAACTCTGTCGTGTCTGTCCTTGAGGGCGGAGAGCCCACAGTCATCGCCAACGCCGAGGGTGCACGCACCACCCCGTCGGTCGTTGCCTTCGCCAAGAACGGCGAAGTCCTGGTCGGCGAGGTCGCCAAGCGGCAAGCGGTGACCAACGTCGATCGCACGATCCGGTCAGTCAAGCGGCACATGGGCACTGACTGGTCCCAAAGCCTCGACGGCAAGACGTTCACAGCGCAGCAGATCTCGGCGTTCATCTTGCAGAAGCTGAAGCGCGACGCGGAGTCCTACCTCGGCGAGACGGTGACCGATGCGGTCATCACCGTTCCGGCGTACTTCAACGATGCGCAGCGCCAGGCCACGAAGGAAGCTGGCGAGATCGCCGGCCTTACGGTGCAACGCATCGTCAACGAGCCCACCGCGGCTGCACTCGCCTACGGCCTCGACAAGGAGTCCGACCAGACGATCCTGGTCTTCGACCTCGGGGGCGGCACGTTCGACGTGTCCCTGCTCGAGATCGGCGAGGGCGTCGTCGAGGTGAAAGCCACCAGCGGCGACAACCATCTGGGCGGCGACGACTGGGACACCCGCGTCGTTGAGTGGATGGTCGACAAGTTCAAGAACGCCCACGGCACCAACCTCGGCGCCGACAAGATCGCCCGACAGCGCCTCCAAGAGGCAGCAGAGAAGGCGAAGATCGAGCTCTCGTCGTCAGCTGAGACCACGATTCACCTGCCCTACATCACGCTGAGCGAGACGGGACCGCTGCACTTCGAGGAGAAGCTCACGCGTAGCGAGTTCCAGAAGCTGACCTCTGACCTGCTCGACCGCACCAAGAAGCCGTTCCAGCAGGTCATCAAGGACGCAGGCATCAACGTCAGCCAGATCGACCACGTGATCCTGGTCGGCGGCTCGACCCGGATGCCGGCGGTGGCCGAGGTCGTCAAGGAGCTGTCCGGCGGCAAGGAGCCCAGCAAGGGCGTCAACCCCGACGAGGTCGTCGCTGTTGGCGCCGCCTTGCAGGCTGGAGTCCTCAAGGGCGAGGTGAAGGACGTGCTGCTGCTCGACGTCACTCCGCTGAGTCTCGGTATCGAGACCAAAGGCGGTGTGATGACGAAGCTCATCGAACGCAACACCACGATCCCGACGAAGCGCTCTGAGGTCTTCAGCACCGCCGACGACAACCAGCCGTCGGTGCTGATCCAGGTCTATCAGGGCGAGCGGGAGATGGCCGCAGCCAACCAGCTGCTCGGCAACTTCGAGCTGACCGGACTGCCGCCGGCGCCGCGCGGCCTTCCGCAGATCGAGGTGACCTTCGACATCGACGCCAACGGCATCGTGCACGTCTCCGCCAAGGATCGCGGCACCGGCCGCGAGCAGTCGATGACGATCACGGGTGGGTCGGCACTGTCGAAGGAAGACATCGACCGGATGGTGTCCGACGCCGAGCAGTACGCCGAGGAGGACCGCAAGCGACGTGACGCCGTCGAACTGCGCAACTCCGCCGATTCGACCGTCTACTCGACCGAGAAGTTCCTCAGCGAGAACTCCGACAAGGTGCCCGCTGAGGTGAAGAGTGAGGTCGAGGCCGATATCGCGGCGGTGAAGACGGCGCTCGAGAGCGACGACACCGACGCGATCTCCAGCGCGGCGGCGAAGCTCGCCACCTCCAGCCAGAAGATGGGTGCGGCCATGTACGAAGCGGCGGCGCAAAGTGGCGGCACCGAGGGCGGCTCGACCGCTCCGGACGACGGCTCCGCAGACGCCGGAAGCGACGACGTCGTCGACGCCGAGATCGTCGACGAGGGCAATGACAGCCCGGCTGGTGAGGGAGAGACGCGGTGACGTCAGAACCGGAGAGCCAGCAGGGCCCGGTGATTCGTGACAAGCGCCGCATCGATCCGCTGACGGGCGAGGTGAGGGAGCCGCAGCCACCTGCGGCTCCCTCCATCGGCGGTGAGTCTGCCTTGGCCCCCGACGAGGCTGCGGCCGCTGTCGGAGACGCAGATGGCCGCTTCGAGGTGGCGGCGGCGCTCGCCGAGCGCACCGCCGACCTTCAGCGGTTACAGGCGGAGTACGTCAACTACAAACGACGGGTCGACCGCGACCGCGAGACGAGTCGCCAGAGCGTGATCGGCTCCGTGCTCATGTCTTTGCTGCCCGTCCTCGACGACATCGAGCGCGCCCGGGAGCATGACGAGCTCACTGGCGGGTTCAAGGCGGTCGCGGACTCGTTGCAGCGGACCATGACCGGCTTGGGCCTTGAGAGCTTCGGTGAGGCGGGGCAGCCGTTCGACCCCCGCATCCACGAGGCGCTGATGCACAGCTACTCCGACGACGTCGATGGTCCCGTCTGCCAGGCGGTGCTACAGATCGGTTACCGGCACGGCGACCGAGTGCTGCGCCCCGCTCGAGTGGCGGTGGCGGAGCCGTCCGGACCGGCCCAGCAGACCGGCTCTGATGAGGCCCCGGGGGACGCCGTTGAGCCGGACCCAGCCCTTCGAGGCGTCGAAGAGCCGACCGGCAACGGCCAGTGACGCGTAGGAGGTGAGCATATGAGCCCAGCTGACTGGGCGAGCAAGGACTTCTACCAGGTCCTCGGGGTGTCCAAGGACGCCACGGGCGATGACATCAAGAAGGCCTACCGCAAGCTCGCGCGCGCCAACCACCCCGACTCCCGACCAGGCGACTCGGCCGCAGAGGAGCGCTTCAAGTCGATCTCCGAGGCCTACTCCGTACTGTCAGACCCCGACAAGCGCAAGGAGTACGACGAGCAACGCACGCTGTTCGGTTCGGGCAGGTTCCAGCCGCCGCGGCCGGGACAGCAGGGTGGCTACGACTTCTCCGACCTCTTCGGTGGCCAGGCCGGTGGCGGGAGCTTCTCCGATCTGTTCGGTGGCGTGTTCGGTGGAGGCGGCCGGACTCGGACCAACCAGGCACGGCGCGGCCAAGACGTCGAGTCTGAGACGTCACTTGCGTTCGAGCAGGCGCTCGAGGGCCTGACGGTCGCCCTCCAGCTGAGCAGCGAGTCCCCCTGCCGGGCCTGTTCAGGCACCGGCGCACGCGCTGGCACGCTGCCGCATGTCTGCGCCAACTGCGAGGGGTCAGGGATGCAGACCTCCAGCCAGGGAGGCGTGTTCGCGATGACCGAGCCCTGCCGCCAGTGCCTTGGTCGGGGGCTCGTCGTCGACGACCCGTGCCCGGTGTGTCACGGCTCCGGTCGAGGTGTCTCCACCCGCACCATCCAGGCGCGCATCCCAGCCGGGGTCAAGGACGGTCAGCGGATCCGGCTGCGCGGCAAGGGCGTTCCCGGTGAGCACGGCGGCCCTCCCGGCGACCTCTACGTCGCCGTCCACGTAGCCGCCCACCCGATCTTCGGGCGCAAGGGCGACAACCTGACGCTGACGGTGCCGGTGCGGTTCGACGAGGCGGCTCTCGGCGCCGACATCGCCGTACCGACACTCGCTGCAGGCACCGTGACGTTGAAGATCCCGCCCGGCACTCCGAACGGGCGGACGTTCCGGGTCAAGGGTCGTGGTGCGCCGCGACGGGACGGCACCAGGGGCGACCTTCTCGTGACTGTCGAGGTCGAGACCCCGACGTCGCTCGACGCGGCGTCGCGGGCTGCGGTCGAGGCGTTCCGGGTCGCGGCCGACGGTCATGACCCGCGCGCGGACCTGTTGAGCCGAGGAGCCCGCGGTCATGGCTAGGGCCAGCGTCCGCTTCGACGTCGACAACGAAGACGCCCCGGTGTTCGTCATCAGCGTTGCGGCCGAGTTCACCGGGATGCACCCGCAGACGCTGCGCAGCTACGACCGGATGGGGCTGGTCAGCCCCGGGCGCACGGCGGGGGGTGGGCGCCGGTACTCACTGCGCGACATCGCGATGCTGCGGTCGGTGGCCGACCTGACGTCGGCCGGGATCGGCATCGAGGGCGTACGCCGGATCCTCCAGCTCGAGAACCAAGTCACGGCATTGCAGGCGCGGATTACCGACCTCGAGGCCGAGCTCGTCCAAGCCGCCCGCGTCGCCCTGCCTAACCTGCCAGTCGTGCGGTCGACCGCCGTACTCACTCGGTGGGAGCCCACGAGACTTTCTACCCGCACGTAGTGAACGAGAAGGACAGTGAGCCCGATGGACCCCAACAAGTTCACCCGTCGGAGCCAGGAGGCGCTCGGCGCAGCTATCGAGCTTGCCACCTCGGCGGGCAATCCAGCCGTCGAGCCTGTGCACCTGCTGTCGGCTCTCCTGGACCAGCCGGACGGCATCGCGGGCGCGCTGCTGCGCGCCGTTGGCGCCGAGTCGGCGACGGTCGCCGAGCGGGCCGCCGACCTACGGCTAAAGCTGCCCGCCGCTGCGGGCTCGACTGTCTCGTCGCCCTCCTACGCTCGGGCGACGATCTTGACCTTGACGGCTGCGGAACAGCAGGCCAAGGCACTGGGCGATGAATACGTCTCGACCGAGCACCTGCTGGTGGCACTTGCCAGCGTCGACAATCCGGTCAAGGACCTGCTCGTCGAGTTCGGTGCGAGCGAGGCCGCGCTGCAGGGCGCGTTCGAGAGCGTGCGCGGCTCCGCCCGCGTGACCAGCCCCGACCCCGAAAGCACCTACCAGGCGCTTGCGAAGTACGCCGTCGATCTGACCGAGCATGCCCGCGACGGCACGCTCGACCCAGTCATCGGCCGCGACAGCGAGATCCGGCGAGTCGTCCAGGTGCTGTCTCGACGGACGAAGAACAACCCCGTGCTCATCGGCGAGCCTGGCGTCGGCAAGACCGCCGTCGTGGAGGGGCTGGCCCAGCGGATCGTTGCCGCCGACGTCCCGGAGTCGCTGCGCGGCCGACGCCTGCTGTCTCTCGACTTGGCGGCGATGGTCGCCGGCGCGAAGTACCGCGGCGAGTTCGAGGAGCGCCTCAAAGCGGTGCTGAGTGAGATCAAGGACTCCGGTGGCCAGGTGATCACGTTCATCGACGAGCTGCACACCGTCGTTGGCGCCGGCGCCACCGGCGAGTCGTCGATGGACGCGGGCAACATGCTCAAGCCGATGCTCGCCCGCGGCGAGCTGCGGTTGATCGGCGCGACAACGCTCGACGAGTACCGCGAGCGCATCGAGAAGGACCCAGCCCTCGAACGCCGCTTCCAGCAGGTGTACGTCGGTGAGCCGAGCGTCGAGGACACCATCGCGATCCTGCGGGGGTTGAAGGAGCGC
>JAABUR0100005080.1_pt1 | contig 17033 bp, 13 predicted proteins | sample 5560091 | NCBI WGS metagenome assembly JAABUR01 (sample SAMN10711879, study PRJNA513375) | rock metagenome | isolation source: Antarctica rocks | place: Antarctica: Victoria Land, University Valley sud | reverse complement strand
TTCGATCGCGCGTGGCTCGACGGTGACGACGCCGCGGGGATCGTCTTCGAGCTGGAGCTCGTGGCGGGCCAGATACGGCCTCGGAAGCTGCTTGAGCGCGAGGTAGCCGAAGAGCAGGAAGGCCACAGCGCCGGCGACGCCCGCGGCGATGCGCCGCTTGTCGCTGAGGTCGCCTTCACGCAGATCGGCCAGGTAGTCGTAGACGGTCTGGTACGCGGAGATGTCGTTGAGCGTCGACGCGGAGACCTTGAAGGCGAGCAGCATGAGGATCGCCCCGTAGAACACCAGCGCGCAGGCGAGCACGAAGACGAGGATGCGTCCAATCAGCGCGAGAGCCGATGCGCGGATCTTGAGGCGTTGGCGCAGCATCACTGCACGCGGCTTCCGGGCTCACCGAGGCGCGTCTGCACTCTCGCCTTCAACTTGAACGGTCCCGTAAGGCTCTCGAGCTGCTCGACGACCGCCTGCTTGGTCGCGCCGGGGGGAGCGGTGCGCGGCCGGTCGACGCGGACTTTGAGGCGTCCCCCGCCGCGACGGCGAGACTTGACCTTCGTGCGGGTGCTCGTCACGCCGCGCACCTGTTCGGCCAGGTGGCCGGCGATCTGCGCCAGCGTCCCGCGGCGCGCGCTGAGGGTTCCCGAGGAGCTCGAGGCCAGTCGGACGAGGCGTTCGCGGCGGGGGATGAGCAGCCCGGCGAGCAGCACGAGCCCGAGCAGGACCGCGCCCGCGCCGCCCAGCAGGCTGGCCAGCGCGATCGGCCCACTGGCGGCCAGGTCGCTGAACCATCCGCCGACGGCGTCGCGGAGCTGCGGCAGGTCGAACAGATCGGTGACGCCGCCGGGGTCGACGGCGGCGACCGCAACGGCGAGCCCGAGCAGGGCGAGCGTCACGAGCAGCAGGAAGGACACGAGGCGCACGAGCGCGCGGGCGAGGATCATGAGCCGATCACTACGCCGGGGGCGGCGACGTCGTGGAAGGTGACGCCGACGGGGCCGATGAGATCGGCGAGTCCGGCGCGCGTAATTGAGCGCACGACGGAGGCGCGCACGGCGTCGGCCAGCGCGCCGAGCGGGACGAGGCGGGCGCGCAATCCAAGGTCGATGCTGTAGCGGCCGCCGGGCTCGGCGACGACCAGCACCCCGAGCACCGTGGTCGAGCCGCTGACGGTGACGTGCGTGGCGGTCGGCCCCGCGTCGGCGGCGAGGACGCCGTCGACGGCTTGGGCGGCCGCGAGGGCCAAGGCAGCCAGTCGCACCCGGGCTGAGCCGGGTGCGACGGTGGTGGGGGAGTCGGCCACAGGGGTGTCTACGCGACTCGCGGCGGCTGCTCGGGCAGCTCCTCGCCCGGGAAGTACAGGTCGTTGACGGCGATGTTGACTTCGGTGACCGACAGCCCGCAGATGCCTTCCACGCGGCGGATGACGTTGTCACGGATGGCCTGGGTGACGATCGGGATCGACTCGCCGTACTCGATGACGATCGTCAGGTCGACGGCGGCCTCGCGCTCACCGACCTCGACGCTGACGCCTTGCGAGCGGTCGTCGCCCATTCCGACGCGCTGGGTGACGCTGCTGAGCGCGCGCGAGGCGCCGCCGCCGAGAGCGTGAACGCCCGCGACTTCGCGCGCGGCGATGCCGGCGACCTTGGTCACGACGCCGTCGGCGACCTTCGTGGTTCCCTGTGAGGAATGCAGCGGCCCGGCCTGCTCGCCCCCGCCGCTCATGCGGGCGAGCGTCTGCCCTCCGCCGGGCTTGTCTGTGGCGCCTTCGGACTTGACATCGGACATAGGTCTCCTTGGGGTTGAGGGATCACGATGAAGGTTAACGACGCAGCAGCCTGCGGCGAATCGGCACGTCATGGGCATCGAGCTCCTTCGGCGGACGACCGGTCGCGACGTCGATCTTGAACGTGCCCGGCCGGTCGGTGGCCAAACAGAACATGTCGCAATTGTCAGGAACCACTTGAGACACGCTGTCCAGACGGCTGTGCACGGTCGCAGTCGCTCGACGGTCTCACCCCGAAGCATCGCCAGCGGCCCTGCGGCCTGACGCTCAGCGCTCGCCGTCGACCGCGGAGTCCGCCACGTCGACGATTCAGCACTCGGCAGCGCCATGGCGCGTGTAAGGGAGCGTCAATCGACAACTGACGCTCCCTCTGGACACGGTCGCCGCGCAGCGACGCGTCGCCCACCTCGACGATGAGCCGGGGCGATTCCGGCGGCCGGACCGCGAGCTCGGCGAAGCTGACGACGGCGACATCGGGCGACAGCTGGGGGAGTCGAGCCCGGGCAGCACCACTTCGGTCTGCATCCACGCCGCGAGCTCCTCGGGGAGTTGCCTCGTGAACCAGCGATCCAGCCAGACCACCGCTCGCCCGTGCGGCAGACCGATCTTCATCATGTCGACGAGCACGCCCTCGGCGAGCTCCACGCGCGAGTCCTTACCGAGGATCCCCGTCTCGCCCATCCGCTGGTAGTCCTGGATCGAGAGTCGATGCAGCGGCGCCAGGTGGTCGGTCGATGTGGTGGCCATGGCATGAGTCTGGCGCCATTCGGTCAGGACGCCAAGTCCTCCCGTGACCGGCGCGAAGTCGCGGCACCCTCCTCGTCCTCTCGCCGAGGACGCGACTCAGCGCTTGAGGTCGGCGAGCAGGACGTCGAGCACGAGCTCCTCGGGTACATGCCGTCCCGCCGCGACGAGCGCCGCGGCGAGCGGGCCGCCGACGGCGCGGCGGCGCGGGCCGAGCGGACGCAGCGGCACGTCCGTTCGGCCGAGCGTCGCGGCGTACGTGGCTGCGTCGAAGCGCCAGGGCGAGGTGCTCCGCGAACTCGAGCAGGCGGAGCTCCTGGTGGCGTGAGCGCCGCCGCCAATCTCCCAGCGGAACCGATCGCGTGCACGCCCGGCTCGCCGTTGTGGCGGTGCAGCTGGTAGATCGAGAGCGCTGGAACGGTGACATACGTGCCCCACAGCTCGTGCGACGTCATCACGAGATCGAGGCCGAAGTCGACGGTCGCGCCGAGGACGCGCTGGCGCGTCTCGTCGTCAATGCCCGAGAGCGCCTCGTCGAGCATCACGAGCCGCGGCGCCGGCGTGTCGTCGTAGAGCGCCGCCGCGGCGGCGAACAGCGGGAGGTGGATCAGCACCGCCTGCTCGCCGCCGGATCCGACGGCGTGGCGCTTGCGGGTGAGCCGCGCCCGTGTCCCGCCGTGCTCCTGCACGAGATCGAACGCGTGCCACCCGCGGTAGTCAAAGGCCGTCGCGAGCGTGTCGACCATCGCCTCGCCGCCCGCGGCCGTGGACCCACGGCGCGCTGCCTCGATGCGCCCGCGGAAGAACTCGACGAGCCGATCGCGCTCCTGCGGCCCGGCGACCGACACCGCGCGACGAAGCAGCTCGATCGTCGGGCGTAGGCCGTCCTCATCCTGCACGCGCCAGTCGAGCTGGATGACCTTGCCGCTCGCCGTGGGGCAGCGCCGCAGGATGGCGTTCATGCGCGCGACGCGGTCGTGGACGCCGCGGATCCTCACGCGGAGATGGTCGGCAAGCTCCTCGACGAGCGTCGCGCCGAAGACGCGCCGCTCCTCGGCGCTCGATAGCCGCTCGCGCTCGACGAGGTCGAGCTCCAGCCCCCGCTGGACCTCGTCGATCGGGCGATCCCACGGAGCGCGTCCAGCGACGGCGCTTGGCGCTCCAGCCGCCGGATGACGCGCATCACACCGTCGTCGAGTTCGAGCCTGACGGAGGCCAAAGCATGGATCTCCGCCCGCATCTCCGGCGTGACGCGTGTCATGTCCGCGTGACGGGTTGCGACGGCGCTCGACGGCGTGGACGCGGTCGTGCGCGAGCGCCGCGTCGATGACCTGCGCGAGGCGATCAGCGCGGCGAGGCCGTCGGCATCGTCTCGCCTCGCGGCCGCGAGGACCTCCGTGGCCGCGTCGAGGGCCAGCACCCGGTTCGCGCGATACCCGCACCGCGACGACCAGCAACATGGTGAAGCAGTCGTCGGAGGGGTCGAGCGCGTGCTCAGACATGCAGATATCGTCGGTGCATGTCCGGACGGAACGACCATCCCTGACGAAGTCACTGCAAGGGAAGCTTCGAGTCACGGTCCGGCGGCTGGGAAGTCGTCACGTCCTCGAGAACGAGCAGCATCACGCGGTCGTGCCCCTCGTGATTTCGCGTCCGGCGCCCCGGGTACATGCGCGGCCCCGTGGTCGAACCCAACCCGACAGGCCCGATCCGCTGCAACGTCACGATCGACCTGCGCCGATGAGCCCGTCGCGTCTGTCCGCACTCGACGCTGCGTTTCTCTCTCTGGAGTGCGACCACGCCCCGATGCACGTGGGCTGGGCCGCGCTCTTCGCCCCGCGCGCCGACGGGTCGCGCGCGCACTTCGACGAGATCCGCGCGCACGTCGAGAGCCGGCTGCACCGCGCGCCGCGCTACCGCCAACGGCTCGCCGAGATGCCGTTCGGGATCGGCGACCCCGTCTGGATCGACGAGACGGACTTCGACATCACCCGTCACGTGCGGCGGGCGGAGCACGGCGATTTCGGGAGGCTCGTCGACGAGGTGCTCTCGACGCCGCTCGAGCACGGCCACCCGCTGTGGGAGCTGTGGATCGCCGAGGAGACACACGAGGGATACCTCGGCGTCGTCGGGAAGGCGCACCACTGCCTCGTCGACGGGCTCGCCGCCGTGGAGCTGATGGCGCTTCTACTCGATCCGTCGCCTGAGCCGGCACCCGGCAGCGACGATGGCTGGGAGCCGCGCAGCGCGCCAAGCGCGGTCAAGCTCGTGCTCGCCTCGATGCAGCACGATCTCGGCCAGGCGCTGGGCCTCGCGACGCTGCCACTGCGCTGGGCGCGCGAGCCCGCTCGGCTGCTCGACGTCGCGGACCAGACCTGGCGAGCGGCGCGCCACCTCGCCCGCACCGTCGCTCCGCTCGCGCCGCCGAGCCGGCTCAACGGCGCCATGCCGGCGGCGCGTCACCTCGCGTGGCACTCGCGACCGATGGACGACCTCAGGACTATCAAGCGCCGCTTCGACACGACGGTCAACGACATCCTGCTCACAGCCAGCGCGGGCGCGCTGCGCCGCCTGGCCGTCGACCGCAAGGAGCCCCTTTGCGACGTCAAGGCGATGGTGCCCGTCAGCGTCGAGGCTCCCGACGAGAAGTGGGGCAACCGCATCGTGTTCCTGTTCATCGAGCTGCCGTGCGATGAATCCGATCCGGTCTGGCGCCTGCGCGACATCCATGTCGCGATGCGTGATCGCAAGCGCGACGGCGAGCCGGAGGGCGCCGACGCCGTCCTGAATGCCGTCTCTTACGCGCCCCGGCCGCTGCGGCGCCTGGCGTCGAAGGTCATCGCCAGCCCGCAGCTGTCGAACCTCACGATCTCGAACATCCCCGGGCCGCAGGCGCCCGTCTACCTCATGGGCTGCGAAGCCAAGCACGCCTACCCGGTGGTGCCGCTGACCGACGGCCACGGGATCTCGATCGGCATGACGACGATCCACGAGCGCGCGTGCTTCGGAGTCTACGCCCAGGCCGAGTTCGCCGCCGACGCCGACCGGGTCGCGCGCGGTATCGACGACGAGATCGAGACGCTGCTGGAGCGGGCCGCCGCCGCCGGTCAAAGGTGATCAAGGTCCCACCTGCCGATCGGTTCATGCAGGGGTGCTCGGAGCTGCACCCGCGGAAAGTACGCACGAACGCGCTTGGGGTCCCTGGTGAGCAGCCGGAGGCCCGCGGCCACGGCATGAGCGCCGATGAAGAGATCGGGCAGCGGCGTCGTGCGCGATCTCAAGCTCTCCCTGCGCGGCGGCCTTCTCCAAGTGCTCCTCGGACCACTCGCGAAAGTCGGACGGAGCGACGACATCGAGCAGCACGCTCGTCCACGAGCGTGATCAATCGTCGTCGCCTCTGGTCAAGCGCAGCACCTCCTCGGCGCTGAGGCCACCGTCGGCTCTGTCACGCAATCGAGCGATGAGCCGCGAGCCCCCGACGCCTCGTGCTGCAGGGCGGACGAGGGCACCGTCGTCCGTCGCGACGATCTCCACCTCGGGCCCCGGGGCCCATGGCGTAGCGCTCCCGAAGCTCCTGCGGGATCGTGACCTGGCCTTGGACGTCATCCGCATGGGTAAGGACCGTAACCGTCGTACCGCGCGAGGACGCGGCGATCAGTCCTCCAGCTCAGCCATAGTTCGCGGTGAGCGTGAGCTGCCGGGGCACCAGCGCCGAGTTCCCCTGGAAGCGCACGGTGAAAACCGTTGGATTGCGTTCCTCGCCCGCGCGATCGGCATGCCGATCGGCCGACGCGGACTGGCGGGCGCCGGCGGATGAGCTGCCGGCGGGCGAGGCGCCGCGGACGGTCCCGGGCATCCAGCACCGCGAGTGGCTCGAGGGGCGGAGCGGCTGACGACGCGTCGCAGGCATGAGGTGAGCGTCGCGCGCCCGTCGCTCTCGGCGAAGGCTCGGACGTCTCTCAGCCGATTCGCGGGGTCGTGGCCGATGGTGCTCCCTGACAAGCACTCCACGACCGAGAAGGAGCTTCACCCATGTCCTTCCGCACCCTGTCCGCCACGCTTGGCACCACCGCCGTGATGGCCTGCGTCGCCTCACCGGCGCTCGCGCAGACCGCCGACTGGAACTCCATGCACATGGTACGAAGTAGCCTGCGGGGCGCCCGCATATGATCGTGGAACAACTCACTCGTGCCTGACTTGAGCCGCCGCGAGGCGTTGAGGCTCGGTGCGGTCGGGGTATCCGGCTTGGTGGCGACGCGAGTCCTCGCTGGCTGTGGTCAGTCGCAAGATACGTCAGCGCGCACGCTTTCCGCCGCGGATTCCGCGAGCTCGGTTCGGCCGGTGCCCGCGTTGGCTCGGTTTGACAGCAGCCAGCCAGCAGGTCCGCGGACGGGCTTGCCGCGTCGCGTCGCGTGGGCGAACACGTCTGACACGGAGATCTTCGTGGCGCTCGGAAAGGGCATCGAAGCTGCGGCCGGGGACCGCCGCATGGATTACCTGACGGCGGTCGCGGCCAACGATCCGGCAAGAAACGTCGATCAGATGGAGACCTTCCTCGCTCGTGGCGTCGGGGGTATGGGGGTGCAGCCCCTCGATCAGGCCGCGCAGTATCCGGTGCTGCAGCGGGCCTTGGCGCAGGGTGTCTGCGTACAGGGCATCATCACCCACCCGAGCACGCTGCAGATCGCGGCCAGTCAGTACCGGATCGGCTACATGCAGGGGAAGGCCGCAGCCGATTACGCCACGGCCCACCTCGGCGGAAGGGCCGACGTGCACTACTTCAACCAGGATCGCCTATCGCCGCAACTACGGCTACGGCACCGCGGCGTGCTGGACGGGCTGAAGACGGCACGCGACGGCGTCAAGCTGGTGAGCGACCTCAGCGCGAGCGCGAGGGACGGCTCGCTCGAGGGCGGATTCGCCGTGATGCAGACGGTCATGCAGACCCACCCGGAAGTCAAGATCGTGCTTGGCAGCGACACGCTCGTCACCGGCGCCTACCGCGCGCTGGAGCAGGCCGGCAAACTGACTGACGACATGTACCTGTCGGGTGTCGACGGCGATTCCAATGCGCTCGCGCTGGTGAAGCAGGGTGGTCCCTACCGAGCGAGCCTGGCGTTCGCCTGGCAGCTGATGGGCTACGGGATGGGCCAGTTCGCCTCGGATTGGGTCGACGGCAAGGAGATACCGCGCGTCATGGTCGCGGAATCGATCCTGCTCGATTCGCGGGCCCGTGTGGACACCTACCTCGCCGCCAACGCCGATCCCGCTCCCGTGTTCGCAGATCGCAAGCGGTATGAGCGGTATCTGCCGCTGCTCGGCAACGTGAGCTACGCGACCCGGCACACGGTCTGGCAGCAGGAATACGTTCCGCAATGATCAGCACGCCCGCGGACGGGAGTCAGCGCCCGGGCCTGGCCGCGGTCGGATTGTGCCTATTCGCGATATTCGGCATACAGTTCGACAGCTTTCTCGGCGCCGCCAACCTGACCGCGATCAGCCTGAACTCCTCGGCCGTTCTCATCGCGGCGATCGGCACGATGGCATTGCTCGTATCCGGCAACGTCGACCTTTCCATCGGAAGCCAGTACGCGCTGATCTCGGTCGTCACGGCGACGGTCGTTCAAGGCACCGGTGACCCTTGGCTTGGTGTCGCCTGCGCGCTCTCGCTCGGCCTCCTACTCGGGCTGATCAACGGGTGGCTTGTCCTGGTGCTCAACATCTCGCCGCTGATCGTGACGCTTGCGATGCTCGCGATCTATCGCGGTCTGGCGTTCGTGGCAGGCGGGGGCGTCTCGGTGTTCGAGCTACCCGGCTCGTTCACCGCAATCGGCCGCGCACACTGGCTCGGCCTGCCGCTGCAGGCGATCATCGCCGGGTTGGTCTACCTCATTGGTGCCTGGGTACTGGTCGCGACGGTCACCGGCCTGCGGTTGTTCGCCATGGGCGGCAATCCGGTGTCTGCCACGCTCGTGGGCGTTCCGGTGAAGCGCCTCGTCCTCGGGACGTTCGCGACGAACGGGGCGTTGATCGGTCTCGTCGCCCTGCTCGGCACCGCGAAACTAGGCAGCGGCTCACCGCTTGTCGGAGTCCAGTTCGAGTTCACCGTGCTGACCGCCGTGATCCTCGGCGGCGTTGCGTTCACCGGCGGACGCGGCCATCCACTCGGCGTGCTCGTGGGCGTCGTCACCCTGGGGGTGCTCAACGCCGGCTTGATCTTCGCCGGCCTCGCCGATTGGTACCAGCAGATTGCGCTAGGCTCGCTGCTGTTGCTCGGCCTCGCCGCTGACCAGTTCCTGCTGGGACGGGAGCAACGGCGGGTGAAGCAGGGCGAGCCTCGACCCGTATTGCCACCGCACCCCGCCGCGGCCAACCCCCGTAGTCCGGCGGGCACGAAGCGATCCGAGGTTGTTCTGCAGGCTACGGACCTGACCGTCAACTTCGCCGGAGGGGACGCGCTCGATGCGGTCAGCCTGCGCGTCAGCGCTGGCGAAGTCGTCTGCCTGGTCGGCGACAACGGCGCTGGTAAATCAACACTGGTCAAGGCGATTTGCGGCGCCGTACAGCTCGCCACAGGCTCGGTCACGATGGACGGGCAGAAGCTGGCGCCGCATCCGGCGATGGCACGGCGGGCCGGCATCGAGACCGTCTTTCAGGAACTCGCGCTGTGCCCGAACCTCAGTGTCGCTGACAACCTCGCGCTCGGCCTCGAGCCGAAGCGCCTGCTAGCGCACATCCTTCCCGTGCGGGATATTCAAGCGGCCGAGCGCACGGCGCGCGCCCGACTCGATGCGCTCGGCGTCACCCTCGACGATCTGCGCCGACCGGTGCGGCTCCTGTCGGGCGGGGAGCGGCAGATCGTGCAGATTCTGCGCGTCATGCGCGCTGATGTCAGGCTCGTCATCCTCGACGAGCCGACCGCGGCTCTCAGCCTTGGCCACGCCGCGGAGGTGCTGCGCCTCGCCCGCGCGATTGCCGCGGCGGGGCACCCTGTGCTGCTCATCACGCACGACGTCGAGGAGGTGTTCGACGTTGCCGACCGCGTCGTCGTTCTCCAACGGGGCAGGGTCATCTTCGACGGTCCCGCCGCCAGCGTGAGCAGGCTGGAGTTGCTGCGGCTGATGTCGGGCCGCAGCCGCGTCGAGGCGACGCGCATCATGGCCGCAGTCAGCACAGAGCGCAAACGAATCGAACGGGACCTGCACGACGGCGTCCAGCAACAGCTCGTCAACGCCGCGCTGATCCTGCAATTGGCGACCGACCAGTTGCACGGCTCCCCGCACGAGCACATCACCCGGCTGCTCGCTACCAGCATGGAAAAGCTCCATGCGGCGTCGGCCGAGATGCGTGACCTCAGCCGCGGGATCTATCCGGTGCTGCTGAGCGAATACGGTCTCGTGCCCGCGGTGGAGTCGCTCATCCGGCGCAACACGCTACCGATCGACCTCGAAGCCGGCGGCGTGCCCCGCGTCGGCGAGCAAGTGGAGATCACGGCCTACTTCGTCGTCGCGGAGGCATTGACGAACGTCGTAAAACACGCCCATGCCGCCAGCGTCACGATCGTCATCAGCCACGAAGGTGAGCAGCTCCACGTGATGGTGGCGGATGACGGCATCGGCTCGGCCGACGAATCCGCCGGCACGGGGCTGAAAGGCCTGCACGACCGCGTTCGCGCTGTCGGCGGTCAGCTGACCATCACCAGCCCGGCCGGCGGGGGGACGACGCTCGCCGCGTGCGTCCCCGCGGCAGAGTCGACGTCATGACCCGGCTACGAGCCGTCGTCGCCGACGATGAGCCCTTCCTGCGCGAGGCGATCGCGGGCCTGCTGGGCCAGAACGACATCACCGTCGTGGCGAAGGTCGGCGACGCGAACGCCGCGCGGCAGGCCGTGGCCGAGGCCCACCCGGACATCGTGATCCTCGACATTCGGATGCCTCCCACGCATCACCTGGATGGGCTCAGCGCGGCCATCGAGATCCGCGCCCGCACCCCCGATATCGCGGTCCTGCTGCTGTCCCATCACGTCGAGACGCAATTCGTCGACACCCTCCTTGGCTCCAACGCCAAAGGGGTCGGCTACCTGCTCAAGGATCGGGTCTCGGGTGTCGCCGAATTCGTCGACGCCGTGCGGCGTGTTGCCGCGGGCGGCTGTGTCATCGACCCCGAGGTCGTCGCGTTGCTCTTGCGCCCAGCCCGCCGCGACCCACTCAGTGAGCTGACTCACCGAGAACGCGAAGTCCTCGCCCTGATGGCCGAAGGACGCTCGAACCAGGCGATCTGCGCCCAGCTCACGCTCTCGCCGAAGACCATCGAAACGCACATCCGGCACATCTTCTCGACTCTCGGCCTCGCGCACGAGCCCGATTATCACCGGCGCGTGCTCGCAGTCCTCGCCTACCTCGGAGGGCCGCGGTAACTACGGCAGCCGCTCGACGGTGACGAGCCGACGCACCGCCTCAGCAGACAAGTCCGCCCTTGGTCAAGAACCCGGTGGCCCCGCATTGGTCGCCGCTGCGGCCGTAGTCCTGCGACGCTCGCACCGAGCACAACACCACGCAGGCTTATCCCCAGTCTGCGTGAGTAACCGCGCAATCACGAACGAACCCATCGGTCGGGAAGCTGGAAATCGAGCAGAACCACATCCGGGCGCAGGTCGCAAGCCGCCGATATCGCCTGCGCTCCCGAACCCGCATCGCCCAGGACGTCGAAGCCACCCATTACCAGGAGCTCCCGCGCGATCCCCCGGAAGCAGCAGTCGTCGCCGACGATCAACACCGTCGGGCCATCCCCGAATCATTGCGCAGGGTCCCACTACACGCGAATCACGGCCAGCCCCGATTTTGGCGTCTCAGGGCTATCCCCTAGAGATGACGGGTTGCGTTTTCAGTGCTGTCCCCGATGCGCGGCCGAGCCAATACGAGAAGACTCCGCCCATGGCCGCAAACACCCTGTTGACGCCACGACGGCTTCCAACAGAGGCCGTTCGCCACCGCAGGGCGTCCGGCGTCCCGGGTGCAAGAGTGCCCGCGATGTCGAGACGATGGGCGGGCCATGGGCTCCTGGTTCTGCTGACGACGATGCTGGTGGGCGCCTCGTCCGCGCGGGCCGCGACCGAGATCGCCCGCGGCAACGATCCCGACGCCGTCGTCGATCGCGATGGGGTCACGCACCTCGTCTGGAACGAGTCGCGGCCGGAGAATGGACCCCCGGACGTTCTGCACTACTGCCAGATCCCGCGGGGTGCCTCAGCGTGCACGAACGCGATCACCCGCACGCCGCCGGCGACCGGCGGCTCGGCTGACAGCGCCGACATCGAGGGCCCGCACGTCATGATCACGCCGTTCGGCGAGGTGCTCCTGCTCACCAGCCGGAACTTCGAGAACCTGCTCTACGTCTCTGACGACGGCGGCGCCACGTTCCCGGGCACCCCGGTCTCGATCGGTACGGTCGGCGCCTCCTACACGGGCTCCTCCGCGCGGGCGCTCTTCGACGGTGCCGACCGGCGGCTGATCACGATCGCCGGCCCGACCGAGGGCATCCGCCTGCAGGCCTCGCCGATCGCGGCGCAGGGCAGCCCGCAGCCGCGCACCACGGCCTTCGCCGCGCTCACCAATTACGGCGCCTACGACCCGTCGGTCGTCCAGCGCGGCAAGGGCTCGTTCGTCGCCGCCTGGGCCGATCTGAACGACACGACCTACGTGCGCACCTACGCGTGCACCTCCGGGGCGCCCGCCTGCCCGCTCGGCGACATCAACGATGCGAGCAAGTGGAGCCCGCAGGTCGCCGTTCCCAACGCCGAGCTGCCGCGCCTGGTCAGCGGGCCCAGCGGAACCTTTGTGACCTACCGCAGCACCGTACGCGACGGCACCTACCGCCAGTACCTCGTCCGCCGCATCGACGGCACGACCATCGGGCCGCCCAGCGCCCTCAGCGAGCCGGCGGTCGGCTCGGGTGCCCGCGACGCGATCGAGGACCAGAGCGGCGTGCTGCACGCGCTCTACGTCGGGGCGGGCAACACGATCAGCTACCGGACATCGGCCGACGGTGTGAGCTGGGGTGACGCGCAGATCCTGCAGGGTGGCCCCGACTTCACGCTCAGGGCGCTGCGCGTCGCGGCCCGGACGGTCGACGACGGCTTCGTCGGCTTCGGCTTCTGGGAGTCCCAGGACGGCGGCCAGCAGAACCCGCCGATCCTCGGCGCCGCGCTCCCCGACCCAAGCGTGTCGCTGCCGAAGGCCCGCGCGCCGGCGCCACCGCCATCGCCATCGCCGCCGGGCGGAACCCCGCCGGCCGCGCCGCCGCCGGTCGCGCTGCCGCTCGCCGCCTGTCGGGTGCTCTCCTTCGCCGCCGTCGACGTCATCGCCGACGCCTGCCTGCAGCGCGACGGCGACGCCTACATCGCCACGGGCGGCGCGCAGATCAACGGCCTGCGCGTCGAGCTGGGCAGCGGCAGGCTGCGCCTGGAGCCCAAGAACCGCCGCGTCACCTCCTCGGGCGCGACCGTGACGATCAAGGCGGGCGACACCGTGCTCTACAAGAGCGGCATCGACTGGACGCTGCCGAAGGGCAGCGTGGCCAGCATCGGCAGCCTGGACATCGGCAAGTTCGGCGGCGACCTGCTCGGGTTCCCGCTGAAGGGCACGGCCGAGCTGAAGTTCCGCGGCGGCGGCGCCGAGCTGCCGATCCACCTCGAGCTGCCCGCCGTATTCGGCGGGATCACCGGCGACGTGACGCTGCGCGCCGACAACCTGGCGGGCGTGCACCTGCGCGAGCTGCACGTGAGGGTCGGCGACGCGCTGATCGGGCCGCTGGAGGTGCAGAACCTCGCGTTCGACTACGACGCCGACGCCAACAGCTGGGCGGGGGCGGCCAAGCTGATCCTGCCGCCGCAGCCGCCGGGGCCGTCGCTGGACTCCGCGGTCGGCTTCAGCCAGGGCGAGCTGGCGTTCTTCCGCGGCGAGCTGACCTTCCCCGGCAGCGGCATCCCGCTGGATCCGTTCTCAGCGGTCTACCTGCACCAGATCCGCTTCTCCCTGCAGGCCAAGCCGCCGCCGCTCAAGCTCTCCGGCGGCGTGACGCTGACCGCCGGGCCAACGATCGCGGGCGGCGCGGCGATCAACATCGACGGCGACCTCTCCTACACATTCCCGAACGCGCCCGCGCCCGCGATCCTGCGCGTCGACGGCAGGGTGAGCCTCGTATCGGTGCCGCTGGCCACCGCGTACTTCGAGCTGCGCACGAACGGCTACGTCGCCTTCGGGGGCCACGTCGGCTATGAGGAGTCGGGCTTCAAGGCGGTCGCCGACATCGACGGCGTGCTCTACAAGAAGCTGTTCAACGTCCGGGCCGGCGCGGACGTCTGCCTCGGCGACCTCGGCTGCGTGGGCGGCAGGGTGGTGATCTCCAGCAGGGGCTTTGCCGGGTGCGTGAAAACGGTCCCCGCGGACTTCGGTGCGGGCTACTTCTGGGGCAAGAGCCTGAAGATCATGGAAACCGGCTGCGACGTCGGGCCCTACGTGGAAACCGGGCTCGCCGCACGCGCCGCCGGCAACGGCGCGGCGCAGACGGTGCGCTTCTCGGCGGGGCTGCCGTCGGGCTTCGTCACGGTCACCGGTCAGGGCGCGCCGCCGCACGTGAGCCTCGTCGGCCCGGGCGGTGAGCGCATCGACGCGCCCGTCAGCGGCAAGGCGCAGACGGCCACGGCGCTGGCCTTCCACAACCCGGCGACCAGCACGACGTACTTCGTGGTGAAGAAGCCGGCGGCCGGGACCTGGACGGTCGAGCCTGCGGCCGACTCCGTGCCGATCGTCGAGGTCAAAGCGGCGCCCGGCCTCGAGAAGCCGCAGGTCCGCGCCTCGGTGGCGCGCAGCCCGGGGCGCACCCGCACGCTCACCTACGCGGTCAAGGCGATCCCCGGCCAGCAGGTGACCTTCGTCGAGCAGGGCAACGGCGCCGCTGCGCCGATCGGCACGGCCACGACGGGCCGCGGCACCCTGCGCTTCCGGCCCGCCAACGGCCCGGGCGGCTCGCGCAGGATCATCGCGCTGGTCTCCTCCTACGGCACCCCGCGCACGCAGCTGACCGTCGCCCGCTATGTCGCCCCGAAGCCCGCGGTCCCGGCGCCGGTCAAGCGCCTACGCGCCCGGCGCTCGGGAACACGGCTGGCGGTCTCCTGGCGCCCGGAGGCCAACGCGCGCCGCTACGAGGTGCGCGCGACGCTGAGCGACGGACGGCGCCTGCTCGCGCTCCAGCGCGCGACCAAGCTCACGATCTCTCGCGTCGCCGGCCGCACGCGGGCGAGCATCACGGTGCGCGCGATCAAGGCCGACGCGACGCGCGGCCGGAGCGCGCGGGTGACAGTCGCGGCGAAGAAGAAAAAGAAGTGAGGCGCGCGGCGGCCCCATCGCTGATGAGCAGCCACAGCGCGACGAGATCCCCCACGAGCACCTCACGGAATGTCTTGAAGCGGCCGTCGAGCCAGTCGAGCACCGCCTGGCTCGCGCCGCCGACGAGCATCGCCGCGCTCACCTCGACGAAGGGACCGGGGGTGAGCGTGAGCAGGCTGCAGGCCCGCGCCTCGACGGTGCCGATCAGCCGCCCGATGGCCGCGGCGCGGTGGCCCGCGACGGCGTCCCCGGCGGGCATGGCGCCGAAGAGCACCCGCGCGCGGCGGGAATCGTCGGCGAGGTGGACGACGAACGCCGAGATGCCCGCGCGCACCGCCTCCTCGGGCGGGCCGGCCGAGGAGAAGGCGACGAGAGTGGCCGCGATCGCCTCGTCGGCCAAGCGGGTGGTGAGCGCCGCGATGAACAACGGCACGACGTTCGGCGAGTCGCGCATCGTTCAGGATCGCGCCACGACCGCTGCTCTTTCTCACGCTGCGAGCTCCCCGCCCGTTCGGCACCCGAGCACACAAGGTGACGCTGAAACCGTCGCCGCCGGCTACGACGCGCGCCTGACCATCGGGAAGATCCGGACGACCGTGGGGCGCACGCCGCGCAAGGTGACCGTGCCGGTCAGGCCCGGCCGTGCCCTGCTGCGGCTGAACGCCGTGCTGACATCCGGCAGGCTCGCGAGCCGCCAAGGCGTGCAGATCCGCGCAGGCAGCCCATCGTTGAGGTGTTCTGCGTCTGAGCCGGACGACAAGACACCATCCCCCACACCACAGGAGCCGACAGCCATGAAGCTTTCCCGCCGCCGCCCACAGAAGCGGACCGTCCCAGCCACCGGGTGGGCCGCGTCTGCGATGGTCATCGCCGTCACCGGGGTGCTGGCCGCACCGTCCAGTGCGGGCGTCGTTCCCTTCGTCACCATGTCGCCGTCCAGCGGCGGACCGAAGACGACGTTCGTCCTGCGCCTCCCGGCCAGCGTCGTGCGTCGCGCGGGCGGGCGGGATCTGAACGTGGATGTCGTCGAGCCCAAGGGCTCCCCACGCAATCACTGCTCGGTCTACGAGCTGGCACAACCGATGTTCAGCGGACGCGGACGCACCCGCACCGCGCGCTTCGTCCTGCGCGCCAAGAACGTCGGCCGGCCCGAGGCCACCACGCCCAACTCCGGTTGGTGCCGCGGGACCTACACAGTCAAGTCCTACACCGAGACGATCGTCGACGACAACGAAGAGACCGGCACCGGCGGCAGCTTCGACGAACGCGACCTCGCCCGATCGAGCTTTCGCGTGCGCTGAGTCAGCTGCAAGAAATATCGGCGACTGACAATATAATTGTGGTCCTCTTTTATAAAGTAGAGCTAAGTTTGCATACCATTTTCCAAAGTTCGCTCCTTCGGGGTGATATAGAGCCACAACCCGCCAACGGTCGGAAACCATCAACCGCAGGTTCCCCAATCGGTGGCGGTCGGGGACAGGGAGGAAAACCTCATGAGCAGACGCGTCCCATTGATCTTCACGCTGGCGGTGCTCGGCGCCGCAGCGGCCGCACCACAAGCCGGTGCCGCAACGCCCGCGACGGTGTTCTCGCCGATCGCCACGCCCAATCCGGAGTCGCAACCCGGCGGACGCTGGGGTGAGCGGCTCGTCGTGGCCAACGACTACAACGGCGACGGCGTCAAGGACGTCTGGACGGCCACGCCGTCCGCCGACGGCCAGTTCGTCGACCAGGGCCGGGTCTTCCTGCTCAGCGGCAAGGACCGCTCGATCCTGCGGACGATCGACTCCCCCGAGCCTCAGGGCGGGACGGCGTTCGGCTTCACCGCGACCTCGGGCGCGAAGTTCGGCTTCGTCATCTCCGTCCCGGGCGATCTGAACGGCGACGGCAAGGACGACGTCGTCGCCGGCACCGAGTCGCAGAACGTCTACACGGGCACCAAGAACGGCGTGGCCAACACCGCCCCGTGCGGCGCTCCGGAGCCCAACGGCTGCAACGAGGGCCAGGGCAAGGCGTGGGCGTTCAGCGGCACGACGAGCCGGGTGCTGCACACCTTCGACAACCCCGACCCGCAGGGCGCTCCGGGCAACCCCGCTCGCTTTGGCTCACGGATCGGCAGC
>JAABUR0100005079.1_pt1 | contig 17035 bp, 12 predicted proteins | sample 5560091 | NCBI WGS metagenome assembly JAABUR01 (sample SAMN10711879, study PRJNA513375) | rock metagenome | isolation source: Antarctica rocks | place: Antarctica: Victoria Land, University Valley sud | reverse complement strand
CCTCACCGACAACCCCGGCGGGCTCGCCGTCGTGATCGCGCTCGACCCCACCCCACCAGCACCCCCATCCAGCCGCGACACGAAGATGTCCTGGAAACCGTTGTCCACGTCGCCCTGCCGGGAATCCGTCCAGGCACTGAGCGCGCTTCCGTCCGGCAGAGTCAGTACGGACGGCCCGTACCAGGCGCCGCCCGGGTTTATGGCGGCGCCAACGTCGCCATACCTGCCGACGTCCAGGTTGAAGGTGCGGTCGCTGACGCGGCGGTTGGCGGCGAACGTGGCACCCCCGTCCGTCGAACGAGCGGAGTAGGTGTCCCCGTAAGAGCCCGCGCCGGGGTAGGTGTGGCGCCGGTCCGACCAGATCACGTCCACGCGCCCGTTGGCCGCCGAGACGTTTGGATTGGTCTGAATGCTGACGGGGTTGTTCAGGTCGGTACCGGCCGGATCGTCATTTACGCGAAGGGGGGCCGACCATGTCTGACCCCGGTCGCTCGAGCTCTGCATGGTGATGTCGGACGAGTCGGTCCCTACACGCCTCTGGTAGACGACGTACAGGTTTCCGCTCGCGCCCGTGGACGGATCGATCGCCAGACGCGGGTTGCTGAGCGTGGCGGTGTTGATCGGCCCGCTGGCGCTGACCTGCTGCCAGGTCTGACCCTGGTCGGTGGACCTGCCTACGACGACGCAACCCGACTTGGTGCGGGGGAACGACCCCGGAGCTGCGGTGGTGGTGGGAGTGACGAACGGATTGACCGGGCAGGTCGTCCCGTCGGTGAGGTCGTTGTTCCGCCAGGCGACGTAGACGGCGCCGTCGGGCCCGACGACCGGCTGCGAGGGCTCGCGAGCCATCTCGTCGGGGGTGCCGGCTTCTGCGGCGGCTCCGCCGGTGCGCACGTTCTGCGCACTGGCCGGAACGGCGGGGCTCCAGGTGGCGCCTCCGTCGTCGGAGCGCGTCACGAGGATCCGGCGGTCGCCGCCGCCTCCGGAGCACCCGCCGCGTGAGGTGGAGCTCGCCCGGACCCTGATGAAGCAGTTCCAGGAGGCGACGTAGAGCCGGTCCGGCGATCCCGGTCGACGCTCTACGGCGAGCTGCGGGCGCATGCCGCGGCCGGCCAGCCCTGGATTGGACGGCAGGATCGGTCCACCGCCGGGAACGGCGATCACCGCGGGCTCGAAGGTCCGGCCACCGTCGGTCGACCGAGCGACGACGGCGTCGTCGCCGTCGCCGGCGTCCGCGTTGCTCTCCGGCCGGTTGAAGCCACCGCGGTGAGACGAGAAGGTGACGTAGACGTTCTGGCCCGAGCCAAACACGATCCCGGAGTTGAAGTGCGCGTACCCGCCGGAGTCGAAGTTCTGGTCGCACGCGGGCGTGGGGAAGGCGGGATTCTCGCCGCTGTTGCGGATCGTCAAGTGGCCGCCGGTCCAGGTGCGCCCGCCGTCGAAGGAGGTGTTGTAGTCGCACTGAAGGTTGAGGGGGTCGGCCTCGGCCTCGACGATGTGGTTGGGATCCAAGGGATCCACTGCCAAGCCGGGCACGTCGCGACCCCGGCCGGAGCTCTGGGGGGGCAAGAGCGAATTCTCGCCAAAGCGCGGGCCGGGGGCGGCCTGCGCGCTTGTAATGGGAAGGATGGCCAGCGCAATCGCGGCGAGCGCCAATCCGCTGATTCCCGCTACTCCTGCCTTGCGCATGACTAGTTGCATCGTCTCTGGCTCTCCTCGTTTGGGACCGGGCGTGACCGGGAATCCGGTACGACGCAACGGCGCAAGGTAGCGAACTTGCCAGTGAGGGTCAAAGTTCATCGACTCCGCGACTCGCGTAAGTTTGCGCCGGGTGGCGCTGCGACGCGTCCGGGACGATGCCCGCCCCTTCCAGCGTGAGACAGAAGATATTCGCCATCCTTGCCGTCTCCTTCGGCGCCGCAGGTCTCGTCGGCGTGGCGCTCCGGGCCACCGCTGACGAAGACGCGAAGGTGAGTGGGAACCGACTCGTGAACAAGGCGGGGTTGATCGAGGCCCACAATTCGCCATCGCTGGCCCGCGATCCGCAAGCGCCGGACAGGGTGGTCGCCTCCCATCGCATCGACAGGCCCGGCTTCTCCGCCGTGTTGAACTGGAGCGCTGACGGCGGGCGCTCGTGGAAGGCCACGGCACTGCCGCTCCCACCAGGATTGGATCGCCCCTACGCGCCGGACGTCGCCTTCGGACCAGACGGCACCTTGTACGTCACCTACGTCAACTTGCAGGGCTCGGGCAACGTGCCGGCCAACCTATGGCTGTCGAAGTCCTCCGACGGGGGGAGGACGCTGTCGCCGCCCGTCCGCATCGCCGGCAAGCTCGCCTTCCAGGCTCGAGTGGCCGTCGATCGCGCCGGTACGGTCGTGGTGACTTGGCTCCAAGGACGCGACGTCGCGCTTCTCCAGCTCGTGGGGCCCCCGAGCCCGATCGTGACTTCTCGCTCAAGCGACGGCGGGCGAAGCTTCTCGCCTCCCGTCCGCGTAAGCGATCCGAATCGACCCCTGGTGGGCGCGGCCAGCCCGGTCATCGACTCCGACGGACAGCTCGTGATCCTCTACGAAGACTTCAAGGGCGATCGACGCGACTTCCAGAATCTCGAGGGGCCGCCGGCAGAGCAGCCCTTCGCCTTGGTGGTGACCCGCCCCGTGGGCCGAAGCGCCTTCTCGAAGGGCGTGGAGTTGGAGAAGGGGGTGGTCCCGACCCGCCGCTTCCTCGTCTTCGTCCCCGAGTTCCCGTCGCTGGCAGCCGGCCCTGACGACACCCTCTACGTGGCCTGGTCAGACGGCCGCAACGGAGACGAGGACGTCTTCCTGCGCCGATCCGACGACGGCGGGCGCACCTGGTCTTCGGCCACACGGGTGAACGACAACCCGAAGGGGGACGACACCTCTCAATTCCTCCCACGAGTGGACGTCTCGCCGAACGGGCGCGTCGACGTGATCTACCTCGACCGCCGCCGGGACAAGAAGAACGTCCTGACCGACGCGACGCTCGCCTCCTCGAACGACGACGGAAGGTCGTTCCGCAACGCCAGGCTCTCCAGCAAGTCCTTCGACTCCCACGTCGGAGCCAGCGCCGCGCCGAAGTTTCCCGTGGACTTCGGCTCCCGCCTCGGCCTGGCCAGCAGCGACGGCCACTCGCTGGCCGCATGGACCGACACCCGCCAAGGCACGACGGACACCGGCCGCCAGGACATCTTCGCTACCGCCTACGAGTTCCCCGAGGCGCGGGGCGGCCTCGCCCGCCTCCCGGTGATCGGAGCTCTCCTGGTTCTCGCGCTGGCGTTCGCGGGCCTTGCGGCCACCGGCGGGGCGACCACCCGAAGGGAGCCCTCCTGAGGGCCTCGGTCCTCAGCTGACCGTCGTTAGACCGGAGCGGATTCCGTCGACCGGAGCGAATTCCGGAGGGTTGAGCTTTCCTCCACCTCTCTTTGCCGCGACGGGCCAGGCAGACTTTCTGACTTCTGCCCCTTGGCATCAGCCGCGTACGGCGCTAGGCTAGGGCCATCACCGGACTGGTACGTTGTAATTCCAGGCCAGCTTGATCACCTCCGGTCTAACTCAAAGGAAGGCCCTTTATGCATAACTTCGGGAAGCGCGTTTGGCTCCTGCTCGGGCTGGGGGCGTTGGCTGTCCCTCTCGCCGCGGTGGGCCTGGCGTACGCCTGCACGGGCTTGGCGACGGTCAGCTCGAACCCGGGCTCGGGCGTCCCTGGCGACACCGTGACCGTCAGCGGCAAGGGGTTCACCCCGCACGATCCTTCGGATACCCGTACGTCACCGGCGGAGATCCGGCTCGACAGCCAGAGCGGTCCCGTGCTGGCGACGGCTAACCCCGCGGGCGGAGCCGCCGGCGGCGGCTTCAGCGCGCAGATCACGGTCCCGCAAGTCGCGGCCGGTGACCATGTCCTCATTGTGACGCAGGTTGGTACCGACGGCCGCCCGTCGTACGGTACGCCGGCGCGTCAGGTGTTCACGGTGACCGCGGCCCCGGCCCCGGCACCAGCTGCTGTCCCGGTTGTTGCTCCTCCCGCGGCGACGCAGGCGGCGACGCCTCAGACCACGCCTTCGAGCCCCAGCTCGGGAGCGAGCAGTTCCGCCAAGAAGGCAGCGGCCCTCAAGAAGGCCGTCGCGAAGTGCAACAGCAAGTACAGCCCAAAGAAGGGCAAGACCAAGGCCCGCAAGAAGGCTCTCACGAGGAAGCGGGCGTCCTGCGTCACCAAGGCGAAGGCACGCAACGCCTAGAAGAAGCCGCGACTCTAAGTAGGCAGGGATTGAGGCCCGGGCACAGCCCGGGCCTCAATCGTTAAGGCTCGGCAAGGCCCTCCGGCCAGCGCGTGTCATAGGGGTCCGGCGCACTCGATCACGTGGAGCCTCGACTCGAGAAGCGCGCCAGCGCGTGTCGCGGGCCGCCCGCGCCTCGAGTCGAGGAGCGGGCCATCCCACCCGCCGCTCGATCCGCGGGTGTCTTCCTGTGCACCACCCGCGGACGAGAGGCGGAGGTGACGTGCGAGTGCGGGCAGCGAGTGCCGCCGACGTAAGCGGCGGAGCGCTGCGCCCAGAGCCGGCCTTCGCGGACCCGGCCCCGCCCCCGCCACGGCCCCCCGCCGCTCAAACGTCGCAGCGTCGGCTACCGGGTCTTCGTCTTCACTGCGGGTGAGCGGGGGCCGACTCTCTTGGAGACGTTGTCGCGTGCCGCGACCGCGTAGTAGTAGGAGGTCTTGGGGCGCAGGTCGGTGATCGTGAGGTTGACCTTGGTCCCCACCCGGATGAGCTTGGCCTTGGAGAAGGTCGTGTTCGGAAGCGTCTGCGCCCGCCCGAACGCGCGCGCGTCACGGATCGGGCCAAGCGACTGCTTGACCACAAACGAGCGCGCGGCCGGCGGACGAGCGCCATCGCTCCCCGGCGCGCTGAAGCTGAGCACGATCCGGTCCTTGGACGCCGCGCGCGCCCGGAGCCCCGTGACGCGCCCGGGGGTGCGCCCGTAGCGCTTCAGGCACGCCCGCCGCGCGCTGTCTCGCTTCCGTCGTGTAGCCCGCTTCGCCGCCGCCAGACAGACGCGCAAGCCGCGCGCCCGCCGAGCCTCGGTGACAAGCGGATCGACCGACGAACCGCCACCGCCCGCCACCGGCGCAGGGCCCACAGACGGCACCACCGAAACCACATCACCCACCGGCGCGCTCCCGGTCACCGGCGGCGCGCCGCCGCCGGTCGTGTCAACCTCGGGGGGACGAGGGCAGGGTGGACCCGGGATCTCCAGGGCCACCGGACCCACCGAGCCGGGAGTCTCGTCATCGCCGATCCGGTTCTTGTTGCAGTAGCCGAGCAGGCCGGTGTCGGCGAAGCCCCAGCAGCGCACGTTGCCGTCGTCGAGGCGCGCGCACGTGTGAGCCTGCCCGGCTGCGACCGCCAGCGCAGTGTGCCCGGCGCCGAGGTCAACGGGTCCGACCGAGCCGGGCGCCTCGTTGTCGCCGATGCTTTTCGTATTCCCGTAGCCGAGCCGGCCGTATACGCCGAGCCCCCAGCAGCGCACGTTGCGGTCCTCGAGCACCGCACAGGTATGGGAGCGGCCGGCGCTGATCGCCAGGGCGCGACCAGAACCGGGACCGGGGTCGAGGTCGACCGGCCCGACCGAGCTGGGGAATTCGTCGTCGCCGATCCATGTCGTATTGACATAGCCGAGCTCGCCGTCGGTAGCGTTGCCCCAGCAGCGTACGCTGCGGTCGTTGAGCACGGCACAAGTGTGGAAGTCGCCGGCGCTGATCGCCGTCGCGCCCTGGCCGAGGCTCACCGGCGCGACCGAGCCGGGGGTCTCGTCGTCGCCGATCATCGTCGTGTTGCCGTAGCCGAGCCGGCCGTTTTGGCCGTTGCCCCAGCAGCGGACGCTGCCGCCGACGAGGATCGCGCAGGTATGCTCGCCGCCGGCGCTGACAGCGATGGCCTTGCCCCCGCCGAGATTCACCGGCTCGACCATCGCGGGCTTCTCCGTATCGCCGATGTTGACCGGCCGGGTGCCGGTCGGAGCGTTGCCGTACCCGAGCTGTCCATTGGCTGCCAGGCCCCAGCAGCGCACGTCGCCGTTGTCGAGCACTGCACACGTGTGGCGGCCGCCGGCGCTGATCGCCACGGCCCGACCAACACCGGGTCCGGGGTCGAGGTCGACCGGTCCGACCGAACCTGGCGCCTCGTCGTCGCCGATCGAGTCACGGTTGCCGTAGCCCAACTGCCCGTCGAAGGCGTAGCCCCAGCAGCGCACGCTCCCATCGTCGAGCAACGCGCAGGTGTGAAAGTCGCCGGTCGCGATCGCCGTGACCGTCCGCCCGGGGACCGGGCTCAACGGCCCGACCGAGCCGGGGGTCTCGTCGTCGCCGATCGTGTTGCGGTTCCCGTAGCCGAGCTGGCCGTCACCGTTGAAGCCCCAGCAGCGGACGTCGGCGCTCACGAGCACCGCGCACGAGTGGTAGGTGGCTACGTCGAGCTGACCCGACGCCGGCGACGAGGGCTGGGATGCCTGCTCCGCCGGTGCGCCGGTGGGAAGCGCGATGCCGACGGCGCTCAGAAGGACCATCGCGCACAGCGCGATCCTGGCGCGCGCGCAGAGGCGACGCGAGCCATTCGAGCATCCTCTCACTCCAAGCCTCACCCTAGGAGAGGCTACACATGGGCGAGCGCCGCGACTAAAAGCTCGACGGCGGCGACGGCGGACGAATCGGGTGCGTGGTCGATCGGCGCTACCCCGAGGCGCTCGGCGGCGGCGACGTCGTCGTCCGCCGGCACGGAAGCCAGGACCGGCTCGCCGAGCAGCTCCTCGACGTGGCGCACATCGTCTCCGCCCTTGACTCGGTTGGCCACGAACACCAGCTTCGAACCGCCGCGCATGCGCACGAGGCGAGCCACCCGCCGCGCCGTGAACGCTGACTGAACGCTGGGCTGGACCACGATGACGTATGCGTGCGCGTAGGGAGCCCAGTCGTAGGCAGGCTCCCGCGGGCCGCCCGAGAGGTCGCCGATGAACGTCCATTCACGAAAAGCCGGGGCGTCGCGCAGACCGTGGATGACCTCGTAGAAAGCCTTGCTCGAGCCGGTGATGGCCTCGAAGCCTTCGCGCGGGACCTTGCCGCGCTGCAGGAGCCGCACGCCGTCCGGGGCGTCGGTGGCGAACCGCTGCGCCGCGCGCACCGGGTCGATGCCCTCCTTCCAGCCCCAACGACCGTCCGCGCCCTTCTCGGCGGCCTGGAGCAGCGGCGGCTCCACGGGATCCGGCCCGCTGCCCAGGCTCAAGGAAAGACCCGGAAGCAGGTCCGAGTCGAGCGCGAGCACACGGGTGCCTTGGCGTCCCAGCAGCCGAGCCATCGTCCCGGCGATCACCGACTTCCCCGCGCCCCCCTTGCCGACTACGGCGAGCCTCACGACTGGGCAGCTAGCCGCGGCGCAATGCTGCCGCCGTATAGGCGATCTGGACAGGCTCGCACCAGATGACGACGGACCGGATGTCCTTGGCCTTCAGCTTCGCCGGGAGGAGGTAGTTCTGCTCGCCCAGCGTCGACTTGAGCGGGGCGATGGAGATGAGCTTTGTCTTGGCGGCCTGCACGGTGGTGCTGGGTTTCGCAGTCGTACTGAGCCAGACGAAGAGGTCCGTGTTCGCTGAGGTGGCGAAGCCGGCGGCCAAGCGGAGCGCCAGCCGCCCCTTCGGGAGGCTGTAGAGCATGGCCTTGCCGCGTCCGGTGCGCTCGATGCCATAGAAGCCACCACTGGCGAGCACGCGACCGCGTGGCGCGCGCATCGCGGGCAGCGGCGGCTCGTGCAGGGGTGTGTCGACCTGCTGCTCGATGATCGCCTGCCATGGCCCCGACGCCTTGACCCCGAGCTTCAACGGACCGGTTCGGAAGCCGACGTCCTCGTCTCGGCGCGGACAGCTCGCATCGCTGAGCGCGCGAGCTCCGGAGGGCGTGATCGCCGAGAGCGCCAGACGCCCGACCTTGCACTGCCAGCGCGCCCGCCACTGGATCGCGGTCCGCGCGATCGTGAAGGGCCTGGTGGCCGGTCCCGATCCCCTCAGCGTCGTCACCATTTCCCACCGCGGCGCGGCGCGGGCTGTGCCCGCACGCTCGGCCGCGGATGGCTGGGGAACTTCCGAGAAGGGCTTGAACGGGCCGGACTTCTTCTCGTCGTCTCCCGAGCCGCATCCGGCGAGCGCGACGACGAGGCCGACCAGCGCGAGACGGGCCGCGCCACTCACCGCCGCGCTCCGTCCGCCCGCGCCCGCGCCACGACCAGGCGCCCGATCTGGCGGCCCATGCGTATCCCCTGCACGCCGTCCATCGGATAGTGGATCCCGCCGTAGACCCGTGAGGTGGCGGCCTCCTGTGCCTTGGACCGGAACAGCCGCGCCTCGTCCGCGAACAAATAGGCGAGCACCTCCCCCGCCGCGCCGGAGTAGGTCGCGTGGCCGGAGACGTAGGCCGGGAAGAAGGGCGTGTCGAGGAATGGCTTCCACCTCTTGTCGATGCCGAGGTCGCGGATCGCGTTCTCGGGGCGTGTGACCCAGTAGGCGTACTTGGTGTCCCAGGCGGCCACTCCCGCATCGGCTTGGGCGACGTTGAGCAGCGCCAGGACGCGGGCCGCCCGGGGAACGCTCAGCGGCTCCCGGTGCAGGAAGGAGAGAACCACCTGGTTCCAGACTCCGGGCGGCAGAGCGGTGCCTTGACCTCCCGCCCAGAAGCTTGCGATCCGCTTCTGCTCGGGCGTGAGGCGAGCCTTGGTGTCCGCCACGGCCTGGGTCTCCTTGCGGAAGGCGGCCGAGCCGTACGCGGGCGGCGGCGGCGAGCGGAACTGGCGACCCGAGGCCATTACCCACGTCTTCCACGCGCCCGCCTCGGGCTCGACCGGACGCGCCAGCGACCCCGGTGGTGGCTCCCAGCTGCCGCGGGCACGGGGGCGCTTGCCATCCCATTCACGCGTCGACCCGTCCCGCTTGGCATAGGCGATCACCGCCTCCCCCACGGTACGGCCCAGCGCCAGGCCGGCGCGAGCGTCACTCGGGTAGCTGACGCCGGCGGCCACCCGCGAGCCCGCAGCCCGCTCGGCCATCGCGTCGAGGCGGGCCGCCGGCAGCTCGGGGTAGAGGTAGGCGAGCACGCGTGAAGCGGCGCCTCCGAGCACGGCCTGCTCGGAGGGATAGGACGGGTCTGGCCCCGGGGCGAACAGCGCGTCGACGTCGTCAGGGGCGCTCCGCCGATAGCGGTGCTTGGCGCGCCAGGCGGCGACCGTCGCGTCGTACATCGCGACGCTGAGCAGGCCGTAGGCGCGTGAGGCGGCGACCGGGTCCTTGGCCCGGGAGGCGACGACGTCGAAGCTGACCTGCAACCACGGCTCCATCGCCGGCTGCCGGTTCCAGAACCGCGCGCCGCGCTCCGCACCAGGCGTGCGCGCCTTCGCCAGGCGACGAACTTCCGCGAGGTCCGCCTTGCCCGCCGGCGACCCCGGTGCGGGCGGAGGCGGCACGGCGATCTGGGCGGGCGAGGAGAGGACCCAAGTCTTCCAGCCCCCCGCGGAAGGCTCGGCCCCCGGGCCCGCGCGCTTCTCGGCTTCGCCGCATCCGGAGATAGCGAACGCCCCCGCCATCGCCAAGGCGGCCAGCGGCGCTCGCATTCGGCGCACTGTCGCAGCACGACCAGGGATCAGCCGCGTGAACGTCCGAGAAGAGCCTGACATCGAGAGCGCACGTTAGCGGCCCCGGTCAGTTGATGTGAAGAACTGCCTTGCCGGAAACCCGTCGACGGACCAGCGCTTCGATCGCATCGGCAGGCTCGCGCCAGCTCCCCTGCGAGGAGACCTGCGTGTCCAGCTCGCCCCTCTCGACCAGCTCTGCGAGCGTCCTCAGGTCGCGCGCACCCGAGCCCTCCCGCGCGAGCTCCGCGAAGATGAGGAAGGCGTAGAGGCGCGCTCCGGGGGCACGGCCGTAGAGCCCGCTGACGTTCGAAGCACATGGGTTCGCGCGAGGAGCTGCCGAAGGAGACGATCGTGCCAGTCGGCCCGATCCGGGCGAGCATCGGCGTCCCGAGCTCTACGTCAAGCCGGGCTTGCAGGCGACCAGCGCTCGTTGCCCGTCCGGTCGAGTCAGAGGCGACGCTCAGCGCTTGATCGTCAACCGCGTCCTCGCAGTGGTCTTGCCTGCGGTCACCTCTAAGAGCGCCGTGACGCGCCGCCGGCCGGCCAGCAGCCGCCTCAGGCGCGCCCTTCCGCGTGACGAGAGCTTGACCGTGAGCCTCACCCGCCCCCGCGACAAGCCCTTGCGGCGCAGAGTGGCAAGATTGCGCCCGCCCACGCTCAGCCCCGCCCGCAGCGTGGACCCATTCACCGGCACCGCGGCCTCGAAGCGCAGCCCCTGGCGGACGATCCGCCCGAGTCGCTTGGACGAGAGGACCTTGACCCTCGGCGAGAGCGGAGCGGGCGTCGCCGGCTTCGAGCCCGAACCGGCGCCACCCGGCAGGGGAGGCATGGGCATGGGGGTCATGCTCAGCATGGCCTGGGGCGGGCTGAAAGCGCTCGGCATCGTCTGGAACTGGGTCATCATCGAGGCGTCCTCGTGCTCGAGCACGTGGCAGTGCATGATGAAGGTGCCCGGGTAATCGTTGAACTTGACGTCGACGACCACCTCGTCGCCCGGAGGGAGGTACCAGGACTCCTTGAGTCGCTCCTGAGGCGATGGTGGCTGGCCATTGCGGCTGACCAGCTTCTGGTCGTCTAAGTGGATGTGGACGATGTGGGTCTGGAAGCTCGGGTTGCGGAGGATCCACCGCTCGGTCGTGCCGAGCACGGGTAGCGCGTCGACACGGTTGGAGTCGAAGGGCAGCCCGTTGATCGTCCACGCTCCGGGGGAGCGGTCGAAGTTCCAGACGCGGGTGGTCACCGGCTCCTCCGTCGGTGGCAGTGGCCGGAGCTGGGTCGGCACCGGCGAGCTGTCGTCGACCAAGTCCTTGGTGACGCGGAACTGCATGACCTCGCCGTCCCGGTCGCCCGGCCCCATGTCCGCGTCGCCGTTCTCGAGCACGATTTCCTCATTGAGGTGGCCGGCGAAGTCGATCACCACGTCGGCGCGCTCAGCCGGCCCGAGCTTGATGGCCGTGCGCGAGACCGGTGCGGGCAGCAGGCCGCTCTCCGTGCCGATCTGCGTCATCGCCTGACCATTGCTGAGGCGGAAGGTGTACTCGCGCTTGTTCGAGACATTGTAGAGCCGGACGCGGTAGCGCCGGTCGCCGACCTCGTAGTAGGGCTGGGGCACGCCGTTGACCAGGATCACATCCCCCATGACGCCACTGGCGTTGAACGTGTACGGGATCTGGTTGCCGGCGTCGAACTCTCGGTCGGTGACCATGAGCGGGAGGTCGTACTGATCCTTGGGAAGGTTCAGGCTCTGCTCGAAGGCGTCGTCGTAGATGAACATTCCCAGCAGGCCCATCCAGTTGTTGCGGCCGGTGACCATGTCGCGGTGATCGTGGTACCACTGGGGCGCCGCGCGCTCGGGGGCGCCCGCCTCGAGTGCCGGGTACGTGTAGGTCTTGGTGGCGCCGGGCGCGACCAGGAACCTGGCCGGTTGCCCGTCGTCGTCCTCGGTCGTGCGGGCCCCGTGATGGTGCACGGACATGCTGCCCGCGCTCGCCGGCAGGTTGTTGGTGAAGGTGACCTTCGTCGGGACGCCCGTCGGCCTGCGGATCGTGGGGCCGGGGAAGCTCCCGTTGTACGTCCACATCTTGGTGGCCGGCCCCGTAGGCAGGATCTGCTCCTGGGTCTCGGCCATCTCGATGTTGACGTTCTCGCCGGTGAGGACCGGGGGAAGCGATAGGGGCATGGAGAACTTCGTGTAGTCCGGGCTGACCGCCTTGCTGACCGGCGCGACCGCGGCCACGGCCCCCAGGCCTGCTACGAGCACCGAGGCGCCCATCGCCAGCCGCCGGCGCCCCCGTGGGGCGCTCTCAACCGATTTTGTGCCCAGCATGCTCACTCCTATCAGCTCCCCTTCTCGTGTCCGTCATCGACGACTCGCAGCCCTCGGATCCGAGCGAGGATGGCGCCTCCAGGTTCCCCAGTATCCCTGTCACGTCGCTAGCATGTTGTCAGTGCACCGAAAGCTGGCCTCCCAAACCGAGTCAAAGGCGATCCAGACATGAAGGCTTCCACGAACGTCCGGGTGCGGCTGGTCATGCTCGCCACCATAGTCGCGGGGCTCAGCGCGGCCTTCCCCGTGGCCGCCCAAGCAGCCGATGGGAACGTCGGCGTCGAGGACAACTCCTTTACTCCCGGCCGGATTGCGGTCAAGCCAGGCGAAAAGGTCACTTGGACCAATCCTGGCTCGGGCGAGCAGCACAACTTCAGGTTCGAGGGAGAGCAAGCCACCTTTGCCCCGAGCACCGGCCCGTGGAGCAGCACCCGAACCTTTTTGACTGAGGGAGCCTTCCGCTTCTACTGCGAGATTCACGGCGCGCCGGGAGGCGCCGGCATGACAGGCGTCGTATACGTCAACTCAGCCGGCGCTCTTCCTCCGGTGGTGCCGCCCACCGCCTCATTCACGGCGTCGCCAAACCCCGTTCAGGCGGGCCAAGCGGTAGGCTTCGACGCCAGCGGCTCGAGCGACTCGGACGGAACGATCGCCCGGTTCGAGTGGGACCTCGACGGCGACGGCGCCTTCGAGACCATCACCACCTCGCCGACCGTGTCGTACTCCTACCTCAGTCCGGCGACGCTGACCGTAACGCTGCGGGTGACCGACCGCGACGGTGCCACGGCCGAGACGACGCGGGCGCTGCAGATCAACGCCGCCCCGGCGCCGTCGCCGCAGCCCGCTCCGCAGCCGCAGCCCACTCCGCAGCAGCAGCCCACCCCCGTACCCCAGACGACCTCCCAGCCTCAGCCCAAGCCGTCATCCACCAGCACCAAGGGCAAGCCGGGGAAGTGCAGCAAGCTCAAGGGCAAGAAGCGCGCCGCCTGCATCAAGAAGAGCTGTCGCAAGCTCAAGGGGGCGAAGATGAGGGCCTGCGTCAAGAAGGTCACGCGCAAGTCCTAGGCAGGATGGAGGCCCCGCGGGTCCGGCCGGTGTCCGTTCGTCGTTGAGAGTCGGCACCCGTTTCCCGTGGACGTCGTTTTTCGGAGACGCATTGGCTTGGACCGGTTGTCCCCTCGATCAAGGAGCTGAGAGCTCCTTGGCGCTCGGTAGCGACGCGCGCTCCCGTGGCCTCCGGGCGACGAGGCTGGAAAGCACTCGACGATCATCGACGCTGCCCTCACGAGCGTCGATGACCTCGAGCCCCGGGAAGGCCGACCGCAGCTCCCCGGGAGCGAGTAGGTACCGGGAGTTGCAGTCCGGCTGGCCCTCCAGAAAGGTCTCGAAGAAGAGCAGGCCGCCGGGTGCCAGCGCGTCGGCGAGCCGCCCGAAGAGCGAGCGCTCGAGGAAGTAGGTGTCGACCACGACCTGGTAGGAGCGCTCAGGCCGCCACTCGCCGGTCCGGAAGTCGACCCGCTTCGTGTGGATCGCCCGCCCGCGACGGCGCGCCTGGGTGTCGAGGCTCTCCAGCGCGGTGTCGGAGACGTCCAGCGCGTCGACGGTGAAGCCCATCCCCGCAAGCATCATCGCGTGGCGGCCGAGCCCGCAGGCGACGTCCAGAGCCGGGCCGCGGGGCTGGGCGGTGAGGAGATCGCGATGGGCGTCAAGCCAGTCGGCCGGATTCCCGGCCACCTTGCCGGCGTGGCGCTCATTCCAGAAGTCGCGGTCGCTGCGGTCGCGCCGCCGGCCGGGGGGCGAGCTCAGCGGCGGGCTCTCGCGTCGCGGGCCTTCGCTTTGACGCGGGGCACGGATCAGGGCGCCGGGGAAGGGAGCATACGAGCAACGACGCCCGCGTTTAGGTTACGCAGCGCAGCGCCTGACGCTCGCGGGACAGAGTGAAGGAGCGGACACCCCCGCTCGTCCGACCGCCTCGGCTGCGAGCGACAAGCCGAATACGGTAGCGGCGCCCGGGCCGCAGACCGGCCAAGCGCACGCAAAGATCCTGCGGTCCCGCGCCGGCTGGGATCGTCCGCCACGGTGTTCGCCCCGCAAACGACCGCTCGCCGTACTCAAGGGCCCACATGGTATTGGAGCAGCGCGGATCGACCAGTCCGCCAACCCCCACCCTTCCGCCCCCCAGCGAAAGAAACTGCCGACCGGTCGCTGCTCCGGGCGACGCGACGGCCGGCCGGGGACCTCCTCCGCCAGCAAAGCGCTCGACGAAGGCGCCGGCCCGGAGCCCCTCGGGTCGTGCACCCGCAAGGAGGAAGGCATTGCCGGGGACGCGAGCTACGGCGGCGCTCCCTGCGGCATCGCGGTCGAGACCGCCGGAAAAGGGGTAGGCGCGCCCACGATCCGCGAATCGGCAATCAATAGCGCCGTCGGTGCGAAGGCGCGCGACCACGACGCTTGACCGGCGCCGGTCCACCGAAAGCGCTTGGCCGCTGAGGACCGGACGGTCCGCACCGTCGAGGGCGACGCCCAGACCTTGTGTCTGCGGCGCGGCCCCGAAACCCAGCTGCATACGGGCGACTCCTCCGCGGCCGAAGCGCTGGTCGAGCTGGCCGCCCTCGGTCAGGCGCGCGACGATGGCGGCAGCGCGCCCCGGTACGCTCGGCGCGGTGCCCGAGACGACGATCGACCCGTCCGTAGCGAACGCGATGCCCTCGAACGAGCCATCGAGGGCGGCATAGGGATGGGGCACTACGCGCTTGCCCCGCTCACCGAAGGTGTTGTCGAGGCGACCGTTGGCAAGGTAGCGCGCCACTACGGCTTGACCGGCCGACGAGCGGTCGGTGGCGCTTCCGGCGACGAGCGCGCGGCCGTCGGGCGTCAGCGCGACGGCCCGCGCCGACGACAAGGCCGGGAGGTCGCCCGAGGAGAGGCCGAGCTGGGAGATCACGATGCCGTTGCCTCCGACGGTCGGATCCAGCGTCCCGTCGGCAAGCAGACCGAGGAGGGTGATCGAGCTGGCCTCGGCGTTGCCCTGGACTGGCCGGTTTCCGACGAGCAGGATACGTCCGTCGGGACGCACGGTCAGGCCCTCAGGGCCGGAGTCGGGCGGCGTCCGATCCTCGTTTGCCCCGCCCATCCCTAAGAGGAAGATGCCGTTCACGGCGAAGCTCCGGTCCAGGCGACCCGCCGCGGTGAAGCGGACGACGAACCAGTTGCGCTCGGCGACCCCCGCGACGATTACTTTACCGTCGGGCTGGAGGGCGATGGCGCCGGCGCGCTGCGGCGGCGCCGGATTCGCTCCGAAGCGAAACAGGGCCATGCCGCTCCCTTGGACGGCGGTTGCTCCCAGCCCGACTCGGAAGGCGGAATCCAGCCCGCCAGCCGGGGTCAGCTTCGCGATGAGCACTCGCTCCGCCCCTTCCTGGATCGCGCGACCCGCTACAAAGGCCGATCCGTCCGGAGCGGCAGCGAGCTCGGTCGCCGCGGAGGTCACCCCGACCGCCAGCGACCGGGCGCCGCGCTCGCCGTAGCCCGAGTCGAGTTCGCCTGGCCGCGCCGCCGCCAACGGCGGCAGCGCGAGGAGGACTAAGGCAGTCAGGACGAGAGGGGCGCGCACCTTCGCGTCGCTAGCCCTATGCAGCCCGGCTTGCGTCGGCGTCCTTCACTTCCCCGCCTTCCCGTCGCCGCCGTTCAGGTCGGTTGCCGTCCCGCCGCCGTTCCCGGCGCTCTCGTGGACCAGCCGGCGCGCGAGGTCGACCAGCGTCCGAACCGCCGGCGAGTCCTGGTCGACGTCGATGGGCGCGAGCCCGTCGCGATCGGCAAGGGTGATCGCAGGGTCCTCGGGGATCGGGATCAACTCGTGATCGCCGAGCTTCGCGCGAATCGCGTGGATGTCGGCGTCGGCCCGAAGGCGGTTGGCGAGGACAACCACTCGATCCCCGCGCCGACCGGCCACCCGTGCGGCGCGAGCCGCGACGTCAATTGCCTTTGCGCTCGGCTCGGCGACGACGAGCACGACGTCGGCCGTTCCCGGCGACATGCGCAGGACCGTGCACGATGGCCGTCGCGCGCAAGCGCGCGAACGATCGTCCCTGAGACCGTCTTCTTGCCAGCCCGCCCTTGCCCGCAACCGCGACTTTATTGTCCGCTCACAGCGGCCATGGTAGTCGCTCTCCTATCGCTTGCGCTTCTTCTTGGCGACGACCGTTACCTTCTCACGGTTGGAGGCGGCACCCGCGCAACTCGCGGTCTGCTCCACCAGCGCTCGGTAGACCGCCGTGGTGTGTGTCTTTGCTGGGCGCTCACCTGGTCGTCTCCCAGTGCCCGGCGCCATGGGTTCGCTGCTCGGCGTCCTCGGCGGCCGCCAACAGCTCAAACCCGAGGTGGCGGGCGCTCGAGGGTCGCAGGTCGCAGAACGCGTCGGGCTGTGAATCCTCGACGCCGTCGCCGCACGGTCGCACGCAGACGAGCAGTTGCGCGCCGCCGCCCACCAGCGTTTCGCGCGCGGGCCCGGCGAGCGCTTCGATCTCCCACCGCAAGCCGCTCATCGCGCCGCCTCCTGGCTGAGCAGCTGGTTGTAGTTGGTGAAAAGTGTCAACGACCATCGGTTTCTCCCCAACGACGGCCGGCGAGGACTGTGGAGTTCCCCCGCTGGCCGCGACCCTTGAGCACCTTCGCGACCGCCGAGCCGAGATTGTCATAGCGGACCAGCGAGACACACCACCGAGGAACTCAAACGCCTCCGGAAGGTGGGGCCAAATCAAGCGTCCACACTGGGGCCAAATCTGGCGTCCGCAGGTCATCAGAAATCTGGGCGATAATCATGCAATGTTTCCGGGGTCTGCGACCCGTTGGCGGTGCGAACTATCGACCGTCGCGAGCACCCGCTGCTAATCGGCGCGTCTTCGCTTTGACGGTCTTTGAGCGTGGGCCGAGCTTGCTCGAAGTGTTGTCGCGCGCTTGGACCGCGTAGTAATAGGTGGTGCGCGGCCGCAGGTCGGTGATCGTGAGGATGATCTTGGCGCCGA
>JAABUR0100005077.1_pt1 | contig 17036 bp, 20 predicted proteins | sample 5560091 | NCBI WGS metagenome assembly JAABUR01 (sample SAMN10711879, study PRJNA513375) | rock metagenome | isolation source: Antarctica rocks | place: Antarctica: Victoria Land, University Valley sud | reverse complement strand
ACACCCCGCCCGGGAACGACACCCCGCCCGGGAACGACACCCCGCCCGGGAACGACACCCCGCCCGGGAACGACACCCCGCCCGGGAACGACACCCCGCCTAGGAACGACACCCCGCCTAGGAACGACACCCCGCCTAGGAACGACACCCCGCCCGGGAACGACACCCCGCCTAGGAACGACACTCCGCCCAGCTCGGATGTTCCTCCGAACGACTCCGCCCTCCCCCCGGCCGACCAGATCATCCAGATGCCACGCGGGCCGGTCGACAGCGGTGACAGCGGTATCACGCCAACCGGGAGTGAAACTGACGACAGCGGGTTCCGACTGCTGGCCGTTGCCCTGATGCTGGGGGCTGTCGGTGGGGCGACGGTTCTCACCCTGCGTCACCGGAGTAACCACTGAGGACGGCCACCCGGCGAGGGCACCCCGATCAGTCGGGGCGCCTTCGCCGAAGGCCGGTAGCGAGCCGCACGCTAGCCCTGCTCGCCGCGGTGATCGTGGTCGCAGCGGGCGGGTGCAGCGACCCTGACACCCAGCCCGCGGCGACGTCGGTGCAGAGCAGTGTCACGCCATCGACTCACCAGCGTGCCGCCCCTCGGGTGATCCGCCCGGCATCCATGCAGAGGTCCGTGCCCACCCGGGTCGAGATCCCTGCGCTCGGTGTGCACTCCGCTTTGATGGGTCTCGGCTTGCAGACAGACGGGACTCTCGAGGTGCCACCGGGCGCCTTCCCGGCCGGTTGGTACACGGGTTCGCCGACGCCAGGTGAGCTAGGACCGGCCGTCATCGTAGGACATGTCCACTACAACGGTGCGGCCGGCGTCTTCGCCCGCTTAGGCAGTCTCGAGCCAGCCGATCTGGTGCTGGTCACCCGCAAGGACGGCAGTCGGGCAGCGTTCAGAGTGAGCCGTGTGGAGGAGTTCGACAAAGCCGCGTTTCCTACCAGGCTGGTGTACGGCAACATCGGCAACGCCGGTTTGCGGTTGATCACGTGCGGCGGGCTCGACCTGTCGTCGGGTGACTACGAGGACAACGTCGTGGTCTTCGCTGACCTCGTCGATCCGCGCGGCGCGACAGAGTCATGACGCTCTCCTCAGCGGCTCATGATCCGAGGTGCACCGCTGGTCGACCGACGTGCTCATTCTCCTCTTGCGCGCTGACCCACCATTCGGCGGTCCCTACCAGCCGATGCTGTTGAGCAGGGCACGGGTGATGGGGCCGGGGCTGTGGATGGCTTCCCCTGGGTGAAGGACCGGGGTCATCAGCGAGTTCGGGTTTCCCCTCGGGAAGGCGCGCTCGTCGAGGTGTCCGTAACTGCTTCCCTGCTGCCATTGCGAGGGGGCGTACAACCTGGCGGGTCTGCCGCCGTTGGCGTTGCGCACCTGGGGGCTGTCGAAGAACACTCGGTTGCTGGTGAGTTGCGTTGCCAACCGCGTCGAGTCGTTGGCGAATGTCAGCAGCGGGGTGCCTGACCCGTTTTCGGTGAAGCGGTCGTAGCTCGTCGGCACGCTCGAAAACCGCGCAGTGCCGCGCTTGGCAGTCATCGTGCCCGAGCCCAAGACACCCAGCCCGTGCCCGAGCTCATGCATGACGACGCTCTCGAAGTCGTAGCGGCCCGCAGGAGTGGCGCCGTTCGTACCGAAGTACCACTGGTCGAAGTCGCTGTTGAAGGTGGCGACGATGTCGGCGGAGGGGTCGAGCTGTCGTCCGGCGCGCTTGTTCGCCATGGCATCGAAGTACCAGGTGTTCGCTCGCGGTGCACCGTCGAAGTCGCGCCAGGAGAAGCCGGGACCACCCGAGCCGAGCACGTCATTGCCGAGCGGCTGGAGCGTTGCATCGACCGTGATCGGGATCCGTGACGCAACCTTGGTGGCCCAGATGTCGGCCGCGGCCTGGAACGCGGCGCGAGCGGCAGGCGAGAAGCCGTGATAGGTGATGTGGAAGATGGCCGTCGGCGCCGTCTTGCTGAGCGTGGCTGCTCGGCTCGTGGTTGCCCCGCCGGCGTCTGTTCGCCCTGGTCCGACGTAGCTCGGGCTGCCGGTTGTGCCACCGGCCAGCAGGGTGACCTTGTCGGCCGGCCGGGCGATGCCTGAGCTCGTGACCACCGGTACTTCCGAGGCCGCGACCGGTCCAGCCGCCAGTAGCCCGACCACCAGCGCCATCAGGACAACCACGCCACCCCACCAGCTCGACCGGTTCTTCACTCTCGGAACTCCTCATCCGGCGAAGGGTTCACATAATTATTCGAACCCGAAGCGCAACAGTAGTCCATGGTCGAGAGAAAGTAAGCGGAATAGCGCGGCTGGCGTGGAGTCCACCGAAACTAGTTATGCGATTGCATCACATAGTGATGCAGTGATCACCTGGAGTGCGGAAGGCACCGCAGTGCGCTTCCACAGACGCAGAGAAGGAGGGACCCTCGCCTGTGCTGCTGAGGTACGCCACCGGTCCCAGGCCAGCTGAACTGCACGCGCGGCGTCACCCATTGACTAGCCACACCGAACGCGATCAGCGGCTTGGGTAGCTACCCATGGTTTGGCGCCGTCCTTCAGTAAGCCTCGCGGGTTGCAAGGGGCGAGTAAGGTTGGCACGCACGGTGCCGTAGTCGGTTGGTATTCACACGCCATGGATCTGGCGGGCCGTCGAGCACGAGATGCAACGCCCGGCCTGACCCGCCGCGGGTCAACCTGCTCGGTTCCGAGTCATCGAATCGATGGGCGCCGGCCGAAGGGGGACGAGGCTATGAGGCGAAAAGCGGTCGTCGCGATCACGGCTACGGTGGCGCTGCTCGTCGCGCTCGGTGTCGTGTTGTTCGTCATTCGGGACTCTCCTGGGACCGCATTTCCGGCTCGGGCTGCGGCCACCTACCCCGACGACTCCTCGGTCGCCACCTTCAAGAGCGTGGGCGAGCTGGTGGCCACGGCAGCGTTCGTGGTCGAAGGGGAGGTTGTGGACGTCCAACAAGGGGAGTCCGTTCGACTGGCCGACGGATCGGGGGCTGAGATCGTCCCCCGGCTTCTGGTCGTCGAGGTACGCGAACTGCATCACAGCCGAGACCCTCAAGCCGGCGCCCCCGAATCTCTGCGGGTCACGGACGGATACTGGGAGGACGGCGTCGGTTATGAACGGGAGTCGATCGGGTGGGCGAAGCCGGGGCAGGTCGGCTTCTTCCTGGTGAGTCGAGACCGTGCCCCTGACGGCACACTCATCTCGAGTTACAGCCCACTCAGTAGCAGCGGAATTGCGCTCCTGGACGGAGAGCGGATGGAGTACGCGCACCATGGGGTGTGGCAGCGCTTGGGACCGTCCGCGACTGAGGCGGAGTTTCGCGAGGTCCTAAGCGAAGGCATCTCCGCGGCGCGAAGCGGGGCGGAGATGCCAGTCACAGGAACAATCTGCTATCCCTCCGTCCCAGGCGGCGAGCAATCCGAACCCATCTGTTTCGAGGAGTGAACGCGTGCAGGCGTCAAAAGTTGATCATTTGTACGACGCCTGTCAGCCACCTGCCCTTATCCAGCTTTTCTGCGGGCTGAACTGCGGTTATGCATCTCATGAATTGCTACCGTTTCCCGTTGTTTTCCACTCGCTTGCTACATCAGTGCTACATGGGGATCTCTCGCGGCGGCTCCGGGGTCACCTCGGATGAGCTTCATCGGAACGGTGCGCATGGGCCGCCGTCAGGACCCCAATCCCGTCCCGCCCCTTCCACAGTCCACGGTCCACGGCCGCGAACGCTCGCGTGTGTCGTTTGGCGCCGGCGGGTGGCAAGGAGTGAGAAGCGTCGACGTGCTGTCGTAGTCGGTTGGTATACACTCGTGTGGTGACCGGACAACGGCTCGATGTCGACCTGCTCGACGAGGACCCGTTCGAGGTAGACGCGCAAGCCGCCCACCTGTTCAAGCATCCGAACCTTGGATTGCAGGACGTCTACGACGTCTGGGTCAGCGACCCACTGTTCTACCCGGCAAAGCCGCCGGCGCACTGGCTGATGTGCGCTGAGGTCGACGGCCGAGTGCTCGTGGTTCCGCTGGCCCCTGCTCGCACCGCTGACCCGAGTCGTTGTCGACCTATCGGCTGTTACGAGGCAGCCGCTGGCCTCGCCCACCAATACCGGAGAGACCGATGACCAACCCCACCATGACCCCTGACGAAGAGCACGAGTTCTACTCCCGCCCGGACAACCAGGAACCGCAAGGCCCACCGAGACGGCGTAGCCATCGCCTGACGGCCCCTATCCCCGTGCGGTTCCCACCCGAGCTGCTGGAGGAGATCCGCCGACGTGCCGCCGACGACGACCGGTCCGTCTCCGCATGGATCCGGCGGGCCGTCGAGCACGAGCTACAACGCCCGGCCTGACCCGCCGCGGATCAACCCCTCGCCTCGATCCAGCCGGCCGGATGCCGGTTCGAGGTCGCACCGTGCGCAGCCGGGTCGGGTGTATATCAACTCGCCAAGATCACGCCTGGCCTGCTTTGCAGCAGGTGCTTTACACAGATCGGAGGTGCTCCATGGGGACGCTGTCCGAGGTGCCGATCGGGCGCCTGCGCGACCACGTCGTCGGCCACGGCATCAGCGCCTTGACGCTGGACGAGGTCATCGACCTGACGGGCCTGTCGCGAAGTGCCGCGACGGAGGCGATGCGACGCGCCCGAGCTGCCGGGCAGTTCTTCGCGTCCGCGCCCGGGCTCTACATCCCGATCCCTTCGGAGTACTCCACGTGGGGTGTCGTTCCTGCGCTGGACTTCATCGACCAGTTGATGAAGCACGTGGGTCGCTCCTACTACGTCGGCCTGCTGTCGGCCGCTGAGTTTCATGGCGCGGCTCACCAGCGTCCACAGGTCTTTCAGGTCTTCGTCGACCGGGCGGTGTCCGACCGAGACATCGAGCGGGTGCGCCTCCGCTTCTACGAGCGGTCCGACGTTGCCGCGGTACCGGTGGAGCTGAAGAACTCCCGCACGGCGCAGGTGCCGGTGTCGACGCCCGAGGCGACGGCCTTCGACCTCGTGTCCCGCCCGCAGGACTCGGGTGCGCTGTTCAACGTGGCCACGATCATCGGTGAGCTCGCCCAGGACGAACGACTCGACGCAGCGAAGCTCGTCGCACTTGCTCCGCACTATCCGCTAGCCGTCGTACGCCGGCTGGGCTGGATCCTCGAACGTGACGAGGAGTTCGTCGACACCGCTGCACTCGCCGAGCCGCTCCATGACTTCGTGCAGGCGCATTCGCCAGCCGGGCGCCGTGCCGTGGATCTGCTCGTTGCCGGCGGATCTCGGCGTGGCCGCACGAACCCACGTTGGGGTTTGGTCGAGAACGGCGACGTGGAGCCGGACCTGTGATCCCTCAAGCGGCGATCCAGGCGTGGTCCACCACACGCCCTTGGCCGACGCTGGTCGCGGTCGAGCAGGACCTCGTGCTCGCAAGACTCATCGTCGAGATCGCTCGGCACCCGCTCTGGGCGACGAGTTGGTGTTCCGCGGTGGCACGTGCCTGCACCAGCTCGTACTCGATCAGCCGCTGCGCTACAGCGAGTACATCGACTTCGTCCGATCCACGCACTCGGGGATCGGCCCGGTCATCGACGCGCTCCGGGAGGTCGCCGACGGGGTAGGTCTTCACGTGGCCGGCACCGACATCAGGCAGCATCCGAAGATCCGCCTGCGCGCCCCGAGCGAGACTGATCCGACCGCAATGATGGGATCAAGGTGGAGATCAACACTCACGACACCTCGCCTTCGAGCCCGCTCCAGCGGCTGCCGTTCGCGGTCGAGAACTCGTGGTTCAGCGGTGGAGCCGATGTCCTTACGTTCGCGACCCCTGAGCTGTTCGCGACCAAGATCCGAGCGCTCTACCAGCGCAGCAAGGGACGCGATCTGTTCGACCTCTGGCTCGCCTTGACCCATATCGGCGTGACCGGTGAGGACATCCTCGCGGCGTTCCCGCCGTACCGCCCGGACGGCATCACGGCGGAACTGTCAGAGGCAAACCTCCGCGCCGAGCTCGAGAACGGCAGCTTTCGTGGCGATCTGAATGCGCTGGTAGCCACCTGACCCAGTGGCTACAACACAGACGAGGCAGCGGAGCTTGTGATCGCCGAGGTGCTCAGCCGTCTGTGACTCTGCCAAACGACGGCGGTCGGTGAAGCTCGCCCAGCGAGGGGCGCGATGATTGCGCCGTGGCGATTCCTGAAACCGACCTTCACCGCATCCAGCTCTGGTGCCGCGATCGCGTGCCCGAGCACCTCTGGCCTCAGGTGAAGGTGGAGGCCGATGTGGAACCTCGCCACGTGACCATCGTTGAAGTGCGACCGCCGTGGGACGGCGTCGGTGAGCACACGCGCTTCCCGATAGCCAGGCTGCGCTACACCGCCTCGACAGGTCTCTGGGCGATCTACTGGCGTGACCGGAACCTCAAGTTCCACGAGTACGACCGCAAGCGGCCGACGAAGAACGTCCGGGCTCTCCTGGACTGCATAGCCGACGGCGGCGACCCGATCTTCTGGGGTTAGCACTTCGGGTGCGCGAGGATGCGTGGGTGGATGATCGCGAAGCGCTGACGCGGTTGCGTTCACTCGTGGTTCGTGGTGACGGCGCTGGACTGGTGGCCGCCTTGAGCCGGGAGCCGTGGCCAGGTGACTCGCTGCAGCTGATCGGCGAAGGCTTGCTGGCAGCGGTCCGCGGCGGCACCGACGGATCGGCCGCGCTCGCCCTCGACTGTGTCAGGGCGCTGCGGGAGCGACGCTGGGGCGGTGACCGTGAGCTGGTGGAGGTCCTGGAAGCTGCTCTCGGCAAAGGTCCCACCCCGCTGCTTCGCCCGTTGCCGGTGGACCTGGAGGAGCTCTCCATGATCCTGGAGGGCGACCCGGTCCAGGGCGGCGGCCGCATCGACCTGGCCACCGGGCAGGTATGGCCCCAGTCCGCCCTCGACTACGCCGAGGAGAGCGGAGAGGCAGAGGACGAGGACCCGGATCGGTGGTTGCGGGTGGACTGCGAGGGGTCGCGGAGTGCCTACCAGGACATGGTCTGGTTCATCGCGGAGCTCGACGACCCGAACCTTGCCGATCGGCTGGCCCACGCGATCTCCGGGCGCGGAGCCTTCCGCCGGTTCAAGGACACTCTCTTCGATAGACCCGACCTGATGACGAAGTGGTACGCGTTCTCCGGCGACCGCCAACGCGGGCGAGCCCGCAGCTGGCTGGCGGCTGAGGGCTACACGCCGACTCGACCGCAGTGGTGACGGCCGGCGCGGCAGCACTGGCCTGCCTGTTGACCGCGCGCCGGCGTCAGTACAGTTCAGCCGATGTACGTCACCGACCTACGACTCTTCCTCGACCTGAGCCCGAGCGCACCGGGTCCAGCCCGACGGTAGGCGGTGCCCCTGGGCGGCATTGTGCGGACAGCCACCGCCGGGGATGCCGGTATCTCCTGGACCAGCGCGCTGCCGTGTCGACGTCGGCCGGCCGGCCATCCCTGCCCGGGGTCGGATCACCGTGTCTCGGCCCGAGCCCCGTGCCGAGATTCGGTAGGAGTGCGGCGTCTGCGGCGACCAGGGCGTCATCAGCGGCTCGGAGGACTCGCTCTATGACCTGCGTCGCCGAGGCTCAGTTTCTCGACGAGAAGGGCACCACCGCCGCCGGGTTCCGGGAGCGCGCCGTAAAGTTCTTCCGCCGCCACGGCATCGAAAAGATCCACCGAGTCCTTACCGACAACAGCTCCTGCTACCGCTCGCTGCTCTTCAACGTCGCGCTCGCCAAGAGCCGCACCAAACACAGGTGGACCCGGCCCTATCGGCCCCAGACAAACGGCAAAGTCGAGCGCTACCAGCGCACCCTGGCACGGGAATGGGCCTACCAACAGGCCTGGACCAGCAACGCCGAACGTGCTGGCGCACTACAAGGCTTTCTGGACCGCTACAACTACACTCGACCCCACGCCGCGCTCAAGGGCAGGCCCCCGGTCAGTCGTACCCACGCCGGTGTCACCAACCTCGCGGCATGGAACACAGCCGTCGCGGCGGGCAGACCAAGCGTGACTTGGGGGCATGTATCGCCATAGGCACTCGGCCGAGCTGATGCTTCGCTTGTCGGATCGCCGCAGTAAGGTCACGTGTCTTGAAGCAAACAGACAGCTGGGGTAGTGCCGTGGACTTTGAACTTGAAGAGCAAGGCTTACCCGGGCGTGTGCAGTGGGTGTCTTCGGATGGCCATCGGGTCGCTGTTGATCTGGGGAAACGAGGCACAGCCACCTTGAGCAGCGATCAATCCACCACGCTCGAGATCGGACAGCCCGTGCTCGTCGACGACGAGAACAGCCGGATCTGGCCGGTCGAGCCGGAGATCTGGCCCGAGGAGAAGCAAGTCGGAGTGGTGAAGATCAAGACCGATGACCTGGCTGTTATTGAGTTCGGTTCGCAGCTCAAGGTGATCGAAGTTGAGCAGGACGTCGACTTCTCGGAGGGGAACACGGTCGCAGCGCGGAGCGACGGCAAAGTGCTGAGTGTCCTGTCCAAGGACCCAATCAGACTGTTTGAGCTGCCGTCGATCGACGACGCGGCCGTCGAGACGTTCAAGACCACCTTCTCTGACAGCGTTCTCAATTTTGACGACTTCGGCGGATACCCCGAGTTGAAGGCGCGGGCTCGCGAGCTCATCGAGACCCCCTTGGAGCATCACGAGCAACTCGCCAAGATCGGCGCTCGGCCGATCAAGGGTGTGCTCTTCACTGGCCTTCCCGGCACAGGCAAGACGATGCTTGCGAGGATCATCGCCGCTCGCTCTGGGGCGACTTTCTTCGAAATCAGTGGACCCGAGATCTTTTCGAAGTGGTACGGCCAAAGTGAAGAACTCCTTCGCAAGATCTTTGACGCGGCAGCCAAAGAGGAGCGCGCCATTATCTTCTTTGACGAGATCGACAGCGTTGCTGGTCAAAGAGATGAAGACGCGCACGAAGCTTCGAAGCGAGTCGTTGCACAGCTACTCACTCGCATGGATGGTTTCACTGCGGACCAGAACGTCGTTGTCGTCGCAACTACCAATCGCCCAGACGACATCGATGTCGCGCTGCGCAGACCGGGCCGATTCGACTGGGAGATCGACTTTCCACTTCCAACCTACGAGGACCGCGTAGCGATCCTCGAGACGGCGTCTCGGCGCCTCGCGACCGGCGAGGGGCTCCCCCACCACTTCGCAGCCAAGAAGACCGAAGGATGGTCGGGAGCCGAACTGACTGCAATATGGACGGAGGCAGCTCTACTGGCCGTGCGGGACAATCGAGATGTCCTGCTTACGGAGGACTTCCTCGGTGGTCTCGAGCGAGTTGGTAGCCAGAAGAGTCGACTAAAGGTTTCGCCAAGGGGGGTCAGAGAGTGAGTCTCGTTCAGCGCTTTCGTGTCTGGCGTCGAAAGCGCAGGCGGAAACGGGCTGCCAAGAAGCAGGATTCCCCTCTTCGCGAGTTCGTTTACCTCGACGATGTTTCGGTGTACAGCCTCATTGCTTCAAAGTTGGGGGCCATCGCCACGGAGTTCACTGACTCCGAGACCAGCTCACTCGGGAGTGAGATGTCAAGTACTGTTGGAGCAGATGCGGGCTTCCTCAAGTCGTCCATGGGCTCCAAAATTCAGTCAAGCGAAACTCGCGGCTCTCAGGTCTTGCGCAAGTCCATAGTTCAAACGACGTTCAAGGAACTCTACGAACTTGAAAAGACAAATCTAAAGCCGCGACCGCCGTCCGAGCCGTCGCCGAGTCTTGCCGAGGGAACGACCCTATCGAAGGCCCTAGAGAAGCTCGGCGAGCCGTGGATCATTGCGGGCGATACTCTCACCCGCGGTGACCTGGTCGAACTTGAGGTCGAACTGGAGGCGGAGCCGATCTATAAGAACAGCACCGTTATCTCCACCATGGTGCAACTAATGGAGGAAAACTCCCTGCTGGCGAATGCGGTCAAAGCTAGTGACTTGAGAGACGTCGAAGCGGTCGCTCAAGTCCTGGAGCGACTACTTTCCGGCCTCGTCCCTATCCGCGCGAAGGCGACCAGCTACTCCGTACTCCAGGTGGATGGCGAGGACCTTCTCATCCACAGAGATGTGTGTCGCTCATTGCCCGAATCTGATCGCGCGCGGCTCCGCCCATTAAACTTGGTGGGCGTCGCAGAGGAGTCGTTGTTCTGGAAGGACATCCGTCGCGTCTTGTTCTCGAACTCGGACTTCAGGGTCTTCAGCCGGGTGTCTCGATCAGGGATCCGGCAGTCCTGGACCCCGGTGAAACTCGCGCATGTTCTCCAGGGAGTCATGCCCGACTTCGGGCAGCATTTAGAGTCTTTCAACCGCTCACTCGTTGATCACACGGGTGATACAGAGACACGACAGCTCTCGTCTGGGAGAGGGGCCTTGGCATGCGCTGTGGAAAGTTACGCAACAATGGCAGCCGCCGCAGCCGATCGCGAACTCCCCGAGGACTTCGACTACTTGGCGACTTTGGACGGCCCGGCGGACGCCGTCGCGCTGGGGTCCGTAGAAGAAAGGCGAAGGATCTTCGGATCCGTCACCGCGTATCTGGAGCGTGAGTTCGACATCCGTATCGCGACGGTCGCTGCCGCTCAACTGCGCACGGCAGCGATGCTCGACGCCGGCTTCGAGCCCGACGGGAGCCTTACCCAGGCAGATCAGGCGGTCGTACCGTCTGCGCCGACGCAGGACCAGGCGCAAGTTTTTCTAGATGTGGAATTCGTCGCCATCTACTGGTGATGCAACGTGCGTCCCAAATGGATTCAGCAAGTGCGCCGACAGGAGTTGCCGGGGGACGGGTCTTGGCGCGGGGCGCCACGAAGATCTCAGGGGGCCATGCCCGGCAGAACCAGGCCACTTCGTGTGCCAGTCGTTGCCGTAGACCTTGTACGGCGATCCGAGGGGCCCGCCGGTGAGGGGATGTGAACCGGTGCCGAACAGGTGCTTCATCTGGTCGGCCGTCACCGCGTCGCCGGCCTCGATCCCATCGATTCTAGTGATCCCCGACCCGGTCCAGCGACCGGGCGCTTCACCCTTCGTCACGTAGTAGTCGGCCAGGGGAGGGGCGCCCTTGTCCGTCGAGTCGAGTGCATCCACCTGGCGGGTGAGGTACTCGTACCCCGCGCCGGCCGACAGCTGTGCAGCGTCATCGTCAAGAACCCCAAGGCCACGGGCGCGCTGCGAGTGGCCACCACGGGACTGGTGCCATGCGGAGAACCAGGGTGGCGGATTCTCGAGCCGCACTGTCGGAGTGGCCGTAGATAATGAAGCCATGGAGAGTCCCGTAGTGAGTTGGGAGCGTCTCGCTGATCAGGCGAGAGGTGCTCTGGGCGAGTGCACCACTGTCACGGCGCGGGTGCGGGTTAGGGCACCGGAGCGGGGGGTCCGCGGCGACGCAGTTGAGTCTGTGTTGGACGTCGCCTATGCACGTCCTGACCTCTGGCGGGTTGATCGCGACGGCGAAATCGCTTTGTTGCGAGACGGCATTCGCCACCTGATCCGCGCAGAGTCGGGTGCGCTTCAGCGTCACCGCCGTGACGCTGATTGGGTTCCTGGCGACGAGATCGGTGGGCTCGGCTGGGGACAGCGGGACCTCTTTCGGGATCCGCCCGCGTTCGAGTCGCCTGTCTCAGGCCCTGTTGCGGTGACCGTGGCGGGCCGCGAAGCCTGGGAGGTCAGGCTCGCCGCTCCGGGCAGGAAGCCCTATGTGTTGAGTCTTGCGGTGGACCGCGACACGGGACTGGTGCTGCGGTGTGCGGCGGAGGGGACGCCGTATGTCACCGAGGTCGTTGACCTGGTGGTGAACGAGAATTTGCCCGCTGACACGTTTATCTGGGCCGGGGAGGTTGAAGATGGGCGCCGGGCTGAACCTGAGGAGTCGGACGCGGGTGATCCTCTCGATGAGCTGCCATTGCCGCGGTTCTGGCCGGCTGAACCGTCGTGGCGAGCCGTGCGTATCGACTTGTCCACCGGCTCGTTCCAGGCTCGGTTGGGCCGAGGACTTGGTGACGCGGTCGTTGTGCGTCGACCGGTCAACCCGGTTGACGAGTGGGAACTGGAGGGACCGCCGCTTCGGCATGAATGGGTGGAGGGCGCGTGGCGTTGGACGCTGCTCGTAGCTGAGCCCTTGGGCGAGGAGGACGTGGCAAGGATCCGTGCGTCCATTCGGTGACGCTGAGACAGACGGTCAAGGTCTGTGGGTGTTGCTGGGACGTGGTGCTCGCGTTCGAGAGTGGCCTCCCGCGGCATAGTGCTTCCAGGTGGAGCCGGCTTCGGCGGCGATGGCGTGGGCTCGGTCGGGTGCGTAGCCGAGCATGCCGGCCACGACCGGGTGGCGCGTGGAGGAGCATCTCGCGCAGAGCGCGGGAGCGGCTGTTGAGGTTGGGGATGCCGAGGGTCTGGAACCGTAGCCGGATCGTGGTGGGGTGCAGGGGTTGTCCGGCGCGGCGTCCGGGAAACAGCCAGCGGCTGTTGGGGTTGGTGGCGGTGGTCAGGTTCGGTCGTGCGGCCAGGTACTGGTTGATGAGTGCGTCGAACGGTGGCGGGACCGGCGCGGGCGGGTCGCCGAGCCGGATGAACATCTGCGCGTTCTCGATGGTGATGTCATCGATGGTCAGCTGGGTCACCTTGCTCAACGCTTGGGCGTAAAGCAGCACCAGCAGCGCGGCGACCCGTTCCACCAGGTCCATGTCGGTGTCGTGATGGATGCGCCGGATGAGCTCGACCCGTTCCCGTGGACCGATCGGCGAGGGCACGCTCTGCCGATGGGGCGGCAACTGGAGGCGGGGCATCCGACGGCCGTTGATGGCCCACCGCAGGAACGGCCGCAGCTGGTTCGTGTCGGAGTCGTTGGCGTGGGCGAACCAGCCGTCCAGGGCGTGCTGGCTGCACTCACCGAGCGCGATGCCGTGGCGGGCGAGATGTTGAAGGAAGTCTGCTGCGGTGCGCAGCTTGCGACGGGCGATCTGGTCGCGGTAGTGCCCCAGCGGGCCGGTGGCGGCGGTCGCCCGCAGCCCGCGGAGCACGTGCCAGGTGGCGAACCGGTGCAGGATCTTGCGGTGTTCGGGATCGGGGATCTCATCGAGCCAGCTGGGTAGCCATCGTTCGAAGAGGAACAGGTATCGGTCCACCGCGGGCAGGATCCCTGCGGCGACCATCAGGTCACGGACGTAGATGACCGACCTCCACGGTGACAGCGTGTTGATCCCCTCATGGGTCAACGGCACCTGCCCGTGGGCGATCTGGCGCAAGATGGGAGGGACGTGGGGTTTGCTCAGCCACAAGATCCCGACCGGGGGCGCTCCATGGCCACCATGTGGTCGAACAGTGGCCTCAACTCGGAACGAATCTGGCCGGTGCCGTCGTCTAGGGCCAGAGCGAGCCGGTCCTTGAGGACGCAGCGGCCACAGACTCGCCGGTAGTGGTGCCAGCCCTCTTCGCCGCAGCGGCTGCAGGTGAAGTCGCCCAGACCGCCGGCGCAGTCGGTGCACTGGCGTTGCCCCGACGGGCCGAGGCCGGGCAGCAGTCGGTCGGCGCCGCAACCGTTGCAGAGGCCGTAGGTCTCGCACGCCTTGGCGAAGCAGCCTGAGCAGATCTTTCCCTCGGGCCAGGTCCGGATCGCGACCCAGACCCGGCCTCTGGGATCCGGCGGGTGTGGCCCGGCCTTGTTCGGGATCCGTAGCGGTCGGTGGCAGCGGGCGCAGCACAGCTCGCCAGGTGATGCAGGGTGTGCATCACCGTCTGGTTCGTCGATCACGCCTCGGGTGTGATCCGAGCGCGCCTGGGCCGCAGTTCGTCGACGTTGGGCGGCACCGCTGGACGGTCACCGGCGATCGCCTTGCGGACCCCCACGTTGGTTGCGTCGGTGAGGACCAGGTCGCCGGGCTCGACCCCGAAGATGTCGCACAACGCCGCCATCGTGGTCAGCGACAGGCGTTCCGGGAGGCTGGTGACCAGCCGGTGCACCTGTGAGGGCGAGAGCACGACGCCGCGTTCGGCCAGCAGCGGCACCAGCTCGGTGGTGGCATACATTTTGTGCTCGGCCATCACCTCCCGCAGCCGCCACTGGTAGGACACCTTCCGCCTCTGCCGCGTCATCGCGTTCCTCCGCCCAGGTGCTTGTCGGTGCCGGCTGGGTTGTCCCCGAGCGCGTCGGCCACCATGCCGTCCAGCACTCGACGCAGCGTGCGGGTCCGGAAGTCTGAGGACACGCACGTGTAGATCGAGGTCGTGGAGGCGTGGTCGTGACCGACCTGCTCCTGGACGAACCGGGGATCCCAGCCGTCCTCGATCAGATGGGTGACATAGGAGCGGCGCAGCGAGTGGAAGTCCAGACCGGCCTCCATCCCCAGCGCGTCCCGGTAGCCCGCGAGTCGGTGGTTGAGCACCTCCAACCCGACCCTGGGGGACCGCTCCGAGGGCCAGGCGGCGGGGTTGCCGTCCGCCCCGAACAGGGGCCGGACCTCGGTGAACCACTGCTCGAGCACCTCGCTGCTCCACGGCCACACCGTCAACACGCTCCGGCGCTTGGGCGGTGAGCCCCTCTTCGCTTTGCCATGCCGGACGTAGAGGACGCCGTACTCGCCGAACTCCGGCCCCTCGGGGTTGCGACCGAAGTCGGCGACGTCCAGCATCCGGGTCTCGGTGCGGCGGGTGCCGTAGGAGTAGGCGACCTTGAGTAGCGTGGCGTCCCGGAACGCCGACATCCAGCCCTTCCGCCCCAGCGCCCGCTTGAGGGCCACCTGTTCGTCGGCGTGGTCGAACAATGCCTGCAGTTCCGCACGGGTGAACGCCCGCTTGGACTGCTCGGACTCGGAGTCGGCGACATGTGCGGCGGAGTTGACCTCGTTGATCACCTGCACCGGGTGGGTGCCGAACCGCTGCTCGCACTCGCCCACCCAGCCGTAGGCGGGGTCGACCAGGTAGGCGCAGAAACCACGCACCGCGACCTGGTATCCCCGCACCGTGGACCGGGTGCAGTGCCGGATCGAGCGCAGGTCCGCGAACCACTCGTCAGCCAGCGCGCTCGACCAGTCCCACGGGTAGGCGTTCGCATGCACATGGAACGCCTCCACCTGCTTGACCCGGCTCGTGATCGTCGAGACCGCGAGGTTGCGGGCCAACATCTGGTTCCGCCAGCCCTCCAGCATCGCCTCGAACACCTGCGGCTCCGGGTGCAGCAAGGGCACACCGTCGACCAGAACCAGGCCCGCAGCTCCGGGCGACATGGGGAGGTTGGAGGTGAGGATCAGCGAGGCGTGTTCGTAGCGTGATGAGACGAGCTGGAAGAACAGGTTCGCGGCGTCTTGCTCGAAGGGCAGGTAGCCGACATCGTCGACGATGATCAGCCCGTAGCGCCGCAGCCGGGTCAGTTCTTGGGGTAGCCGGCCGGTCCGGTGGGCGTCGGTGAGTCGGGTGACCCACTCGGTGGCGGTGGCGAACAGGACCCGGTGTCCGTGGTGGGCGGCTGCGATCCCCAGGCCGGTGGCCAGGTGGGTCTTGCCGGTGCCGGGCGGGCCGAGCAGCACGACGTTGCGGGCCTCAGCCAGGAACCCACCGGACGCGAGTGCGGCGATCTGCTGTCGGACGGCTGGCTGGGCGTCCCAGCTGAACTCCTCCAGCGTCTTGCGGGCACCGAACCCGGCGGCACGGATCCGGAGTTGGGCACCGGATGCGTTGCGTGCTGCGACCTCGCGGTCAAGGACCGCGGCTAGGTACTCCTCGTGGGTCCAGCCGGCGTCGCGGGCGTGGTCGGCCAGCCGGGCGGCGGACTCGGTGATCCGGGGTGCCTTCAACGCTCCTGCCAGGTAGATGAGCTGCTTGAGCGCCTCGTCGGCGGCGGGCTTCCCTGATCGCGGGTTCGCCGTGCCCATCAGGCCACCTCGCCATCGGTCAGTCCGAAGGCACGGTCGTAGTCAGCCAGATCCCGCACCAGCTCGTCGCGGGACTCCTGCGCTGGACGGGCGGGCGCCAAGAACTGCTCGCGCAGCAGCTTCGCGGCCCCGACATGGGCCGGGTCGGTGATGGTCTGACCGCGTGCCCAGACCCGGTCATGACGCGCGACGAGGCGACCGTCGAGGCTCACCTGGACGTGCCGCAGGTCGGCGGTGACGTCGACGAAGCGGCCGATCACGGCCGGGTCGACGGAGTAGTCGGATGAGTCGACGCGGACGTAGTAGTCGCGGCCCAGCCGGACTCGGTTGGTCCAGCCCACCGGCGGCGGCACTGGTGGCAGGGGCAGCATCGCGGCCTTGTCGGCATCGAGGAGATCGACGGGCCGGGCCTTGATGGTGCGCACCGTCCGGGCGTTCGGCGATCGCCAGCCAGTCGCTGAACTGGGCGTTGAAGTCGGCCGGGGACGCGAACGTGCGGCCGGGCATGAAGGAGGTCTCGAAGAACTGGTTGCGTCGCTCCACGATGCCCTTCGACTCTGGATCGCGTGGCCGCAGCCGATGCAGACGGGTGGCCAACGTGCCCGTGAAGGCAGCGACCCCCTCAGCGTGACGTTTGCCGCGGCCGATGCCGGGCTCGTTGTCCCAGATCAACCGTCGTGGCACCCGACCCAGCTCCTGCAAGAGCTCCCAGGTCGCGGTCAGCAGGTCCTCGGTGCGCCGCGTGGGGATCATCCGGCCCATAACGAAACGCGAGTGAGCCGCTGTGATCACCAGCACCGGCAACAGCACTTTGGTGCCGTCCTCGAGTGGGATCTTCCTGGGCGGGAACCACAGGTCGCACTGCGCGGCGTCCCCGGCCGCCCACGTCAACCGGTCAGACGGGTCGACCGGCCGGTGCTCGGGACGCAGCCGCCGGACGTTGTCGCGGAACCACGTGATCGACCCGGTCCAGCCGACCCGCTCCGCGAGCACCGTGGCCGGCATGTCCGGGTGCTCCTCCAGCAGCTGCCGGACCCGCGTGAGTATGACAACCCCATTTGGCCCCACTGTGATGCCTTGATTTGGCCCCACCCTGCTCGGTAACGGATGGTCTTCGCCGATCTCAGTTGGTCGTGGTTCTCCTCTTGTTGCCTCGGGTGGCGTT
>JAABUR0100005076.1_pt1 | contig 17038 bp, 10 predicted proteins | sample 5560091 | NCBI WGS metagenome assembly JAABUR01 (sample SAMN10711879, study PRJNA513375) | rock metagenome | isolation source: Antarctica rocks | place: Antarctica: Victoria Land, University Valley sud | reverse complement strand
CAACGACCCGGTCATGATCGAGGCCGCGCAGGCGCTGGGCCGATTGACGACGGCCCTCGCAGGGTCGGTCGAGGAGAAGGCCGGTTCGCTCTTTCGACGCCTCCTCGCTCGCCGGCCCGCGGGCGATGAGCTGTCGATGCTCGTGCAGTTCTACGAGTCGCAGCGAGGGCGCCTCGAGCGGAAGGAGCTCGACGCCTCGGTGATCGCCGGACCGGGTGGGCCCGACGCCGTCGAGCGGGCCGCCTGGACGGTCCTGGCGCGGTCGCTGTTCAACCTGGATGAGGCCGTCACGAAAAGGTGACCCATGAATCGGGATCGAACGCATGCTCTGGCGACGACCCGCCGCCACTTCTTCCGGGAATGTGGCGTCGGCGTCGGTAAGATTGCCCTGGCCTCGCTGCTGAGCGACGGCGTGTCCGCGCGGGCGCTCGCCTCCCCGACCGGCCCCGCCAATCCGCTCGCCCCACGAGTCCCGCATTTCGCGCCCAAGGCGAAACGCGTCATCCACCTGTTCATGGCCGGGGCGCCGAGCCAGCTCGACCTGTTCGACTCCAAGCCCGAGCTGGCCAAGTTCGAAGGCAAGCCGCTCCCCCCGTCGATCATCGGCGGCCAGCGATATGCCTTTATCCGCCCCGACGCGGCCGTGCTCGGGCCCCGGTTCAAGTTCGCCAGGCACGGCCAGTGCGGCGCCGAGCTCACCGAGATGCTCCCCCATCTGGCCAAGGTGGTGGACGACATCTGCATCGTCAAGTCCGTCCACACCGACCAGTTCAACCACGCGCCGGCGCAGATTTTCTTGAACACGGGATTTTCCCAGCCGGGACGGCCGAGCCTCGGCTCGTGGGTCGTCTACGGCCTCGGCGCCGAGTCGCAGGAACTCCCCGCGTTCGTGGTGATGTCCACCGGCGGCGGCATCAGCGGGGGTTCGGCCAACTGGTCCAGCGGCTTCCTACCGACCGTCTATACCGGCATCCGCCTCCGCAATGGGGCCGATCCCATCCTGAACGTCTCCAGCCCGAAAGGCGTCGACGCCAGGCTCCAACGCGACTCGCTCGACCTGATCGGCTCGTTGAACCGTCGGCGCCTCGACGCCTCGGGCGACCCGGAGATCGGCACCCGGATCGCCTCCTACGAGATGGCCTTCCGGCTGCAATCGTCCGCCCCGGAGCTGATGGACCTGGGCCAGGAGTCCAGGGAGACCCTCGCGCTCTACGGCGCCGACCCGGCCAAGCCGTCGTTCGCGAGGGCCTGCCTGCTGGCGCGTCGGATGATCGAACGGGGCGTCCGGTTCGTGAATATCTATCACGAAGGTTGGGACGCCCACTCCGACGTCGTGGGGAACCTCAAGACGAACTGCGGGGCCACCGATCAGGCCGCCGCGGCGCTGATCCAGGACCTCAAACGGCGCGGCCTGCTCGACGAGACGCTGGTCATCTGGGGCGGGGAGTTCGGCCGGACGCCGATGGTCGAGACCAATGCCGCACTCGGTCGAAGCCTCGGGCGGGACCATCACCCCCAGGCGTTCACGATGTGGCTGGCCGGCGGCGGTATCAAGCCCGGCGTGACCTTCGGCGCCACCGATGAGATGGGCTTCCACGTCAGCGAGAACCCCGTTCACGTCCACGACCTCCAGGCGACCCTCCTCCACCTGCTCGGCTTCGACCACGAGAAGCTCAGCTTCCGCCACGCGGGCCGCGACTTCCGCCTGACCGACGTGCACGGAAGGGTCGTGAAGGACATACTGGCATGACACGACCCGGGACGTCCCTCGCCTGTCTCCGACGGTCGATATCCCGCCACGCGCCAATCTGGTGCAGCCTACGGGTATGAGCTACCTCATTCGGCCACTCACATCAGAAGAAGAGCCATTTCTCTGGGAAATGTTATATCAGGCGCTTCACGTACCGGAAGGGCAAACCGCGCCGTCGCGTGAGGTGGTTCAACTTCCTGAACTTGCGCGATATGTTCGAGGTTGGGGGCGCACGAGCGATTGTGGCTTTTTCGCCAGCGATGCGGCGACGGGCCAGCCCCTCGGCGCGGTCTGGTTGCGGTTACTGGCCAGCGAAAATCAAGGTTACGGCTATGTTGATGACGAAACGCCTGAACTATCTATCGCTGTTTTGCCATCATATCGCGGCCAAGGCATAGGCACACAGCTGCTAACTTATTTATTTGCATCGGTTTGTACGCGCTTGCCTATTTCGTTAAGCGTCTCGGCCGGCAATCCGGCGCTGCGGCTTTATGAGCGTTTTGGCTTCCAGGTCGTGAGCAAAGGCGCGGGGTCGCTCACGATGAAACGGGACCGAGCGCGACCAACGGTGGGATAGCAAGGCGTCGCACCCGACCGCCTACGGCGGCGTCGTTCCGCTCGTGCCTCCCGCCACTCTGTCGCTTCCGGCGGCGGAGAAGCTTGACCGTCACAAGTCGGCCCGGCCTCGTTTCGGCGTCATGAAGAGCCATTGGGCCCGGGGACGCCCCTCGTTCATCGCCTCGGCCGCCTCGTCCGAGGGGAGATCGTATCCCGGCGGTAGGTCTTCCCGGGTCCGGTTGCGACTGTCGATCACCTCGACGTGGTGCGAGGACGCGAAGCGTTCCTGGATGCGGCGTGAGACCCCTTCGAGCACACCGTCGCCCGTCTCCATACCATCGTGCGTCTCGACCACGATCAACGCACGCCGCAGCGACTCGACTCGATCGGGGCGGAGGAGCCCATCCTCTGCCCCCTCGCAATCGCAGATGACCGCGGGGAGATGGGCGCCCTCCAGTGCCTCGCGGAGCGTCTCGGTGTCGCACGTCCCCTCGATCTGGATACGGTCCTCGACCCCATTGGAGCGGGACAGCCTTCGCAGGTAGAAGCGTGCCGTCGGGTTCATCTCGAAGCCGATGATCATGGCCTCGGGGTTCCGCAACGCCATCCCCACGGCGTAATAGCCCTCCGCCGCGCCGATGTCGACGATCCGGTCGCAACCCGCCCCACAGATCGCCTCGATCGCGGGGACGAGCTCGCACTCATACGTCCCCAGGAGTTTCGGCAAGACCTCGCTGCAATACGCCACCGAGATGTAGCGCATCCCCCGGAACGGACCCTGGACGACCTCGCCCGGCCGCTCGATGCGGTCGAGGATTTGCCGGTGCAACTGCAGGCGCCTGCGGACCTTGGGATAGCGAACGTAGCGGAACACATCCTGGACATAGAGGGGGATGGGAGCAGGCATGCGGTCGATGCCGCGTCGAAGGAGCTGTTTCATGGTCCGACTCCATTCGGAAAGAAAAAAGTGGCCTCCGTACCGCCTGATCCAGAAATACATGCTCTCCGCGCGACTGTCAATGGTCGGGATTGGTCCTGTTCCCGTGCACGATGGCGTCTTACATGCGTGACCACCCTTCAGAAATCGGGAAAACTCGGACGATGGTCCGGATTTTATGGACTGCCCTATTGTCCGGAGCTATCATGCTTTCAGTGAAGACGTGATGGACCCCGAGACGATGCGCTATCGGCACGCCAACAAGACGCTTCGGAGGATCGATGAGGAGCCCGGCTTTAACGGCGGCTTCGACGCCACGCTCGTCGAGATGTTCCGACGGAGGATGCAGCTCATACGAAACGCCCCCGACTCGCGGGAGTTCCGCAACCTGAAATCGCTCCACTTCGAGAAGCTGAAAGGCGATCGCAAGCATCAGCACTCGATGCGTCTCAACGACCAGTTCCGCCTGATTCTCGTCATCGAGAAGGATCGTCCGGGAAACACGATCATTGTCATCAACATCGAGGATTACCACTAAATCCAAGACTCAAGCGAGCCTGAACCCATGGCCGGACCCGCACAGGTCTTCCCGCCGGGCGACTTCATCCGCGAGGAGCTGGAGGCACGGGCCTGGTCACAAGCCGACCTCGCCCGGATCGTCGGCCGACCGGTCCAGACGATCAACATGATCATCAACGCCCGGAAGGAGATCACCCCACAGACGGCCGTCGAACTGGCCGAGGCGTTTGGTACGTCGGCCCAGCTCTGGCTCAACCTGGAGGCGTCGTACCGTCTCTCCAAAGTCACGCGCGACCCGTCCATAGCCACCCGCGCAAAGGCGATGTCCAAGACCAGTGCGCTTAAGTGATCCGTCGCACGAGCCCGGCGATTCGACGACCGACCCGGCCGGGCGTCGCCATTGACGCCCGGCCGGTCGGCCTCAGTGGCTCGCCCCGTGGTGATGCACGTCGCCGCCCCTGACAAGGGGATGGTCCTGGTCGCCTCGCGAGGCGAGATACGCGATCAGGTCGAGGATTTCCTCACGCGCGAGCTTGTCCAGCAGACCTTTCGGCATGATCGACGCGGGAGACTTCTTGCGGTCGGTGACCTCGGACGGCTTGAGCAGCCGCGGCTCGGCCTTGGCGAGCGGGTTCTCGATCACCTTGATCGCCTCGGGGGTCTCCTCGAGCACCATGCCGGTGACGACCTGGCCGGACTCGGTCTCGAAGAGGTACGTGGAGAACTTGTCCTCGATCTCGGCGGACGGCTCGAGGACGTGCTTGAGGATCTCCACGGGCGTCCGCTTGGGATCGAGCTTCGACAGGTCGGGCCCGAACTCCTGGCCCACGCCGTTCATCTTGTGGCAAGAGACGCAGGTCGTGACCTGGAAAAGCTGCTTGCCGTTGGCGAACGAGCGGCCACGGTCGAGCTCGGCGACGGACGAGGCGAGGTCGTCGAGGGTCCATTCCTTGCGAGGTCGGGACGACTTCAGGAGGTCATCCCGGATCGGGAGCGGGTGCGCGGCGAGGTACGACTCGGGGTTCTCCAGGTACCCGTCGAGGTCCTCGACCACGAACATGGCCCCGTACATGCGTCGCCAGTGCCCGGGATAGGTGCAGACATAAGGATAGACACCCGGTTGCGTCGGCGCCGCGAAGGCCAGCCGCTGGGACTCGCGGGGCTGGAGGAGACGACTCGCGAAGAGGACCTTGTCCGAGGGGGGGACGTACTGCCGTTCGAGGGCGTCCGGCCGGGTCGCGGTGGACTCGGCCAGGAGGCCCACCTCTTCGAGCGCCCCGGGCTGGGTCACGACGAAGTTGTGGGGCATGATGTCGATGTTCTCGAAGAGGATCTCGATCGGCTTGCCGGCTCGGACGGCGATGCGTTCCAGGTCGAAACGCATCTGGTCGGGCACGCTGCCGATGCGGATGACGCGGACACCCAGCTCGGCGAGCTCCTTGCGGAATGTCCTGGCCTGGTCCACGGGAAGGAGCGCCGCCAGGGAGTCGCCGAGCTGGATGGCGTCGAGGGGGGCCCCCGAGGTCCGTTCCTGGGTCGAGACTTCCCGGACGTAGGCGACCAGGCTCGCGAGTAGGGGCCGGGCGTCTTCCGGCGGCCAGTAGGCCACGGGGATGCGACGGAGGGCGAGGATGGCGGCGGGTCGATCGACCCCCTCGCGGATGAACGCCGCCAGCGCCTTGAAGGTCGGCCCTTCCTGGCCACGGACGGAGGTCAGGGCATTCATCGCCGCGCGCCGGATGATCCCCTCGGGCCCCACCCCCCCGACCTCGACGGCCGTCATGGGGTTGGGGGCCGGCAGCTTGACCTTCTCGAAGACGACCTGTCGACGCGCGTCGAGGACCTTGAGCGCGAATCCGTCGAGCCGCCTGCCGAGCTCTCCGTCGGTGCGGTTGTGGACCACGATCGAGTCGATGGGGACCTCGGCGCCGAGGTCGACCTCCCACCAGGGATCCGAAATCATCTCCGCGGAGAGGGCCTGACCACCTTCCCCGAACGCGCCGCCGGTCTTGCCGTCGATCGCGCGGCTCGCCTGGCCTCCTCTGGTGGTATTCTTCTGCGTGGCCTTGCCGCGCGGAGCGACGTTGCGACCGTCGCTGAAGACCTCGACCTCCGCGAGCGTCAAGGTGCGACGCCCCGGCAGCTCCACGCGGACGATGCGCCCGTTCGTCCCCTTCCCCTCCTTCGGCGCCCCCAGGCTCGCCGGCAGGCGGTGTAACAAGGGGACGACCCGTGGATAGAGGCCCGCCCGGACCGCCGGATCCCGGATCAGCGGGATCGCCCCCAGGAAGGCTCGAAGCGTCGGCACCGAGCGATTCGCGAGGTCCCAGGCCCGGTCCGCCCGGCCATCCGCCGCGATGAGCGCCGCGAAGCCGAACTGGCGGATGATCTCCAGGTTCGCGCCGGTCGCCAGTCGCTCGACGTCGCCGCGCACGCCGGCCAGGTCGGCGGCGGGACGGCCGGCGAGGAGGGGGACGAGCTCGAGGACGACGCTCTCGCCCGGATCACCCTCGGAGCTGTCGCGGCCCCGAAGGGCGTCGATCAACGCCTTCGGCTGGCTCACGTTCGATAGCGTCGCGAGGTCGGCCAGGGCACGGCGACGGTCCTCGTCGCGGACCCCCTTGCGGAAGAGGATCTCCAGGCAGACGCCGCGGGCGTGCTTCATCTTCAAGAGGTCTTCGGTGCCGATCTTGCCGAGGAAGAACCGGGCCGCCGCGTCGCTCTTGAAGTCGATCGTCTTCCCTTCGGCCAGCCCCTTCTTCCAGTAGGGCTCCAGCGTCTTCAACGTCTCTCCGCGGGTGTAGTCGAGGTAGTAATCGGAGGGGGACCCGGACGAGATCAAGGCGACCTCCACGGCCTCCGGGTCGGTGAAGAAGCTGGCGGCGCGGACGGCTTCCAGGCGCACGCGCGGGTGCGAGTCGGCGGCCTGGGTCTTGAGCAACGCCAGCGAGTCGGAAACCCGGTCGCGCCAGTAGCACAGGACCCGGGTGGCCGCGGCGCGGGCGCGGTAGTCGGAAGAGCCGAGCAGGCTCCTCAACAGCTCCTCGTTCAAGACATCGTGGTACTGGTGGACCCAGAGGGCCTCGAGCCGATGGTGCTCGAACTCGGGGTCGTCCTTGTCCAGGGAGGCGACCCATCGGCCGAGCGCGGGGATGACCTGATCGGTGGGGCGGTCGGCCAGCTCGATCTTGTCGCGGTACCGGACGCGGTCGTCCGGGTCCTTCAGGAGGCCGAGCAATTTCTCGACCGGCTCGCCCGCGATTTTGGCGGGCTTCAAGAGGGGGCGGCCCTCATGGGTGACGCGATAGACGCGGCCGTGGATCCGGTCCCGGCTGGGGTCGCGGAGGTTGTGCTGCATGTGGCCGATGACCGGGTTCTGCCATTCCGTGAAGTAGAGCGAGCCGTCCGGCGCCATCTCGAGGTCGGTGGGCCGGAAATTCTCGTCGGTGGACGAGACGATCGGCTCGAGCTCGTCGGCGCCGAATCCGGAGCCGTCGTCGCGGAACTTGTAGCGGAGGATGCCCTGGAACCCGATGACGTTGCCCACCAGGTAGTTGCCCTGGAACTCCTCGGGGAAGTGGCGGCTGGAGAGGATCTCGGTGGCGGGGCAGGGTCGGGTCCGCTGCGCGAAGATCGGCTTCATCGCGGGGTGCTTGTCGGGGAAGTCAACGTGGCCGGAGAACGCCGCGGCGAAGTAATTGACCGCGCCAGTGCCGTCGGTCACGAAGTCCTGGCCCCAGCGGTCGAACGAGTGTCCGTGCGGGTTGGCGAACGGATAGGAGACATAGACCCCAAATTTCTGCGAGCGCGGTTCATACCGGAAGACCCCGGCGTTGGCCAGGCGGACGGGAGGGCCGTAGGGGGTCTCGACCTGGGAATGGTGGAACGTCCCCTCCTGGAAGAAGAGATCCCCTCCCGGGCCGATCCGGAAGCTGTTGGCCGCGTGGTGGGTGTCGGCCGAATCGAGGCCGCTGAGGACGTACTCGCGCGTGTCCGCCTTGTCGTCGCCGTCGGTGTCCCTGAGCAGCATCAGGTTGGGCTGCTGGGCCACCAGGACGCCGCCCCGGGCGAACTCGAAGCCCGTCGGGCAGTGCAGGTGATCGGCGAAGATGATGCGCCTGTCGGCCTTGCCGTCGCCGTCGGTGTCTTCGAGGATCAGGAGCTGATCGTTCATCTCTTCCTTCGGCTTCCAGTGCGGATAGGTGGACCAGACGGCCACCCACAAGCGTCCTTTGGTGTCGAACGCGAGCTGCACCGGATTGATCAGCTCGGGAAAATCTTCCTCCGAAGCGAACAGGTTGATGCGCAAGCCCTTGCCGACGGTCATCCGCTTGATGGACGCTTCCCCCCCGAGGAAGATGTGCTGGCCGTTCGGCCCGGCGCCGGGCTTGTTGGACTTCACCGGGATGAAGGGGGGGGTGTTGTCGTCGGAGACGGTGAGGTCGCCGCCTCCAGCGACCGCCCATATCCGCCGGTCGCGGTTCGCGGTCATCACGTCCAGGACTTGCATCTCGCGCTCGGCGACGACGCGGTTAGTCTGCCCGTCGACGAAGCGGAGGTCGGCCCGGCCGCCGAAGATCGAATAGCCGTCGACGGTCCGGTAGCGGTTGAACCAGTGGAAGTTCTTTTCCAGGACGGCTCGGCGGAGCGCCTCGAGGGCGTCGGGCTCGCGCCTGGGTGTGGGATCGCCCGCGAAGAGGGCGCGGTCGATGACCTCGGCGAGCTGGCGATTCCCCCGCTCGTTCAGGTGGATGCCGTTGATCGTGAGCGGCGCCGACGCCTTGGAGTAGAGCTCGAGTGTCGGGTGGTACAGGTCGACGAATGCGACGTGGTGCGCGCGTGCCGTCTCGGCCATGGCCGAGGTGATCGCCTCCAGTCGTCGATTGTTCTCGCGACCGTCGGGCAGCGAACGATCCCGGAGGTCTTCGTGGGCGATCGGCGAGAACAGGACGAGGCGCGGGGCGCCCTGTCCGTTGTACTTCTGGCCGAGGGTGTGCTTGAGGAAGCCGGCGAGGTCGGCCTTGGACTTGCCGAGGTCGCCGAAGGACTCGTTGTAGCCGAAGAAGGCGAAGATGACGTCGGCCTTGTTCCGGGTCAGGTGGTCATCGGGGCTGCCGAAGTCCTTCGAGCGGAGCCGGAGCGTCAGCTCGTCGCCCGAGAATCCGAGGTTGCGGACGACCAGTTCATGGAGCGGGAAGCGGCTCTGGAGGTAGGTCTCAAGCCAGCCGTCGTGCTGCATGCGGTCGGCGACGGTGTTGCCGATGATGCAGAGGTGGTCGCCCTTGCGAACTTCGAGGCGATCGGCCTCTCCCGCCCCATCGGCGGCAGGGGCGGTCGACGAGGCGGCGAGGAGGACGGTGAAGAGGAAAGGGATCAGGGCTCTCTTCGCGCGGCCGAGATCACCGGGGCGGTGCGTTGCACTCATCTTGCCAGGACTCCTCGGGGCGGGCTGAATGGTTTCGCCAGGTGCGGGGCCGATCGATCGGTGGCCACGTCGCGGGCGGCGTCGGTGCACGGCCGCACCTCCCCGGATCATCGCCAGGGACATACCGGGCTCTCGGCGAGTCCCGATCGCGGGGCGAGTGGCCTCGATCGAAGCGCATATCACGGTACAGCGGGCAGTCGATGCGACCCATTGTCCGCGCGATCCCCCGGACATTCAACCCGGGACCTCGATTGCGCGTGCGAGCGGAGGGTAGGGGGGTCGGCGCGGTCAGAAGACCTGATTGATCCCGAACCAGAGGACCGGGCCCCGGTCGGGGCCCAGGCCGATCGGCTGCGCCAGGTCGAGGCGGAGGGTGGCGCGTTCGAGGAAGGCGAAGAGCGAGGTATCCAGTCGGAGCCCGACGCCGACGCCGTGCACGACCGGGCCCCATCGGCCGCGGAGATACGACTGGCCGACGTCGTAGAAGACGGCGCCGAAGAGGTTCCGGAAGCTGACGACATGGTCGAGCGCGTCGCGGTTCATCTCGCGCCAGAGCGGCATCCGCCACTCGAATGTCGCGAGCCAGACGGCGCTGCCGGTCTCCTGGGTGAGGTCGAGCGCGCGGAGCCTGCGGCCTCCCCCCAGGCGGAAGTACGGGGAGGTGTCGGGGAAGCCGGCGCCTCCGTACATCCGGAAGGCCAGGCGGCCCTTCGCCAGGACGCCCATCGAATCGGGGAGCGAACGGACGATCCCGTACTCGGCCGTCATCCGGGCGTACGTCAGGCTCGACCCGAACGCGGTGTCGCCGTACTCGGCGGTGGCCTCGACGATGCGGCCCTCGACCGGATCCCAGTATGGGAATAGGGTGCTCATATGATACCGCGCCCCGAACGCGTTGAGCGTCCCGCGGACGGGCCGGCCGTCGTCGCCCGGCCAGAACTCATTGCCCGTCCCGAAATAGAGCTCGGCGAACCCCTGGTCGTCGATCAGGAAGCTCGACGTCTCCAGGAGCCGATAGCGGAGGAAGGCGCGGCCCCCCGAGTGGCGCCTGTCGTTGTAGAAATTGTAGAGCCCTTCCTCGTAGAAGATGCCGGTCGACCACATCGGCCCGGGGAAGTGGAACAGCGTGGCCTGCCCCCCGAAGATCGCCTCGTTGAGCGCCGGCTCGACGCCGGCCCAGGCCGTGACCTGCCACCGGTCGAGCCGCTGGAGCCCGACCTTGAATCCCCCCCGCGCATATTGGTCGATGAACGGCCCGGCGACGACCGAGACCCGGTCGTGCGCCTGGAATTGCGACGACTCGTCGAGCGGGGTCATCAGCGGGGTGAACCGCCAGGCCACCTCGGTCTTCCAGCGGTTGTTGTCCGGCACCGCGTCGAGCAGTGCGTGGTCGGGATCGACGACGACTTGCGACGGCGCCTCGGGGGCATGCACCCGGACGAGCCAGCCTCCGTCTCGCCTGGAAACCCTGGCGCCAGGGACGTCGTAATCGCCCCTCTCGGGCCAGATCGGGACCCGGAGGTCGGTCGTGCCGCACCGGCAGAGGACCACCGTCGGCTCGACCATCTTCCCGTGCTGCCTGAGCTCGATCGAGACCTCGCGCCCCCCGCCCTCGGCGCCGTCGGGCGCGACCTCGACGCGCCCCACCGACCAGTCGGTCTCCGCGTGGTCGACGAGCCAGCCGTCGAGGAAGGCCGCCCAGTCATAGCCCGGATCGAAGGCGGCCAGCTCGCGCTTGAGGTCGGCAAACCGGAAGGTCTTGTAGGCGTAGTCGCGGTAAATCCCCCGGAAGAAGGCGAAGAAGCGATCGGGGCCGAGCCGGTTGTGGATCATCCCCACGACCTTGCCCCCGCGGTCGTAGGCCAGGCTGAACAGCGAGTTCAGGTCGCCCATCGCCTTGAGGTCCTGGATCACCGGCCCGGTGTAGCCCCGCGCCCGCCACCCATAATAGCCGGCCAGGCGCAGGTCCTCGCGGCCGATCGTCGGGAGCCAGGTCAGGCCGCGTGGCCAGACGATCAGCGGGGCATTATGCCCGTATTTCTCGTCCAGCCGGAGCGCGGTGAAGCAGTTGACCAGGCCCGCGTCCATGAAGGTCTCGGCGTATCCGTCGCTGCCGACGACATTCCAGAACCACTGGTGACAGGCCTCGTGCGTGACCAGGTGGTCGAGGTAGCGCGTCCCCGCCGCAGGGAGCCGCATGACCCGGTCGTCGAGCAGGACCAGCCCCGAGCATTCATTGCCGTTCCAGCCGAAGAACGCGGGGGCGATCTCGAACTCGTCGTCGAAGTAGGGCCCGAACCACCGTTCGTAGAGCGGGATGACCTCGGCGGCGTAGCGGAGGATGGCCTCGGGGTTGTCGCCGTGCTCGGGGAAGCCCAGGACCCGGACGGTCTTCGAGCCGACCTGGCGCTCGTGGGCCTCGAACCGTTCGGAGCAGACCAGGGCGAAATCGCGCGCCGGGCTCGCCACGATCGACACGACCTGGCGCCCCGGTCCGCCCTCGTCCCTCCGCGTGATCCGGCCCGACGAGGCGACGACCTGGCCCTCGGGGAGGTCGAAGCGGACCGTGTAATGCCCCGCCTCCTGGTGCCAGGGCTGATGCCACGGGACGAACGGGGTCCGCTCCCACCCCCGGTCGTCGTGGTGGGCGAGCACGGGATACCAGTTCATCAGGTAGGTGACGCCGTCGTGGTGCCCCCAGCGTCCCCAGTAGTCGGGGAGCTCGAGCGTGAACGCGAGCTCGGCCTCGATCGAGTCTCCCGGGGCCACCGTCCGCTCTAAAGGGACGATCATCACCGTATCGACGTCCGGGTCGAACACGATCGGGGCCGCCCGCCCCGCGACGCGGACCTCGGCGACCGCCATCCGCCTCCCCCGCCGGTCCATGGCCTCGTCGGGGCTGAGCCGGAGCACTTCGAGCGTCCTGGACAGGGCCGCCCGGTCGCCGTCCTGCACCCGATAGCGTGGATAGACGTGGAAGACCAGCTCGCGGACCGCGACCGCGGAACGGTTGGTGAATCGCACCCGCTCCCGCGCGACCACCTTCCTCGCCTCCAGGTCGAGTCGCGCGTCTATCTCGTATCGAGGCAAGCCGGCCGGGGCGGCAGGGCGCGGGCCCTCCGTCGGACGCCCCATGGCGTGATCATCCGCCAATGCAGCCCGCCCGGTCAGCAGTCCCACGCCGAGGAGTATCCGAGCGATCCGTCGCATCGTGGAAGTTGGAGCCTCCCACATCCCTGGAAGAGCAATCCTCGGCCGGCGCGTAACCCCGCGCCAGGCACCGGTCTTGCGGCGTGCATGCTAGGAGATATCGTCCCGAGGGACTACCCCAGATGGACCGCCGACGCTCGTCGCGACCCATTCACCCGAAGCTCCTCTAACGTTCGTCAGAATGCCGGCAGCAAGGGACGCCGACCTCATGACGTCTGCTAGCCCCCGGGCAATCAATGCCTCGGGAACTTCAGGCCCTACCGGCTTTCCCCTTCAACGACCGATCCTACGCCCTTCGGCATTCATGGCCCGATCGCCGCGCTTGCGGTCGCGTGTGGATTCACTGGAGGCTTATTCGACCGGGCCTCTCGAAAATGTGAGGAAGATGGGGCTGGTTTTCTTCATCGTTCGACGTAGAGCCCTCGAAGGGGGTGGTCGCGACGGGGACATGGCGGCGTTACAATTCACACACACTGAGAAACGGCGAGATCGGCGGGCCTGTCAAGCCGGCCCTTCGTTGTCGGGTTTCCGGCCTTTCGTCACCCCCCTGGTACTCACAACTCTGCCCCGCGTCCCACGACCGACCGGAGGTTTCACGGTGAAACGCCGACTCTTGCTGCTCGCGCTTTTTTTGATGACATACGGTTGCTCTGGAGGTGAGGGCAACCTTAACGACCCCCCGAAGCGGGTGCCGATCAAGGGGACGGTCCGGCTGGACGGCAAGCCCCTCACCGGTGCCGTGGTGGTCTTTTTACCCTCGGAAGACGGCAAGGGCACCCTGACCCAGGGCGAGACGGGCGAGGATGGGACTTACGAGTTGCTGTACATGGCCCAGCCGGGCGGGACTGCTCCGGGCCGGTACAGAGTCATCATCAGTTATCTTGTCGCGCCGGACGGCACTCCCCAGGGTCTCGGCCCCCGCAGTTCCATGACGCCGACGGAGAGCTTTCTGAAGTCGAAGGAACTGCTACCGACAAAATATAGCGACCCGACTCGGTCAGAATTGACGGCCGTCGTGTCCGACGCCGGAGGCACGATTAACCATGATCTGATCGGCCCGCTCGCGCCGCCATCGCCCGAGCCGGCCACGGGTGCGGGGCAGCCTTTGGACGGTAGCCTGCCCCCGTCGAATGCCAAGCAAGCCGCGCCGCCCGCCTGACCAACGCTGCCCGTATGCTCGAATCTCGATAGTTCGCAAAGTCGTATGGGATGCGCCCCTCTCCGATCCTCTGACGGTGTCCCTCCGACCTGGCGGCCGTAGTGAAAGTGAGTGCTTGAAGTTTCTGCCCAGAGGGACATGAACCACCTTCGACAACCTGTCTCAATTCTCGAAGTCAGCCTATCATTGATGCGTTAGTGCCCAAAAAATTGGCGTACCGTCCTGAGATTTATTGTGAAAGTGTTACTGCTTGTGTCGTTAGCAGTTGCGGTGTTATCATAAATCGGCGACACGCTCATTCTCATGCATTGTTCGCGATCTTTGAACGCAACCGAGAAGGGCCCCACCATGAATTCCGCTGCTGCGCGTTCTCGAGGTTTCACGCTGATCGAGCTCCTAGTCGTGATCGCGATCATCGCGGTCCTGATCGGCCTGCTCCTGCCGGCCGTCCAGGCGGCGAGAGAGGCGGCCAGGCGCTCGCAGTGCGTCAACAATCTGAAACAAATCGGCCTGGCGATGCACAACTATGAGAGCACAAACAGTGCATTCCCGCCGGCCAAAATCTACTCCGCCGGAACCACGACGAACCCTCCTGCAACCAACGACCCGGGGGGCATCGGGTTGGTGCTCAACACCACGGCGCATACGATGATCCTGAATTATCTGGAACAGACGGCGATGGCGAATGCCTACAATTTCTCGCTTCCTTCGAGTCCCGCCCTCAACGCGGCCCCCAACATGACCGTGGTCGGTGGCGCGTCCTCGTATCTGGCGAACACCACGGTCACCTCGAACGCCCTCTCCGTTTTCGTCTGCCCGTCGGACGGCACGCCAGTCCCGTATACTGCCGCGACTGGGGCCTATGCCGGCTCGAACGCCGCACGGACGAGTTACCCGCTCTGCGCCGCCTGGTATTACGAGACCTACCGGGCCAGATTTTGGACTGGAGGACGACCGCGCGACGAAGGGTTGTTTTCGGGGACCGACTGGTCGAACACGATCGCCTCCGTGAGCGATGGCATGAGCAACACATGCATGGCGGGCGAGTCCCCATTCATCAAATTCAGCGTTGCCTACGGGCCCTACTGGGGACAGGGGTTGTGGACCTCGACCCACGGCATGGTCTACCCGATCACCAACGGGACTTCGGTCGAGACTCGCCCCAACGGGGTCGCGCTGCCGGGCCGGAGTCCCCTGGGCGCCGCAGGCAACCCGCGAAATCTGCAGTATGCCTGGACGATGGGGAGCAAGCACCCGGGCGGTTTGAACATGCTGTTCGCCGACGGCAGCATCCGGTTCGTCAAGAGCACGATCAATCTCGCGACGTGGTTCGCGCTGCAGACGATCCACAACGGCGAGATCGTCAGCGCCGATGCGTTCTGATCGCCCTCCGCCAAGATTCAATCCGCGGCCGCCGATCCTCCATCGGGCCGGTGGCCCTTCCTCATCGCTGGTCCCTAGGACGAGTGTCAAAACGATGAAGATTCGAGCACTGTTGGCGGCCGTGGGGGGGGCGTTGTTTTTGACCGGTTGCGGTGACGGCCTGAACCTCGTCTCCGTCCGAGGGGTGGTGACCCTCAATTCCAAACCCTTGGAAGGGGGCCAGGTCCTCTTCATGCCCGACGCCTCGAACTCGGACGGGCAGCCGGGGAGCGACCTCACCGGACCGGAAGGCAACTACTTGGCGAGGACCAACGGTCGCTCGGGGCTCGCGCCCGGAAAGTACCGCGTCGTGATCACGAAGTCGCTGTTCGATAAGGCGAAGACTCCAGAGTGGTTCAAAGACGACCCTTCCATGGCCGAGTTATCCTTCTACGGGCCGGCCGGCCCGAAAAAGGGCCTCGACATCATCGAGGGCGAATTCACCGCCGATGTCCCCCCGGAGGGCGGGACGTTCGACTTCGATGTCAAGGCAAAAGCGTCTGCAGCATCCAAGGCGACCGCGGGCTGAACCCGGAAGGCAGAGCACCCGGCCCAAACCGACATCCCTGCCGCCGACGGCGGATCGATGGTCGCCCGGAGTCCGGCGGGCCCGCCTCGGGTCGAAGCCTCTCGGGGAAGCGGATGGCCCTCAATATCGATCGGGGGGGGCGTGATGGTTTATTACGCCCGACCGATCCGGTGGAAACCCGGGGTCCAGGACATCATCATCTCGACCGTGCATGCCCTCGTGCCCGACGAATTCCGGGCGAGGCCGGAGGCCACCCCGAGGGGCACCCCGGCCTCTCGGTGACCGTTACCTCAGGCCGACCGCCCGGTCAGGTCTTGATCGAGTCCCAGCGGAGGACGGCCAGGGTCCCGAAGCCGATCAGCGGGATCCAGGCCGCCAGTTCGGGTGACAGGATGTCGTTGGTGCCGAGGTAGTGCGACATGAAGACGACGGCATAGAAGACGCCCGAGAGGCCGAGCGAGAGCGCGAGGTTGATGAACATGTTGCCCCCGGCCCCGCCAAGGACGATCGGCAGGCTCAGGAACATCAGGGTCAGGCTCAGGAGCGAGCGGAGGATGCGGCCGTGGAGGAACACGGCGATTTCCATGCGTTCGGAGCTGTGGGCGGGCTCGGAGAGGCTGTGCATCAGGTCCGCCGTGGAGGCGAACTGATACCACTGCCGGCTCCGCGAGACCGCCTGGAACGTCAGGTCGGACTTGAGGAAATACGTCTCGCCCTCCAGGGCGCCCGGGTCACCGACGGGCGGCGGGAACCCCTTCGAGTCGTCGAGGCGGACGAGCAAGTCGGTCTTCAGCGGCTCGTCGGATCCGGGGTCTTTGAGGGAGATCCGGGTCCCTCGGAGCAGCCATCCGCCCTTCATAGGAGCCCTCGAATTCCCCGGGCCAATGTAGCACGCCTGCTTGGCCTGGAGCTCGCGCATGAAGCCCAGGATATCGACCGGCAGCGTGGCGTTGAAGTTGAGGATGGTCCGCGACGCCCGGTCGGCCGTCTTGCCGGAAATTTCGATGCCGTTGGAGTCCACGTTGCTGTAGACCGGCACCTTGCGCCGGCCGTCGTCGTCGGGTCCCTTCTGCAACTCCTCGGCGACCCCCGGGAGGATCAGCTCCTGGTTGGCCACCGCCAGCCCGCAGACCAGCACGGCCGAGATGAAGACCGGCCGGATGACGCGGTACGTGCTGATGCCGGCGGACAGCATGGCGATCAGCTCGTTGTTCTTCTGCATCCAGGTGACCGTGAAGATCGCGGCCATCATGCTGATGATCCCGCAGAGCTGGTCGTAGAAGAGGCTGAGGCGGAGCGCGTAGAACTGCCCCATCACCCGGAAGAGCTGGAGGATCCCGTCGCTGCGCTCGGTGAACTCGTCGAGGTTGGTGAACGCGTGGATGACGATGTAGAGCCCCACGAGCGCCACGAAGCAGATGATATAGGCCTTGAGAAAGGCCCAGTAACGCTCGCGATCCAGGATACGCATCGTCGGCACCTCTCAGGAACTCTTGATGACCTTCGCCCCGATCCCCTCTCCCGCCGGG
>JAABUR0100005074.1_pt1 | contig 17041 bp, 17 predicted proteins | sample 5560091 | NCBI WGS metagenome assembly JAABUR01 (sample SAMN10711879, study PRJNA513375) | rock metagenome | isolation source: Antarctica rocks | place: Antarctica: Victoria Land, University Valley sud | reverse complement strand
GGCCGGGACCAACGCGTCGGACTCCGACTGCGTGCGCGCCAGACGCGGCTGCCGCGACAACTCGCACGCCGAGTGTCTGGCGTGCTTGGCGGCCGGGCAGGCTCCGTCGCTGTCGCTGTCTGCATGCGCCTCCCGCTTGAGCGTGCTGTGCCAGCGGTTCTTCACCGCGTTGTCCGTCCTGCGAACCCGCCCAGGCTCGGGATGCGGGCGAGCAAGCGCGCAGGGGGTGGGGGGCGCGGGGCCAGCGACAGTGGTCGGCACCGTACCTGCCGGGCAGGAGCTTGGCAATCGCGGCCCACCGGTTGCCATACGCGTGATGGGCCTGCGGCGCGCGGACATACCTTGGGTGAATGTGTGCACCATGAAAAAGCTCTCGGGTGACTGCAAGCAAACGCCCGCGACTCACACCTTGACGATGATCGCGTCCTCTTCCCCGCTGAAGGCTGCCCTCTTCAAGTCCGGAGAGAGCTGGTTACACCTGCGGCCGGCACAGCCCGCCTCAGCGCGAAGACGTGCAGGCCAGCACAAACCCAGCTCTTCTGGCTGGGACCAAGCTCGCACCAGCGCAGCCTGCAGCTCTTCCCCACACGCCCGCCGCCCAGTGCCCTGGCCACATCCGACCAGGAAAACCCCGGACTCTTGCAGCCTCCCAGCTGCTGCAAAATCTCGCACAGGCGGTGGTCCTCCTGCGCACACAAGCAGGGCGTAAGGGCGCCGTCAGCGAGCCATATGCTCGCTGAACATATCAATCACAGAGCAAGCATTCCAATATTTCACTGGCAGGCGGCATGGTACGGCGGCAGGAACGGTGCTGACCTCTGGGTGCCACGCCCCTTTCATCACGTCGCGATCGCCATTGTCAGGGGTCCAGCTTGTGAATGCTAATGCAGATACAGCTCGGAGCTACAGGACTTACTCATGGTTGGAAACCCCGCCATAGCCCTCTCAAGCCCGAGCCTGGCGCCTACCACCCGCCTACCACCCGTATGCCCATGCTCATTCATTCATTCATTCATTGAGCCCTTGCCCGCTCAACTTCTGCGAACTTGTTTTCTATGCCAGGATCAGCAGCGTGAGCACGCTGCGCACTCGCCGCTCGGTCGCCGCGGGGTCGTGCCAGCTGTAGCAGCGCCCGGCTGATCTGCTGCAGCACCCCGCCATGGATAGCCTGGGCTTTCAGAGCGCTTCCTGGGTGTGCAGAGCCGCCATGGGTTGGTGCAGCCACAAACGGCCTGCTTGGTGGGCTATTGCAGGGTGCGATCATGCGCTTATAAAGCGCCAAGCAGCCATGCTGCCGAGCTGGGCAGTGACGGTTGCGCGCTGTTTGCAGCACGGTATATACCGCGGCCAAGCTGCAAGCTGGCTCGCACCCGGACCAGCAGCCACTTGTGCTTTCAGCTAGTGGCAAGCCGAACTATCCTCACACGCTCCACTTGCTTTTTGGGATACACCAAACAGTGTGCAGTTAGGACAATCACAGCGGCCAACCAGGTGCTAATAGAGTGAAACACGTGGGCGCTCTCACAGGCAATAAACACTGCTTGTAGATGCTTGTAGATGCATCATGCACTGCCTGCCAGCGCGCTGCAGTGTCGTGCACGCTCGCAGGGGTTGCTGATGCCCCGAGTGGCTGTCCTTACAAAGGACCAGGCCCGCGCACAGCACAGAGCGGCGCAAACCCTCCAGGCTGTTGCCACACTGCCCGGTATGCAGTCACAGCGTCACGCGCGCGTCACACGCCTGCGCCGCCACCGCTGCTGCCAGCTGCGCGCTCGCCGGCTGCCAGGACCGTCTCCGCCTCACTCTGCAGCGGCGCCAGCTGCGCTGCCAGGTCTACGCTGGCCGGGCTGTCCGCCCACGCGCGTGCCACGCACGCCACGCGGTGCGCGAGCGAGCAGAGCGCGCGGCGCGCCTCGCAGCCCCCCGACGCCGTGCCGCCCTGCGTTGGCCCGGCCCCCTGCACCGCCCCGCTCCCCGCGCTCGTCCCCGCGTCCGCGCCGCCGCCGGCGCCGTCGGCCCCGTGCGCGCTGCCGCCGCCGCGCACGTGCCGCCGCGCGGCCGCGTCCACTGCGGCGGAGATGCGGCGGGCCTCGGCCACGACCTGGTCGGGCATGCACACGGCGGCCGCGAGCGCCAGGCCGTAGTGCGAGCCGGGCTGGCCGCCCGGCAGCAGGCGGTGGGTGAAGGCCAGGCGCGCGCGCGCATCGCCGCCCGGCGCAACCGCCTCAAAGTGCCACAGGCGCAGGGTGGGGTGGCGCGCCGCCAGCTCCGCCAGCTGGCCAAAGTGCGTCGCGAACAGCGTGGCCGCGCCCAGGCTGAGCAGGTGCTCGCAGACGGCCCACGCGACCGCGACCCCATCTGCGGCGCGCGCGCACCGGCGCATGCCCATAGCGGCTCCCAGGAGCGGTACAGAGCAGGGCTTCTTCTGCCGGGCGCGCTTGCAGCGCAGCACACACTTTGCGGGCAGGCAGAGGCGGGGGGAGCGCCTGCTGTGGAGGTCGCGCGGCCAAGCTCGTCGATGATGACCAGGCTCCTCTTGGTGGCGTGGCGCACGATGTAGGCGGTCTCCTGCCGCGCGCCGCGGCCGGCGGTCGGGGGCCTGCTGCTGCGGGCAGGCATGCACGGCAGGCACCCTAACCTTACCCTAACCCTAAGCCTATGGCAGGCTGCTTGCGCGCGCGCGCGCACCGTCGTCTCCACCATGAAGGTGCTGGAGTTGGTCTCGATGCTGTCGGACATGCCGATGCGCGTGAACAGGCGGTCGACCGGGCTGAGCGCCGCAAACTCGGCCGGCACGAAGCAGCCGACCTGCCGGCGCCGGGGCCTGGGTCGCGCCGCGCCGCGGCAAGCGCAGAGCTGGCGCATTGATGCCAGGCAGACGGGCGAGCGAGGCGTGCCCCTGCACCTGTGCCAGCACGACGATCAGCGCAACCTGGCGCAGGTACGTCGACTTGCCCGCCATGTTGGGCCCGGTGAGCAGCGCCAGGCTCGAGCACACTGCCGGCGCACGTCAGTCAGGCTCACGACGCGGTGGCAAGGCATGGTGCGGGCCGCTTGCAGGCGGCCCCACGCACCGCTGAGGTAGGTGTCGTTGGGCGTGAAGGTGATGCCCGGCTGCGCCTGCTCCAGCAGCGGGTGGCGCCCAGCCACGATGGCCAGCGGCCCGGCCGTGCTGAGGCGCGGGCGCACGTACCTGCCGCGGCGACGGGGGCTGTACGCTCACGCACTGGAGGCAGGCAAAGGTTAGGGTTAGGGTCCCTATGGCCGAGGGAGGCGCACTTGACATCCATGCTGGCGACCGCGGTCGCAAACGCGGCCAGCATGTCCAGCAGCGCGATGCTGTCAACGACCCGGTGCAGCATGTCCATGTGCTGCGCCGCCGCTGCCACCGCGCCGTCCAGTACCTGACGCGCGGTGCGCGCGCCTAGAGAGCAGGCGCGTCGCGGCTCTCGAGGCACTCGCGGTGTGCCTGTGCCTGTACATGCCCCGCCTCACACCAGGCACTACTTGCGGACACCTCCATCCAAGCATGGTGCAGACGGCCACATGCATGGCGCGGCGCCAAGCAGGTGACCGCGCATGGCCCGTGCGCGACCTGCTCCGTCAGCGCGAGGCAGTCGTCTGCGGAGTCACGCAGCCGCGCATTCAGCGCCGTCAGCTCGTGCGTGGTGCACGGCACGCCGCCGCGCCCGCGCCCGGCGTCCAGCCGCAGGGTCCCCGGCGGCAGGCCGCCGGCGGTCGCGCTGCTGGACCCGCTGCTCGACAGCGCATCGATGCTGTCGGGCGGCGGGAGGATCAGATAGAACCCGCGGCGGGCGGTGTAGCGCATCTGCCCCAAGGCAGCTGTGCGGGCTCACGCCCCCGCACGCGGTCAAGCCCAAAACAGCCCGCCAGCAGGGCGGACCAAACGCAGCGCGGGCCGCGCCTTGAGGCCGTCCAGGCGGTGCTGCTCCGCAAAGCGCGCCTTGAGCGCGTGGATGTCTTCGGTCAGGCGGCAGAAGGTGGCGCGCGCGATGTCCAGGAAGCCGTTTGCGCGCGACTTGACAGCGAAGCTGTGGCACACGCCACCGCCCGCATGTCAGCCATGGACGCGACAGCGCGGTGCAGGCAGGGCACGCTGCCATGCGTTTGCACGGCCGGCCGCGCGCAAGAGAGCAAGGGTTGTGCAAGCGCGCACCACTGCTGCGTGCGGCTGACAAACGCGCTCTTGCCAGAGTGCGCGTCGTCATCCAGCACGTTGCTCAGGCTCTCCAGCAGCTCTGCAAAGCTGGGGTGGCCAAAGTTTGACCGCACCTGCATTGCGCAGCACATACGCTCTAACATCACCGCTGCAGCGACTTGAGCTGCATGTGGTAGTCACCGCAGTCTGCACACGCGGCGAGCGCACCGCCTTCAGAAGCTCGCTCTGCGCTGGGGCCAGCGCAGTGGCCAGCGCGGGCAGCGCCGCAAGAGCCTCGCGCAGCAGCAGGGCTGCCTGCACAAGCGCCTCGACGCGCCTGGTGTTCTCAGTCTTGCCCGGGTCATGCTGCACAGCCTGCACGGTCTGCATCAATGAGTGCGCATGCGCGCATGCCATTTGCAGACACTCGCTCCATGCAAAAGCATCTGCATGTAGAGAGGTTTCAAGGCATGCCAGGCTCCTGCAGACCCGGTCGAGGTCGCGCGGCAGCGCCTGCAGCGCCTCTGCGGTCCCGTGCAACAGATCGCGATGGTCATTGAGCAGCTCGTCCAGGGCGTCCTAGCGAGCACACGCACTGTGACATGTTGCTTGATACTCTGCAAATACTCGGCCAATAAAATTTCCGAGCGGATGCTGAGCTGCAAACCTGCCGCAGCTTGAGCGTGTCAACATCCGTGAGAGGCTGGAGCAGGTTGGCTCGCAGCAGCCTCGCGCCGCACTTGGTGTGCGTGCGGTTGAGCCAGCGGAACAGGCTGGCTGCTCCCATGGCAGACTTCCCTGCGGTGGGTGCAGCCTGCACGCCAGGGTGCGAGCACGCATGTCAGCCGCCCCGTGCGCAGCTCACACCTGGCTGACGCAGGGCATGCAGAGTGTTGTTAGGAGTCTGTCTGCTGTGCAGGAGCGCAAAGTGTGCGTGAAGGCACCTGCAGAGGCTGGATGATCTCCAGGGCCTCCACGCTTGCTGCATCGATTTGCATGTATGCGTCTGGCGCGACGTATGCCACGGTTACAGAGCCAGTGCGCAGCACGACGCGCTGCTCCTGCGCTTTGCCACGCTGCACGCGTGTTGCTTACTACGGCGGCATGTCCGATACCTTGCATTTCATTGTACCTCATGACTGTGCTGCTGTGCGCACGACACGGATGCAGAAGCAGCTCTCATGCATTTCATGGTACCTCATGACCATGCGTACCTGCTCCAGGAAGGCAAACAGGGCGCCTGCGGCGCCGTGGCAGAGGTAGCGCGTCGCGTTCTGTGCGCTGGCAAGTGCGACCTGCGTCGCTGGCGTCGCGTAGCCGCTCAAGGCCGCAACTCCCTTGGTGTCATCAAAGCAGCTCCGCGGCATAGCAACCTGTCACCAGGCCGGTTGCGTGACACCGCGTTCGTCGAGCACTGGTGAGCCACTCTGAGCAACCACAGCACCTGGTGAAAGCTGGCGCGCGTTGCGCGGTTGACCCCCAGGTTTATGGCCTGGTTGCTCGCGACGATGACGAGGTGCGCAGGCCGAAAGGCTTGCAGCAGGCTCAGGACGTTGGTGTACGAGCGCGACGTCTCTATGAGCTGCACCATGCGGAGGGACATTGTGTCTGTGTTGAGAACCGCCAGCCCCACCACAGTGGCCCTGTTTTCTACGACCGCTGCGAGTACTGACAGGCCGCCAGCCTCATCTGCATCAGCGCCTGTGCTTACAAGAGCAGGCATTGTTGATGGCTTTGCAGTGGGTGTATATAGCAAGATTGTCCTGGCCCCCGCAGTCCTCCTTGAGACTGCGAGCCGCTTGTTTCCCGCCTCCTGCTCCTATGCAATCTCCAGATGGTCAGACAGAGCAGGGACTGGCATACATTCCGAACGACAACTTTTGCTCAGGCTGGTTGCTGCTAGCTATAGGGTCTCGGCAGGTCTTCACACTGCTGGTCGCACAGGGAGCAGGGAGCAGTTTGAAGCAGTGCTGCTGCGGCGCACGCACAGATGGACGTGTGCGGTATGCTGAGACAGCGCGCTGTGCACTTGGGCTGTAGGGCGCAGCTGGCCTCCCGTGGACACCGCTGTTGGCGTGCGCAGCGGGCAGTAGCAGCGCGCTGCCAGAAGGTGGAGGATGCAAAAGGCGCAAAGGACGAGTCAACAGACGGGTGTGTCACGCGCATTGCCAGCGGTTTAGTACAGCTTGCTAAGCATGCGGCAACAGCCTGTGATGCCTTTGACGTGAGCCTGTAGCGGCTGTGGCCGCTGCACACGTGCCTTGCACTAGGAAAAATAGCGTCGCCGGCGCGCCTGCATGCGATGAGCATAATGCTTTGCGACACAGGAGAGGCAGTGACAGAGCTCCTGCGCAGCTTTCTGTCACCCAGCTAACAGTAGGCTACCTAAGCAGCCAGCTGCCTCTTACTGACTCGCCCGCGGGCAGCCGGGAACTCATGTCCGTGGAAAGTGCACCTTCAGACTGAGGCGCGGCACTGGCGCAGCTAGCGGCAGCCCCTGCGACTCCCTGCCGCGCTTGCGCAGGGCCCCGCTCGCGGCCGAGCCGCTGGGCAAGACGCCCGAGCCGGACACCACGCGCGAGGAGCTGTGGAGCGAGCTGCGCGAGGCGTCCGTGCTGCGCTTCGGGCAGTCCGCGGACGACCTGGAGAGCGAGGCGGCCAAGCTGGGGAAGCCGCGCCGCCGCAACCCGCTCTCCGCGCTGGCCGCGCGGGTGCAGAGCGCGTGGCAGGCCGCGGTGTACCGCTACCTCAAGACGCGCGTGGTGCGCGAGCGGTCTGAGCAGGAGTGTCAGGAGGGAGAGTCCCAATTGTGAGCTGCGGATCGTGTGAGCTGGGAGCGTGCCTTACGGCCCAGCGTATGCCGTGGTGCGGGTGAGCTCGTGGCGGGCGTTCTGGCAGCGCGCGCCGCGGCCTGCAGGGCTGGGCCCAAGCTCCTGACTGTCAGGGCGTAAAGCGATCGAGCGCGCCGCTCCTGGTAGGGCGCTGTGCGCTGGGCCAGCATGCGGTGTATCCTCTGTTGTGCGCTCGCAGCCGGGCGGCTGCGCCGCTCCACGCCAGGCGCGCTGCGGCGTGCAGGGCTCCTTCAACGACCTGCAGCTGCTGCTCGTGCTCAACCTGACAATCGTGACGGTGGGCGGGCTCATCAAGCACTACGTCGTGGACCCCGCGGCCAATGCGAAGAACCTGACGCTGGACCAGGACTGGTACCGGGCGCGCCCCCCCCTGACTGTTCTGCTGTCACGCAACAAGCGAGCGCACGTGCACCCATAGTGCATGCGTGCTTGGTGGAGCCTGAAAGCCCGTGTGTGAGGATGCTTCTGAGATAATGCCAATGGTGCGCGCAGACCCTGCTCCTGCTCACCTTTGCCAACGGCGTGCCCATGGACAACAGCAGCGTGGCCGAGAAGGCGTTCGCGCTGGCGATCGCCGGCAGTGGGCTGGTGGCGTTTGCGTTGACCGTCGCGCTGATCCAGCAGGCGCGCCAGGCCCGCCCGCCAGGGCACCCCGCCACTCTGCGTCTGTATAAGACCCTGGTCGCCACGAACTGCTGCGCTGCATGTTGCCTCAGGTGCTGTGGCCGTGATAGGCGTCTCTGGGAGTATACAAGCCGTAGTTGATGCCGTAAGAGAGCCGTCTCTGGTGCCGTGCGCGGCAGGTAGTCCTGGCGCAGGTGGACGCCAACATCAAAGTCGGCGGGCCGGTGCTGGAGACCGGGCATGTGCGCCGGCCCGCAGCCGGCCCTACCTTGTGCCCTGCGGCATAAGCATGCTGCGCACTGCGAGCGCGCTCGCCGCCCCTGCGCGCTGGCGGCGGGCCTGCGTCCCCTGCTCGGCGGCTGGTTCTGGACAGCCATGCAAGCGCCGTCGTCAACCGGCGGCTTGCGGCGCGTGCGCGGTGCTGAAACCCTGTAGGGCGCGCAGGTGGTGGTGCTGCTCTGGGGCGAGAGCCAGCGGGACATCGAGATGTGCAAGGAGGTCCTGGAGCAGGCACGCACCCGCGCCGTCGGTGTCTCTCGGTGTTTCTGCGCGCAGCGCGCGGCATGCAGGCTGCCGGTCAGGGCAGGGCGCTGCAGGGTCCCGCTCGGCCGCCGCTCGTTTCTGCCGCCGGGGAGCGCGCCGCCCACTGGCGCAGAGGCACCGCCTGCCCGATTGCTCTGCTGCAGCATCATCTCACTGTGCCCGTCGTGGCAGCGTAGCCCGCACCGCGTGGTGGCCGAGGCCAGGCCGGGCGCAGCAGCGAGTGAGCAAGTGCTGCAGCGCAGCATGAGCGGCGCCCCGTGGCCGGCATGGCGCCTGACGCATACGATGCAGGAACCGCGGCCTAGTGTGCCTCCTTCACACGCCACTGCTGTTGCTGCGATGGAGCACAGGACCGTGCTCGCGCTGCCGCGGCAGGTGTGCCTGGCGTACAAGAGCGAGGGCGGCCGCATCATCGCCGTGCTGTCCTCGCGGCCCAAGCCGGACATGGAGCAGCTGCTGAAGGAGGCGCTGCCGATCGACGCGCGCAGCGGCAGCGCCATCGTCGTGCGCCAGGGTGCGCGGAGCTCTCGGGGCCCCTCCGCCCGGATGCGGCGTCGCACAGCCGCGCGCCCGCGCTATCACGTCGGCCGCGGAAAGCGGTGTACCACCGGTGGCTTGGATCGGTGCCTTCCGCGGCGACTGCGGACGCGCGTGCGCTGCCAGGGCCGCAGGTGGCAGAGGTGGGGGGCTGCATGACAGCCTGCATGATGCGTTTCAGCGTGCTGGGGGCTGCAATGTGCCCGACATCACACAATAGGGCATTCACTTCTTCTGCCGGCGGCCTGTCACTCCCCCGTCACTCCGCCGGCATGTCAGGGCACGGCGCGCGGGCTGACAGAGGAGAGCGCGCAGGGTCGCCGCTGGTGCCCGAGGACCTGGCGCTCGTGGCAGCGCCCGCAGCCGCGACCAGCATTATCATCTCGGACTGCTCGCGGTGCGCACGCTCGGGCCGCTGAGCGCTTGCTTCTGCTGAGCGCTCGCAGGAGTCCGCTTGATGAGTGTGGGCAGCTGCTAGGAGGGTGGCCGTCACTTTCCTGTGCATGGCAGGCCATAGCAGCTGCCTCATTTTGCAGTGGTACAGGTCAGTGTCTTCCCAATGCAGGCTGACGCAGCCAGTCAGGCTGTAGAGCCGCCACTCTTGCGTGGTCCAGCTGTCCGTCTGGAGTGCCGCACACCATAACTGCTACGCCAGTCCCGCACGCATGCCAGTTGCACACCGCGCGTTTGCCAAACCCCACATCCGGGCGGTGCACACGCTGCGGCGCGCGCCCGCAGGCCGCCGGACGAGGCGGACGCGCAGAACCTGCGCGCGGCGGTGCTGCTGGACGAGCTGCCCGCGCCGGCGGGCGCGCCGGCCGGCGCGGTCGTCGTGGAGGCCAAGGCGTCGGGCGCGCTGCGGCTGATGCAGGCCACCTGCTCGCGCCGCGTGCTGGCCGTGCCCACCAACGCGCTGGCGGCCTTCCGGTGCGCGTGCCCTGACCTTCAGCCGCGAGCCTATCACGCCCGGCCGCCTTGCTTGCAAGCCCAGGCACGCGCCTGGCGGCTGGTCCGTGCCTGGGCGCCCCCGCCCGTGTGGCGAAGGCCGCCGGGTAGCCTGTCTTGGCCGAACGGGGCCGCAGCAGCGCTCGCACCGTGTTTGCAAGGCGCACGGCATCCCGTCTGCTCCTGGCGTGCCTGGTGGCGCCTGGGTGCGCTGCTGCGGCGCACGGTGTCCGGAGAGCCGCGCCTGGCCTGCTCCACCACTGCGGGCCTGGCGTGGCGTCCCTTGCACGCCGCAGCTCGGTCTTGTCAGCCCACCCACTGCGCGACCAAGCGTGCACAGCTGCAGAGGACTTGTGTCACTCATGCATGAGATTCATTGTCGAGCCTCACATGCATACCCTCGGGCGCCCAGGACGGCGCGGCTGCTGCAACACCCGGCCGTCGCCGACGTTTCGCGCGCGATGTGGTCCTTCTCGTCAAAATCGCAGGCGCGGGCCCCGGGCCGCGCGTGCACCCGACCGCGCCACCGCCGCGCGCCCGGCAAGCCCGGAGCGCCCGGCCATGGCAGGCGCACCGCCTCAACGGTCCCGCGCATATGCGCCGTGCGCGCATGCAGTCTGTGCATGGCTCTGTGCGCGACGCGAGCTGCCTGCCGTGCTGTAGCGGGCGGCAAGATCTAACACTGACCCTTGCACGCACAGGTCTTCATCGAGCGCTTCCCGCAGCTCACCGGCATGCGCTTCGGGCAGCTGGCGCTCTACTTCGCCGACGGCCTGGTGCTCGGCCTGCTAGACCGCAACACGGGCCGCTGCACGGTCGCGCCGTCCATTGACGCCACGGTGCGCGCCGCGCCGGCTGCAGACGCCGTAGCGCGCCTCCGCTGTGTGATTACTCACATCTCGTAGTGCCGCCCCACATGAACCTGTCTCTAGCTGGCGCTTCCCCCGGCCCCTCTGCGTGCTTCTCATGAGAGGTGCGGAGCGATGGGCAGCCCCGCAGCGGCTCGCAAGCGAGCGAGCGCGTGCGGTGCCGGGCCAGGTGGGTGAGCACGACAGCCTGGTGATGCTGCGCCCGACGGAGTTGGCGCCCGGCCTCTACCAACCGCTGCCCCGGCCGGTGGCCGCCGGCACCGACGGCTGGGCGCCCAAGGCGCACAAGTGCGCCCGCCCCCAGGCTCCCATCCTTGCCCGGACTCCGCCCCGCACACATACACGCGCTGTCCCTCAGCACGTGTGTTAGCTGGCGGAAGCGGCCGAAGCCATCACAGCACAGGGCGCGGAGCCAGGACCGCACTGCGTCGCGCGGCGCGTGACTGAGCGCATGCGGCCGCCGCCAACGCCAGGCGGGAGCGCGGCACGGAGGACGAGCGCTCGGCGCCGGCAAAAGACATTGAGCGCGCCGCGTCGGGCGAGGACAGCGCGGGCCCGCCGCACGAGGCTGCCAGCGCCAACGGCGCGGGCGCGCAGCCGGAGGGCCTGCGCGGGAGGATACGCGGCCTGGTGCAGGCGCTGCGGCCGTACACGGAGGTACGGCGTGCGCGTCCCCGTGCCCGTCTGCCTTGCCATCGCCTGCCCACGCCTCACAGGCGCCGCCTGTGTAGCTAGTGCTGACTAGTGCTCGAGAGCGGCGCACATGCATTGGCCAGACGATGCTACAGAGATATGTGTCACAGGGCTAGTGCGCATTCATGGCGGAGGCGGTGGGCACATGCACGTTGATAATGCGCACTCGCACATGCGCCAGCTTCAAGGTTAGAGTTTGGGCAAGGCAGGAGAGCTGGTCAGACCACATGCGCTCCTCGCCCTTATGCTGGGCCTGCCACGGGCCTGCCTTGATGGCGCAACGGGGACAGGTGCACACCCGCAGCGCAGGCGGCGCATCTGCTGGTGCGCGCAGCAGAGCGGCCGCCTGTCGACGCGGCTGCGCGGGCGCCGCAGGCGGACGATGCTGCGCCGGCGCAGGAGCAGGGCGGCGGTGGCGGCGGCAATGGAACAGGGCCGCTGTCGGCTCTCTTTAACCGGCAGGTCAGCCGCCCCCCCACAAGTGCTCTGGAAGTTGCTGTGCGTGGCGCAACGTCTGACTCTGTGAGCCATGCACGGCGAGCCCCCTGGGCCCTGCACCGGGACTTGGAGAGCAGCCTGCTGCACGCGCCACGCCTCTCCCCAGCGTTTGGAACCTGCCTTGCCTGCAATGAGGCAGCCTTCTGTGTATGTGAGCGCTTGCAGAGGACGGCCTGCATGCGGCGTGCGCCCGCCGCCTGCCGCAGCCTCCCACCTCGTGCGGCACCCTGCGGGGCCGGATGCCCGCAAGAATAGCGCGTCCCTTTTGGACGCAGACGCTTGCGGGCCGTTCTCCGGGTGCCGCGGCGAGCACACTCCGTGAGCCGGGCGCCCGGCCGGGCCGCGCGCGCCGCGCCGCGCCGCCGCACCAGCCCGCGCAGCGCCGGGGCCGCTCCAGGCCGTGTCGCGTTAGGTGGTGCCACACGCAGCTCTGGGCGGGGCCAACCGGCGCGCGCCCGGCCCTTATCGTAATCCTGACCCGGCCCTAACCCTGACTCGCGCGCGCGCAGCGGCTGCTGGTGTGCGGCTGGGGCGAGACGCCGTTCATGCTGGACCTGCTGCGCGAGCTGGATGCGGGCACGGGCGCGCTGCCGCGCGGCAGCGAGGTCGTGCTACTGAACGCGCACCCGGAGGAGCGCGTTGCCGGCCACCTGGAGCAAGTACGCGGTGGGTCGGGCCTGCGCAGCATCCGGCTGCGCCACGTGCGCGCCAACCCGCTCACGCACGAGGGCGTCTCGCAGGCGCGCCGCCGGCCCCCAAACCCCCGGCTCCCTTACTCCTGCCCAGCCCCTTGCCGCGCATCTTGGGGGACGCCATGCTGCTGCCAAGTAGTATGCCCGCCCCCCCCCAAAGCCCCGCTGCCTCTGTCCACCCCTGCCAGCGCGGCCATGGAGGCTGCCGGCTGGCAGGCGCTGGCGCCTGCTTGGCCCCAAACTTGGTGCTCCAGCCGGCCTGGCTCTGCGCGGCTGAGCCATCGCGTTGTGCGCCGCACGCTCCGCGCCCGCCCGCCGCCTCGACCGGCCGCGGCCAGCGCGCGCAGGTGGACATGCGCGGGGTGACCGCGTCGCTGGTGCTGTCGGACGTGCTCTGGCGCGACTCAGGCGTGGACAATGGCGGCGCCGGCGCGGTGGCCGGCGCGCCGGCGGGCGCGCTGGAGAAGATGGCCGAGGCGGACTACCTGCGCCTGGACTCGCTGCTGCTCACCTGCCAGCTGCACGTGCGCGGCCTGCTGCAGGCGCGCCGGCCCCCGCGCCGCCCCGGCCCTGATGACATCGATCTAGTTCTGACCTAATCTATGAGTTCTGCCTGCGCCTGGACTCGCTGCTGGTCATGTGCCAGCTGCACGTGCGCGGCCTGCTGCAGGCGCGCCCGCCCGCGCCGCCCCAGCCCTGAGATGAGCTAAACCTGACCCTAACTAGCTCCTTGAGTTGTGTCTGCGCCGTGGGCCTTGCCGCTGCTGCTTGGGACGTGCTGCGTGGCTCGCCTGACGGGCGAACAGGCCGCCCTGCCTCATGAATAGCCGCAATGCAGCGCGGCAGCGCAGCGGTCAGGGCTGGGGAGCCCTGCAGTGCACCTTGGGGCGAGCGGCAAGCGCGCCTGGACCTGGCGCACAGCTGCAAGCGGCCCCCCGCGCGGCGGCGGCCTCGCCCTAGGGCGGGTGCTGCGGCAGGTCGCGGCTGCATGGCCGCGCGCCTCTCTAACAAGCAAAGGGCCGGCATCCCAGGGCGCCGCCAGCGGGCCTGACCAGGCACAGGGCAGCGGCAGCGCGGCGACGCGGCAGTGCGCGGCGCGCCTGACGGCGCCGGCGGCGGGCCGCGGCGCAGGCGGCGGGCCGCAAGAGCATCAACATCGTGACGGAGAAGGTTAGCTTCCAGGGCGTCACGCGCTTCGAGGACCGCCGGCGCCTGCCGCTCGGCGTGGCCACCAACTTCTCTGCGTACGCGGCCAAGGTGCTGACGCAGGCGCGCGCCCGGCTTGTCCCCGCACCCCCGAGCTTTCCGGCCTGCCAGGCTGCCGGGCGGCCGGGCTGGCGCGCCTGCCCTCGCTGTTGACCGCGGCGTCGCGTGCGCGAGCCCTACTAAGCATGTCTGTGAGGCTCGCGGAGAGGGAATGCCCGGCCCTGCTGCTTGAGCGATGGCGGCCAGACCGCAGGGTCGCTCGCGGACGTCAGAATACCCTCTAAACCCCAATCAGGGCGGCAAGGGTTGAGCGCTGCTGGCGCGCAGGTGGCGTACGACCCGCGCGCGCTGGCGGTGTACTCAGAGGTCGACGGCGCGTGCCGCGTGCGCGTGCACGATGCGGCCGTCTTCTGTGCCCGCGGCGAGGCGGTGCCCTTCTGGACGCTGCAGATGCGCGCGCAGGCCGCGCAGCAGGCGCGCGCGCCCGGCCCCGCGCCGCCCGTGCGCTGCCAGGCCCTGCCCGCCTCCCGAAACGGTCGTCCCCCTTGGGCCCGCCCGCTCCGGCTCTGACATGGCTCCAGCCTGCTGTGCGCGAGTGCGGATGCAGGCTGCCACGGCAGGCGCGGTATGAAACGTGCCACGCGCCTGACCAGGGCGCTGGGGGGCGGCTTGGGGCCGGCCGCTGTGGGATTGCGCGACAGCAAGTGCGTGATGCCTGGGGCTGCGCAGGGTCCTGGGGTGTTTGCGCGGCAGGGAGCAGCGGACGGCAGGCAGCTCGCATGGGAGGCCCCAGCGGCGCCGCTGAGTTCGGCGACGGCGCGCCGGCGCAGGTGCTGCTGGGCTTTTTCGAGGTCACCGAGCACGGCGCGGCGGTTCCAACCACGGTGATCAACCCGGGCGCCAAGGCGCGCGCGGAGCGCCGCGTCTGGAACAACGGCGACGACAGCAGCGGCGGCGTGAAGCTGCTCACGCTGGAGCTGCAGGCGCGGTAACGGGCGGGCGTCAGGGTGCTGGGCCAAGGCAGGGTGCTGGGCCGAGGCATGTTGGGGGCTTCTGAGGAGGGGAGCGGCGCATGCAGGCGAGGCCTGCGCTGGCGTTGGTGGGAATAGCTTGGGGAGTGCTTAATCGGGAATTTGCTGGCAAACAGTTATTGTCTCTTGGGTCTACAGATCGGGAGTATAGTGTGAATGGTGTTGAGTCTCTGGGCATTCACACGCAGGAGCACCGCTAGCTGCATCATGCGACGCGTGTCAAGCATTTCAGCGGGAGGGTGGGTTGCGCACTCCGCTGGGGCACCGCTTGGGCTTGGGATCGGGTGAGGCGGCAGCGCAGGGTCCAGCCGGCGCAAGCTCCCAGTAGCACTTGGCGCACAGCTGCGGCCGCGGCGCTCGTGTTTTGAGCGCGTCAGAGATGCGCGCGCGCCCCAACGGGGCCTGCTCGAGTGCACTGCGTTCGGATCAGCCTGTCTGCCTGATGGGCGCGTCTGCGCGCGCTCGCGCTGTGCATGCGCAGCTATTTTATCTGTACAGCAGGCAGTGTGCTCGCCCTGTCTGCTGCCCCCGCGACAGGGGTGCTAATTCTCTGGTGCTGTCTGCTCCGCGAGTCTGCCCCCACCCAGGATGTCAATCAGTTCGTGCGCATGCCACCAGGCATACTGAGGTCAGAACGCATGGGGCTGCTGTCTTGCATGCTCAAGCCTGTGTATATCAAAGGTGCTATACGGTAGTTCGACAACTAACCTCGGCTGGGGATGGTGTAGTTAGTAGCTTAGCTTAGATGGCAGCTTGTTTACGCGGATCTGCAGCTGTGAGGGCGTGGTGTGGTTTACGCCCGGCTTGTCAGCGACAGGCGCTCGAGGTGTGTATGCCTGCAGGTGGCCTGCCTGGGTGCATGCGCAGTACACATCGGCTGCTGCTTACAGGATCCTGCTCGTTACAACTCTGCATTGCCCAGACAACGCCCCCACAGTTCTGCCAGTCTGCGTGCACAGCGTACCATGTCTGCAAAGCAGCCATGCGTAAAGTAGGCCAATGCCCCTTGAAAAAGGAAAAACCTATGCTGCAAGCACCAGCATTGCAAGGCGCACGCCGGAACGGGGATGAACTGATGTGAGCGCATGCAGAAACTCAACAACAACAACAAGTGCCGGCTGCTTGAAACGAATTAACAGGCGCACTGCCGCAAAGTGCGCTGACCCAGCCTGGGCGCACACGCTGGGGTGCAAACGCCACCACCACCATGTCACCTCCTCCCACCCCGGCTTTGCATGGCTGACAGCCAGGCACGCCACATCTGCGTGGCACGCCGCTTGGCCACTGCAGCGGCAGGCATATGCTGCGTGGCAGCCCCGCGGCAAAAGCAAATGCGTAGCAACCTCCGAGGCGGCCGCGCCCCAGAAGCAGCGCCCTTGCGTCTGCAGCTGCGGCCGGCGCCCCACGAAGCGGCGACGCAGTACTGAACCCTGAATACTTCGGCGCTCTGGCGTCCCCGCCCTGCGCGCACTTCCTGGGCGGCCTGCGCCCGCCCTTCCCTTCGACCAAGCGGGGCCCATTCATACACAGCCCTAAAACTATCTTGCTGCTGGGGACCAAACCCAAACTTCCCTCCTTTGGGCTCCCCACGCACGCGGGTGCCGCATGCTGCGGCCCCGTGCTGGCCTGCATGCAGCCAAGGTTGCAGTGTTTCAGTTCAAGCGCCACTGAGGCGCGCCGGCGGCTGGTGCGAGGCCTGATCTGCCTCGCAGAGCTGGGGACACATGCCGAGTCAGCGCGGTCCGCAGAGGCAATTGTACGCCGAGCAAGTGCTTGCACCCCGGAAGACCATGGGGTGGCAGTTCTAGCGCGCACCCGCAGCGCGCGTGCCCCCGCTTCGGAGGCTTGCGCGCTGCCGCAATCAAGGGCCTTAAAAGTCAGTCGGGACGCGACCACACTCCCGGCACTGTTCTAGCACTCAAAGGCTTGGGCCGCACTGCAGGCTACAACTCATAGCAAGAAAGCAATGCCAGCCCTGACCTCACACAGTGCCCAGCGCAACGCCTATCCCTCGCGCCTTGAGAGGCGGAACGCATGCTGCCGCCGCCCTCGCGCCCAAATCGCACTGGGCACAGTGCGCTGACCCGCCGCGCATGCCGCAGAAGCCGCACGCCCGCAGCGCAGCGCCCCATGCTTCAGCACGGGCTGCCGTCATGCGCGCGACGCGCCGCACGGCGCGCCGCAGCGGCGGCGCCCAGACAGCAGCCGCCGGGGCCGCACAGGCGTCCAGGCTCCGCGCGCGCGTCAGCAGACCACGCAGCCGACGCAGCCCTGCGCGGCCTTGCGCCCCGGGCGCGCGTCTGCCGCGCCGCGCGCTGCGCGCCCTGCCGCGCCGCCCGCCCCCCGCGCCTCGCCGGGCGCGGCGGCGGCGGCGGCGGCGGCGCGGCCGGCA
>JAABUR0100005073.1_pt1 | contig 17044 bp, 22 predicted proteins | sample 5560091 | NCBI WGS metagenome assembly JAABUR01 (sample SAMN10711879, study PRJNA513375) | rock metagenome | isolation source: Antarctica rocks | place: Antarctica: Victoria Land, University Valley sud | reverse complement strand
GGGATAGATCCGACCCAGCGGATCGAAACGACCGACTGGTTCGGATAGAATACATCGGCCTTCCTCTCTACGGCGCGCTACACTGAGGACATGCAGAAAGTGGTCCACTCCGTCACTTGGCAAAAACAAGGTCCGAACGATTGTGCGCAGACTTCCGCTTCGGTCCTGCTGGCTGCCCTCGGCCAACCGATGAGTGTCGAGGACATCAAGAAAGATGTCCCCGTCTTCATCAATGCCAAGGGTGAGGAAATCGGTACGTCGTGGCCGCACCTCGCGGCTTTCTTGAAGACAAAGGGTAACGACGTCACTATGCACGCCACGGACATCGAATTGCTTGATCGCTCCTGGGCGACGCTTTCTCCAGATGAAATCATCGAAAGGCTTCATGAACGGAAAAAGCATATTCGGCACGCGTATCACGGAACCGATGTTATCGAGGCATATGTCGATGGCTACGAGCAGTTCTTGAAGGCTGGAGGGCGAATCGTTTTCCCCATATTGACCGAAGGCTATCTGCACCAGCTCCTTTTAAAAGACCCGTTCATCGCCGCCGTCAGCTACAACTATCTGAACTCGGGGCCAAAGAAAGTCTTCGACCAAAAGAAGCGGCAGTGGTCTACGGACGACATCTCCGGCCGGACCACTACGCATGCGGTCGTGGTAGCGGGGTATGATTCCGGCAAGTTCCTCATCATCGATGCCGATCAGCCGTCCGTAGAAGCCGGGACGCGTTGGCTGGACGCGGGGCACCTGATCGGCGCGATCTGCCTGGCGGAGACGGAGTGGGACAACATCCTCATCACCGTCGGATAGTCGCTCCTGATAACAGATATCGGTTTCTTTTGCGTCCCACTCAGTCGATCTGTGCCGCTAACTTCGAGAGCTTTTCCCGGTACGCGCGCTGGTTGAAGTGGCCCGGGTAGTCGAGGAGCTCTTGGTTGAGGACGGTAAACCCGGCCTGCCTTAACGGTTCGGCCGCTACGACGAACACATTCGATTTGATCAAGATGATTTTCGTATCTAACGAGCCAGGGACCTTGCTCCGCGGGTCCAGGGTATTCTTGACCGCTACCCAAAAATTATAGAAGCGACGGACAGCGAAACAGGCATTTCGTACTGGGCGGGAAATGGTGGCGAAAAAACCAAGGAGTGGCGGGCCTGTGTCTTGATGGCGTTCTGTGAAGCGGCTGGAATATGCTTGCCCGTGCTGCGAAGAGATAAGAATGCCGCGATGGGTAACGGACGGCTTGCGCTGCGCGGATATGTGCCAGCTTCCAGGTATACGGACTACAGCTATCGAAGTAGTCAGGCGGCTCGATAGTCCCCGACGATTCCAGCAAAATAACTGCCAAGCCATTGGTATCACCGGGAGGACGGCACGGTGGGTAGCTGGAAGTACCAGTCTCCACCTCGGCAGGAATGATTAAAGAGGCGTCTCCAAGAAAGAACGTCAGTGGCTTATTTACAATCGTTCCCAGTCTCCCGGCTCTGCTATGATGAGCACCATGGGAGCTACCCAAGGTTCAGTAGCAACGTCGACGCTGCCCTCTTCGATACCGATCGACAACAGCTCGAAGCGCTTAATGGTTACCGCCGGTCGCGCCAGCCGGACTCTTGGCGCGTCGATTGCCGGGAAACTTGGCGTCAACCTGGTGGACCCCGGCCTACGGACATTCTCCGATGGGGAAGTGTATTGCCGCTACCAAGAGTCGATTCGCGGGGCGGATTTGTTCATCGTGCAATCCATTTGCGATAACGAGCAAGAGCGCCTTACCGTCAATGATGCCTTGATGGAATTGTTAGTGATGATTGACGCCGCGGCGGGGGCATCGGCACGGCGTATCATCGCCGTCGCGCCGTGGTATGGGTATGCCCGGCAGGATAAGAAATCAGCTCCCCGCGAGCCGATCAGCGCCAGACTGGTGGCGAAAATGCTGGAAACCACCGGGGTCGATCGTTTGCTCACGATGGATCTACACGCTGGCCAGGTACAGGGGTTTTTCTCCAGGCCGGTTGACCATATGACGGCCATGCCAGTGTTGGCGCAGTATCTGGTCGACCAGTTCAAGCCGAAGGCGGACCTGGTCATCATGGCCCCGGATGCCGGGCGGGCGAAGCTGGCGCGGCGCTATGCTCAGAAGCTCGGCGTGCCCTACGCGTTACTCGAAAAAGAGCGGCCCGAGCAGCAGACAGTGAAGATGGGTTACGTGATAGGCGACGTAAAGGGCAAGTCAGTCGTGATCGTCGATGACATGATTGATACTGGTGGAACCCTGGCCGCCGGCGCCCAAACGGCGTTTGACGAAGGAGCCGTAGAAGTGGTGGCGATCGCCACGCACGGTGTCTTCTCGGGAGCGGCGTATCAGACACTCCGTGAGTCTCCGCTGTCCCAGGTGATCGTGACCGATACGCTGCCGCAGCGACTTAATACCCCTGATTTTATCCGGCGGCTGACCGTGGCCGACATTCTGACGACCTCCATTCGCTCGATTCTTACCGACCGGTCGGTAGCCGCCATCTTTGCCGGCGAAAACCAACTGTTTTAAGATAGTTCAAACTGTTCCGACGATCGCAGGGCGCCGATCGCCCGACAGCTCCGTACCTGATGGCCTGTAAGTCGGCAGAGGACGTATCCTGACGGTATACTACTAAGACATGCACACCCTCTGTTTAACACGGCTCACCGATGACAAAACTCACTGCCATTCTCGATATCGACGGTACCCTCGTCGACAGCAACTACCATCATGCCTCGGCCTGGTACCAGGCTTTCCGGCAGAACGACGTACTAGTGCCGCTTTGGAAAATACACCGTCATCTCGGCATGGGCAGTGACCAGTTGGTCGACGCCCTGATCGGTCAGAAGGTGGCCAACGAGAAGGGTGACGACATTCGGGCTGCCCACGGGCCGCTTTATCTGGCGATGATTGAGGAGGTCGCGGTCTTGCCGGGGGCACGCGAGCTGATAACTACCTTGAAAGAGCAGGGCCATGCGGTGGTATTGGCGAGCTCGGCCAAGGCTGACGAGGTCGACCACTACCTCGACCTCTTAGAGGTGCGGGAGGTCGTCGACGGTTGGACGACCTCGGCCGACGTGGAGTCGACCAAGCCGGATCCGGATTTGGTCGAGTCGGCGCTGGCGAAAGCCGGCAACCGCGAAGCGGTGATGATCGGCGACACCCGCTGGGATTGTGAGGCGGCCGCCCGTGCCGGAATACCCTGCATCGGGGTGCTGAGCGGCGGAATCGCGGACAGCGAGCTCAAAGAAGCGGGCGCGGTGCGCGTCTACGAATCCGCCAAGACACTGGCGGCCGAAATCAAGAAGACTCCGCTGGCCCATCTGGCTAAGAACTAAGGTCATCATCATGGCCAATAGGCACACTTCCTCTGCCATCTCCACTCCCGTATCGCAGAAAACATAAAATCCCATTGGGGTTTATGTTTTAGCCGGGCGAACAAGCGAGGTTCTCCGGCGGTACGAGCTGCGCGAGCAATGGCGTATACTCTCCATATGGCGACATTTGATGACCAAGATGTGTCCAAAACCCTCCAACAAATACCGAACGTGGGTCCAGCCATCGCGGCTGACTTATTGCGACTTGGCGTAAAAAGCGTAGAAGCACTTAAGGGTGCTGACCCAACCGTGTTGTATGACAAACTTAGTGCGCTTGACGGCCAAGCGCACGATCCGTGTGTATGGGATGTTTTCGCAGCCGCGATTGAGTATGCCGAAAGTGGTCAAACGAAGGCGTGGTGGCACTACACTCCCAAGAGAAAGGAGTTATTCAAGAACCTTGACCGGACTCCGTGAAAACGCTCGATGAGTAGAATCCGTGTCAAAACCCTCTACGTAGGTTGCCGACAGCTGGGGCTGGTTCGAGCGAAGCGAGAACCAGCCCGGGAAAGAGTTCTCGGCCATACCGGCCTCGAACAAGAAAACAGGTTTTGAGAATGGCGCTAAGGATCTCCGAGCGACGGCAGTCGAATCGTTTTTGTATGCTAGAAATACGGAGCTCAGCTAGCTGGAAGCCATTTCGCCAAGATTTCTTGGGCGATCGAAGCAACAGGCTTCTCATCCGTATCCATCACGAAATCCTCTATTTTTGATTCCTCCAACTGCTCAGAGAGTTCAATCGCACGGTTCAGATTCCACGTGAGCGAATTGCCTTTTTCTCGCTCCTTAAGTCGCTCGTGTAGAGTTTCCACCCTCGCCCGTAAGCGAATAACTAAGACCTCTGATCCCGGTATGGCCGTTTCGATATCCTCGACTTCTTTCCGGCTCACGACGACATGCGGAATGACGAGGCGCGAAATATTCGCAGCTTTGTAGTTTTTCCAAACCACGCCGAGGTTCTTGACTCCTAGGGCCGTATGGAATGGATCGTCTCTCGGCCTGGGATAGGCATATCGTAAGTAATCCATTTCGATGACGGCGCGAGCAATAGACCGCTCGCCAAGTAACTCAGACACGGCGTCCGCGACACTCGACTTACCGACTCCGACTGAACCGGTAAGGATCAGGACGGGTACTTTATTCGAACTGGTTTTCATACCACCAGTATGAATAAACAAGGAGCTTTACCAACGGACGTTTTTAGCCTTATGCCGTTAGCGTCCAGAAAAGAATCCATTCTAAGTGCTCGGACTATCCGGCTCGTGTGCGTTAGAGTTAAGGCATGCTTCATAATCGTGAGAATCGTGTCCTAACCGAAACCGCGCAGTGGTTACGGGAAAACCAGCATTCCACCCCGGTCTATCTGCTCGATTTAGAGGTGGTGGAGGCCCGCTACCGCGAGCTCGCCGAGCACTTGCCGGACGCGGACATCCACTACGCGATCAAAGCGAACAGTGACTTCAACCTACTGCAATTTATGAACCGCCTCGGCTGTAAGTTCGAGGCGGTGAGCCTAGGCGAAGTGCTGCTCGCCCGCCAAGCTGGCATTAGCGCTGAGGACATCGTCTTCACGTGTGCGGGAGTGCCGGAAACGGAACTACGGAAGGTGTACGAAGCTGGAGTGACAATCAACGCCGACTCGATTGCCCAACTGGAGCACCTGGCGGCATTCGGGGCGAAGGAGGTTTCCCTCCGGCTGAATCTAGATGTCAGCGCCGGCCACCACGCCAAAGTCCGTACTGGCGGTGAACGTAGCAAATTCGGCGTGCACCGGAGCATGCTGGGCCTGGCGCGAACCCGTGCTGACCAACTAGGAATGAAAATCATCGGCCTCCACCAGCACATCGGTTCCGACTACACCGAGCCGGAACACTGTCTCAAAGCGATGGGGGCGCTGTTCACGGCCGCCCGGGAGTTTGCCGACCTACGTTTCCTGGACTTCGGCGGCGGTATCGGGGTGCCAAACCGGTCTGGTGCCGAAGGGCTAGATATCGCCGAACTGGGCCGGCAGGTCACGGCCGGCTTCCGGCGATTCAAAGCCGAATACGGCAACCCGGAACTTCAGTGCAAGTTCGAGCCCGGCCGACGCTTGGTGGCTGAAGCGGGAGCGTTGATCGTCGGGGTCACCGAACGGAAGGAGAATCCGGAACGGACGTTTATCTTGACCGATTCCGGGTTCGGTCATTTCGCGAGGGTCATCCTCTATGATTCCTACCACGAGATCGTGGCGGTCGGAAAACCGGATTCTCCAACCGAAACAGTGACTATTACCGGGAGGGTGTGCGAGTCCGGTGATATATTTGCGGAAAACCGCAGCTTGCCGAAAGTCGAAGCCGGAGATTACCTGGCGATACTGACGGCGGGGGCTTACGGAGACGCGATGGCGACCGATCGGTACAATATGCTGCCGCTGCCGGCTAAGGTGATGCGTTTGCCGGATGGCGCGTTTTCGATTAGTCAACCGGCGGAGACCTCGGAGGAGCGCGCGGACCGGTTCGTCTCAACCCACCAGCATTTACCGCTTGACTAGGTCCGATATCGTTCGTTTAGAGTCTCAGCCTGACCGAAGGATCATGACCGATTCAAACGGCTTGCTGAGTACTGCGTGAGCACCGATGGTCTCCCGCCGCGAGGCTTGGGTACCAGCGGTACCTGTTCAGTCATCCGGACGTAGGGTCGGTGATATGGCGGGACCGTCAAGAGGCATGATGTGTCTTGGGTTTAGTTCGTCCTTCACCCTCAGCATAGCGGCTCTCTTCCATGTGGAGAGGCCTTTCCATTCACGGTTGATACCTAACCGTCCCTGATGTCGCTCGCGGGCAGGTCTACCCGGAAAACGGCCATCCATGAGCGTTTAGCGTCGCGCCGCCTGAGTCTTGGCGACTTTCAGGGCCACATACCAGACGACGACCCCGACGCCGAGGACGCCTAGCTGACCGTCGAGTTTGCTTACTTGGAAGTATGTTTGATAGCCATCCGTCACGGAAATCCAGACGGCGTTCAATCCGCCGAGGAAGAGCATCACCATCGTGAACCAATAGAGCGCTTGGTCGTGGCGGTGCGAGGTGGCCAGCAGCGTCAGGAGGCCGCCGAGGGTGAGGCCGTAGAGCGCGATGTAGCGATCGTGGGTCGGCAGGAAGATCTCGTCGTGCTCGAGGAGCGGCAGGCCGAAGAAGTGGAGCAGGAACTCGAAAGCGAAAAAGACCGCGGCCACCAGCAGGAGGCCACGATAGAGTCGGTCTGCTTGCCCCGGCGCCATGGTTCCATCCTAGCACCGACTTCGTTTGGAGCGATTGCCAATGTAAAGCCTTCCCGGGATGGTATCCAAGGGACATTCAGCGGACTCGGGGGTATCCATCGTCACCGTATCCAGGTTCCGGTAGGGCGGATTGTGTACGATGGCTTCATGAAGGTGATCATCATCGGGGGCAGCCACGGAATCGGCAAGGCGACGGCGGAGGCTGCTCTGGCGGCCGGCCACACGGCGACGGTCTTTTCGCGCCGCCCGGAGCGAATCGGCCTGAAGCACCAGAAACTGCGCTTAGTGTCCGGCAGCGTCCTCGATGCAGCCGCGGTCGGTCAGGCGATTCGTGGCCAGCAGGCGGTGATCATCACCCTCGGCATCCCGACGCGCCTGGCGATCGGTCCGCCGCTGGCCGGCCGCAGCTACGTCTTGTCCGAGGGCACCCATCACGTAATCGCGGCGATACAGAAACATGGTGTCCGGCGCTTGATTTGCGAGACCGCGATCGGGGCTGGTGAGAGCCGGCGACAGTGCACGCCGCTGGCGCGGTTCGCCTTCCGCGTCGTCCTGCGCTGGTTGTTCAGAGAGAAGGATCGCCAAGAGGAGTTGACGCGCGGCACCGATCTCGATTGGACGATCATCCGGCCGACGGCGCTCAGTAATGGTCCGGCGACGGGCTTGTATGACGTCGGGCCGAAGCTGCGATCGGGAATCCTGACGTATGTTTCCCGCCGGGACGCCGCGGACTTGATGGTGCGAAGCTTGGGGGACAAGGCGACCTACCGGACGGCGTTGACGGTTTCCTACCCGCCACGCCGCGGCGATTCCTGGCGCTGGCTGAAAGCCTATCGGCCTTAGGGGCTTGCCGTACCGGCGCCATCGCGGCTCCGTTCACTGACCGAAAGCCTACCGCGATTAGCGTATCCAGAAACAACCGGGGCGGAGTCGTCACCCTCCACTCTTATTTGCGTCTCATCGCCTTACATAAAAGGTGACTTCAAATCTTCGGCGGTTTCCTCAGCCCTCGTCATTGTCGGGCTTGACCCGATGATCCATCTCCTCAACTCCCGCCTTGGTGGGCTCAGGCGAGTTCACTGCATTGTAAAAATGGCGCGGTCCTGATGGTGCCGCGGAACAGCGTCCGAAAACCAGCCAAGGGAAGAAGGCCCGTTAACCCCGGAAGGGAAGTCATCGGGCCGGTCTTCGTTCGAGGGCGGGGAGGGCGAGGATGGCTTCGGGGCGGGCGGTCCGCCACCATCGTCATCGCCGGTCGGGGGGTCAGGCGGCAACTCCTGAAAGCAAACGATGATCACAACCAGGAGCGTGAGCAGGAAGCTAACGGGGACGAAGAGAAAGGTGCCGAGCAAGGCATCGACCGGCACGCTGCCCAATATCAGGCCGACGCAGGCCATCAGCGCGTCCTCCCAGAAACCTGGCTTCTGCTGGAAGCGCTTCAATTGCTTCCAGCAATCCGACCAGGACACGTCCTGCCCTTGCCCCCATTCCGGATAGGGATACATGTGCGAATCCTCTCGTGTCGAAGGAACGAAAACTAACTTCTAGCATAACCATCTAACTTACTCTGGCAAGTCTTTGCGCGCGCCGACAGCCGCTTGCTACACTGATGGTCCATGGCCCTGACTCGCTATCCAGGATTCATTGATGTCCACGTGCACCTGCGCGAACCGGGCGCGACGCACAAAGAGGACTTCCGGACCGGAAGCCGCGCGGCGATCGCTGGCGGCTTCACCCAGGTGCTCGACATGCCGAATACCCCGGGCTACCCGACTGTCACGCCGGCCCGGCTCGAAGAAAAGATTACTCTCGCCCAGGAAAAGGCGATCTGTGATATCGGTTTCCATTACGGCACTAACGGTCACAACCTCGAAGGCTTTGCGCAGGCGGCGGCTAATCCGCACGCCTTCGGCCTGAAAATCTACTGTAACCATACGGTCGGCGAACTGTTACTCCAGGACTTGGCGCTACTGGAGGGTATTTTCACCGCCTGGCCGGGTCCGAAACCGATCCTGGTGCATGCCGAGGGGACCGAACTGGCGGCGGCGATCGCCCTGGGTCGCCTGTACGACCAACGTCTGCACGTCTGCCACATCACTCAAGCGATCGAGGTCGAACTGGTGCGGCGCGCTAAGGCGAGCGGGCAGCAAGTGACGGCTGGCGTTTGCCCCCACCACCTCTATTTCACCGCGTCGGACGTGGCCCGGCTGAAAGGATATGGCGTGATGAAGCCGCCACTCGGCACTTTGGAAGATCGAGACGCGCTCTGGGAGGGACTGCGCGACGGGACGATCGACGTGGTGGAAACCGACCATGCTCCCCACACCAAAGAGGAAAAGGAAGCGGACGCGTCGGCCTTCGGTGTCACGGGATTGGAGACGGCGGTCGGCTTGGTATGCCGCGGTATCAAAGAGGGGAAGCTGTCGGAGGACATGCTGGTGAAGCTGTTGCATGAGCGACCCCGCCGGATATTCAACCTACCTACCCAACCGAATACCTACGTCGAGCTCGACCCGGACGAGCCCTATCAGATCAAGGGGCCATACCAGACCAAGGCCGGTTGGTCCTCGTTCGAGGGAATGGAGGCGTATGGCCGGCCGCAAACCGTCGTCTGTCGGGGCCGCACGCTGGTGCAACACGGCGAACTGACCGCTTAAGGATTGCCTCGTGTACCTGCACCAATTTCTCGCTCGGGCTGGTGTCGCCTCCCGGCGTAAATCAGAGGAGCTCGTCCGGGCCGGCCGCGTGCAGGTAGCGGCCGAAACGGTCACGGACCCGGCCTTCATGGTGACCGACGAAAACGTCACCGTCGACGGCCGTGCCGTCGTGCCGGAGGAGTTCGAGTATTGGCTGCTCCATAAGCCGGAGGACGTGATCTCGACGGCGGAGGATACTCACGACCGTCGTACCGTCGTCGATTTAGTCGAATCGTCAGCCCGGCTTTATCCGGTCGGCCGTCTCGATGCCGACACGACCGGCTTGATCATCCTCACCAACGATGGCGACCTGGCGAATGCGTTGACCCACCCGCGCTACGAGGTGCCGAAACGGTATCGGGCGACGGTGGAGGGTTTGATTCCGGAGGAGGCGGCCGAGCAACTGCGGCACGGCGTGGAACTCGGCGACGGCCTGACAGCGCCGGCCGAAGTGCTGATCATCCGGCAAGATAGTCGGCAGAGCGTGATCGAGCTGACGATTCGCGAAGGACGCAACCGTCAGGTGCGTCGGATGGGTGAGGCGGTCGGCCATCCGGTGATTCGCTTGGCCCGGATCGCCTTCGGTCAGATACCACTCGGTGACCTGGCAGAGGGTGAGTACCGGCCGCTGACGAAACGCGAAATCACCGCGCTGCGTGGTGCGGTCGGGTCTTTGAGAAAAGGGAACCTGGCTGACTGAGTTTTGAGGAGGGGCATGAAACGCGAGCATGGATCGGTGTCGACGCTTGGGTTTTTCATGTCGCTAGGGGCTTGCTGGGGGTTCTCACGTTCGGCCTCCCTGACCAGGGTATGGGGTCAGGGAGGCACGGAGGGTCATTGAGGTTAGTTGCCGCCGCGGATACCTCTTTTGGTGATCTCGACGTAGCGTGGTGTTCCCTCGGAAGCAGACCAATCCCACTCGACGTGAGGGTCGGCTTTGTCGTCGGTGAGGTAGACCACCTCGTCCGTCGCCCAGACATAGAGGCAGCCAGCAATGGCGGCCAGAACGACGGCGACGGCAACCACTGGCTTGAACGTGGCGAAGAACGCCGGAGCCGGAGCGATGAGCCAGTAGCCCATCGGAATCATCGTCAGGGTGTGGCCGAGCTTTGACGGGCTGAAGTACTGTGCCGTCGTGAAGCTCGGTTTGTCGATGATGATCCAGATCACCACCGGCACGAAGAGGCACAGCATGTGCCACCACGTCTGCGTGTACCAGGCGTCGCTGGCTCCAGCCTTCTGGAGCACGACCGTCACCATCGCCACGTAGAGCGGGATGAGTAAGCCGTTGTTATAGAGGAACGACAAGTACCGACCACGGCCGAAGTGACCCTCGATCGCCATCAGCACATTGACCAGCACGAACTGCACGCCGAAGGTGGCCCAGAAGGCCCACACCGGACCCAGGTCCCACACCGACAGCCACTCGAGACTTCCGATTTTGTCAGATACAGTCAATTTACCGCCACCTCGTGCTCGAAAGCACGTGTCGTGTTTTACTTCTTCGCCGTGAGCCAGGAGGCCCAAGCGAGTGAGTGAAGTTTAATTCCTCCTGTTTGGTTGCGGGGGTCGACCGATGAGCGGTACTCGCCCGACATCCGCAACCAACGTTTCAGTCAGCCAGGTTGTTAAGGACTGTCCATAGTCTGAACAGCGGCATAGCTTAGCCCTTTCCGTGCCTTACGTCAAGGTCTGTCCGGCCGAATTCTTGTACCATCGTCGATGGCATATGGAAATGATGCGGCGAGAGTGCTGGTTTTTGAGATGATACGATTAGGTCGCTAGTCGTTTAGCAGAGTCCCACGGGCAAGCCCGTGGGTGAATGTTTTTTACTGACTTTTCTGGTTCGAGGGCGTCAGTCCGAGAAGTTCCAGATTGGAGGCGCCGCGGGACGAATTCCGAACTTCTCGCTGGTCTCGAAGAAGACACCACGAGCCTCTCCGTCACATCTGCCTCGAGCTTCGTTATCCCGTTTTCCATCTCGTTATCCTCGCGCCACTCCGTCGTCCTTGGCCGAAGGCCGAGGACCTTTCTTGAACGCTTTACCAAGAACGATCTTCGCTCCCTTTGCTCACAAAGATGACGTGAATCATTCATCATTCCCTGTCGTTCCGAGCCTCTCTTTACGACGAGGAATGGCCGTCAGCAAATCATAGCCTACCGAACGCGGCTACGTACGGCTTGATGTCATCGACGATTACTCCGTCGATGTCGAGCGCGGCCAACCGTCGCCGCGCATCCTTGGTGCCCGGCGGGACGAAGGCGATGATCCCCACGCCTTTCCGGCGCGCCAAGCGGACGGCCCGCGACGTCAGGGTGCGGTGCCAGCAGCCGAACTCGGAGGCGCCCAAACGTTTGGCCAGGTGCAGGTCGTAGCCGGCCCAGAGCGTCGCGAAGGCGGTCTTGACCTGAGGATAGCGCCGCTTGCAGTAGGTCAGGGCGCCAGGGGCGGAGGATAATAGGACGATGTCGGGACGACCGGCGATCAGCGGGACGACGCGGTCAATCAGCGGACGGTAGTAACCCCGCTGGAAGAAGCCGAAGCTCGGTCCTTCCTTGACGTGGAGGAGGAGCGGCACCGAGACGTTCGCGAGGATATTAGCGAGCGTGTCGGATTTTTTATGCGAGTCATGACTGGTGATGACAGTCTGCCCTTCCAGTCTGAGATCGAGTTCCAAGCGGGTCGCGCCGAGTTCAAGAGCGCGCTGACAGTTTGCGAGCGTGTTTTCGCCGGTTCCGGCGCCGTTACCACGGTGCCCGATGATTTCAATCTTGCCGAGCTTATCGGCCACGGTACTGGCGGATGAACCAGGCGAAGTTAAAGAGACCCGTGAGGATCAAGGCTGCCAGCGAGCCGCGGGTCAGGAGACTGACCAGGATTCCTTGCAAGACCGCGCCGAAAATGGCGATGACCAAAGATGGCACAACCAGCCCTTTGCGTCTGACGACCGGCCAGAACGCTGCCCAGACGAAACCGAGCGCCAGCCAGCTGCCGAAGGTGACGGCGGCGGTTTCCGGGCGGCGTGTGATGAGTCCGAAGAGCAGCGCCCACCCGGTGGCGACCAAACCGGCGCCAAGGCCGGTCATCAGGCCGCGCAGCCAATCGATTTTCACGCGCCGTTCGCTGACGTTGATGTTCGGCATGACTCCATCATACCGCGGCCAGGCAGCTGGACCCATTTCCAAGCCCTACTCCGTCCCGAAGTGCGCCCAAGGACTGTCCTTGGGCGAGAACTTGGGCGAGAATTTCCGAAAAAGCCCACACAAAGGCGGATGAGCGCAAGGACTGTCTTTCAGGTGGGCGAGTCGGCCTGTGATTTAGTCCTCATCTTCCAAGCTCGTCGGGTAAAGCAGGCCGAGAAATGAAAACCACTATACAAGCAACCATATATTTGATACTATCAAGCTAACTCAGCAATCAACCATATAAACTCAACGACCCGCATGAGATACGTCCTGCTCATTTCCGCCACCCTTGCCGCGCTCGTCATCGTGATGCTGGCGGTTACACGGCACCCTGTTCAGGCTAAGCCCGGGTATGTCTATGTGGAGAAGGTACACGATGGCGATACGATCGAAGCCGAGATCGACGGACGTTCTGAGAAAATCCGCTTGCTCGGCATCGATACGCCAGAGACAGTCGATCCGCGCCGTCCAGTACAGTGCTTCGGCCAGGAAGCGTCGCATCGCAGCAGGGAACTGATGACGCACCGCTACGTCCGCGTCGTCGCGGACCAAGCGCGCGGTGCCGCTTCCGACCGGGATAAGTACCACCGGCTGTTGCGTTACGTCTATCTCGAAGACGGCACCGAAGTGAACCTAGCCCTCGTCCGCGATGGGTACGCCCATGAGTACACGTATCAAAGCCAATCGTACGAACACCAGGCGGCGTACAAGATGGCGCAGCGTGAAGCGCGGGAAGAAAGTCGAGGCTTGTGGTCGGCCTCGACCTGTCGCGGCGACACCAAGCAGGCAGCCTGATTTCGTATCGGCTTACTCCCCTTGAGATGAACTCCGCCAGGGCATTTTCGAGGCGCGCGTTTCTAGCGGCCAGGTTCGGGCGTGCGTCTCATCCTGCCTTTCCCCATCTTCATATTTCTGTTTCCACCCTGCGCTCCTTCTGTCATTCCCGCGCAGGCGGGAATCCGGCATAATGAAAAACGTCAGTCGATGCCGTTGCGGTGGCGAAAGAACGCATCGGGGACGTGCCACCTTAGCTCAGTTGGCCAGAGCAATGCTTTCGTAAAGCAGAGGTCCCCGGTTCGAATCCGGGAGGTGGCTCATCAGAACTGATTTCAAAAATCGGTTACGCGGATTGTCGACAACCAGTTCTGGTTCGCGCGAAGCGAGAACTAGCCGGAGAGAGTTCTCGGCCAGGCTGGCCTCGAACAAGAAAGGGGTTTTGAAATAGGTTCTCGTCTCATGAAACTACCTACGACAACTAGGAACGGGCCGCACTCTCTTGGGAGAGCTTCGGGCTTGCCTGTCCGAGGCAGGTATGGCAACGGTCCGAATCGTGTCGCGGCGACTTGCCTGAGCCCCGCCTTACAAGGTGGCACTGCGCTCACCGTTAGCAAATCGGCAGCCTGGTGAATTCTCGTCTTGCTACTCTGCGCGACCGCCGTCCCGAATTATCCGTGGACCTTCTGCTGATTACTCACCTTCCGGACATCCGCTGGTCAACGGCGTTTACCGGGTCCAATGGCCTGTTGTTGCTTACGGCCGAGCGATCAATCTTGATTACCGATGGCCGGTACGATGAGCAAGCCCACACTCAAGTAACCGACGCGGAAGTCTTGATTTACCGTGGCAAACTGACGGAATTTTTACGCGACCACAAGCTGCTTGAGAACGTCGGGAAGCTCGGCTTTCAGGCCGACGTAATGACGTCGGCCACGGCGCGCCGCTACGAGGAGGCGTTTCCGGAGATTACCTTCGTGCCGGTCGAAGGGTTGACGGCCGCCCTGCGGGCGCTTAAGGACGCCGGCGAAATCGCCACCATCCGAAAGGCGCAAGCGATTACCGACCAGGTTTTCGAGGAGACCTTACCACTCGTGAAGGAAGGCGTGACCGAGCGCGACCTGGCGACTGAAATTATCTATCGGCAACTGTGCGCGGGGGCAGAGCGCATGCCGGATCGTTTCGACCCGATCATCGCTTCCGGGCCCAACAGCGCCTTGGCGCATGCACGGTCGTCGGAGCGCCCGCTGCAAAACGGCGATGCGATTCTGTTTGATTTCGGTTGCGTGGTCGATGGCTATTGCTCAGATATGAGTCGTACGGTTTGCTTAGGTACGCCACCGAAGGACTTTACGGAGGCATATCAGGCGGTGCTGACGGCCCAGGAAAAAGCGATCGCCGCGATTCAGCCCGGCGCGCCGGTGAAGGCAGCGGATGAGGCGGCGCGCGGTCATCTGCAGGAAACGGGGTACGCGGACTATTTCACCTATGGCTTGGGGCACGGCGTCGGCTTGGAGATTCACGAACGGCCGCATGTTTCGTACGCCAGCGACGAAGTATTCGAGGTCGGCATGGTGACGACGATCGAGCCGGGGCTGCACTTCGCCGGGAAGTTCGGGCTGCGTATCGAGGACCTGGTATTAGTAACGGAGACCGGTTTTGAAAACCTGACGACCTCACCGAAGGAGCTTCTGGTTTTACCTCGTTGACTACACCGCACTTTCGACCATCGCACCGGTCCTAATCAACATCGTTTTCGCTGCGTCCCTTTTGTGTTGCAACTCCCACGCTACCCTTTCGGAATGACGGGTATTTGTCATCCCGAGCGAAGCCGAGGGATCCCTCCGCTTCGGCTCACGGAGTTCGCCTCCGGTCGGGATGACAAGAAATAAACTGGTAGGTTAATTTAGCAATTTTCCGCTTCAGTGTGGTATAAAGAAAAGCTCTAATCTAAGGAAAAGATGGACGAAGAACGCGACACAGAATCCTCAGCAAAGCCGGTTAACTTTGTAGAAGCGTTGGCTACTGCTTATATCAATGAGTACCCCGAAGAGACTCGTACGACGTTGCTTAGCTGTCTTGAAGGTGAACCGGAGAATCCGAGTGAACTGGCGAGGGCAACGCTGGCTCTATATCGTCGCGCTCCGTCCCTGGCGATGGAGGTGATTCGTGAGGCGGTAGTACACCAGAATGACGCGGTTGCCAATGTGTTTATCAAACAAACCAGAGAGACAGCACGTGAAGGTAGGCCGGGGGTGAAAGATGTGGCGGGCCTCGTGCAATTACTTGCAAGGGGCATACGCGGCGTGTCGGATATCCAAACGGATGGCAGGCTGGCATCGGTCTTTAGCTACGTTTGCGGCTCGGGATCGGAGTCATGCGCTGCTGTATACAAGCAGTCCTTACAAAAAGTTCCGGGTTTTTCCGAAGACACGGAACGGGAAGAACAACGCCAGATGATTATCAATCGTAATCTACGCATTACCGAGGCATATCTCAGTGTCGAAATCGCGCAAGGCCTGGCTCGCCTTCAGGACTCCCTTCCCGACGAGTAAGGTAGACTGAATCCTGTCGCGGGTATCGTATAGCGGCATTACGCCTGCTTCCCAAGCAGGAAAGAGGAGTTCGACTCTCCTTACCCGCTCAACGTTTGGTAGGATAAACCGTTATGAATTCCACAGAGAAACATTTTCCCGTTCAAGCGATTGAAACTGCAGAGCGGATGTCCCGGTCGGACATTGAATCGTTGGTGGCGATTTTTGACGGAGCCGAATCCGGTGACAAGAAGGGTCCTGAGGTTATCAGGGAGTACCTTGATTACCATCCGGACATGTTTGGAGCCTACGATCGCCTGCGGTGGTTTGCATTGCTGGGCTGTTTCGAGGGCGGGGAGTTCGATCTCGACCAAGAAGACAGAGTACTTCAGTTGTCAGAAAAGGGGCGTGAGTTGCAGAAAGCGGCTCATGATTTACTCGAGGTTAAGACCAGAAGACGGGTACTCTGATGACAGCGCCGAATTTCCGGGATGGAGAAGCAGGGTTTTATCCGGAACATCTGTTGGGTTAAGAGTATGACGTGGAGTGGGCTGTTCGGGTTCGGCATCTGCAAGCTCTGGAAGATAAATATCCAGCAACGACTCACGTATTCTGGTTCTAACGTCGTGTACTTACCCGCTCAACGTTTGACACCATAAGAATACAGGGACTACTATAGGACGTTATGGGTGAAAAGAGCATCGAAGCCGAGCAAGCTGAGACCCGGGAACCGATAGACCCCCGCAGTCTCGATGTTTATCCGAGTGTCTATAATCTTTCGGAGTATTTTGGAGCTCTAAAGGCCGTAGTTGAGCTCTTAGAATCAGAAAGGTATCAAACCCTTGAAGGTCTTGATGAGAATGACTATGCACTACTGGGCTGGCTCTGGGTCCAGGAAAAGGAACTTGGCCTGAGCCGGGAAAGGCTAGCGGAGAAGCTTCGGATTGCCGATAAAGTGGCAATGGACCCAAATCAAAACAGGCTATTTCAATTGCACGGCAGCCACTGGTCCTACTATGTGTGTGAAGGTGAGACACATCAAGAGGCAAAGCAAACTGCCAGGGACTTCCGTTAGCCTCTCAGTTCGAGCATCCTCTACTGGGCTAGTAGGGCATCGTTGTAGGGATTGCGGAAATACCACAACCGTGCTATTGTATTGAACTAAGTGGTAAAATCTATGCCTGAGAATCCCACAGAAGGT
>JAABUR0100005072.1_pt1 | contig 17045 bp, 13 predicted proteins | sample 5560091 | NCBI WGS metagenome assembly JAABUR01 (sample SAMN10711879, study PRJNA513375) | rock metagenome | isolation source: Antarctica rocks | place: Antarctica: Victoria Land, University Valley sud | reverse complement strand
AACTCAGGCCACGATTCCGGCGTTTCGGGCGGCGCGCAACCAGTCGGGGAACTCACCCAGCACCCGGGCGTACAGCTCGGCGTCGCTCACCGCGTCCACATCATCGAGGGCGAAGAAGCCGACGTTGTCGACCTCCCGGCCGGCGAGGTCATCCAGCCGTTCCAACAGCCCGTAATTGGCGCGGCCGACGCCGACGAACTGGAAAAACGCTGGCAGGCCGGCGGCCTTGGCGATGAGCTCGGTGATCTCGCGGCGTTGGCCGAACCCGCCGTCGGTGAAGAACAGCACCAACGTGGGCATCGCCGCACCGCGGCGCAGGCCGGTGATGATCTCCCGAAGAATCGGGGGCTCGTCGTTGGCGGCGCCCAAATCGTCGTAGTCGATGCCGCCGTGGTGGCCGGACAGGTGCAGGTACTGCCTGCTCCACTCGGTGACGGTGTCCGCATGCACATCAGGCAGCTTGGCGAAACGTCGGGCGTACAGGTAACACTCGAGCGCGCCGTCATCGTCCAGGGTCGCAGCGACCGGCACCATCCGTTCCACCACTCGGGACACCACCCCGGTGCTGTATGCCCGGCGCATGGATCCGGTCTTGTCCAAGACCAGCACCACCCGGGCCTGGGCGGTGGGTGCGCCTTTGGTGAGCAGCACCTTCGTGATTTCGCGTTTGCGCAGGTCCAACTTCTCGCGCTCGGTCACCGACATCCGGTCCGCCTCGGGTGCCGGCGGTGCACTGTCCTCCGGCTCTTCGTCGACGACAACACCATGCTCGCGAACCAGGGCGGCGAGTCCTTCCGTCCAGCCGGCGCACACGTTGCGCAGCTTCCATCCGCCACCGTGTCGGTACATCTCGACGAGGACCGCGGCCCGCTCGGTGCTCAGCCTGCTCACCGGCGCGGTGTGCAGCGGAGAACCGGCGTGTGATTCGGGGATCGCGCGTACTTCCACCGTCAGCCCGGCGATCTGGCCCAGCGGTGGAGGACCATCAGCGCCCTCGTCGTTGGCGGCGACGGCGAAGGAAAGGACCGCCACATCGGCAGGGACCCCAGCCAGGTCGACCCGCGCGGTGACCCCGTCCAGCAGACGCACCGCACCCTCCGGGGAAATCGGCTGGTTGAAGAACACCAGGTCCGCGTCGCTGCGCACGCGGCGCTGCGCGTCGAGCTGGGACACGAACAGGTCCACGGATCCGGGTGGTGCGCTGACCGACAGCCGCATCAACCCCTGATCCAGCACCGTGTTCGCGCCCACCACCAGCACGCTCATCTCCCCACCCCCGTCACCGTGTTGTCGCCAACCGTACGGTGCGGGCGACCACGTCGAGGGTGACGACCGGCCGGCTGGTCCCGACCTTGCGCAGCACCGACACAGTGCCGCCACCAGTCTTGTCCGGGTCCAGCACCGCCACCACCGCGTCGGCGTCGGCGATCATGGCGTCGTTGCGGTGGTGCAGGGCTCCCACCGAGAAACCCTGCGCGGCGAACCAGCGCAGGCTGGCCGCCCCGTCGGGTTTCAGACCCGTCAACCGGTGCCACTGCCCGACCTGCTCGGGCGTCCACCCCTTGGTCTGGGCCGGGAACGGCAGGTAGGCCCACACGTCGTCCACCTGTGCACCGTCATGGGCGGCGGCCGCCCAGTACAGGTCGGCACCGTTCGCGCCCCCGTGAATGGCCACCCGCATCCCGTGCTCGCCCACCAGTTTCGCCGCCACCCGTTCGAGCTCCTGGCGTGCCCAGATTCGCTGCGCAGGGGTCAGGGAGAACTCCCGATGCCCGGTGCACATCACCCGCACCCACCGGCCAGGTCTGTCTTCGCGCAACCCGGCGCGCCGGGACATCAAGGTGCGCCCCAAGGACGGCTTGTCCGTGACGACCAGCAGTGCGTCACCGGTGTCCATCAAGACACGGTCCGCTGCGGGGGTGTGCCCGATGAGGTGGCCCAGCTCGGCGGCGGTGCCCGCGATGCGCCCGGTGAGGTTGCCCGACTCGACCAGGTTCATCCGACCGGCGGCGTCGACGCTGGTCACACCCCCACCCCCACCGGGGTCGGGGAGGTGGACTTGCGGATCCGGGACCCGGCCTCCGGGCTGGCCTTGGTGAACGTGTACGCCCGCGAGCTGATGGACAACACCTCGTCGGTGTGCCCGACCAGGACCATCGGCATCCCCAGCGACGACAGGAACGCCACCACCGCCTCCCGGGTGTCCGAGTCGTAGGCGGCGGTGATCTCGTCCCCGAAAATCATCGGCATCCCGCCGCCCCCGGCGATGTGGGCGGTGATGCCCAGGCGCAGACACATCGCCGCCCGGTACTTCTCCCCACCGGAGAGGTGAACCAGCGCCAGCGTGGAACCGTCCGCACGCACCACCCTCGGGGTGAACGAATCGTCCAGGATGATCGCCACATGCTCGCAGTCCAAACTGGACAGCAGGTCGCTGGCAGCGTCGGCGATCTGGGCGGTGTAGTCGGTGAGCAGGTCCCGGCGCAACGCGCCGAGCAGGCTCACCGACGCCCGCGAGCACTCCGCTGCCCGGGTGGCGTCCTTCTTGGCGGTGACCCGGGCGGCTTCGGCGTCGGCCACCGACCGTGCGTGCTGCACCTTCGCGTTCACCGCCGCCATCTCGGCGGCTGCGGTGGACCGGGCCGCCAACGCCTCGGTGCTCGCCATCCGGGCGGTGGCCTCGGCGTCGACAGCGGCGCGCAGGTCATTCTCGTCCACAGTGTCCTGCGCGGCGACGCGCGCGGCGGTGAGGGCTTGGCAGGTGTCGTCGAAACCTTCACCCAGCTCCCGGCGGCGACGGGTGAGGGTGAGTGCCCGTTGCGCGGTGTCGAGCAGCGCGGTCAAGGTGGCGATCCGGTCGTCGGCTTGCTCACCCAGTGCCTCCGTGGAGACATCCCGGTCTGCGCCCACCACGTCGAGCAGAGCCGCCCGCGCCGCGGAGTGGGCGGCCTCCGCGTCGGCGACCCGGGCCGTTTCCCGATCTGCTCGTACCTGGGCGTCGCGGCGGCGGGCATGTTCCTGCGTTATCCGGCTCACCGCGGCGGTCAAGGACTCCGCCTTCGCGGTGGCTTTCGTCAACTTTGCCCGAGCAACATCTTCCTCGACGCGGGCGGCGGCGCCCTCGTCCTTGAGGTGGTCGATCAGCGTCTGCACATCGGGGATCGGCTGGGAGCACGTGGGGCACGTCGCCTCGTCAGCGTGTGCTCGCACGCTGACGATCTGGCGACGCAGGCGGTCGATCCGGTCCGTACAGGCACCGACCGTGGCGGTGTGGGCCGAGACCTGCTCCCTGGCGACCTCCAGCCTCCGGTCCAGGGTGGCCAGGGTGTCCCCGTTGGGGTTGCCACCCTCGGCCCCACAGCCCTCCAGGTCGGCCAATGCCACCTGCACGGCGGCGCTGGCGCTCGCCAGGTCGTGCCCGCTGCGGACGTGGGCTTTGGTCTGCCCGCGCAGGGTGGTAATGAGGTCCGCGGTGACCGCCGGGTCGAAATCGGCGCCGAGGGTGGCAGCCTGCTTGGCCAATTCCGCATCGGCATCGGCCAACGCCTGCTGCTGGGAGTCGCGGCGCTCGCTCAACGCCGCCAGAGCTGAGCGCGCGCGCTCCGCCCGCTCGCGCCGCGCCCGTAGCCCGTTCAGGGTGGTCGAAGCGGAGCTGAGCACTCCGGCCGCGGTCACCGCCCGCTCGACGGAGCTGGCGTGGCACTGCGCCAGCGGCGCCAACTCATCGTGGGCTTCGGTCAACGTCTGCTCGTACTCACCGAGCACGGCCGGGTCCCCAGGCAGCGCACGGGCAGCCTGCTCCGCTTTGCCCGCGGTCTTGGAGGCACCCTCAATGGCCTTGGTCAGCGGGGCGATGCCGGTCAGTTCCTCGATGAGCGCAGCAATGTCACCGGGGGTGCCCTCGGCGAGACGCGGGAGCTGCGACTGCCCGATGTACTGCATGCTGCGGAACATCTTCCCGGTCAGCCCGGTGAGCTCGGTCATCTTCGCGGTCAGCTTGGACGGGGTCACCTGGGTGACTTCGGTGCCGTCGAGGAACAGCTTCGCCCACGCCGACTCACTGACCGTGCCGTCCTTGGCGACCTTGCGGGTCAGGCCCCGCACGGAGCGGACCACGACCCCACCGATGGTGTGGGTGACCTCCGCCCGGCACACCGCACCTTCGGCCCCCAGGCGCCGCAACTCACCTTGGAGGACCCCCGGTGGTGGGGTGCCAAAATCTACCCAGGGGATGATTTCCAAGGCGGTGGATTTACCGGTGCCAATGCGCCCGATGAGGGCGGTGACACCGGTGGTGTCGAAGTCGAGCACGACGTGCTCGATGGACCGGACGTTGCGGACTTCGACGCGGCTGACGGTGAGCGACACAGGAGACCTTCCAGGTGCTGGCAGGGGTGGAGAAGTAGGTGGACCGGGCCGGGCCGGTCTCACATGGCGGCCCATCCGAAGAACAACCAGCCCCTGCGGGGGGCGGACGCGGCGACCGGCAGGGCCACGGTGACGCGGCAGGTGACCTTGGTGGAGACCACGGTGCGCACGACACGGACCAGGTCGGGGTCACCGCCCTCACGAGAGGTCACCGCGCGCACCCCGTAGGTGTGTGTTTGCGCGGAGGTCTCGGCCTTGGCGATGGCCAGCGCCTGGGCGCGGGCGGCGGCCTGGGTGGCGAACCCCTGCTCGAGCACCCGTCCGTCACACAGCACGGCGTAGGTGGTGACCGCTGCACCCTCGGTGGCCGCGGCCACGATCTTGGTCTTGACGACCGGCAGCGGCAGGTCCGAACCCACCGCGGTGTACCCGGTGTTCCAGTTCCAGTGAATATCGCCCGCCACTTCACCATCGGCGAGGGCGGCCTCCACCGCGGTGCGTAGCGACTCGTAGTCGATGGGGCCACCGACGGTGACCTTCACGGTGCGGGTGCAGGTCTTGCCCTCCTCCCGGCCAACGAGGGGGATGGCGCCGCACGCCTCTCCCTTGGTGAACTCGTCCAGGTGCGCCTCGGCGAGCCTGAACGCGGCAATCTCGCTCATCGGGCTGCCCACGAGCAGGCAGACACCCCCGGTGGTGGCGATGGTGCCGTTGTACGGGTCGTCGCCGTACTCATGGGTCGCCTGCTCGCACAGTTCGTGGTAAGCGTTGGTCATGTCTGAGTCGCCGTAGTAGACGTTCTCGAAGTTTGTTGATCCCATGCCCACCATGTGTCCGGCGGGTGGGGCGTCTCCCGTGTTTCGCTCGAACAATTCCGCAATCAACTACTGGTGCTGCTCAGAATGACCCGCGAGGTAGGGGCCCCGGGCGCGCCGTCGATGATGATGCTGAAATCCTCATAGGCGCCGACGGCACTCGGAACCGGCTGTACGTTGCGGCCCAGCTCTTCGAGGTCGAGATGCCGGGACGCGCCGGGGATGGACGCCCCGGCCTGGTCGTCGTACCTGTCCACGAGCACCTCGCCGTCGTGGTCGTAGGCGCCTTCGAACGCGATCGTGCTGTCCTCGTCGTCGTAGGCGAAGCCGATGGTGTCGGCGTCCGGGTGGCGCAGACGCACCTGCGCGGACATGAGTCGGACGGAGTCCTCGGCGAGCTTCTCTTGGGCAACGAAAATCTCGCCGTAGAGCTCGTTGATCCGGTCCTGCTGGGCGATGACATCGTTGGCTTGCTCCGCAATGCGTTGCTCGTCGACGCTCAGCAGCGCTGCGGCCCCGACACTGACGACGGATTCTGCGTGCTGACCGGGGGCGAACTGGCCGCCGGTAGGGGTGCCGGCCGGGGCGCGATTCGTGGTTGTCATAGCTTTCATGTGTGCGGCGGGTCCGCGGAATCCTCGCTCGCTGATCTGTGACCATTTTGTTGCGATACTGCTGGAATCTGCCCGCGTGCCGGGTGATCACCGGGAACCGCCCGGCGTGCGCGCAACGAACACCCCAACATACGATCTTTACGAGAGAGGTTCATCAGTGTCGAGAACCGGGTGCACGCGGCCCTGGTCCGCCACAGCGTCGCGGCACTGCGGCTCAGTATCGGCGTGGTGTTCTTCGCCTTCGGCCTCCTGAAGTACTTCCCCGGCGTCAGCCCGGTCCAGAACCTCGCCGAGACCACGACGCACATTCTGCTGTTCGGGCTGATCCCCGGGAACGTGGCAATCATCCTGACCGCCACCCTGGAATGCACCATCGGACTGTTGTTGATGGTCGGACGCGGACTGCGGGTCGCGTTCTACTTGCTGGTCGTCGAACTCCTCGGGATCCTGTCCCCGATCGTGCTGCTGCCCGGGCGGCTGTTCGCCGGCCCCTACGGCGCCCCCACCTTGGAGGGCCAGTACGTCCTCAAGGACATCACCCTGGTCGCGGCGGCGATGGTGGTGGCCGCCGCGAGTTTCCGGGGTGGACGCCTGATCCGGGAGGAACCCGCGCCCATTCCCGCCCTCTCGCCGAGCACCCCGGGCGTTGTCCGGACCATCGGTGCCCGGGACAAGCTGGCGGTGGTCCTCAGTCCCATCACCAGCGGACAATCCGTCGACGACATCTGCCGCGAGCACCACATTTCCACGGCCATCTACTACCGGTGGCGCGATCAAGCCCTGCACGCTGCCACCGACGCTCTGACCGAGCAGCCCCACCGGGCCGACAGCGCAGCGCCGGGTCCCGTCCCCGTACCGCCCAACGCCGCACCGACAACGACGGCGACCCCCAATTCCGCCGCCGCCCTCAAAGACGGAGCCCTCTCGCCTTCGATCAGGTAGCCGTGGCCCGGTGGACGGCACGCCCGAGGCGGGCTTCGTCGCGCTCCGCGGTGAGCGTGACGATCTGCGCTTGTGCCTCCGCCAACAGCTCGGCCGGTTCCTTGCCGGCCGAGCGGCGGGCGGTGACGACGAAGCACTGCCCGGTGTCATCGTCGTGAACCTTGAACTCGAGAAAGTTCTCTGCGGCCGGCTCATCCTCGAACGCGGCCCGCGCGGCCGCCGCCAACGTCACCGCAATGTATCGGGGCGCCTCGGTGCGAAAGGCCCCGTCGGGTGCGAACCCGAGCACCATGGCCTCGGTCTCCTCCTGCAGGTACGTCTTGGCCGCACGGATCTTCGCCGCCGACGCCTTGGTCCGGCAGCGGGCGTCGTGCGGGAAACGGAACACCAGCTCGTCCCTGCCACCGGTAGTGTCGATCACGGCGTCGGGGTACAGCGCGCCGACCGCGCTGGTCACCGACGCCGCCACGTCCAGCGGCAGGGGCAGGGCTATACGCAAGGTGGTCGGTCCTACCTCGACGCCTGACTGGGTGGTGGTCATGATGGTCCTTTGCGCCGGGACGGTGATCGGGGCGCTCACCGCAGCGCAGCGACCTTCCAGCCACTCGTCGGAGTGGTGAGCCAGCTGACGTCCCACCACTGGTGGCCGAACACGATGGCGAAGGCCATCCACGCGATCGCCGGCACCAGCAACCACGCGAAGCCGTGCTCGCGGGCGGAGTCGGTGCGGCCCAGCAGCGGCACCCGGACAACGAACTTCTTCGCCAGTGGGTACAGGATCGGCACGCCCTCGACGGTCAGGATGTCCCCGACGATGTGCCCGAGGACCCCGAAACCGGCCGCGAAGGGGACGAACCACCAGTCGGGGATGAACTCGTAGACAGCGGCCGTCGCGGCTCCGGCTTCGAGCGCGTAGACCAGCTCGCCCCGCCCGGAACGGTGGTGTGGGGCGAGACGCAGGATCATCGCGAACAGGTAGAAGCCGACGAACACGACCGGGATCAGCGCCGGGCGCCCGAACTGAGTTGCCGCCACCGTGACGAGCCCGACCACGAGCAGCGCCATCCAGATGGTGTGCGTGCCCTTGCGGTGCCCGCCGGAGATGTTGTGCACGACCTGGGAGATGGCCTTGGTGACCGGTCCGAGCGTGCGGGCCAGGGTGGCTTGGGGGTGGTCGAGGTCGGGCAGCACGCCGTAGCCGCCGACGAGGGCGGCGAAGGCGAACAGGGTCGCCACGGGCATGGGGCGGTCGATGAAATGTCCGGCCAACGGCGCGGCGCACGCCAAACCGATCGCGGTGGAACTCAATACGTGGGTTCGGCCCATACACACGGTGTCTCCAAGGAGTGGTCTCGCGTCGTGCTGATGACCCCTATGTGTGCGGCCGGGTGGTCGTGGTCGTCCCCCGCTGTCGAACCGGCTTTCGGCGCGAGAAGCGACTGTGGCTTCGGGGTGCAGCTTCCCGATCGCGGCGTTACCGGCGCACCCCGTCCACCGTGTCGCACCCCGCCTGCAGGGCCGTCGCGACGTCGGCGGGCAACCCGTGCGGCACGGGCTGGTGGTCGATCCAGTCGGTGAGTGCGCGCAGGTGCTGACGCTCGAACGCCACGTCGTCGGACGGTGCATCGCCAACAGCTGCTCCTCGGTATCGGTGGGGCCGGCCCAGGGCGGCGTGGAGGCGGTCGCCAGCCCCGGAACCGAGCCGTGGGTCATCGGGGACGAACTCGCCCAGCACCGCCCGCAGGTCGTCCGCGTCCACCGTCACCGCCCGCGATCGGGGGTCGGTAGTGTCCGCTCTGGTCGCCTTCTCGGGGAACTGCATGGCTCCTCCTGCTGGTCGGTGCGTTCGGGTCAAACGCCTGCCGGTGATGTGTGAGGCCCACCCGCGATCAACTCGATTCCCGTTCCGCGGTGGTGTCCTCGACCACGATGGATTCGGTGATCGTGGTAGCCCCCGCCAACGCCACCGCCCGCATCTGGATCGGCAGGTTCAGCGCCGCAGCCAACCGGTCACCGCGCTGTTTCAGCTCGCCCGCAAAGTTCGTCCGCCGAACCCCCAAACCGGGGGCGGTCGAACCGGGTCGGGTCGGGACGGGGGCAGCAGAGGGGACGAGTGGGAAATGCAGCCCCCACCAGATCGCCTCCGACGCCAGGTTGCGGAAACGGGAGTCCATCGAACGCACCCCCGCCCGCTGCGCCGGGGTGGCGTTGCGGATCCGCTGGCGCACGATCGCCCCACCATCACCGGTCAGCTCAGCAGTCTCGTCGTCCGCCAACGCCACACCGGCCAGGTTCGCTTCGATGATCGAGGCGATGTCATCCACCGAACGGGAGCTGGCGTCGATGGCGGGCAGGTCGAACTGCGGGCGCTGCCAACACACCTGCGGCTCATACGTCACACCCGAGGGATCCACGATGATTTTCAGCCAGCCCCGCGAGCAGGCTTCGTCGGAGAACCCGCGGCGCACCGCCGACCCCGTGTAGGCGACCCACCCGGAACCGGACTCGCGGCCGGTGACCCCGCCCATGGTGTGGAAATCGGAGATCGGGTAGGCGTCGAAGCCCCGGTTGAACCAGTCCACCGGGATGGTGCGTGGCTCACCGTGCGCGTCCACCACCCGGTACAACTTCTCCTCCAACACGGTGATGCCGTGCGCGATGAGCAGGTTGACCATGCCGGGCACAGGACGGGGGTCGATGACGATGCCCTGGTCGGACAGTGCCGGGTCCAGCCCGTAGTGGCTGACTATGTGCAGCGCGATTCCCTCGGCCGGATGGTGGATCTCGTAGAAGCCGGGGTGCGGGCCCACCCCCTGCCCGGCGCGCTTCGTGGTGGGGTACACCGCCCGGAAGCCGAGCTCGGGGCGGTGCATGACCGCTGAGGCCGCCAGGTCCAGGCCGATGCTGGCGTCGTGGTTGCCGGTGTTGCCGAAACGGGGGATGCCCGCAGCGGCCAGCAGGTCATCGGTGCGCAGCGCGGCGTCGATGTCGCGGGCCATCGGCCGGGCCCAGTGGAACAGGTCGCCCCCGTCGACGACGACGTCCACCTCGGCGTCCAGCATGGACTGGGCACCCAGTGCGTGGGCGATGTGGCCGTCGGTGACCCGCATCCCCCACCCGGTGGTGCGGGAGCGCCGGTAGCCGGCGGCGTCGTAGCCGAGGTGCTGGCAGCCACGCACCCCGATGATGAAGGCGCTCACTGGTGCGGACCGAGAGCCATGGTTGCAGCAGTCAGCGCCAAAATAGCGTGGACCTGGGCTCGAGCGACAAGCAAAAGCCCGACGTCATCGTTGCATTTGTTCGACTGGCTGATGTAATCCATAGCGCCTGCGAACTGCTTGTCCGCTTCGACACGGTCTCGCTGGGCGTCGGCCTGCTGGGCGGCCATCTCATCTTCACGTGTGCTCATACCCACCATGTGTGCGGCCACCCCGGCGTCGACCGTGTTCGACGACTGCACGGGTACCGGGCAAACCCGCGATACGTTGGGCGCGCCCACCCAGCAACGAGGAGCGCGGCCGTGCAGACACACCCAAAAATCACCCGGACCGCGGCGCGCCCCCGACGAACGGGACGCCTGCGCGCCGCGGTCGTCACCGCGGCACTGCTCGCCGGGGGACTCACCCTCGGCGCCGGACCGGCGGCGGCATTCAACGGCACCCAGGACAGAGTGGGCACCGGCACTGTCGCCGCCAATCAGCGAGGCACGACAATCGGTATCGCCTACATCGACCGGGTGACCGGGGAGTACCGGGACAACGGCCCCGCCGCGCACACCGGCACGGGTTCGGCCTCCATCGTCAAACTGTTCATCGCCGACGACATCCTGTACCGCAACGCGCTGAACCCCAACGACCAAGGCCAGTTCGACCTGATGCTGCGGTCTTCCGACGACAACGCCGCCAACCACTTCTGGACCATCGGCGGCGGCCCGGACATCGTCCGGCGCGTCGCCGCGCGGTACGGCCTGCGCGAGGTCGCACCGCCGATCAACCCCGGCTTCTGGGGTCTGACCACGATCACCGCCTCCAACATCGCCGCCTACTACAACGGGATGCTCGGCGGGTGCTGTGGGCTGCCCGGCTGGGCACAGAACACAATCGTCAACGACCTGCGGCAGTCCACCACCTACGGCACCGACGGGTACTACCAGCGGTTCGGGATCCCCACCGGCCTGCCCGACGAGCGCACCCTCGGAGTCAAACAGGGCTGGATGGACGTCAACGGCCAGCGCTACAACCACACCACCGGCATCATCGGCAACGACAACCGCTACATCCTGGTTGAGCTCGGCCAGGAGAACCGCACCAACGGCGACTCGAACCACACCACGCAATCGTTGAGCACCTCCGTCAGTGCGATGTACCCGGAGCGGATCATCCCCCGCGTCCAGGGGGCAATCGCCGACGACTGGTACGCCCTCGGCGGAATGAACAGTCCGGTGGGGCTCCCGCTGGGCAACGAGAACCCCATCTTCGACCACTCCGGGGTGTTCACCCTGTTCCAGCGCGGCTCCATCTACTGGTCCCCGGCCAGCGGCGCCCACGAGATCCTCGGGGCCATCCGGGACTCCTGGGCGAACAAGGGGTACGAGCAGAGCTTCCTGCATTACCCGACCACCGATGAGTCCGGCACCCCGGACGGGGTCGGGCGGTACAACCACTTCCAGAGCGACGGCTCCATCTACTGGACCCCGGCCACCGGCGCCCAGTCGGTGCACGGTGCCATCCAAGATCACTGGTCTTCCCTCGGGTGGGAGCGCAGCGTCGTGGGATACCCCACCACCGACGAGTCCGGCACCCCGGACGGGGTGGGGCGCTACAACCACTTCACCGGCGGTGACGGGGCATCCATCTACTACTCCCCGGCCACCGGCGCCTTCTCGGTGCACGGTGCCATTCGCGACAAGTGGGCAGCTCAAGGGTGGGAGCGCAGCGCACTCGGGTACCCGACCAGCGATGAGAACGCTGCCTCCAGCGGTCGGATGAGCAACTTCGGCAACGGTGCGATCTACTGGTCTCCGACGACCGGCACTCACTCGATCAACGCACCGATCCTGGCGTCCTACCGCGGGCGGGGAGCAGAGGCCGGATCACTGGGATTCCCGATCAGCGACCCCTACGCCGTGCCCGGTGGCACGCGGGTCGACTTCCAGGGCGGCTCACTCACCGTGAACACAACGACGGGTGTTGTCACCGGTGGCCCCACTGCGACACCCGCCGCGCTCACCCCGGCACCGACAGCCACCCCAACACCGGCGCGTCCCACTGCCCCCGCACCGGTAGCCACGACACCAACACCAACGCCGGCGCGTACCACTGCCCCCGCGGCACCCACCGCCACACGGTCACCCACCCCACCCTGAAGGACAGGGCTTGTCAGGAGCTTCACGTTTCTGATGAGCCCCGTGTGGAGGGGCTGAGTGACCAGACCAAGACATCACGCAAGGGAGGTACGACTCAGATGTCTATGTTGCATGCAAGTCAGAAGACCCACCAAACGGGGATGCTTCCTCAGTCCCTTGCTCTGGAATCGGTGTCAGCAGACAGAAAAGGTGTGTCCCGTTCGCGGGACCGCCAGCCCGGGGTAGGACCGAAACGGGGCACCGACGCGGGTAACACCGCAACTGGCAGGCAACTTGGTCGAGGGGAGCGTCACCGTGTCCGTACACGCGGTGACCGGCACAGTCGAGTCGATTCTGGCCCGACAGGTTCTGCCGGGAGTGATCCCGGCACTGCAACAGGTCCACCACGACACCTGCATCCGCGGGTGTTCGTGGTGGACCGCCACCATCAGCCGCTCATGCCGTGCCACCCGGCGCGGGCACGTGAGTTGCTGCGCAAGGGACGCGCTCGCGTCCACAAGCTGTATCCGTTCACCATCCGGTTGGTGGACCGTCTGGTCGCCGACTCGCAGGTGGACGGGGTCCAGGTCACGATCGACCCCGGCAGCAGGCACACCGGGATTGCTGTTTCCCGCACCGATGACGCAGGTGCGGTCCACGGTCTGGTGTCGGTGCAGGTCGAACACCGCGGCCGCCAGATTCACCACGCCATGACCTCGCGTGCCGCACTGCGTCGGGGCCGGCGTTCCCGCAACCTGCGCTACCGGGCACCGAGGTTCAACAACCGTCGCCGCCCGACCGGCTGGTTACCGCCCTCCACCCGACACCGGGTGGAATCCACCGCGGGGTGGGTGCACCGGCTGCGCCGGATCGCCCCGGTCACCGGCCTTCGGATGGAGCTGGTCCGGTTCGACATGCAGCAGATGGTCACCCCGGAGATCACCGGCACCGAATATCAGCAGGGCACCTTGGCCGGGTTCGAGGTCCGGGAGTACCTGCTCGCCAAGTGGCACAGGCGTTGCGCCTACTGCGACGCCTCTGGGGTGGGACCGGGCTCGGTGCCGTTGAACATCGACCACATCCGCTCCCGCGCGAAAGGCGGCACCAACCGGGTGTCCAACCTCTGTCTGGCATGCATCCCCTGCAACCAGGCCAAGGGTGCTCAGGACGTGACGGAGTTCGTCACCGACCCCGTTCGGCGAGCCAAGATTGCGTCCACCGCGCAGAAGCCGCTGGCAGATGCGGCGGCGGTGAACACCACCCGTTGGGCGTTGCACCGCACACTCCTGGGCACCGGTCTCCCGGTGGGCACCGGATCGGGTGGGCGCACCAAGTTCAACCGAACCCGCTGCGGTGTGCCCAAATCCCACGCCCTCGACGCCCTCTGCGTCGGGGACATCACCGCGGTGGCCGGCTACCCGTCCCGGGTGTTGGTGGCCCGTGCCACCGGCCGCGGCTCCTATGCCCGCACCCGATCGGACAAATACGGCTTCCCCCGACTGCACCTGACCCGCACCAAACGCCACCACGGCTTCACCACCGGCGACCACGTCCGGGCTGTCGTACCCACCGGGGCGAAAGCAGGCACCCACCTCGGCCGGGTCGCGGTACGGGCCAGCGGAAGTTTCAACATCACCACACGCTTGGGCACTGTCCAAGGAATCCATCACCGGCACGTCCGACTGCTCACCCGAGCCGACGGCTGGGCCTACACCTACGGGAAGGAGGAAGAGCGCATCTGAGAGTCAGGTCGCGCGGTCGTTGTGACGCGCTTCCTATCCGCCCTCAAGGACGGAGTCTCCGCGCTCAACTTCACGATGAGGCGACGGGCCGGACTGTCCGTTCTCGGGTTACTGGTCCTGACGGCGTGCACCGCGCAACCAGGACCAGCCCCGGGTCCGACCTCGCCGCCGTGGACGGCGGCGAGTACCAATGTGGACGCCACGCCGGGCCCCGCTGCGAGCTCGACCACCCCGCCACCACCCCCCGCCGTCTCCGGGCCCTCCTCCTCGCCCGCCGTCCCGGCAGCGCCCAGCACCGGTCCGGTGCCCGCCGCCCCACCACAACCGGGCGCACCCAACCCGCAACCGCCGGGACCGTGATGGCTCCGTCGGAGTACCGGTAGGTGAGGGACTTGTGTTGGAAGTTGCTGCGCCGACCGCCGGGCACCGCGTAGTGAACCTCCCCGCACTGTCCCGGCACAAACAACGGCAGCAGGTTGGCAAACCCTGGGGGAGGATGTTCGCCAACCTGCTGCCTGGCCCCGCGGCGCAGTGCGCCTGCGGAAGTTGCACCAGCGTAACCCTTCCGGGCCCGCTTCGCCTCAACCTACGTCGCTCAGCTCTCGGAGCCGTAGCGGTCGCAGGTACATTCCTCGGTGCTCTTACCGCAGTCGTCGCAGGACTCGTCGTCGCAGGTGCAGTCCTGCGTGTCGTAGCCGCACTCCAGGCAATTACCGTCATCCACATCCGAGTACACCGGGTCGGCGTACTCGCATTCGGCGGTCTCGAGAACCACGTACCGGCAGACCCGCAACTTCTGGAACTCGGAGCAGTCGGGGACGGACACCACGTCGCGCGGGTTGATCCGCACCGTCAACGTCATGCCCTGCGCGAAGCCGCGGGCGTACCCCCAGGTTCCGGCGTGCAACCCCTGCGAGCAACCCACCTCCCGGTTGTCGTCCACCTGCAGCCGGGGCATGGTCACCACAGCACCGACCTTGTTGGGGATCTGGCCGACGATCTCCACTCCATCTACCCAGGCCCGGCCCGAATGGATGGACAGCCCGTCGCTGGTGACCCCCTTGTAGGCCAGAAAATCGCCGTCCCCGGTGATGGCGAAGTCCCGGTCGGACAGCCAGCGGTACAGCGCATCACGGGAATCCTGGGAGGGGTTGGTGGCCACCTTCTCCAGGAACGCGACCAGCGCGAACCGCACATCACCGGAGCGCACCATCCGCACGATGTGCTTGGTGAGGGTGCCCTTGATCCGGTCCCCGTCGAAATAGAGCTTCTTGCCGCGGATCGACACCCTTTCGGACAGGGCCGCGAACTCGCGCAGCGGCTTGGTGGCGTCGACCAGTGCGCGCACCACGTCTTCCGCTGCGTTGGTCAGCAGTGCCGCGAGGATCTCGTCGTACTTCGGGTGCGTGCCGGGCACCGCAACCGGGGTGAAGTCGCCGTAGAGGATGGTGGTCGAGCGGCCTGCCGTGGCGCTCTCGGTGATGGTGTACTGCATGGTGATCTCCTGGTGCTTCGGTGCCGGGCCGGTGCTCGGCGTGTTGCTGTGTATGTGTCCGGCCGGGTCGGTGTGTGCCGTGTTCGTGGCCGGTGATCTCTGCTCAGGCCGCGACCGCAAGAACCGGCGGGCTCGTCACCGCGTTCAGGTAGGCGACCACGTGAGGTAGCTTCTCGGGGTCGAAGCTGTATCGCACCGATTCCAGCAGCGGGAACCGGTCGATGAACCCCCGCACATCACCACCAGCAGCAGCAGTGAGCGTGGCCTCGAAAGCCAGCCACGGTGTGGACATTCGCACCAGCGGGACACTGCTCAACAGCCGCAAGCGTTCCGTGGCGGGAGAACCAGCTTCGGTGGTGCACGCATCGACGAGGCCGGCGACCTCGGGGTTGGTGATGGACCCCAACACCGGACGAAGCAGTCGGGCGATGCGGGTGTCGTTGCTGGTGAACCTGCTCACCCGGCGGGCCGCGGTCATCGTCGTTACCTGCGCCGGGGTGAACGCGGCAATCATCGCGGCGACGGCTTGGTCCAGCACAGCGGTCAGCGGGCGGGCCGCGGGCAGGCGACGGCGGAACACAACCTCGCTCTGCCGTGAGGTCAGCACCACCACCGGTGTGTCACATTCCAGCGCGCGCACCGCATCCAGCACATGCTGGTAGTGCGCATCGGTGTAGGCGAGGGCCGGCAGCGCCCGCAGCTCGGTCAGGCTCATGTCTTGGGTGGCGCACCCTCGGGCAACCACCCGATAGGTGAGCGGACTGGCCGCCGCCCGTGGGGAAGCGTTCGCCTTGAGGGCAGCCTTGCGGGCGGCCTTGCACTCCGCCAGGGTCATCACTGTGACTCCGGGGTTGGCCAGGGTGAACCACTCGTGGGTGTAGTCAGCTCGCTCACACAGCACGACAGCGATGAACCCCTCTTGGACGCACAGTGCTCGCAGCCCGAGCCGCACGCTGCGCTCGGTGTCCGGGGTCACCCCGGTAATGGCGAGAATGTTCTTGTCGATGACGTGAAAGGTGCTGCCACCTTCTTCCGCTTCATCGGGCTTGGCGATGCGCGTCTTGGTGCGGTCCAGGCGCAGCACCGGGGCGTCGAGTGAGGTGTGCGTACTGAGTCGGTGACCCCGCCAGGTGAAGGTGTTCCTCTTCATCGTGACGCACGGCACAATATCGTGCCGGTGCAAGATGGCAGCCGCGTCGTACCAGGTGGGGCAGGAGGCGATGAGCGCTTCGACGTACCGCATCGACTCGGCGTCGAACCGCTGCCGGGCGGCACGCAGGAAGGCTTTCGTGCGGTCGGTGTTCCGCAGCCCCTCCCGGGAGGGAACAATGTCCACATCGCCGATACCGGCGTAGATGTAGGTGTGAGTATTGTAAAAACCGTCGGGATAGTTCCAACACCCATCTGCATCGGCAGGAGCGACCGGGTAACTCACGTTGCCCATGACCACGTGGGTCCGACAGTTGGAACTACCCACCACCACCTCGGCTTCCTTCTGGCTCAACAGCCGCACCGCACCGATCCGGACACCCACCGTGCTCAGGCTGCGGAACTCCTCGCCATCCACCTCCACCGTGCCCGGCTCCCAGGCGGCGAAGAACGTGGTGGCCGCCCGGCACATGGCGTCGGTGTCGTTGACCGGGACAGCAACCTCGACACCGTTGGCTGCCTCGGTCGGCTGATGGGACATGATCGAGGCGGTGCCGATGCCCTCGGAGTTGCGCG
>JAABUR0100005070.1_pt1 | contig 17048 bp, 30 predicted proteins | sample 5560091 | NCBI WGS metagenome assembly JAABUR01 (sample SAMN10711879, study PRJNA513375) | rock metagenome | isolation source: Antarctica rocks | place: Antarctica: Victoria Land, University Valley sud | reverse complement strand
GCGCGTCCACGTCGGGCCGCCCGCGCTCGCACATGGCGCGCGCGCGCGCCGGCGATAGCGTCCCGCGCACGACGGACACGTTCACGGCCGCCTGCGAGGGAGTGCGCAGCGTGCTTAGAGGCTGCCGCAGAACCGCGCACCCTTCCCGGGACCAGCCAGTGTGCTCCTCCTCTGCTGGCTCCGAAGTCGGTAGGAGTGTGTAGGAACAGGAATGTGTAGGAACAGGAGAGTGCTCTATCAGCTCCCTGCATCAGCCCCTTGTAAGTGGGGCAGGGCTGGCTGGCAGGCAGGCAGGCAGCAGGGTAGGCACAGGGGTGCTCGCCTGCGACCGGGCCGCCCCACCTTCTCCAGCAGCGCGCCGCCCTCGAGCACAGCGGTGATGCCAAATCCGGCGTTTGCCTCGGCCGCGCCGCGCTGCCAGCGGTCGACGAGGAACCGGCGGCCGCTACCGTCCAGCTGCTCTGCCTCCTGCATGCGCGCTTGTCGACTCAAAGCAGCGCAAGGCTGGCTTATATGAGGAGCTGGCAGGCTCGGAGGCGCCTAAAAGGGGGCGGCAATTACTTGCAGTGAACAAGCTCTGTCGTTTTGGAGGGGGTCCAGCTTGTGTCTGGGCGCTCAGAAGTCTGCTATGGTGCCGCGTACCGTTATCATCGCAGCTTGCATTGCCAGCACGAAGCCCTCAAAGCTGTCCAGCTCGGTGCTTGGCAGCGTTGAGCTCGCGGGGGAGACGCTGGCTGCAGTGCAGCGAGGTGTGCAGCCGTGCACGGCGCTTGTGCGCCAGGCACGCAGTGCATTGTTACTGTGCCGATGCCTGCAGTGCTCGGTTTGCCCTCGCAGCCTTGTGTCTCCCTCCACTACGGAGAGCAGCCGCGGAGCGTGGGCGCGCATGTCATGTATGGTTCAGTCAGTACACGGACCACGTTTATGGCGGAGCACTTCCTGTCTGCCTGCGTGAAAGCATTCCATGCGTTGCTCTCCCATCGAACGCCTCGATGAGCTCATCAGAAAACCCCTGAGCTAGGGCTTGGCTGCACTCAAACTCTCCAAGCACAGCTTCCATGTGTTAGCGCCACCACAGAACAACTGCACTGCACGCCTTGCCATCTGCAGTTCACGGAGCACAGATAATCTTTGGCGCACAGTTTGCTTCACATACCTAACCAGGCACAAAGGTAGTAGGGGATGGTGAGGCGCACGCACGGAGACACAGACACAGCGCCGCGGAAAGGGCATGGCCACCTGGGCGCCAGGAAGGGCCTCAAGCGCACGCTCATGTTTGACGCTCGGGGCAAGGCCATCAGCGACGGCAGCATCAGGCGTCTTGCCCGGCGCGGAGGTGGGGCAGCTGCCCTGACATTGTCACACACCTCTTGCAGTCCACATGGCACTGTGTAAGAAGCGCCGCGTATTCACCTGGCACAGCACACCGCGGTAATGGCCACCGTGTGCGCTTCTGCAGAAGCCACTGTTGCCGCTTTGCAGGCGTCAAGCGCATGGGCACCGGCGTGTACCTGGAAAGCCGCACCGCACTTGATGCGTTCCTGCGGCCCATCCTGCACGACATTGTGGCAATTGTTGAGCACGGCAGGCGCATGACTGTGACTGTCACAGACGTGCTCCTGGCGCTTAAGCGCAACGGCCGGTGCGAGCTGATATTCCCCCCGTGCCACATCCACTTGCTACTGGTGTGGTAGTTCCTCACACAGCGGCCTGGCGTCGCGGCGGCTGGAGACACAACAGGGCCTGTGCCTGCTATCTGCCTGCGGTGCCCGGTAGTTTGCTGCTTGCCTGCCAGGACGTGAGCAAACCTACGCCCTTCATGCACTTTCTAAGGCAGGCTCACGACATCGCGCGCCCCGCGCAGCACACTGTTTGGCTTTGGCGAGGCGCTGCCGGCGCTGGGCGACCGCGTCGCGCGCCTGCGGCGCAGGCCCGCCGCTGCCGCGCGCCAGGTGCGCGCAAGCCGCACAGTCTTGTCAGCATCATGGCTTCAGCACGTCTGAGCTACAAAGACTTCCAACCTGCAGGTTGGATGTGCATTCGCATCTGCACAGTAGCTGCGCAGACAGTCAAGTTGGCGTTGTCTCTGCGCTCAGGCAGCCACGGGCGCACTGGCTGCCGAGGAGCGGGCAGCAGCGGGCGCAGCAGAACTGCGATCCAGGCACCACAGAGACAGCGCCGCCGCGCGCGACGGGCAGACGTCCCTGCCCCGGCGCGCAGCCGTTGCAGGGCTGCCGCCGCCCCCGGGCGCGGCTGCTGCGGGCCGCGCAGCCCAGGACAGGGCCGCGCCCTCCGAGGCGCTGGCGCGCCCCACCGCGCGGGACGCATCCGCTGCGGGCGCAGCGGCGCCGCGCGGGGCCGCCGCGGTCCAGGCGCCCGGGGAGTGCCGGGGCGGCAGCGATGAGGGGGCCGGCGGGCAGGGCCAAGAGCGCCGCATGCTGACCACGCCCGTGCCGCTGTGCACTCCCGGCGCATGCGTCGGCGGCGCGGCCGACGGCGACGGCGACCTGCCGGATGCGGTGTACGATACGCTGCAGGCGCGCGCTGGCTAAGGCAGGCCGTCGAGCAGGGACGGCGGTGTTGAGCGTGCATCACCCGAGGTCGAACTATACACCGGTATAGGCAATGGAGATTGACTCCACGATACAGGAAGAGTGGATCTGGATCTCAGCGTCCCGCCATGTGAAAGTGCAGACTTACAAAACATTGTAGCAGAGTTGCCACGGCAGGCGGTGGCGGAGTGCAGCACCGCTTGCGCCGGGGCGGTCGTGCTGTGCGTGCAAATGCTAATGATATGGGCGTCGCCCCGACGCCTCTGCATGTGTTCGCCCTGCTGAGTGTATGTAGGGGGCGGGCCGAGGTCTGCGCTTGCACCGCTGCAGCCGGCGCCGCTGACGGGGAATTGCTCTTGCTGCGCGCGCAGAAGGGGCTGGCGGACTTCCGTTTCAGCCCGGAGAACTGCCATCGGAGCATGTTCACGGTGTGCAGCCCCCGGGCCTGAGCTGCCGCAGCGCCTGTGAACAGCAGCCCTTGCATGCGTGAGCATGCGACCGGGTCCCATGCCGCCCCGCGCCTGCTCCCTGCCCCCGCATGACCAGGACATGCCCCTGGTGGCGCCGCTGTCAGAGCACCCTCCCCGCCGTGAGTGCCTGGCTGCCTTGGGCTGGCTGTGCGGGCCAACAGCCGTGCGACGCACAGAAGAGGGCATGCATGCGATACCCCTGCAGGGTATCCTGCAAATGATCCCCCGCGCGGGGCTGCCGCGCAGGTGGACGCGCTGGTCGCGGGCGTGGCCGCCCAGCTGCCGGGCGGCGCGCGCGCGCTGTGCACGCGGCGCGCGCTGCGCCACGTGCTGCTGGCGCTGCAGGCGGAGCGCGACGCGCTGCTGCTGGACGGCGACGACGTTGTCTTCTGCATCTGAGCGCGCTGCCCGGCGCAGTGCTTTCTACATTTGAGTGCGCCGCCCGGCGCCCGCGCCAGGCGTGCGGGGAGGCGCAGCGCGAGCGTGGCGCGGTCGTGCCAGCGCTGCTGACAAGCTGTGTGCGGCCCGGCGTTCGGCCGCCGCCAGCCAGGCTGCAACAGGCGTGGGCGCGCCGCCGGGGCTGCGTCCCTGTCGCCTCCTGTGACTGGGGTGGGGCTGCCTTCCTTGCTTGCTCCCTGGGTGGCGCTCGCTGCCAGTGCGCACCAAAAGGTGGCAGGTGAGCAGGTCACTCATGCGTACCTGCTTTTGGGGTCTAGTGAGGGCAGTGAACAAGCGGTGTGTGAAACCGAGTCTAAGTGCGCTTTCTGAACACAAAAATTTTGCGATAATTTGTGCTTGTGCTCGTGCTGTGCTGGCCAGTGTCGATGCGCCTGGGTGCGACTTGTGGCAATGCATGCTTGAAGGGACAAAGGGTCAGTGACGCCGCGTCACGTCTCAGGCGTGCCTGGATAAATGCGTACGGCGTACCTCGTACGTAGTTTTGTGGGCGGTGCTCAGTGCCTCCGTTAAGACTCCAGTGTCTTGGGGAGGCTGGCATGACGATGATGCTGCAAAGCTTTCATTGCAGGGCGCTCCTCAGATGCAACTCCCCGGTGGCCCAAGCCCCGTGCCATGTGGAAGGGTCTAGGGCGTGTTGCTGACTGGACCCTTTGGAAAGGCGGAGCTTGTTACATTGCACCTGCTTGCTTCACCTCACTCTCCTCCCTCCTCCGGCAAAACGACTGCCTCCAAGCTTTGCTGGACCGTAGAGCACCTGAGTAGGCTGGGCAGCGGTTTTCTGTCTGTTTGCAGAGAAGATGGACAGGAGGGTGGCTAACCGTCAGCGTGTGCTGCTGGGACACTTCAAGCAGGTGAGTCGCGGCTCTGTGCCGCCGTGTGATTCGCCCGTGAGGACAACACCTGAGCCAGTTCACGTTTGTGCCGCAGACTGAGGAGGTCACGGCCGCGATGAGCCGGGCTCAGCTCGAGGTGCGCTGCTCGGGTGCTATGGTGGGTCCATATAGCTGCTGTTCTGTCAGGAACTTGGTTGACGGTGAGGTGCTGTTGAGCAAGCTGCGCATTCACTGGGGTGCGCCGCGCGCATCCCTGGTGCTCAGTCCTTCCTGGAATACACCAGGGCAGTATGCTCTCTGCCTGACACCGCGCGTGACGGCATGTTCGCGTGCAGTCCCGCGCATGCTCCGCCGGCGACTCGTCTGGGTACGAGCGGCGCTCGTCCGGCTCGGACGACGTTGTCATCGTCAGCGCGCTGCGCACCCCTATCACAAAGGCGCGCCCGCGCGTCCCGCGCGCGTGCTCCGGCGAGCCCCGCTGCGTGCCGGCAGCGGCTGCTCCTGTGTTTCAGCAGTCTGGAAGCCTCACTGCGGGGGCTTCACCTGTGCACGCAGGCGAAGCGCGGCGGCTTGAAGGACACGCTGCCGGACGACCTGCTGCTGGCGGTGTTCAAGGCGACGCTGGAGCGCACTGGCATCAACCCGGCGGTGTGCCACTTCTCTGGGCGGAGTCCTGTGATGCTGGAGGCGTTCGGATGCTGACTGCGAGGTGGTGAGTCCGTGCTGGTAACTTTGCGCCGAGCACCATATGTCCGCCCTAAAGTGTGGATGCTGTTGTGCGCAGGACATTGGAGACATTGTCATTGGCAGTGTGCTGGGTGACAGCTCGCAGCGCGCGATCCAGTGCCGAGTTGCCTCGCTGCTGGCGGGCATTCCTGAGACCGTCCCGGTGCACACTGTCAACCGGTGCGACCCAGCACGGGCTGCGAGCGCCGAGTATACAGGAAATTTGTGTGTATGCTAGCCCACCTCCGTGACTCTATGTGCACATACATGCGCACGCAATGACGGGAGCCTGCGCGCCAGCACTGGCAGCCGCGTCAGTAGGGCCGGCCTGCGCTCGCAGGCAGTGCTCATCCGGCCTGCAGGCGATTGCGAGCGTGGCGGCCTCGATCAAGGCCGGTTTCTACACGATCGGCCTGGCGGGCGGCGTGGAGACGATGAGCCTGAACCCGATGGCGTGGGGCGGCGGCGTCAACTCCAAGCTGGACCAGAACCAGCAGGCGGCCGACTGCCTGCTGCCCATGGGTGCGCGGCCCGGGAGGCCGCGTCGCGCCTGGCTGGCCGCTGCGCAGCTGGGTCGAGCACGCATGTGGCCGGCCTGTATGTAAAGCGCGTGCTGGTGTGACGCTGCCGCGCTCACTTCAGGTGTGAATCAAGTCTAGTTCTGCTGCGGCTGGTCGAAGCCAGTGGAGGTCTGACTTGCCAACTGCCAGCCTTGCCCAGCGCCGCTCCCGGTCGCTTGGGCGGCCGCCCACCGGGCGCGCGCTGCGGCGCGCAGGCGTGACCTCCGAGAACGTGGCGGAGCGCTTCGGCGTGTCGCGCGCGCAGCAGGACGCGCACGCGGCGCGCAGCCACCAGCGCGCGGCCGCCGCGCAGGCGGCCGGCTTCTTCGACTCGCAGCTCGTGCCCGTGGACACCGTGTGGAAGGACCCCAAGACGGGCGAGGAGAAGCAGGTGCACGTGGACAAGGACGACGGCATTCGCCAGGGCGCCACGGCCAAGGCGCTGGGCGCGCTCAAGCCCGTGTTCAAGCGCAACGGCACCACCACGGCCGGCAACTCCTCGCAGGCGCGCGCGCCCCTGCGCGCCCATATCTCATCCGGTGGCAAGTGCTGGCTTGCAGGGCCGGTCTCGTATGCGTTGTTGCGTGAAGAATGTGCGTCATGGGGGCTGGCGCACTGCAAGTGTGCACAGGAAGACTCAGGGCTGCATAGCACGACGTCCGACGGCCACTCTACTCTTGTCGCAGTGGGGCGCAGCTGCTGCCACTGTTGCCTGCCTGCCTGTATGGCAACGAGGCTGACGCGGCGGGCGCGTGCGCGCAGGTCAGCGACGGCGCGGGCGCGGTGCTGCTCATGACGCGCGCGGAGGCCGCCAAGCGCGGCCTGCCCATCCTGGGCATCTTCCGCTCGTTCGCGGCCGTGGGCGTGGACCCAGCCGTGATGGGCGTCGGCCCCGCGGTCGCCATCCCGGCCGCCGTGGCTATGGCCGGCCTGACGCTGGACGACATCGACGTCATTGAGCTCAACGAGGCGTTCTCCTCGCAGGTGCTGCGGGCGCCCCCGCCTGCAGCGCTAGGGTAGATGTAGGGTGTACGGTTCGGCCTGCAGCGCACGTCGGGCCGCGGCGCCTGACCGGGCGGACGGGCGTGGCCTGCCAGGACAAGTCGCGTGTGCAGCGAGCGCGCTTTGCAGCCCAGCTGCGCAGGCCGTCCTCGCTGCCGACCAGCAGAGCATCGGCAAGCAGGGGAAGCAGCAGGACCTTGCACACCGTAGCGGCCCCAGCCATGCATGCTGTGGCTGCCTGCCGGTGCAGCTTTGCCGGCTGCTGGGCACCTGCCGCGCGCGGCTGCCGCGCGCGGCTGCCCGTGTGGTGCCCTGCGCGGCCGCCCGGCGCCCTGGGGCGCGCGCTGAGCGTGGGCGCTGCGGCGGCAGGCGACTTACTGCATCAAGAAGCTGGGCCTGGACGAGGAGCGCGTCAACCCCAACGGCGGCGTGGTCGCGCTGGGCCACCCGCTCGGCTGCACCGGTGCGCGGCGCGCCCGCCGCCCGCCGCGCCACGCCTTGCCCTGCATGTGACCGCTCGGATCTGGATGGTCTCGCGATCTTGGTAGCAGCGCACTGAGGCGGCGGAGCCTGGCGGTGGCGAAGGCTCATGGGCTTTGCCGTGCAGCGCGCGCTGCGCGCAAGGGCTCGCGATGTCACAGAGCATGGGCCAGGAGCTCCAGCTGCAGGCTTGCGTGTCCTGAGCTCGGGCCACGAGCTGGACCCAGCCGTCAAGTGTGCGTGTTGCCGTCTGCTGAGCATGTTGCCGTCTGCTGGGCTGCGCAGTTTTAAGCGCGCATCGATGCGCTGTATCCGGCAAACGCATGCCAGTTGTACGCGTCTGAGCAGTCATCCCAGATTTCAGCGCGCGCGTCCGCCTGTGCGCGCAGGCGCGCGGTGTACGGCGACGCTGCTGCACGAAATGAAGCGCCGCGGCAAGGGCGCGCGCTTCGGCGTGGTGTCCATGTGCATCGGCTCCGGCATGGGCGCGGCCGCGGTGTTCGAGCAGGGCAGCGAGGCGGATGCGCTGGCCAACGCGGGCGCCGTGGACCGCCAGGAGTACCTGTCGCCCGACGCGGTGGTCTAGGCGTGCGGAGCAGGGTAGGGTGGGGCGGAGCAGGGCTGGCCTCGCGCTGGCCAGCGCAAGGTTGGGTAGCGTCCATGCGCGCCAACTGCCCCTTGTGACGCATGGCGTGTACAGCCGCGCGCGGTGAAACGCTGCTGTGGGGGCTGCTGTGGGCGTCACATCGCACAGTACTGCATAGCAGGCAGCACCGCGGTGTGTGTTTGTTGGGCGGTGGCATGTCCGGCCCTGGGGCAGCGACGCCCTTAGCTCACTTGGATCTGCTGCAGGCAATGCTTTGAACTTAGTCAGGAGGGTGGTTAGCTAGGAAGGGTGTTATTTAGGAGTTGTCAGGCATGTGAGGCGGGTGTGCATCAGGCGGCGCATATACACAGGCTCTGTGCTTTCAGTGAGGCAGCGCAACAGCGTGTTGCGCTGCACTGCAGGGGCACCGGCGGGAAACAAGCACCTGTGAGTTTATGGTATCAGGAATTTTATGGCTGAGACGGAATGTGCAGGTTACAGGCAGCATCGCTCGCATATGCGGTCTGTAAAAGCTCGTATCACCGCACTAGCAGCCATGCGGCATGTTGTGTTGCCGCATCTCGTTGTGATGGTGCATCTAATACAGCCTATGGCATGTGCTACACATCAGCACCCAGCCCCGCTCCATGCTCAGCCGCTCTCGACAAAGAACACTGAAAATCACACGGTTCAAGCTGAAACATGCCCACGTCCGAGCTGGAAAGAGCCAGAGCTAGAGCCACCCCGCACATGCTGCCATGCGCTGATTATTGGCGGCACATGCTTATTGGCCCGCCCGTCCGCCCTGGACGTCGTCGCGATGAAATAATCCAACCCACCCGCTGCTGTATATCTGTACAGGGCTGATGGCTGCAGAAACAGGGCTTCAATGCAGGCAGCATGCCAGTGCGTTCACCCATCCAATACCGGCGCAGCCAGCGCCCGTCGCGCAGCACACGCGGCAGGCCTCGACCGAGCGCCCCCAATGACGATGGCGGATGCCTGCAGGGACCCCGGACCGACCCTGTGCCCAACTGCGCGCGCCGCCTCACCCCCAAAGACCTTCACGACCGTCATACGGCGCAGTCCCGACGACCCCCTCCACGGCCCCCTCCACTGCCTGATGTCCCACCCCGTCTGGCAACCTGGAGAAGTAGGCTAGTGGCTGGGCTGTGACCTGGTTGCGGCCGCAGGAGGCCCGCTGCGGCAGCAGCTAGCTGCCCCCGGCTGGAGCACTCAGCTGGGGCACGCGCCTCCCGCAGTGCTGGCCCCGGGTGGTCTCCGAGTCGCAAATGAATGGCAAGTCGCTCAAACGGCAGGTCGCTCGACGCCCCTCACCGGGGCGGAGCCGACCTAGGCGGAGCTGCTGGGGCTGCTGCCCTCGGCGATGCCGCCGGCCAGCGCGCGCGTGCCCGGCCAGCCGTTGAGTGGCAGGCCCTTCTTGTACCGCACGCCGCACGCGTTGCACACCGAGCGTGGGCCCTCCGGCCCGCAGCGCCACTGCGGCGTGTGGTGCGTGCCGCAGTTGCGGCAGCTCATGCGCGCGCCCTTCTTCAGGCCTGCGCGGCTCGGCGCGCCGCCCCATCAATTACATGCGGGCAACCGTCGTTCAGCTGGGTTGGCAGCTCACCATGTGTGCAGCCCACATGGTGGCCGAGTGAATTCAACAAACGAAAAAATCGCTGCGTGTACCCGCCTGCTGCGAGCAGCAGATGCTGACTCCCGCATGAGCCATGACCCCGCATAAGCCGCCAAGCCGAGCGGGCAGCCTGGCAAAGCAACCAAGCTCCGTGTATATAACTTGCCGAAGCTGCCTGCAGGGCATGTATCTCAGACGTGCTGGCAAGCCTGGGCCTGCTTCACTTTACAGCGGTGACAACCATGAGCCAGCAGGCGAACATGCCAGGGGGCGAGGGGGGCACAGAGGGTGGCGCAGGCGTACAGCGGCGGCGCGACTTGCGCTTGCGAGTGCCGCACTCGCCGGAGCCCTCCGACTCGGAGTCGGAGCCGCTGGCGCCGCCTGCGCGCGAGCCGCTAGCCTTGCTGTCGCCTGCCGGCGCCAGGCCCGCGCGCCGTCGCCCCGCCGCGCGCGCTCCCGCCTGCAGGCACCGCGCGTGACACACCCTTGTCAGCATTCAGTGAAATGCAATGGCTCAGGGAGCAGACAGATTAGCCCAGAGCCCTTGCCTGTTGCGGCACAGAAGGCACTGGAGTTGACAGTGTACAGAAAATGCAAGCTGTCACAGAGCGTGCAAACGCAAAGTGTCCAATGCGCGGGTCTCTTGGCTGCTGGCCCAGGCCCGCACGACCACAGCCTCCGCTCAGCACATGTATCTATGCAACAGGGTGGCATGCACTGCATAATTCATGCAAAGCATCTCCGCGAGCGTTCTAGTGTACTCCCTGCTCAGAACACCCAACACAACCAGCTCTGTGGTCTTTAAGAAAGCGTGCTGGCCGTATTTTGGGAAGCGCACCTTGCGCACACCCGCCTGGCGCGGGCCCAGCGCAGTGTCTGCTGCCTCCATCGGCAGCGATGTGCGGATCGTCGGGTAGCCATACGGCTCTGCTCCAAACGGCAGCGGCATTGACACCGTGCGGCTATGCAGATGCCCCAACACCTGCGCGCCCAGGCTCAGGGATCAGCGCATCTGGCCTGCTTAGCCAACAGCACAGACACACTGGGTGGTACCGGATCTGTTCTCACGGACGGTCCTGATCGCTGAGCAAGACATGGCAAAGGGTATGCGCTTCAGACGATGGCGGGCGCGCCTGCTGCGCACAGTGCGCGCCGACCCGCGGCGACGGCATGTGCATCACAGGCATGCTGTGCGCCGCGTGCAGGCCCGCGCCCCGCGCCTCGCCCGGGGAGCCCGGCGAGTGCTGCACGTGGAACGGGCCGCCCCGCAGCGGCGGCGTCGGCGTCGACTGCACCCCGCACAGCCACGCTCAGGTTGCTGCAATCGCAGCCATGCTCTGCAACCCTGGCTGCGCACTGCAAGACGACATGGTGCTGGCTGTGCAGCGCCAAGACCAGGGCACGCCGCGACAGGGCTGTGGCGCCACGCCCGGGCCCACGGCCAGCGCTGCTGCAGCAGCGCAGGCCGGTGCGCGGCTGGGGTAGAGCACGCGGTTGGGGACGCGCCTGCCGCGGCGTGGCCGCCGCCTCCGTCGGGAACAGCTGCCCAAACGGCCCAGCGGCCAGATAGAGCTCTGCGGGCGTGGGCGGCATGTATGGCGCCGCAGCGCCCGCGCCCTCGCAGCCGCGCCCGCCCGCCCCCAGGTCCTCGAACAGTGGCTCCATGCCCTGCAGCTGCAGCTGCGCGCCCCCGACCACGCTCGCGTCAGCGAGCGTGGCCAGAGCGGCGCTGCGGCTCGGACTCCCCGCTGGCGGCGCGGCGGCGCCTCAACCACCCTACCAGCGCTTGCTCCCGCGCCCTGTTATGAAGGGAGCGCCCATGCCTGCAGCTGCAGCTGCGCGGCCCCATGCGCCCCCAACCGGTTGCAGAGCGACACTGTCACACGCAGACGGTGTGCTGGGGTGTGCGTGCTGCGCACAAACGCCCACCACCAGGGTGTAGTTGCAAACACATGTCAGTGGCAGAGCTACGTGAACGGCACTGGTGAAAGGGCACCAGACAGCCATGCCACCAGGTTGCTACACCTCCCGCGCCGCTGAGTGGCGCCGAGGCCCCCTTCCAAGGCTCCACCCTGGTCGTGTCGCGGCAGTTGCCCAGGGCGCGCGAGGGTACCCCTTCTGCGCGGGGTGCGCCGAGAGCGCACCATTGCGCGCGGCGAGGCGCCGCCGTGGCCAGGGTCGAAGTCCACTTGGCCCAGCACGTCCGAGAACAAGGCGGAGCGCTCTGCTGCGTTTGGCAGAGGCTGCACGCCTGCCCGGGCATCCGCAGCAACTGTGAACACGGACGGCGGCGTGGCTGCCTTCTTGCCGCCCAAGCCGGCCTGGCAGGTGTCCACCGTCACGCTGACGCCCTCCGGCAGCGGCAGCGGGTTGCTGTGGCACTGGTGCAGCTCCAGGACTCCCCCCTCCCCAGCCAGCTCGCCGGCCTCCCCCGCCAGCCTGTGGCGCTGCACCTGCGTCCGGGGCGGTCGCTTGCGGCCAAGAGGGGGACAGGGTGGTGGGAGGGTAAGAATGCAGACCCCACCAACCTCCTGGCATGCAAAGTTGGAGTGGCTCCGCCCTTCAGCAGGGCGCCCTGTGTATGCACTGGTAGAAGGAGCGAGAACATAGCGACGCCGGGACTCGCAGTGTTCCCAAGCGCTGCGACTGGCATATCTCATGCACGCTCCAGCGGTTACGCACCCCGTTCACGGCGTCCACAGCCATTCCGTAGTTGCCTGAGCTGGTCGTCCTGAGCAAGGGACCGCCTGGCACCTGCAGGGTGCCGAGCGGTCTCATACAAGCCCCGGGCGCCCTGTCCTGCAGGTGGGCCTGCATGCAGCCTTGCCAGGCTACCTACCGGGAAGTTCCAGCTGTCATTGCGAAAGAGGCTGCCCAGCGCGCTCGCCATGGCACCCGCTGCTCCGCGCGCTGCTCAGCAGCGTGCCACTGGCCTGCACCCGCTGCACGCCGCTCCTTGCGCACCGCACGCCGCACTGTGCGAGCTCTGCGCCGCGCTCTGCAGACAGCTTCTCCCTTGTCAGTACTCTGCCAGCTAAAAGTGGAGAGCAAGGAGAGCTCATCTCCCTGTTCCGCAAGACCTGTGTTTATCGCCTGCCCCAGCAGGTTTCATGCTTGGGGAGCTAGCTGGAGGAGGTCAGTTTTCAGTCCAAGTACGTGCAGACTACCACTGAACTGCTCTGCTGGCTGCAATCCAAGCTTGCCAGCTGCTGCTGCTCATGAGTTTGGCGCTGCGCGGAGCCGTGCTGGCATCCGTTCCACTGCGCTGTTGCCCAGGCGCGCTAGAGTATATCTGTGTACACGCATCGAGCGGCGGCACCTCCTGTTACTTTTGTAAACGTGAAGACCGGATACTACTCACGTTCATGTGCCACACTTATGTGCTGCAAGGCTGCCGAGCCTGCATGCACAAACACTGGTTGTTGACCTCGCAGGCCCGTTGAGGCTTCTGCCAAGCGCGGTCCAGCCAGCGCAGCTCTGCGCTGCGTTCCCCGCGCCTCGTCACGGCCCGGCGCTGCGGACGCCCGCACAGCCCGTGACGTGCAGCGCAGCCCGGCAGATGACCGCCTCGGCAGACACCACGACGAGTCTGCCCTCGCTCACCGTGGACCGCGTACCTTGCCTGTCGGCACGCCGCCCGCTCCTGGGTCGCTCCCAAGCACTGAGCGTTTAGCGCCTTCGGTCTGGCCTGTCCTGCCTTAGCTATGACTCCTGCCTGTACTCAACGCACGCACATTTGCAACGACTGGACGGCGTTCCTCTGCTGGGCGGTAGCGCACGTGCTGAACTTGCGCTGGCTGCGCGCCTCAGCAATTGCAACCGAACGAGGGGGCGCCTGGGCGGTGCAGGACAACTACGCTTGGCTGCTGCGCGAGGGCAGCGGCAAGGTCGCCGTCGTGGACCCGTCGGAGGCGGCGCCCGTCGTGCAGGCCCTGGAGAGCAGGTGAACGCCAGTGCTGCGAACAGCCATTTTGAGTCCCAGTGCAGCCTCGCTAGTAAGACAGCTTATGCCGGCGCGGTGTGCATGGCCAGAGCTTATGCGGCGCGCATGCCGGCGGGTCTCACCACGGTGCCGGCGGCCGCGCAGGGGCCTCAAGCTGGACTACATCCTCAACACGCACCATCACTGGCGCGCTTGGCCCGCCCCGCTCCTCAAACTGCCTTGGCAGCAGCAGCACGCTTGCCTGGGCGCATACGCGCCTGTGTGCAGGAGCCTGCCCCGCATGCGAGCGGAACGACGCGGGTTGTTACGCCTCTCGTCGTGCTGCAGCGCATCACTCATGCAGTGAAGCACAGCCGAGCGTCCGCTAGGTTGGAAAGCTGAACAAGAGCGGCAGGGACCATGTGGGCGGCAATGAGGAGCTGAAGCGGCGGTATGGCGCCACGGTCGTCGGCCCCGCGGCCGACCGCGCGCGCATCCCCGCGATCGACGTGGCCCTCGCAGACGGTGAGAGCTGGCGCCTGGGCAGCCTCGAGATGCGCGTCATCGATGTGCCCGGCGCGCCGCCCGCCCAGGATGCGGTGTGTGTGCGCTGCAGCATGTCCTGCACGCCCCAAGGTGTTGTGGTGCCTCTGGGAGCTTGCCCTGTCTGCATTGGCACGTGTTTGCTGACAGGGCCAGCTGTTGACACTGGCATTTGCTGATGGTGCCTGGCTGGCCAAGCAGACAAGCTGCATGACTTGCATGAGGCCGTCCCTGCACCCACGTGCCGCGACTCACTAATTGTGAAGGACGTGTGTCAACTCCCTGAGTCTTCCCAGACGCCTGGCTGGCGTTTCAAAGATTGGGGGCGGTCCGGCAGGGCACACGCGCGGCCATGTGGCGCTCTGGTTCCCGGACGCCGAGGCGCTGTTTTCTGGTGCGCTCCACGGGCGTGAGCTGTGAAGGCTGCTGCCGCCGCACGTGTTGCTTGACATTGTGGGAGCTAGTTAGTAGAGGGTCTATATCTGATAACCTCGCCAGGCTTGTAAGACGCAGGCGGCATGCGAGTGCCGTATGCGCGCGCGTTGAGCACTTACCATGCTTGTTTGGGCAGACGTCGCCGCGCGCTTCGAGACCGTGAGTGATGATGGCTGCCTGCGCAGGGGATACGCTCTTTGCGCTGGGCTGCGGACGCCTTTTTGAGGGCTCGCCGGAGCAGATGTGGCGGGTGCGCCTGCTGCCATGTTGCGCGATGCTGCCCTTGCTGGGCACACCCCTGCACGCCTCGCTCACAGGCACGACGCCGAGTGAGGCTGGTGCAGACGTGCAGGCATGCAAGCGTTGTCAAGCAATGGTGCTGCTCCGGCGGGCGGGCGGGGCCCCGGCTGTGCGGCCCATGGCTGTCGCCGCCCAAACACTGTGAAGCCCACACCAGCATGGTGCTGCGTCGGCGGTGCCTGACACGCGCGCGGGGCTGGCGGCAGTCGCTGTCCAAGCTGCGCGAGCTTCCGCCCAGCGCGTGGGTCTTCTGCGGCCACGAGTACACGCAGAGCAACGCCAAGTTCGCCTCGAAGGTCGACCCGGACAACGCCGTGCTCGCCGCGCGCGCGGCGGAGATCAAGGAGCTGCGGGCGCAGGCGCGGGGCCCTGCGCGCTCTACTCTTTTTTGTGTGCAGGCATCGCGGTCCTGGCTCTGCTGTTGCCGAGAGAGTCTGAGCAAGCGCGCACAATGCGCTTGCAACCGGACGCCGCGCAGTGCTTTGCCGTGCACAGGGCTGCTGTGCTAACCGGCTGCTCGCCCGCCGGCTCCGTCGCCGCGCCGGGGCCTTGTCTGAGCGCTGCTCATGTGGCACCCGTCCACGTCTGTCAGCCTGAGGTGGCATCCAGGGCAAGGCGACGGTGCCGAGCCGGCTGGGCGCCGAGCTGGAGACCAACCCCTTCCTGCGCCCGTCGAGCGCCGCCATACGCTCCGCGCTCGGTGCGGCAAGCGCGCGCTGGCCCGCACACGCTGCCATGCCGGGGCTGCGCCTGCGCAGGGCGCCGCAGCGGCTTGCAGAGGGTCATGAAGGGTTGCAGGGGGTTGCAGAGGGTTGCTGAGGGTCGCAGGGGGTCGCGGAGCGTTAATCGACCGGCATGCAGCACAGGGCTGCATGCCAGTGTTGCATGCATGTAGACCTGCCATCTTGATGCGTGACGCGTCTGCTGTGCTTTCCGCGGGGCGCGCAAAAGCCCATGTGTGTGTGCGGAAGGGTGTGCACGTGAGTGGCGCATGGAGGCTTGCCGCTCCCACGGCGTGAACCCCATAACTGCACACCTGTGGTGACAATCTGATGCAGATGTGGGTGGAGTGCGTGGCACTGAGCTGGCCTAGTGCGCACAGGTGTCGCGAAGGGAGCCAGCGATGTGGAGGCATTCACGGCCATCCGCGCCGCCAAAGATAAGGCATAAGGCACACGGATGATCCGGCCGTGGCAGCGCAGCGGCTGCCATGCCTGTGATCCTGCAACGCACGTCGTGTCTATGTGCACATGCGTTTGCTCTTGCGCCGCAGGCCTTGCATAATAAGTCTCAGGCTGTGCAGAGTGCTCGACAAACTCGCCATCCTGTTGGCCCGCACAGTGAAGGGTATGTGGACCACTTGAGTATTTGTTGAACCAGTTAGCCTGAAATGCACTGCAGCATGATGACTGGAACAGCGTGCGCAGCTGATTTCAGCCTGGCACCTGACCACAGTCTCCACTTCTTTTCGTCAAGCGCCTTCGTGCGAGGCACCCCTGGCTGCTGCCCGCAGCCCACAACAAGCGGCGTTGTGACTCTGCTTTTCCTCAAATGCACGCACCCTCGTGCATGGGGCACCTCATGCAGTGCCACCAGCAGTGCTCGCGAACTGGCACTTGCGGCAATGATAGATCCGCAGCTCGGGCCGCACAGAGCGGACTCGCTGCCAGGCAGGGGCCAGCCCCAAGCCTCACGCCCTCCGCAGCACACTGCATACGGATTCCGGGCATGGCCTCAGGCGGCGACTTCGTCAGCGTCCATGGCGCCACCCTCGTCGCCTTGGCCCTCAGCGTAGAGCCCCATCTGCTCGGCAACCGCGGCTTGCCGCGCCGTGAGCTCCTGCTTCACGATGTTGCCATACCCGCCGCGCCCCGCGTCCCAGTCGGTGCGGTACTCGTCGCGCACCTGCACGCGGCCACACGCGCGCGCGTCCTAACCCCAGAGCCAGCGCCTCTCTGCCCCGGAGCCAGCGCCACCTTTCAACCAGGGAGATGATGTGTGCGCGCCCGCGCTGGTCACACTTCGCGCACCTAACAGGAGCAGTGAGCACACGCCCAGCCAGTCGTGTGCCGCACGCACGTGATGGACACGTCACGATGTCGGAAGTCGCTTTGTAGAAAACCACCAATCACACCACGCCTGTATCTACTTGATGCATCATGCAGGCAAGCACATGATGTGCCCCCGAACCTATGAAGGGGCAAGGCTCGCCCACCGGTGCGCCCGTCAACTGTGTAAGCGACCCCCCACACAGTCAGCCCTATGGGCCAGGCGCCTGTATGCCTGCGGCGCGCCTGCCCGCCGGAGCGCCCGCGCCCGAACTGGCGCCCCTCCTTGAAGCCCCAGTCGAAGTCGGCGCGCACGGGCCGGTCGTCAAGCACGGTTCCGCTGATGTACTTGACCGCGTCCTCCGCGTCATCGCGCGTGTAATACACCACGAACGCAAACCCACAGGGCGTCATGCGATGCTTGTCCAGGCCCATGATGATGCGCCTGACGTCGCCGGCGCGCGAAAACACCTGGGAGCCACGGCCGCAGGCT
>JAABUR0100005065.1_pt1 | contig 17063 bp, 21 predicted proteins | sample 5560091 | NCBI WGS metagenome assembly JAABUR01 (sample SAMN10711879, study PRJNA513375) | rock metagenome | isolation source: Antarctica rocks | place: Antarctica: Victoria Land, University Valley sud | reverse complement strand
AGAAGCGGCAGCAGCAGGTCAAGAAGACGTGCTACGCGCAGACGAGCCAGATCCGGCAGATCCGGCGCAAGATGGTCGAGCTGATGACGCGCGAGGCTGCCGCGTGCGACCTCAAGGAGCTCGTCGGCAAGTTCATCCCGGAGGCCATCGGTGCGGCCCCCGCCGCGCGCCGCGCCGCCGCCGCGCCCCATGCCTTGCGCCGAGCGCGTAAGTTATCAGAAGCCTGGTTGCCTGCTGTACGGCAAACCTGGGTCTTAGTTGTCCTCAAGGCGCGAGGATCTGGCTGCATGCCCTGGCGGCGTTCTGGCAGGCGCATCGCGCAGCCGCGGTCGCCTGGAGCACGGTGCACGGGCTGGCATGCAGGCGCCGCGTGCTGACAGGGTCGAGAGCGAGCGGCAGCGGCAGCATGTAGCCAGTAAATGTGCAGGCCGCGAGGCGTGCGCGGCGCCATGGGGTATGCAACACATGCGTGAGCACTGCACAGTGCGCCACACGCGCTGATGCCGCGGGCGCGCGGCGCGCGCGCAGGCAAGGAGATCGAGAAGGCGTGCCAGGGCATCTTCCCGCTGCAGAACACGGCCATCCGGAAGGTCAAGGTGCTGCGCGCGCCCAAGCTGGACATCACCAAGCTCATGGAGGTGCACGGCGACTACGCGGAGGAGGCCGGCGCGCCCGTGGAGCGGCCCGCCGAGGCCATCCCGGGCGACGAGCCCGCCGCGGAGGCCGGCGAGGAGGCGCCCGCGACCTAGGCGCCGCGCCGCGGCGGCTGGGGCCGTGGGGTGTGCGGTCTAGGGAGCGCGCCCGCGGCGAGAGCCCGGGCGGCACGGCCGCAGCGGGGGCGGCGCGGGCGCTTGCGACCTGGCGGGCCGGCCGCGCGGCGAGCTGGCTTGTGGGGTGGGGGCCCAGGGCGCGCCGCGCGCAGCTCTGTCAGCGCGGCTGGGGACAGGGCGCTCCGCGCTGCTCAGGGGACTGGGGACAGCGACAGGTAGCAGGGGCCTCTCAGGTGCCGCCTAGCAGCAGTGTTCTGCTAGCTTTGCTGTCACACAACACTGCGAAACATTGCTGGCTGTAACAGTGACCAGGAGCAGGCTTGCATGTAGCGCCAAACGCCCACTCAACCTTTGCACAAGGTACGCTTTGCTCTTGCACGCCCCCAAGGGCATGGCAAACCAGCGGTCATTGCGCTCCTGCTACACCCGATCAATATGCAGGAACCCGAAGGCGCACAGCATGCATGTAATGTGCGTGTGCGTCAGGAAAGTGGTAGGGGCTTTGACAGACAGAATGAGACTGCAGCGCGGCCTGCTGGTCAACAGCACACGGTGCCGCACCGCATCTGCCCTTGATTACATGTGCGTCAGCTGTGTCACCTCCCAACGCACGCCAGCAGACACCTAGAGATTCAGTGCTTTTCCCAGAAATACCTCCCTGTTTGCTGACTAACTGAGCTGTGGCATGCGTTGTGGTCACAGGCGCCGCTGCAGGCCTTGCGCGCAGCATGCTTCCTGAATGAGCCTTTGCTCGGCAGCCGGCACACAGCCGAACGCGCGTCAGGCGACCGGCTGCGCCTCCAGGTCGAACAGGGAGCTGCCGGTGATGCGGCAGCGCCGCAGCTGGCCCGCCGCCAGCGGCGGCAGCCCCGCCGCGGGCTCCGCGAGGAAGACCAGCGGGTCCACGTCGGGCGCGTCCCTGCGCGCCCCGCCCGGCTTGAGCACCAGTATCCTGTCTCGTTGCTACTGGTCCACAGCGAAGGTTCAAAATGATCATGAGGGCTTGACATCGCTCAATACTCAGTACTCGCTCAGCAAAGTCCTTGCTGGGTAACACACAAGGACGGAAGGTAGTAAAAACCAGGGATGCTCCAAAATGAAAAAGTCCCGTGGCTTGTACAGGCACAGTGCACAGACGCCGTGAAACGCGGTCGCAGTTTGACGGCACTGCCGGAAGGCTCTCGGCCTCCTGCCGGCGCAGGCCGCGCCCCGCTCTAACACGCTGGCGGCGGGCGGGCGCACCACTGCGTGCGGCCGACCAGCTCGCCCTCTTCGTTGTAGCCGTCCACGAGCACGTCCACCTGCGCGCCCCTCGCGGCTCAGCGCCGCCACAAGACGCGCCCAGACCTGCTCGCAAGGGCCTGCACACCACTCGCGCCCGAGCGCGCAGCGGGACGCGCCGAGCCCTGCTCGCGCGGGCCTGCACAAGCCCGGCCGCGCGCTGGCGGAGTGCGCTGCGCCCGGCACGCTTGGCGCAAGCGCGCGCCGGCCCGCGGGGGGGCGCGCCTCGCGGCCGGACAGCGCCTCGGCGAACGTCCGGCCGACGCCCTGCTGCAGGCTGACCAGCTCGTCGCGCCGCGCCTGCCGCACGCCCTCGTCCACCTGCGCTGCCAACATTGTCATACGTATGCATTGCTGGAGTGCAATAAACACTGACGGGACGCTCCAGCGCTGCATCATCCTTGCGCCCGATGCCACCCAGCGTCTAGACCAGTTACACACTGTCATGCAGCAAATCACAGCAACCAAAAGCTGGCGCACCCAGCCAAGGGAGCGGCAGCATCAGCGCGCATTGGGGTCCTCAAGAGGAAACTGGTCGCTGTGCAGAGCATGCCCGGCAGGCAGTACACAAAGAGCCTGTGAAATTCCCGCCATTTACTCCACACAGGCCCGGCCCCGGAGTGTGCAGCAGGTTACAGGCGTGCCGGTTCAGGGGGCCTCCACCCCGGGCCGCGCCTGCTCCGGCAGGCTCGCGGCCGGCGTGCCCTCCTCGGCGCTGTACGCAAAGGCGCCCATGCGCTCAAAGGCGAACTCGCGCGCAAAGTCCACCAGCTCGCGGTGCTGCGCCTCCGTCTCGCCTGCGCGGAGCGCCAAACTGGCGCGTGGTAGACGCGCCAAAGTCATGCGGCAGCGCCGTGCAGCGCCGAGTGAGGACCGCGCCTGCAGGAGGCAAGCGCAACTCTGTCCCTAATCAGCCCACCCAAGCGACACCGCCACCGTGCACCAGCTGAGCTGGGGCCTAGCCAGCAGAAAAACTGCGTCCGCAGGAGGTGACGGGGTACGCAGAGGCCGCCGTGCGCGGCCGTGGCTGCCTCTGCCTGGCCGGCCCGCTGAGCGAGGGACGTGCGCTCCTGCGCGCGCACCGCTCGGACCGCCCGCACGCCGCGCGGCTGCTGTGCTACCGCCGCGACGGGCAGCCGTTCCGGTGCGCGCGCCGACGCGCGGCATGCAGCCGCGGCCGAGGCCCATGCTGCCGCGAGTGCGCCGCGGCGCCATTGCATTCCTAGTGCATGTGCAGCAGCGCAGAGAGGCTGACTGCCAGGGCCCTGCCTGACTAGCAGTCCACAGTGAGGCGCTGTGGGCTGGAGCAGGGCGCTGATGGTGAGCCTGCCGCTGGGCGACGGCGCGCCCGGCGACGCCGGCGCGGCGTCCGCCAAGGCCCCGGCGCCCGACGCCGCCGCGTCGGCGGCGCGGCACCTGCACCAGCCGCCGCTGTCGGCCGCCGCGGCCGCCGTGGCCGCGGCGGCGGCGGCGGCCGCCGCGGCCGCGGCTGCTACGGCCGCGCCGCCGCCGGTGCCGCGGGCGCCGCCCGCGCTCGAGCGCCTGCTGCTCGTCGTCGACGTGACGGCGGCCGCGCTGAAGCGCGTGGGCGACTACGAGCTGGGCCGCCAGATTGGGCGCGGCGCGTTCGGCACCGTGCGCATGGGCCGGCGGGTGGACACTGGCGCGCCCGCTGCGCGCCCTACCGCAGGCTGCGCTGCGGCCTCGCGAGGCTGTGCTCCTTGCGAGGAGCCAGCCAGGCAGTTCTGATGCAGGTGCTGCATACACACAGGCATGTGCAGGCTGAACAGCATCACAGGCAGTTGTCGGCTGTCACGCTCATGCTGATGCATAAGTGAACTCACAGAAAGCGGGCGCATCACTCCCGGCAGCCGCCAGCGTGCAGCGCGCGTTGTCGGCGCGCCGCAAGCGAGCGCTGATCACGCGCGGGGTTGCTGACCACGAGCCAGGCGAGGCGCACCGTCACGCGCGCGCGCGCCGCGGCGCGCGTCACTGATGATCACGCGCGCCGCGCGCCGCGCGCCGCGCAGGCGAGGTTGTGGCGGTCAAGGTCATCGATGCGAGCACGTTCAGCAGCATCACGCAGATTGACGCCGTGCAGGAGGAGCTGGCCGTGCTGTCCGGGCTCAGGCGCGCCATGTATCCACACACCTAAAGTACCCTACGTGTCCTGTTCTTATCACCGCGCGCGGCGCCTCAGCCGTGAGTGCAGATCGCGCTCGCGCCTGCCTCACACACCTGCTCCCGCCGCTCGCGCATGTATTCATGCACGGCCAGGCTGCGCCGGCGGCACGCCTGCCGGGCGGCGCGCTGGGCGCGGCTTGCGCGCCGCTCCGCGGGCGCTCATGCGGGGCGGGCGCGCCAGGCACCCCAACATCATCCGCCTGCTGGACAGCATCCTGGTGGCCAGCCGCTTCTACTTCGTCATGGAGTACGCGTCGGGCGGCTCGCTGGTGGACTTTGTGCGCGCCCGGGTGCGCGCCGCGCGCTACCCTACCCTATAACCTGACCCTGATGCATCAGGGGGTTTGCTGGTGGAATTTGTGTGCGCGCGGGTGCGGCCTGCGCCGCGCCGTCAGGCCCGCCGTTCCAGGGGCGCCTCATGGCGCGCGACTTGGCAGAGGCGGCGCGGTCTCTCTATGATGTCATGAGCCGCCGCCCTTGCATCTCTGCTTCGGCACTGCATGCGTGTCACCAGCGCGCTCTCGGTCTCCCGACCTGCTTGGCACACCCTGGTGCCCAGACGGACATGCTCACACGGGAGAACGATCCTGCAGGGTGGCGGTCGGCGGCTGGGCGAGCCGGAGACGCGGCGCGTGTTCGCACAGATCATCGACGCCGTCGACTACTGCCACCGCAGGCGCGCCGCCATGTAACAGCGCCGAGTGGCGTAGCCTCGTTCATGTCACGCAGGGTGGCCTGAACCCAAAGGTGTGCGGACACGAGATAGGGTAGGGTAGGGTGTTACCAAGATGCTAGCACACTGCCCGCTCCTGCGCGGAGCGCACATCCTGTCAGGCACTGCCTCTGCCTGACTCTTGTGCAAGCTTTCGCTTGATCCACCGCATCCTGGCGCCAGGGACACTGCGCCATGCTTCCCCCCTCCCCCCCAAACACCCGCGCCTGCCGGGGCCGGCGGCAGGCGCGTGATCCACCGCGACCTGAAGCCGGAGAACATCCTGATGGATGACGCCTGCAATGTGAAGGTCGCCGACTTCGGCCTGGCCGGCATCACGACGCCCTTCTCCGGGTCGCTGTCGGCCGCGTGCGGCACGCCCGAGTTCACTGCGCCCGAGATCGTGCGCGGGGAGGTGCGGCCGCTGGCCCGCCCGCTCGCCAGCCGCCAGTGGCGCGTTCGTGCGCCATAAACCGCTGGTGGCAGACAGCTCCGGCAACAAGCCTGGCGCCTGCCGCTGTGCCGTACGTGGTAATGTCGGTGCTGGTAGTTACCTTCAACAGCACATGCAGCGCCGCTGCGCATTTGCTCAAAATCCCCTGCGCATATACCCTTGTCAGCGGCAGCAGAGCGGTCACGCGCATGCAGTGTATGCGCATGTGCGGTACGCGCAAGCGGTCCGCACAGCGCCTGGGTATACGGTTAGGGTAGGGTAAGCGGTCCGCGCGGCGCGCGGGCCAGCATGCGTAGCTGCGCGTGCCGAGGGGGTGCGCCAGCGCACGGCATGCCGCGAGCGCGCCGCCGGCTTGGCAGCCAGCGCCGGCGCACGCGCAGGAGTACGACGGGCCCAGCATCGACGTGTGGAGCCTGGGCGTGATCCTGTACGAGCTGGCGACCGGGCGGCTGCCCTTCCGCGCGGCCAGCACGTCCGCGCTGTTTGCGGCGATCGCCGGCGGCGCCTTCCCGCCGCTGGGGCCCGGCGTCAGCGCGCCCCTGCGCGACCTGGCGCGCGCGTCGCGCCCGCGCTCCACACCCAAATCCGCGCTTGGCCTGATTTTGTCTGTAATGCTTCCTGCGGTGCTGTCCTTATGCCTCCAGCTGGTCGGGGGCCTGGCACGCAAGCAGCCGCGGGATGGGCGCTACTGGAGGCATGCACGAGCGCACGCCGCGACGGTGTTCTGACCGCTCCGTGCGGCGCCGCCTTCGCCTTGCTCCCCACCGCGTGCTTGACAGCGCACGGGCCGCCGCAACGGCCCGCCCTAGCTGGCGCATGTTGGGCGTGCATGTTGCAACTAAGCCTGCCGCCCTGCAGGTGCATAAGCGCGCGCGCCAGGCGGCAGACGCGCGCTCCGCGCGCGCAGGTGCGCCAGATGCTGGTCGGCCGCGCGGCGCAGCGCATCACCATCGACGGCATCCGCGCGCACGCCTGGCTGGCGGCCGGCGTCGCGCCGGAGCATGCGCCGGTGGCAGCTGCATCGGCCGAGCGCGCGCAGCCGCGGCGCTCGCGGATGGCCACGCAGGGGCCCGCCAGCCTGCAGGCGCGCCGCAGGGGCGCCCCGGCCGGGCGCTGGCAGGGCCCTCAGCAGGTGGGAGGGCGTCATGCGTCCGTTGCGTCCGTGCGGCGCCGCGGCGCCGGCGCGCCGCTCGCGCACACGGGCGCCTGCCAGCACGCCCGCTGCCAGTCACAAACGGCCGTCCGCTTGCCTGCGCATGGAAGGCTGGAGCTCGACTGGGGCGTCAGGCTTGCGATGGGCACCGCTTCTGTTCACGCATGCTACCCATCATCAACATCAGCACTTGTAGCCTTTCTTAGAGCAATGCCCGTCCACATGCAGACAGCGAGCAGGCTGGGGCGGTGCCGCGCGCAGTTGGTCGTGCCTGGGTCGGAGCGAGCGGCTGGGGGGCCAGCAGGCGCAGCAGGCACCCAGGCGGGCGGCCGGGGCGTGTCATCGAGCCCTGGTGCGCCGCGGGGTGGCGGCCGTAGCGCCGCACGCAAGTCGCTCGCGCGCGGCCCCGCTGGCGGGCACGCGCCGGCGGGGGCGCCGCTCGCCGCAGGGAGGGGCGCGGCGCCGGGGCCTGAGGCGGACCTCGCCCTTGAAGCGCGCGGGGCTGGCAGCGCGCCGGTAGCGCAGGGGCCTCGGGCAGGCAACTTCGGTCCCGCCCTGTCCGCGCCGGCAGCTGCGGGGGCTGCGCGGGGCGGGGGGCGGCCGGCGCCGGGGGACACGCCGGGCGCCGCCAGCCCTCCTGCCGCCCTCGGGGGGCTGCACCTAGGACCCGCCGCCGGCAGCGGCGTTGTCGGAGCGCCGGGAGCGGGCGCGCGCACCCCCTTAAAACGATCCACCGACCCGGGCGTGCTGGACCTGAATGCGAATGCGCTGCTGCCGAGCGAGGGGCCGGGCCCCGGCGCCCGGCCGGCGGTGGGTTCGCGGCGCGCGTCGGCCGCCCCCGGCGCGCTGCGCCGCCTGGCGCCCAAGGCGGCCGGCCGGCCGGGCGCGGGCGACCGCACGGGCCGGTGACGGGCGCCGCAAGGGTGCAGGCTGCGCGCTGGAACTCAGCCTCTGGTGTGATGGCTGCAGGGTGTCATGGGACCCGCTGTAGCCCTGGTTTATGAGCAAAGCCTCCCAGCTCGTGCATTGTTGACAGCCGCTGGAAGCTTGGTTTGCGCGTCCTGTTTGCGCGTGGGCAGCAAAAGCACGCGCGGCGCGACTGCGCGGGCCGCGCGTCTAAGCGGCGCCACATGGTACCAGGCGCAGAGCGGCGTGCGCCTTGCAGCTGACTCTGTGTCCGCTGCCTTGCATGTTACATGTGCAAACAGGGGCCGTGCAGTGCCGGATGGCAAACCTGGTGCAGGAGCTGGTGCAGTGAGGCGTGGCAGGGTGGCTCTGCCTCCCGGGTGAGCCGCCAGGGGCCTGCGCACCCCAGAAGCATGGCCAACTGTGCAGGCATGTGCAAATACCCGTGACCCCTGCGCCTGAGATGGGCGGTCCACACCCCCGCTCCTCAGGCTGCCAGGGCGTGCATGCAAGCCCCCTCGCTGGCACTCCCGCAAACCATCAAGCCCGCAAGCCTGGCACGCATGCTTCAGGGCTGATTCAAGCGCTGTTTCGCCCGCGCGCTCCCCTTGAGCGCGCCAAGCTGGCAACCCCAGGGCGACGAGATGGCCATACCCAACGATGCCATGCGGCGTGCTGCTGCACAGTGGCTTGGCCCACTGGACGAGCGGAGCGCGCTTCACTGGCTGGCGCCTCTAGCCGCCACTGCTTCCAGGTAATCGCAGACCAACAAGGCACTTCCCGATGCAAGCACCCACAAGGCAACAGCTGTCCACATCCTCCACGCCCGGGAATAGGCTGCTCCTGCCGTCGTCTGCGCCACAGGCCCCGCCGCCCAGTTACAATCCGCCGCCTGCGACGCGGCGGTCTTTGGGTGAGTACATTTGGCGGCAGGCTGATGCACATGCCATGCCGTGCCGAGCACTTGTTTTGTCTCCGATCCAAGCCAGCAGAGAGCGGCTGGGTTGGCAGGAGGCCCCTACGTGCATGCCATGCATTGGGAAGCACACGCGACCATAGCAGGGGCCAAGCGGGGGAGGCTCGCCAGCGAGCGAGCCTGCACCGCGGCCCGCACACCACAAGCAAGGGGCCTGCAGGCCACGGCGCAGCGGTGCTCTCCAGGGCACTGCGCTGCTTCAGTGCGCACCGCCGAGGCTGTCCGGCGCGCCTCCGCTTGAGCGCGCAGAGCTGTCGCCGCCAGGTCCTTGCGCCCTGTTCGGCGACGCCTTGGGGCCTTTGCCAGGGCGAGTACCATGGCAAGCATCCCGCGCTTGCTCGCCGGCCGGCGGCGTCTTGAGGTCTTGGCTTGCGCACGCGGTACCGCCACCATCGCCCCCGCCCGTGCCAGCCCGCTTGGAGGTGACCAGGTCGCCAGCGCCGGCTGTCAGGCGCACGCTGTGTGGCTAGCTGCAATAGAGCGCGGCGACCGGGGAAGTTCGCCTGGCGGCAGCGCGGCCTGGCCAGAAGTGCGAAGTGGCTGTCACCCGACCAGCCGTGTGCGGTGGGTGCCCTGGAAAGCCGCAACTGATCACTTCTACACAGCTCAGCAGCGCAAGCATACGTCGCACAGTCTGCTTCGAGCTGTAAGAGGCGACTTGCTTCACAAGCTCGCGTGGAGGCGCAAGCTTGCGCGTCCAGGGCAGGACATCGTCGAGCGAGACTCGGGATCGCGTGCATAATGCGCACGGGCCGGGGGGCAGAGCGACAATCAGACCACGCACCTCTCAGCCGGCCTCCTCGCTTCGGCAGTGTTGCGTGCCGCACGGTTGATTCTGTTGAGGCGTGCTCGACCACGTAGCTGAGCTGTGAGGTGCCTTTGTCCAGTTTCAGTGTGCACAAGAGTACAAAAGCTTCCGACAGAGCGACATGGGTGATCTGGCATATAGCCAACTGTGCCGATGTGTTGTTTTCAAACGGAACTGTAGGGTAGCCTCCCAGTGCATTCAATCATTCATGATTGTGCACTGGCGCCCTTTCTGTTGCGCTGTGAGCTTGATCTTCATTTATCATGCGCACTGGCTACCTTTTTTAACGCTGTGAGCTTGATCTCCATGTGGGATGCCCGCACGCAGAACGGCCAGGCTCACCGGCCAGGCAAGCCATGGCTGTAACAGCGTGCCCAGGAGCAGTGGGATTCCAGAGATGAGCTGAACCTATGCTTTAAACATGATTTACATGATGTACAGTCAGGTTCAGTCCATCGAGATGTTGCCTCCCACTGTGCCCTGGATGCAGAGCTTCTGTCCCTGAGCCGCATTCACACCCGGCGAAAGCAGATACAACGCCGGTGAAAACATAGCTCACAGGTCTTCAAACTGAGCAGGCCTGGCAGATCACATCAGGCTGACAGGGCTTTGTACGGTGTGCACACTTGCCTCAGTGGCTGACAGTGCCAGGACGCAATCAACAGCAAGGCGCGGAGGCTGATGTGTGACACTCTCACGTTCTGTGCGTGTTCTCACACTGTACGACCCGAGGCTGCAAGCCAAGGCATTGCTAGCTGGTCAGCAGCCTCCACAGGCAGGCGGGCTTTTGCCTGGCCTTGCATTTTGCACAGCAACTGCGACAGCACACCTCTCACTCTCTGTGACCTGTCAGGGCAAGTTTAGCACAGAGGGGCGCGGCCTCCAAGCAGTAGCGACTCCCCAACCCAGGCGCGACGCCGCACCTCCATCGCCGACGCCGCCGCCGCCGCCGCCGCCACCGCCGCCGCCGCCGACAGAAGGGTACGCGCGCTGCTTGACGGGCTGCTTGGTGGGCTCTGTGGAGCTGGTGCACGCGGTGTCGGAGCGCCGGGCCGCGTACGGAACGTGCTTGACGGGAACTGGCTTGATCTCTGCGTCCCCAGCAGGCACGCAGTTTCTGGCTGTGCCACGCCGTGCGCATGGGTTTGCAATAACAAACAACAGCAATGAGCGGCCTGAACCCCTACAGCCATGCACGCAAGACAAGCAGGGCAGCTATACGGTGACAAGGCTGCCATGCACAGGGTCACGAGCATTGGCACCCCAAATCTGCTCAACCTCCCTCCCTGCACAGCAATGCCTAGCAGTCCGGCGGGGCCGGAGCGTGGCCCCGACATGCCATCAGCGGACCTGTCTGCTTCTCGGGTGCTTGCGCCTCCTTCTTGTCGTCGTCTTTGTGTGTTCTCACGCAGCCGCCGCACAGACAAGACATCGCGCTGCTGCACGTGAAAGCTGGTCCGCGCTTGGCTGGTCTGCTGAGCTATCTGCCGAGCTCAGTGAATCAATGCATCCGATCTCGATTCCGACAGGGAAGCTGCCGCCAGGCGGCCGTTGAGCTGTCGGTAAAAATTTTCAAAAGGACCCTAGACCCTTTCCTTCGACTTGATGCAGGCCCGCCGCTTCCGCCTAGCTGCCGGTGCAGGGCGCAGTGGCCGTCGAAACTGTTCGATCCTCAACTGTCCCATTGAGGTTAGCAGAGCGAGGCCACACTGGGGCGCAAGCCTGGTTTGGCCTGCACAGATACCTGGGCTTCTCGTAATTCAGCGCACGCACAGAAGCCCCTTCAACCCCTGGCTGCGCCTCCTCTCCAGGTTCTCACTATACTTGCTAGGATTTGATAGCAAACACTCAGCGTCGCTCAGGGAGTGAACAGCAACTGTGCGCCGAGGCCTGGCTACTGTTTGTCATCTTGTCTTGGAAATCAACGCCACCATCCGAGCACAGCGTGGTGGGCCACCCTCAGCGTCCAAGCCCTTAGAGCGGCGACGTCTGAGCGGATGCGAGCGGCCTGCCACGAGGAACTCCGGGCGTGCGCTGCAGCCGCACGTGCGAACGTCGGCCGGGAGAAGCCTGCTGGGGCTGCGCCCTGCCAGGCGCCGCACTCAGCTGCCGCTCCGTTGGCGCCACAGGATTGCCTCTCACGACCACACTAGCAGTCACAACTGAATGCATTTTTGTGGTGTGTGCCCTTACGGCGCGCCGCCAGGCAAGCGGCGCGTCTGGGAAGCGGCTGCCGCACACTCGACAGCGACGCTCATTACCGTGGCGTGCAGAAGGTTGCCCTGCGTTCTGTCAAGCGCACGCTTTGTCCCAGATGTTCTTCCCAATCATTAACACGCAGTTCATAAACATCACACTGCTGCAGGCAGGTGTCCATGCATGGTGCAGTGTATTGTACGCCGCAACAAAAGCACAGCTGCACAGCTCAGCTGTTACAGAGCACTCATGCGCAGATGCAGCCTCGAACACTGTGTACAACGCGATAGGCGCGCCCGTCCACACCGCGCACACTGGCGAAGCATGCCCCTGACCATGCCTCTCTTGCGCTTTGCCCAGAAACAATAAGAAGCATCCAGGTTGCCAAGCCCATTGATCCAGCCACCAAGCGTCAGGCCGCGCTTGACACCACTAGCAGCCACCGGCACTGCCGCCCCGCCGTGACCGCAGGACGCGTCTTCTTCAGTCTGGAAGCTCCAAGTCGTTCACCGCCTGCTGAACATGTTCCCTTTTGCGAAGCGCAGCGGCCGCCCGCTCGTGCGCTGACGCCGAGCTGGCGCATGCAAGCACACGCTCCAGGGCTGCAACTCCCCTGCATGCCCTGACTGCCTCCCAGCTCTGCCCGCTCTTGCTGGTCAGAACGACGAGCGCGCCGGCAGCCGCCAGATGCACAGCAGCAGGACACGCTGGCGCCAGCAGCCCGACCAGCGCCAACACGCCCCCGCTTTCCACAACGCTGTCCATGTTTTCAATGTTGTCAATGCACACATTCCATAATGCCGCAGCGGCCTGTTCAAGCACGACAGCAGGCCTGCCAGGCGCCAGCAGCTCCACCAGCGGCGCGATGCCCCCGCACCACCGCACGCAGACCCTGTTATGCGTGCTGCTGATGCACAGGTTGCGCAGCGCTCCAGCAGCCGGCTCATGCACGGCGGCAGAGGCGCCGGGCGCGAGCAGGCCCACCAGAGCCGCCACGCCCCGGCACTCCCTGATGCTGTCCCTGTTCTGGGTATTAATCATGCACAGGTTGCGCAGCGCCCCTGCAGCCTGCTTGTGCACGGCAGCTGTCCCGCTGGGCGCCAGCAGTGCGACAGAGCGGCAATTCCCCCACACTCTCGGACAATGTCGCAGTGCAGGACGTTACGAAAGCACAGGTTACACAGCGCCCCAGCAGCCGCTCCCTGCACGCCAGCCGAGCGGCCGGGCGCCAGCAGCCCAATAAGCGCCGCAATGCCTCCGCATACCCGGACACTGTCGCGATTCTGGGCATTGTTAGAGCACAGGTTGCGCAGCGCCATAGCAGCGGCTTCCTGGACGGCAGCCGGGCCGCCGGGCGCCAGCAGCGCGACCAGTGCGGCGATGCCCCCGCACTCCCTGACACTGTCGCAGTTCTGAGTATTGTCCACGCACAGTTTGTTAAGTGCAACAGCCGCCTGCTCTTGCTCAGCGGCAGAACCGCCGGGCGCCAGAAGCGCGACAAGCGCCGCGACGCCCCCGCAATCCCGCACGCTGTTGTTAGGTTGACCGGTGCCCTCGCTTGAGGTTGCCAGCGCCCGCGCAGCACGCTCCTGCGCAGCGGCGTCCTCAGATGCCATCCCTGGTTTGGAAACTCTTGTACAGGTGCACCTGCAGACACCTCGTGCACAGCAGCACGGCCGGCCCCCTGCTAGATTGCCAACCAGCGCAGCAGTGCCCCACGCCCCCAGGCGCTGTGCTGTTGTGGAGTTGTGGGTCACTTGTATATGAAAGCAGCCCACAGCGCATCTTCCAGCCTGCCGATACACGTCCCAAGAAAGCTGGTGAAAGAGCAGGCCCACCCGCGCCAGAGGACTGTCATCGGGTGCGGTCTGCTCGCAGCCGGAGCGCCCGGGCCAGAGCCATAGCTGTAGGAGGCGCATAGCTAGCAGCTTGGAAGGCCAAGCAGGATATGCTCCCCCGCCAGCGGCTCTGAAGCAGCTGGCCTGAGGCAAGCGCACTATAGCGATATAGCTGCTCCTTGGACCCACGCTGGCGCAGAGGCAACCGACATCACCGACAGCCGTGCTGTGCTGTGCTGTGCTGCCGTGCTGCCCTACCTGCCCGGCGTGTATCTAATACAATACCAGGCGACCCAGCTTGTCCAAGCTTGTCCAAATGAACACCCAGGAGCGTTGGGCATGTCAATATAACAGCAAGCTGCTTGATCATGCGCAGTTGAACTTGCAGCATGCGCAGCTGTAGTAAGCATGCGCACTTGCATTTGAAGCATACGCGATTAACCTTTAAGAAATAGGACCTCTTGCAGAAGCTGTCCGCGGCCACAGGCGCCTGTGCTGTTTGGAGGCGCGGGTGCATGCTGGGCGGATATGAATGCGAGTGATTATTAAAAGCGCCACCCAGGCGTGTGTGTTCACGGGGCAGCTGGCATGACGCATGCGGATCACACCCCAAATTCAGCAGGCCCCCGTTACCTGCCCCAGGGCCTTGATTGTGCAGACAGTCTACGTCCCCTGCGGCAGCCGGCTATTAAGGTTGCGCAGGCGGCTATTAAGGTTGCGCAGGAGGGCAGGCGCCCCCCAGCGCGACAAAGTGCTGGTACTCGTGCCGCGCGCCGAGGTGCAGGTGCGCCATGGCGGCCGCCACGCAAAAGTGCATCTGACGCGGCGGCACGCAGCGGTCAGCGCAATACTGATGCCATCAGGTCTGTCAGGCGAGCGCGCATGGCAGGCAGCTGCAGGGCGCACGCGCCAGCCACCACAACTCGGGGCACGCGGCAGCCATGCATGGCAGCCAGCGCGGGTCTCGCACGGGCGCTGCGGTCCCAAAGCAGGCACGGGTTGAATCACGGCGCATGCGACCATGCTCCGCCGCTGCATGGGCAAGGGGTAGGGCGCTCACGATTTGATGGCTGTTGAGCCAGTAGTCAAACAGGCCGGGAGAGCGGCGCGCCGCAGGCTCCTTGCCACCCCTTTCTGCCAGCGGGACCACCAGGAGGCGCTCAGGCAGGCGCGCGACATTGACGGCGGCGCCCACGAAGGACAGCGCCTGCGCCCGCCTAGGCAAGGTCGTCAGTGTCGAGACGCATGCATGCTCGCCAGCGCTGCATTTGCCATGCCGGCCGATCACGCCTGCAGCCATGCGCCGCAGATTTGCACAGCAGTGCGCAACACTTAGTGAAGCAGCCTGTAACCTATCAGGTCATGAGGGGCAGGCTGCCAGCACAGGTGCGCGCTCGACGGCTTGTGGCGCTCTCCACGCTGCGAGAGCGCCGCTATTCATCAGACACAGCCTGTGACTCTCCACCATGCAGTGCACAGCATCGGCACATGAGGCCAGCTGACACATGTCAGCCCCCAAGCACCGCGCGCCTCCATGGCGGCGTAGTGCCGCAGCGCGGCCGGCGAGCCGCTGCGCAGCGCGGCGCGCGCGCCCAGCGCCGCCAGCCGCACGCCCAGCAGCGCCGCCATGGGCACCGCGCGCTGCCGCCGCGCGCGCGTCAGCGTTACGGCCGTGTCTGCGCATCGCGCGCCCCGCTCGCCGGTACTCCCAACCCGCCCGCGCTTCCGCCCGACACTGCGCCGCAGCGAATACAACTCGGCCGCGGCCTCTGGCGCTCGCGTGCCGCAGCCCCGCGCACGTCAGGGCAACGTCAACCCGGTCTGCACATCTGGCTTTCGTGCTGTGGAGCAGGCGTACGACCTGGCAGTGCGGCAGCACCATGCGCTGGTGCGCAGCGGCCTCATGACACAGGGATGCTCCGTCCCACAGCATACCCCGCGGGTCGGCGGGCGCGCGCCTGCACAGCAGAGCGCCCGCGCAGGCCGGCGGCCACGCACGCGGCGGCCGCGAGGTAGTACGCGCAGATAAAGGCGGCGCGCGTGCGCGGGTGGCACAGGAGGCCCCAGAACAGCAGCGTGTGCGCGCCGGACAGGAACAGCGCAAACACGCCGCACACCTGTGCGCGCACTCCTCTCTGCTTTGCATCCCAGGAAGCCCTGCTCAGCATCCCAGCACCCCCGGCGCGCCAGGCTGAGGCACGCTTGTCGCGCAGCACCAGGTCCCATCAGATGCTCCTGGGCGGTTTCAGGCTGGCAGGCTAGGCCGCAAAAAGAGGGGCCTCAGGGCATGTTTGGCCATCTGTTGCATACCCAGCGCTCCAGCGGCACCAAGCAGTGCTTGGCGAGCGCTGCGGCAGGGGCGCACGTCGATGAGCAGCCAGCGGCGGTAGTGCGCATGGTTGGCCATCAGCGTGTGGTAGGCCACGCTGCCCGCGAAGCACGCCAGGATGGGCAGCACGTTGACGTAAAAGGCGAGCGGCGCGTGCGGCCAGGGGCTCAGCGCGCGCGTCGCCAGGCCGGCCGCGATGCCCAGCGCCGGCAGCAGGTGCGCCAGGATGTTGCCTGGCGCGCGCGCGCGGAGCGGGGTCGGCGCGCGGCGCGCTCTGGCATGCCAGGAGACTTGGTGAGGGGCGCGCTGGTTGAAGGCAGACGGAGCGGGCGCCCCGTTGGCCGGCCCTGCCTGACGCCCTTTGGTGCGGGGTCAGGCTCGCGGCAGACTGGAGCAGCAGCAGCAGACAGAGCAGAGTGCCAACAGGCTGTGTGAGTGTGACGCCAGTGCCACGCTGACGCGTGTTGCCAAGGCGTCATGGATGGGGGAACGCACAGCCTGAGAGCGTCCGACTGCATGCGCGCTTGCTTGCAGGTGCGCAAGCAACGGGACAGCTAAAAGTGAAAGGCCAGCAGGGCCGGGAGCGAGCCTGTCTCGTTGTGGTACTGCAGGATGCTCCACAGGCACTGCCGATATGTGTACCCTGCGCGCGGCAGGCCTATCATGCTGCAGCCGCCTCAGCAGGCGGCAACGGTGCGACCACCCGCACCGCGCACGACCCACTCTCAGAGGAACACACTCATCCGGAACCTGCACAAGCTGTGTGGTCACGCAGTGCACAAGCTCTCCTTATGAGTGCCTGCCAGTCAGCTGTAGAGCCTGCCTGCTCACACAGCGCTCACCGGCGCGGTACCCGCTGAGCACGTACTTGTTGAACTGCAGCACGCGCGGGGCCTCGTCAAACCACAGCAGCCTCTGGCCGTCATAGCGAGCGCCGGCGATCACGCGGCGGCGTGCGCCAGGCACAGGCGCCTGCGGCCCGGGTGCGCAGCTGCACTCTGCGCAAGCGCTCCACGTTCCAAGTGTGTCAGCCACGGTGCAAGCGCACTTGTTTTGTTGCAACACCAGCCACAGCTGGCAGGTGCTGCGGCTGTGCGCTGTATTGGTCGCAACAGCGTGAGTGCCTGTGAGGAAAGTGGAGGCGCGGCTTATCACTCATCACTATATATACTATTCTCTAGTCCAGCACATTCCTCGCACATGCTGCTTCAGGAAGCACGTTGACGACTTGACTTACTCGCTCTGGCTGTTGACGGTTGTTTGCAAGCGCTGCATGCATGCGAGCATAACATCCAGTGAGAAAGCCAGTGGTCAAGTGGTCGTACCAGGCTCTGGAGGTGACGCAGGCTGTGTGTGCGTGCGTGTGCGGCGCGGTGCAAGCAAGTCCTCTCGCTGTGCACCAAGTGGTGCACCTCGTTCCCCGTCAGGCATGCGCTCAGCAAATCCGTCACAGCCT
>JAABUR0100005063.1_pt1 | contig 17065 bp, 16 predicted proteins | sample 5560091 | NCBI WGS metagenome assembly JAABUR01 (sample SAMN10711879, study PRJNA513375) | rock metagenome | isolation source: Antarctica rocks | place: Antarctica: Victoria Land, University Valley sud | reverse complement strand
TGCGGCGCGGGGTTCGGGCGTCGTTCCCTGGCAGGTCGACAGCGCCGCTTTGGAAGAGGACGTGTTCAACCTGGCAGCCGCGCAGCCGCCGGCGCAGCGCTCGCTCAGTATCGAGGGCTGCCGCATCACCACATGGCCGCACGCATCCGCCCCATGTGCCTGGAAAACCCGCTTCGCAATGTCCAATCCGATTGTGCTAACCTGTCCCACGGACGCCTCCTCAAGTGGCTGGTCGACACCTCCACTTTGGCACGTCGATGCCGTCGGGGGGCGTCCACCCCATCAACGCCTCCTTGGCCGGGGTTCGCAAAAAGGCCAGCTACCTGCAAGCCCAGTTTCAGCACCTGCGTCATCGTCGAGGACCCAAGAAGGCGATCTGCGCTGTCGCAGCCTCGATCCTGACCGTCGCATATCACCTGCTCCCTGACGGCACCTTCTTTCAAGACCTCGGCGCCGACTACTTCCGCCGCGCCGCGCCCGAAGTGCAAGCATCCCGTGAAGCATGGCAATTCGACGCTAGTGAACCGCGCCGGGCCCGTTACGGCGTCCCATAACGCGACACCCTCGCGCCGCTGCCGCTATGCTCCTGGCCATACTTGGGGGCCTGCAACCATGCGTCGTCGTGAACTGATCCGCGCCACTGCCGCTGCTAGCCTGGCGCTCGCCGCTCCTGCTCTCGCCCAGCCCGCCGGGTCGCGCATCCTGCGGGTTGTCCCGCAGGCCAACTTGACCAGTCTCGACCCGGTCTGGACCACCGCCGTGGTCACCCGCAACCATGCCTATCTTGTTTATGACCAACTGGTCGCGGTGAATGCGAACTTCGAACCACAGCCACAGATGGCGGAGGCCTGGTCCGAAGCGGCGGACGGGCTGGAATGGCGTTTCCGCTTGCGCCCCGGGCTGCGCTTCCACGACAACGAGCCTGTCCTGGCACGGGACGCGGCAGCATCGATCCGCCGCTGGTGGGCGCGCGACAGCCTGGGCCAGACGGTCGCCGACCTGACCGACGAGCTTTCCGCCCCCGACGACCGCACCATCCGCTTTCGCCTGAAGCGCCGCTTTGCCCTGCTGCCCTTCGCGCTGGGCAAGGCGAGCCCGATGCCGATGTTCGTCATGCCCGAACGCATCGCGCTGACCGATCCCTACAAATCCATCAGCGATCCCACGGGATCCGGCCCATTCCGTTTCGTTCGCGCCGAATGGAATCCCGGGTCACGGGCGGTGTGGGAGAAGTCGCCTTTTTACGCTCCCCGCGACGAGCCCGTGGACGGCATCGCGGGCGGCCGCAGGGCCAATGTGGACCGGGTGGAATGGACCGTCATTCCCGACAGCGCCACTGCTGCCAGCGCAATGGCTTCCGGCGAGCAGGATTATTGGGAGTATCCCCTCCACGACCTGATCCCGCTCCTGCGCAGGAACGCCGGCGTCATCGTGGGCCAGCGCCTCGCCCAGGGCACGTATTGCGGCATTCGCGTCAACCACCTTCAGCCACCCTTCGACAACCCCGCCGTGCGCCGGGCCCTGCTGATGGCCGTGGACCAGCGCGATTACCTGCGCGCGGTCGTCGGCGACGGCGAACCCGGCAAGCCGCAGCCCTGGGCGGCGTGCGAAAGCGTTTATACGTGCGACGCCACGTTCGAAACGGCGGCCGGCAACGGCCTGCTGCGCTTGCACTCGGTGGAGAAAGCTGCGGCGGCGCTGAAAGTGTCAGGCTACAAGGGCGAACGCGCCGTGCTGCTGGCGCAGTCCGATTATCCGCAGATCAACGCGCTGTCGCTTGTCACGGCGGACCTCATGCGCCGGGTCGGCTTCAACGTGGATCTGGCGGCAATGGACTGGGGCACCGTGACCCAGCGCCGAGCCAGCAAGGAGCCGGTGGAGAAAGGCGGCTGGAGCGTGTTCCATTCGACTTGGTCGGGAGCCGACATCCAGAACCCCGCCATTTCCCAGCAAACCCGAACGAACAAGGACGGCGCCTGGTTCGGTTGGCCGGAGGACGAGGCGATCGAGGCGATGCGCGCCCGTTGGCTGGAAACCGCGGACCTTGCGGCACAAAAGCAGATCGCGGACGCTATTCAGATCCGGGCCTTCGAGACCGTGCCGTTCATTCCGTTGGGTTACTACTGGCAACCGTCAGCTTGGCAGAAGACGGTGACCGGCACATTCCCGTGCCAGGTGACAAGCTTCTGGAACATCGGCAAATCGGCCTGAATGCACATTCCCTGGACGCAGCTTCCCCACGAGCATGCCCGCCATCACCGCACTCGATCGCCTCCGGATGCATGCGCGCTCGGCAACGCTGTTCGCGCCCACCACCCGACAGACGCGACGTTTATCTTTGGCCGACCCTCCGTTCGTTTCCGCGCGAGGGCGATGACGCGCAGGGCCCCAGCGGCACGAAACTCGGGCTAGAAATCGCTGCCTTTGCCGAGCATCCCGGCTGCATTCCGACCCGGCGACAATTTGCGGCCTATGGCAAGGGCGCTTTACTTTCGCCGCGGCGGGGCGGCATTCAAGGCGATGACCGCTGCTGCTGACGGGCCCGAGCCCCTGCCGACCCCTGCTTTGGATCATGCTGCAGCCACCGCCGCTCCCGAAGCCGCCTTCGCGCCCAACTGGCAGCGGACCTTGTTCCTGATGATGGGCATCCAGCTCGGCATGAACATGGGGTTCACCGTGCTCAGCCCGGTGATGCCGCTGTTCCTGCCCCAGCTCGGCGTGCACGACCCGGCGCAGATCGACCTTTGGGCCGGGGTGCTGTCGGCCGTCACGCCGCTCGTCGCGGCCTTCGCCTCCCCGCTTTGGGGTCGGGTGGCGGACCGGCGGGGACGTAAGCTGATGGTGCTGCGATCCTGCTTCGCCATCGCCTTGTTCATCGGGCTGATGAGCCTGGTGGGCAACGTGTGGCAGTTCGCGGGGCTGCGCGCGCTGATGGGGGTGTTCGCCGGGTTCAACGCGGCGACGATCTCCCTGGTGGCCAGCCAGGTGCCGTCGCGGCGGCTGGGCTATTCGCTGGGCTGGCTCAGCACCGGGCAGCTGGTGGGCGCGCTCATCGGGCCGTTGCTGGGCGGCTTTATCGCCGACGTCACCGGCTCCTATCGCGCACCCTTCGTAGCGACCGCCGGCATATGCGCCCTGTGCGGCGTCCTCGCGCTGGTGCTGGTGCAGGAACGGTTCACCCCGCCCAAGGAGGGTGCCCGCAAAACGACGCTGCTCCAGAGCTTCACCATCCTGTCGCGCTCACCAGGGCTGTTGCCCTTGTTCGTGGTGCTGTTGCTGGCGCAGTTCGGGGTGCAGGCGGTGCAGCCGGTGGTGACGCTGTACGTGGAGCAGCTGCTGGGCCCGGTGCCGGCACTGGCCACGCTGGGCGGGCTGGCCTTTTCCGTAACGGGTATCGCGGATCTGATCGCCTCACCCTTCCTGGGCCGGCGGTCGGACGTGCTGGGCTATCGCCGCGTGCTGCTGATCGCCTTGGCCGGCGCCGCCCTGGCCAGCGCCCCCCAAGCTTTCGTGACCACCTACTGGGGCTTCATCGCGGCGCGGTTCGCGCTCGGCCTGTTCGTGGGCGGCATCCTGCCCACGGCCAACGCACTGGTCGGGCGGCTGGCGCCGGCAGGCGACCGCGGCACGGTCTATGGCGTCACCGCGTCGGCCATGTTCCTGGGGCAGTCGCTAGGCCCGCTTTCGGGCGGCGCAATCGCAGCGACGCTGGGGCTGCATTGGGTGTTCCTGGTCACGGCCATCCTGTTGACGGCCAACCTGCTCTGGGTCTGGGCCAAGGTGCCCGAGGTGCGATAGGCAACCGGCGGGATGTGGAAGGCCACGCCCCAATCTCACCGCGGCAGGGGGTTACGCCATAGAACCGGGTCTTGCGCAGTTTTGGTGATCACTCCCGCCGAGCAGACCGGGCAAACATGGAGCGAGCGCCCGGTCAGGGCTTGGTAGCGGTCGTGCGGGTCGGCCAGCCGGGCGAGCATCGGCGGTAGACCAGCCTACCCTCGTCCCGTGAGCCCGAACCCCAAACCAATCCCATCAGCACCCCACGATTTTGAATGCTCTCACTGTGAGATGGGAGGCCCGTATCCCAGGCGAACATCTGATCTAGACTGCCAAACGCCCGTACAGCGACTGCGCGTTGCCAAAAAAGAATGCGACCCGCTGCTCGGGCGACAAACGCAGCTTGAGGCTTTGCTGCGGGTCGTCATAGTCCCAGTGCGGGTAGTCGGTCGCGAACAGCAGCCGGTCCATGCCGATCCAGCCCAGTGTGTCCTGCAGGTGCTCGGCCGGGTCGGGCTCCTCCATCGGCTGGGTGGTCAGCCAGATCTGGTCGTGGATGTATTCGCTGGGCAGGCGGGTCAGCGCCGGGTTCTCGGCATGCAGCCGGCTCCAGGCGCGGTCCAGCCGCCAGGCGAGCGACGGCAGCCAGGCGAACCCGGCCTCGATCAGCACGATGCGCAAGGCCGGGAAATGTGCGAACACGCCCTCAATGACCATGCTGGCCACCATCGATTGGCATGACTGCGAATGGCCGATCATGTCCTCGATGTAGAAGCTCGGCCAGCCGGTGCTGGTCGTGGGCTGGCCGCCGTTGCCGAACGCGTGGATGCCGATCGGCAGCCCGGCGCGGCTTGCGGCCTCGTAGATCGGCCAATAGCGGCGGTTGCCCAGCGGCTCCACCGTGCGCGACAGCAGCAGCACCTGCACCATGTCCGGATGCCCGGCCCAACGCCCGATCTCGGCGACCGACGCCGCCGCGTCCTCATATGGCACGACGATCGACGCCTTCAGCCGTGGCTCCGGCGCGGTCCACTCCGCCACTTGCCAATCGTTGATGGCCCGGCATAGCGTCCCGCTGAGGTCGAGGTTCTGGAAGCCGCCAGGGTGCGGGCGGATCATCGCCAGGATGCCAAGCTCGATGTTGTTGGCGTCGAGGTGATGCGTGCGCATAAAGCCCAGGTCGCTGCCGGGCCGCCCGCCCACCGGAGGCCAGGCGTCCCGGCGCGAGGCGTCTGGCTGGCTTTTAGGGTATTGCGGCCCGCTGTAGTTGCCTTGCCGCGCGCGCGCGCCGAACAGGTCCAGGTGCTCGCGCCAGCGCAGCTCAAGGTAGGGATAGAGCATGCGGAAGTCGCGCGGGCTGTGATGGATGTCGCAGTCGGCGATGGCCATGCGCAAACTGGCTGCTGGATTCGACGCGGGGACGGCACGGACGTCGACGGTCATCGGATGCTCCTGTTACGGCCTGGCCTGCACAGCCACCTGTGGCGCTGCGGCGCTGCGTTCAAGCTCCTCCAACGGGATCGGGTCGCGCACCACGATGGTATAGAGCAGGGCGCCCAGCACCATCACCCCCGCCCCGATCCATAACGCCAGCGCGAACGACCCGGTCACGTCCACCACCATCCCCGTGATCAGCGGCGAGGCGGTGCCGCCGATATACGAACCGAAGTTCTGGATCGAGGCGACCGATGCGGAGTAGGATTGCGGCGCGATCGCTGTGATCAAGGTCCACTTGCCGGACTGCGCGAACGCCAGGAAGAACATCGAGGCCGAGATGAAGGTAAGCGCTGGGCCAAGTTCGGTCGAGTAGGCGGCGGCGGCGCAGAACGCGGCGGACGCGACATAGCCTGCGCCCGCGGGAAGCTTGCGGCTGGAAACGATGTTCATCCCGCTATGCGCCAGGCGATCGGTCGTATAGCCGCCCACGAGCGAGCCCACGATCGAGCAGGCCAGCGGAATCATCGCCAGCAGCCCAGTGTTGCCGATGCTGACGTGGTGCTGCATCTCGAGATAGCCCGGCAGCCACGTGCCATACATCCAGATGGCGTAGCCCGAGCAAAAGGCGCCGAGGATCATGCCCCACATTGACCGATAGCCGAACAGCCGCCGCCAGCTTTGCACCGTCACGGGTGAGCGTTCGCCAACCTTGTTGGCCGCCAAATACTCCCGGTCGCGCTGGTCCATGCCCGACAGGACGGGGTCGCGATACAGCGTGAACCAGCCCACCGCGCCGAGCAGCCCGATCGCGCCCATGACGACGAACATGGTGCGCCAGCCGAATGCGATCAGCAGGGCGGTCAGCAACGGCGTGCCGATCAGCCGACCGACGTCGCCGCCGATGGTGTAGAGGCCGGTCGGACGGCCACGATCCCTAGGATGAAAGAAATTTGCGACCGTGCGGACCGAGGCCGGGAATGCCGGCGACTCGAAAATCCCAAGCGCAACACGCGACAGCAGGAATTGCGTGTAGCCGGCGAACAGTCCGCCCGCCGCCTGGGCCGCCGACCACAGCACGAGCGCCCAGCCGAGCAGCCGCCGCGAGCCGACGCGGTCCACAATCAACCCGACCGGCAGCTGCGCCAGCGCGAACGACAGCGACCAGGCGGACTGCAGTGCGCCGATCCCGGCTGCGGTGATGCCGAACTCCTGGCGGATCGCGAGATTGCCGATCGCGAGCGTGGAACGGTCGATGTAGTTGAGGGCGATGGCAAAGGTGCAAAGCCCGACGGCAAGCCACTGCATCCGGCGCAGCTTGGACGAGACGTCCTGCATCGAGCTTCTCTCCCCACGAGCCGCTATTCTTCTGCAGGCCTCGTAGCACCTATGTCCGCACGTTCCATGCCCGGCACGCAAGTGCCGTCGAAGTCATCGGGGGATCTGTGGAAGCGCGCCGGAAAGGTGCATAGTGCGGCCCGATCCGGCAGCAGTCCGGCAGCGTGGGAGACCAGATCGATGCAGGTGGGCCAAACAGCGCAGGAGCCTCGCGCATGATCCCGGCGGGCGCCATCGACTGCGACATCCACCCAAACGTGCCCTCGCTCAAGGCGCTGCTGCCCTATCTCGAGGAGCATTGGCAGGAGGTCGTGCAGGCCCGCGGCATGGATGAGCTGAACTCCATCAGCTACCCGGCGAATTCCCCCCTGACCGCGCGCGCCGATTGGCGGCCAGACACCGGCAAGCCGGCGGCGACGCTGGCGCAGGTGCGGCGCGACTACCTCGACGTGTTCGACGTGTCCACGGCCATCTGCAACCCGTTATATGGCGTGCAGTTGCTGTTCAGCGAGGACATGGCGGCGGCCTTCGCTCGCGCCGTCAACAATTGGATCGCGGCCGAGTGGCTGGACCACGAACCCCGGCTGCGCGCCAGCATCGTCGTGCCGGTGCAGAACGTCGAGATGGCGGTCGACGAGATCGAGCGCTGCGCCCGGGACCCGCGCTTCGTCCAGGTGCTGCTGCTCGCCAGCGGCGACGCGCCGCTGGGCAAGCGGCACTACTGGCCGATCTACGCCGCCGCCGAGCGGCTGGGATTGCCGGTCGGCATCCACGCCGGCAGCAGCTATCACAATCCGCCCACCGCGGTCGGCTGGCCGAGCTATTACACCGAGGACTACGTCGCCCAGGCGCAGGCCTTCCAGTCGCAGCTCACCAGCCTGATCTGCGAAGGCGTGTTCACCCGCCATCCCAATCTCAAGGTCGTGCTGCTGGAATCCGGCTGGACCTGGCTGCCCGCGCATCTCTGGCGGCTGACGAAATACTGGCGCGGCCTGCGCACGGAAATCCCGTGGGTGGACCGCTCGCCGATCGAGATCGTGCGCAGCAACGTGCGGCTTTCGCTACAGCCGACGGACGCGCCGCCGACCGCCGCCGGGCTCGCGCGCATCGTCGACCACATGCAGTCGGACGAACTGCTGCTGTTCTCGACCGACTATCCGCATTGGCAGTTCGACGGCGCCGACGCCGTTCCCGCCGGCCTGTCGCCCGAGCTCGTGCGCAAGATCGGGATCGATAATCCGCGGGCCACCTATCCGCGCCTTATGGAGACGGTAAGATGAACGTCCAGAGCCTCAGCGCCTCGGCTAAGGCGGCCGCGAGCCGCGTCGCCATCGCCGACTGCGACATCCACCCGGCGCAACGTACGCCGCATGACCTCGACCCTTTCCTGCCGCGGCGGTGGCAGGAGCATGCTGCGGCGTTCGGGGCAATCCGCCGCATGGGCATGGCGAGCGGCCCGGCCTATCCCAAAAGCCAGCCCAACGCCTCGCGCCGCGACGCCTTGCCGCCCGAGGGTGGCCGGCAGGGCAGCAGCCTGGCGTTCATGCAGGCGCAGCACCTGGACCCCAACAACGTCGTGCTGGGCGTGCTCAATCCGCTGAACAGCGGCCAGGGCGTGTCCAACCCGGACCTTAGCGCAGCACTTTGCCACGCGATAAATCAATGGCAAGTGGCGGAGTGGACAAGCAAGGACTCGCGGCTGAAAGCGTCCGTGGTCGTGCCGTATGAATACGCAGACGTCGCGGCAGCAGAGATAAGGCACTGGGCTGGGCACAAGGCTTTCGTTCAGGTGCTGCTGCTCTCGCGCACCGCGGAGCCGCTGGGCAACCGGCGCTACTGGCCGATCTACCAGGCAGCGGCGGAGGCCGGGCTGCCAGTCGCAGTCCACGCTTTCGGCTATGGTGGTGCCCCCATCACCAGCACTGGCTGGCCCAGCCACTACATCGAGGAGATGACGGGCCACGCGCAGAGCAGCCAGGCCGGGCTGAGCAGCATGGTGCTGGAGGGCGTCTTCGAGCGCTTCCCCACGCTGCGCGTCCTCATGGTCGAGGCCGGTTTTGCATGGGCGCCGTCGCTGGCCTGGCGGCTGGACAAGGTGTGGCAGACACTTCGCGCCGAAACCCCGCATTTGAAGCGGCCGCCCAGCGAGTACCTGCGCCAGCAGGTCTGGTGGACTACCCAGCCGATGGAGGAGCCGGAACCACGCGAGCACCTGCTAGACACGATGGGCTGGATGGGCTGGGACCGGCTGCTGTTCGCGACCGACTACCCGCATTGGGACTTCGACGACCCGGCATATGCCCTGCCGCTCCGTATCACAGAAACGCAGCGCAGCGCCTTCTTCCTCGGCAATGCTCGCGCCGTATACGGGCTGACGGCGTGAGCCGGCACGTTGTCGCCGCCACCGGAGAAATCCCGCCCGGCAGCCGCAAGCTGTTCACGATCAAGGGACGGCCGATCGCAATCTTCAACCTGGAAGGATCATTCTACGGTCTGCTGAACCGCTGCCCGCACCAGGGCGGCAGCCTGTGCGACGGAATCGTCACCGGGCTGCTGCAATCGCCGACGCCGGGCCAATACGTGTATTCCCGCAAAGGCGAGATCATCCGCTGTCCCTGGCATGGGTGGGAGTTCGACATCCGCACCGGCCAATCCTACTGCGACCCGTCGCGCATCCGTACCAAGACCTTCGCCGTGGAAAGCACGCCCGGCGCCACCGTCGTGGAGGGGCCGTATGTGGCGGAGACGGTCCCGGTACGGGTGGAGGAGGACTACATCGTCGTCGACGTTTAAAGGTTTACCGAGTGGCTGGGCTACGGCAGGGCGATCATCACCGCATCGCCCTCGACCCGTACGGCGAAGGTCTGCAGGTCGGTTTCGATCGGCTCGCCCAGGCCCTTTCCGGTACGTATGTCGAACTGGCCGGCATGCAGCGGGCACTCGATCACATGACCCTCAAGCCAGCCATCCACCAATAGTGCGAACGCATGGGTGCAGACGTTGTCGGTGCAGAACCACTCGCCGCCCACGTGATACAGCGCGAGGTTCAGGCCCATGATCTCCACACCTATTGCCTCGCCGTCCGCCGCGTCGCTTATGGATGCCACCCGTATCCAATCTGATGAGCCACTCATGACCGTATCCTCCGACCCGAAGCTCAAGGGGATCACGCACGGTGGGCCGCGTCCAGCCTGGCAAGCTACATGAAAGACGCGGCGATCATCGTCGGCGCTGGCCAGGCCGGAGCGCATGCAGCACTTGCCATGCGCGCCGCAGGGTATGCCGGCCCGGTTCTACTGATCGGCGCCGAGGCGGAGCGTCCGCATGAGCGTCCACCGCTGTCCAAGCAGATGCTGACTGCGGCCGAGGAGCCGCCGGTGGCCTATTTCCACTCGGAGCCGCGCTACGCCGAGCACGGCATCACACTGATGCTCGGAACCGCTGTCATCGCAATCGATCCCCAAGAACGCACCGTCATGCTGCATGACGGGCAAACGCTGGCCTACGACAAGCTGCTGCTCGCTACCGGCGGCCGGGCACGGCGGCTCGCGGTTTCAGGCGGCGACCGTGTGCTCACACTCCGCACGCTGGACGATGCGCGGGAGCTGCGCCGGCGTCTGCTGCCTGGCACCCAAGTGGCCTGCGTCGGCGCCGGGGTGATCGGGTTGGAGATCGCCTCATCGGCCCATAAGCGAGGCTGCACGGTCACGGTGATCGAGCCGGCCGACCGGGTGATGGGGCGCACGCTCGCCCCGGAGATGTCGGCGTGGCTGGCCGGCCTGCATCGGGCAGCGGGAATCGCGTTGCGCCTCGGAACCGCAGTTGCAGCCGTGGCCGCGCAGCATGTGGTCTGCACGGACGGCAGCCTTGTTCCCGCCGACGTCGTGATTGCAGGGATCGGCATGGAGCGCGACACCAGCCTGGCAGTAGCAGCCGGCGTAGCGGTGGACGACGGCGTCGAGGTCGACGAGTTTGGCCGCACCAACATGCCCGGCGTCTATGCCGCAGGGGACGTTGCGGCGTTCTGGGTGCCGCGGCTGCAGCGACGCATGCGTCTTGAGACGTGGCGCCATGCGCAAGATCATGGCGCTGCCGTGGGTCGCGCCATGGCGGGAAGCGGCGTGCCCTACGACGATGTTCCGTGGTTCTGGACCGATCAGCTTGGCGTGAACCTGCAAGTGGCAGGAGTATGCGATGGCGCGGCAACACGTATCCTGCGGGGCGAGCTGGGTGCTGCTGCATTTGCAGCTTGGTACCTGGATGCGGCGGGTGTTCCGATCGGCGTCGCCGGCGTGAATGCACCTCGGGAAGTGCGAGCTGGGCAAGGAATGATCCGGGCCAGGCGAGCCGTCGACCCAGCCAGGCTTTCCGACGTGGCAATTACGCCGCAACGGCTGGCGACGGCGGTTTCGCTTTAGCAGGCTGCTGCAACACGGTCTGTGTGGTTGTCTTGCATGAGAGCATCGCCATCGCATGGAACTCTTGCGGCCAGGATAGCGCGGCCATCCTGCAGAACTCAGACGGTATAAGGTGGTGGCTGGATGCACTTTGGAGCTTGATGACCAACGGGGTTACGTCAGGGTTCGCGCCAGCAAATATGGCGTGTGCTCTTGCATGGGCGGCGGCTGGTTAGGCGGCTTCCAAGATGGCCAGCACGGTCACGCTCCGGCGAAGGAAGCGCAGCCTGTGATGGTCGGCGGGGACATGCTGGCTGTGGCGGGAGCGGGGGCGGAGAAAGTGGCGCAGCTCATCATGACTTCGACAGAACCGCCCGGCTGATCTGGGGCACTTGAAGCCGCGCATGGACCGATGTCGGCCTTTGATGCCCCGATGGTCTTGTCTCAGCTTGTTGTTCAGATAGCGGCTAGGGCGTGCCGTCAATTAGGGGGGATTCCGTTGCGGCATGCAGTCTGCTTCATAGGGGGTCTGCCTTGTGGGAGCTGACTGATGCGGCGGTGTGGTCTTCGTGACGACCAGTGGGAGCGGATTGAGGGTCTTCTTCCCGGGCGGGCTGGGTATGTCGGCGTGACGGCTTCCGACAACCGCTTGTTCGTCGAGGCGGTGCTGTATCGGTAGCGCGCGGGCCTTCCGTGGCGCGACCTGCCCGAGCGGTTCGGCGATTGCAAGAACGTGCGGCGCCGCCATGGCCGCTGGTCCAAGTCAGGCGTATGAGAGCGGATATTCCGGCACCTGGCCGCGGATGCCGACGACGAGCACGCAATAATCGACAGCACGGTCGTTCGCGCCCACCAGCACAGCGCCGGCGCCCAAAAAGAAGCTGGTGTGGACGGCGCCTGCGAGGACCAGGCGATCGGACGGTTCCGCGGCGGCTTGAGCACGAAGATACACGCGATGGTGGACGCGCTCGGCAATCCGGTCGGCGTCCACCTGACCGGAGGCCAAGCCCACGACCTCGTCGGGGCCGACCACCTGCTCCCCGGCATGGAAGCTGACGCGTTGATCGCCGACAAGGCGTTCGACGCCGACAAGCGCGTGCTCGAACCGCTGGCCCAGGCGGGCAAGGCGGCCGTGATCCCGCCCAAAGCCAACCGGCGGATCAAGCGGGACTACGATTGCCACGTCTACAAAGAGCGCCACTTGATCGAAAACTTCTTCGCCAAGTTCAAGCAGTTCAGGGCCATCGCCACCCAATACGACAAAACCGCCCGAAACTTCCTCGGAGCCATCCACCTCGCCGCCGCAGCCATCTGGCTCAATTGACGGAATGAACACCCGATCGCTCGAGGCCTGTCTCGACGCCGAGAGCTGGGCCCAGGACCTGGCGCTCATGACCGAGGACCATGTGGAAGGTATCAAGGTGTTCCACGAGAAACACTGGCCCGTGTTCTCAGGCCGTTGAAGCGTCGTCCGATCGGGCCAGTTGCGCGGTTTATGACCGTCGGGTGATGGCTAGCATTCCCAGGACCACCGTGCTCGTGATCAGGCTCATTAGGGTGCCGAATGCCGCCAGCGCGGCGTATGAGCCGTTGGTCCAGAGGTCGAGGACGACGAAGCCGACGACCGGGTTTCCCGTGCCGGCCAGCATCGACGAGGCTGTGATCTCGCCGCTCATCAACACGAACAGCAGCACCCAGGCCGCGGCCAGGCCAGGCCGCATCAGCGGCAACACGATGCGGATGAAGGTGCGGCCCGTCGTCGCTCCGGACATCAAGGAGGCCTCCGACAGCTCGCGCCCTACCTGCGCGAGCGCGGCCGTCGCGCTGAACGTGGCCTGTGGCATATAGAGTACCAGATAGGCGAGCAGCAGCAGCACCATCGTGCCCGCCAGCGAGAACGGCGGCCCTGCGAAGCTGCCCACGAAGGCGATGCCGATGATGAGGTGCGACACGGCCCCGGGCAGCTTGGTGACGCCGTCCACGAATTGGGCAAGGCGCCGGGAGCGGGAGCGATCGAGGTGGAAGGCGATCACCGCCCCGATCAGGACGCCGAGCGTCGCGCCGACGATCCCGAGGAGCACGCTATTGACGAGGGCGTTGCGGCTGAAATCCGCGGCGATTAGCCGGCTGTAGTTGCGCCACGTGAACGAAGCCGGGCGAATGACCGCCGTCCAGAACGGCTGCAGGCTGACGACTACCAGGGCTGCGAACGGCAGTGCCGACGTCATCAGCATGAACGCGATCATGACGGCCCGGGCCGGCAGGCGCCACTGCCCAAGCCGAACCGCCGTGACGCGCATGCCCCGGCCCGCGATCACGGCGTGGCGGTTCGCGCGCAGGAGGCGGGACTGCAGCCACCACGCCGTCCCGGTCACGGCCAGCACGAACAGGCCGAGCGTGAGGGCGGTCCCGGTTTTTGGCGGATAAGTCGCGGTCATCAGCTCGACGACCCGCACCGAAAGGATGGGCACCCCGGCCTGCGGGCCAATGATTACGGGCACCGAGAACAAGGTGAACGCCGTCAGCAACGAGAGCATTGCGCCCGCTGTGATCGCCGGCCTCACGCTGGGCAAGGTGATCCGGACCAGCGTCCGCCAAGGGTTGGAGCCGCTCATGCGCGCAGCCTCCTCGAGTGCCGGGTCGATGTTGCGCAAACCGGCACACACCACGAGGTACGTCTCGGGCACCAGATAAAGCACGTAGACGAAGATGAGGCCGGGCCAGCTGAAAATGGTCAGCGGTCCCTCCGCCAGGTCCAGCCCGAACGGAGCCAGCAGCGCCCGCAGCCAAACGTTCAGGAACCCGCTTCTGGGCGCCGCCAGCAACACCCAGCCGATCGCCCCGGCGATGGGCGGCACCAGCAGCGGCACGATCGGAAGCACCCGTGTGAGCCAGGCCATCCCGAGATCCGTCCGCTCGGTCAGCCAGGCAAACACAGACCCGACCGCGACCGCGATCGCCGTGCTCCCGAGCACGAGCAGGATGGTGTTGCGCAGCAGCAGCATGAGGGCCGGCTCGTTCAGGACCGCCACGATCGGCGCCGGGTCGAACCGCCCGCCCGGAAAGAACACGGCCAGACCGGATCGCAGCAGCGGGTAAAGGATGAGTGCGGTCACTGTGGTCGACAGCAGGGCAGCGAACAGGGCAAACCCGCCGGGCCGACGCCGGAGCGGGATCGCGTGCATCCCGCTACTCCTTGTCGAGCACGAGCAGGTGCTCCGGCGCGATGCTGCATGTCACCCGTATGCCGGGTTGCAGCAGGACGTGGCCGAACGACCAGACCTGCACGCGAAACCCCTCCGCCTCGACCAGGTATTCATTGTGCGACCCGAGGAAGGCGGCGGCGACGAGCTCGCCCCGGAGGCGAAGTGTTCCGGACGGCACGTCCTCTCCGATGAACCAGCGCTCTGGACGGGAGATGACCGCGACGTCGGACCCGGTGGCGCGCACGTTCTCGACGGGGACTGCGACCGTGCCGAACGCCGTCTGGACAGCGACGCCGTCCGCGCCGCGCTGCAGCGTGCCGGAGAACTGGTTCGCGGAACCCACGAAGCGCGCGACGTAGCTGGTGCGCGGCCGCACATAGATGTCCTGCGGAGACCCGAGTTGGGCGATGCGGCCGTCGGTGATGACGGCGATGTGGGTCGCGAGCGCCATTGCTTCGTCCTGGTCGTGCGTGACGTAAACCGCGGTGAAGCCGAACTCGCGTTGCAGGGCCAGCAGCTCCAGCCGGAGGTGCTCGCGCACTTTGGCATCGACATTGGAGAGCGGCTCGTCGAACAGGATCAGGTCGTCGCCACAGACGAGTGCGCGAGCGAGTGCCACCCGCTGCTGCTGGCCGCCGCTAATCTGCCCCGGATATTGCAGTGCGAGCGGGGCGATGTTCATGGCCTTGAGCATCCGGCTGACCGCGTCCCCCGCGCGGTCGCGGGGGGTTCCGCGCATCTGCAGCGGGTAGGCGACGTTCTCCCGTACCGTCATGTGTGGCCAAAGCGCGTAGGACTGGAAGACCATGCCCATCCGGCGTCGCTCGGGCGCGACATCGACGCCGGATGAGGCGTCGAACACCGGGCTGCCGCTCAGCTCGATACGGCCGGCGTCCGGCAGTTCCAGCCCGGCGATGCACCGCAGCAGCGTAGTCTTGCCGCAGCCGCTCGCACCCAGCAGGACCAGGAACTCGCCCGTCCCCACGTCGAGGCTCAGATCATCGATCGCGACGAATGTGGTGCCGTTGCGGCGGGGAAAGGATTTGCGCAAGCCCCGCAGGCTGAGCCGCGGCTGGGCGCCAGATGTACTCATGGCCAGGTCGGGAAGGAGACCAAAGCCGAGGCCGTCACCTTATTGCAGGCCGAGAAGCTTGAGCAGTCTGGGTTCGACGGGTCCGAGTTCCGGGATGCGTGGATTGATATAATTGGCGGGCAGCCCGGACACCTCGCCGTTCGGACCCATGGTCGATGCGCTGACCGGTCCCGTGAACGCGGCCTGGCCCTCGGGTGTGAACAGGAAGTTGTAGAGGCACCAGGCCGCGTTCGCGCTTATCGTTCCTTTCGAGATCAGCACCACGAATTCGTTGCCGGTCGTCGTGTCCGGGACGGCGATATCGATCGACGCCCCCTCGGACTTGAGCGGCGTGACGACGCTCAGGACGTTTGGCGCGACGATCGGCACCTCGCCGGCCGCCAGCTGCTGGGTGATCGGCACCACGCTAGGCACCCAGGTCGGCTTCTGCGCCGCGAGCCTGATCAGGAACTCGTCCCCATACTTCTCCTGCCAGATCCGGGCCAGGGCCATGTAGGAGGGCACCGAGCGCGGGTCACCCAGGAGCAGGCGGCCCTTCCACTTTGGGTTCAGGAGGTCCGTCCAGGTCTTCGGCGCATCCTTGCCGACCAGGTCTTTGTTGTAGGCGATCCCGAGCATGCTGATCGTGCTCGTCGCCGCGCCGTGGACGAACCAGCGCGGATCGAGCTTCGCCAGCGCCGGCATCTCGGATTGCTCGAAGTCGACGAACCAGCCGGCCTTCTGACCCTGGGCAATAAAGATCGGGTCGCCCAGCGTGATCAGCCCGGCATTGTTCACCCCAGCCGAGCGCTCTGCGGCATAGCGGGCCGCAAGCTTGCCAGTAACCAGACGCAGGCTCTCGACCTTCACCCCTGGAAACTGCTTGTGAAACGCGACAATCGCCGCCTGGTTACGGGTTTCCTCCTGCGAAGAATACCAGGTCAGCGTCGGGTCGGACAATGCCTTCTTGCACACGGCATCGATCGGCTCCGCAGCGCGGGCCGTGCGCGCCAGTCCGGTTGCGAGCGCCAGAACGAGCAGCCCATCGGTTATGCGTTTCGGCACAAACCCTCCCCCCGACAACTTTCATTACCGGGATTGATGACCAATTCGGTCACGCTTGCAAGCAAGCTGTCGGCGCGCGTGTTTCGTACACAACACGTCAGTGTTGCGCGGCTCGCAACGTTTTAACTTCAAGCCGAGCAGGTCGGTGCATTGATACAGGTAGCTGTAGAACTCCGTCTGGACGAGCTGGCCTTCCCCTGCACGCGCGATGCTGCGCCGGGCCGTGCAAAGGGGGGCCGCTGGGGCCGCGCTGCCCGGCGGATGGAACAACTCGGCGATTTCCATCTCCAGCCCGGCGCTGAGCTGGAGCAACTTGTCATAGGTCAGCGACATCTGGTGGTTCTCCACCTTCGACAAGGTGGACAGGGCGATCCCAGTGCGGGAGGCAACGGCTTTCAGCGTCAGCCCGCGGGTCCGCCGCGCCGCCCGCAGGCAGTCTCCTAAAATGGGCTTGGAACGGACATCGGCAGGTCGGGCGTCCATCATCCGGCTCTCCTGACACCATCATGCCATCGCCGTAGCGGGCAGGCGAGAGTTTGGCGGATACGTCCAACATTTATCCATAGCTGAAAATCTTCCTTGCGCCGCTGCCGGTAAACCGGGCAGGCTCACGCATCAGGACAGGGCAGGCCATGGGCACGTTCGACGTCGTCGTCATTGGTGCCGGGATCGCAGGGGCTGCCGCGGCCTACGAAATGGCGGCGGACCGGTCCGTCCTGGTGTTGGACCAGGAAGCGCACCCGGGCCACCACACGACGGACCGCTCCGCGGCGCTG
>JAABUR0100005059.1_pt1 | contig 17070 bp, 29 predicted proteins | sample 5560091 | NCBI WGS metagenome assembly JAABUR01 (sample SAMN10711879, study PRJNA513375) | rock metagenome | isolation source: Antarctica rocks | place: Antarctica: Victoria Land, University Valley sud | reverse complement strand
ACTGTAACAGCCCTCCGGCAGTCCCACGCTGCAGCGCCAGCCAGGCCGCGCCGACTGGAATGCGCCTGGTCTGCAGGGGCAGCAACATCGCGTGGTTCACGGCCGCGCTGCACCCGCATATTGTGGAGCGGCTGGTCATCTGCGCGCTGCCGCACCCGACCGCGGCCATGGAGAACATGGGCCTGCAGCAGTTCCGCAGGCGCGCCCGCACTGGCTCCACGTGTGCACACAGAGCAGTGCACAGCGATGCGCGCGTCCTTCTCCCAGTGCCGCCGCTGTCGGCAGGTGTCTTGCCGTGCGTCGCATGTGACGTCGCGCTGCGTGCCGCGCGGTGCAAGCAGCGGCGTTTCCGCGGCCCCGCGCGCGGCCTTGCTGCTGTGGCGCAGGCCCCGGCGCGTTGAATGCGCTGGCGCCCCCCTGCAGTCACCGCAGGGCGCTGAGCATCAGCGCAGAGGCGCGCGGTGCATGCCGCATGCGTCGGCTCTGCGCACGGCGCGCCCCGCCCAGGCAAGCACCCCACGAGCGCCCGCCCCGCTGCGCAGGTCCTGGTACATCCTCTTCTTCCAGGCGCCCGGCCTGCCGGAGCTGCTGTCGCTGGCGGCGGACTGCAAATTCGTGGAGGACGCGCTGCGCGCCGGGCCCATCGCGCCGCGCCGCCCGGGCATCATCAGCGACGAGGACATCGAGCGGTGCGCCCCGCGCTGCCGGCCGTCCCTGCTCTGGCGCCCTGTCAGGCCCGGACCGCTCTCGCGGCTCAGGCTCGTGAAGCGCGCGCCCTTGACCATCAGCGACAAGGGCGTGGAGTGCTGCCCACTCTGCTTTCACCTATTGAATCCATGTCTGAGGCTGGGGTCTGACATGCGTAGGATATGGCCATGCACCTGGCCCATGCTTGTGAGCTCACTGCTCGAAGGCACAAGCGCGAGCGTCGAGCACGCCCACACCTCGAAGACTGGGAGCCTCAGCCCCTGACGACGAGGTCCCGGTGGGCATGAGCGGGGCCCGGGGAGCGCGCCCCTGAGCGCGCGCGCGCGCGCGCGCAGGTACAAGCAGGCACTGACGCGGCCGGGCGCGATGACTGCCACGCTCAACTACTACCGCAGCTGGGTGGACCGGGAGACGCGCTCGCCGGGCGCGCGCTACCTGGAGGGCAAGCGCCGGCTGCGCGCCGGCCTGCGCATGCCGGTGCTGATGGTGTACGCCGGTAACGACTCCGCGCTCGGGCCCGAGCTCGTCAACGTGCGCCCGCGGTCAGTTGACGGAATGGGCTGCCGGGTTGACCGCGTAGGACATCCAGTGCTGAGAGTGTTGCTCTCTCTGAGTGTCAAGAGGAGTGTGAGCTTTGCAGCATTGCCTGCCACACTGTGCACCCAAAGTCTGTGCCAATGAAAGGCACTGCCTGGAGGGCCTGATGGGGCGCGGCGGCCTGCGTGGCTTTCGGGCTAGGATGAGCAGAGGCTATGTCACGCACTCAGCCTTCGCGTGGCCGCCACAGAGTTGCAGACAGCCTTTCGCATAGGGGGCAGGCCAGTGCCGGTCCCGGTCATATCGATGCCACCTGCTAACCGTGCACGCATGCAAGCACGGGCCAGCATGGCAGCCCTGCACCGCGCATGCAAGGCGGCGCAGCCGCTGCTGCAGAGCCCGCCCGCAGGCCCGGTCTCACGCCAGTGGGGGCTCCCCGGGCGCGGCGCAGGGCACCGAGAAGTACGTCCCCGACCTCGACCTGCACGTGCTGGACAACTGCAGCCACTGGGTGCAGCAGGAGCGCTGGGAGGACACCAACCGGCTCATGCGCGCCTTCTTCGCGGCCAAGCCGCTCGCCGCGCCCGCCGCCGCGCCCGCGCGCGCGGTATCCGCCTGAGCGCGGCCGTCCGCCGGTGTGGGGCCTGCGCTTGGAGGAGGTGCGTCGGAGGCCACCTGCGGAGGCGCCTGATGGCGAGGTTGGGTACCCCCCCCGCCATCGGGCAGCGTGAGGAGTGCATCTTATCTCAGCATCCTTGCATACAGCCTGCAGGTTGCCGTCGTGCGGCCTGGGCTGTAGAGCGGTGCCCACTCAAAGGTCGTGGTATTTTTACGGGGAGGCAGTGCGCCAGTCCATTGCTGGCTCTTTCAGGCTGAGTTTCAGCCCTCCCTTATGTCACTTTTGCGGGCTCTGAGGGCTTTGAGGGCCAAAAGGGCAAGCCAGGAGCCACAGCTCTGCCATGGGTTCGTTGTCGTTCGGGTTCACGTCTTCAGCAAATGCTTATGCAGGCGCCTGCCTGCGCTGTTTGGTACCAGGACTGCAAGAGCAGGAGTGTGTAGGTGTAAAAGGGTCCGTCGGTCGCAAGGCACTCGGTGCTTTGCACATTGCATGCTTGCCAGAAGACCAGGTGCTGTCCCAGGGCACCAAAGGTTGGCACTATAAACACTGCCTAGTGGTGTGAATGCGCGGCCGCGGCCATGTGTCGTCTCGCAACGTCGGGCCAATCCACGGTGCACCCCTGGGCGCCGCACGCGCGCAGGCAGTCCAGGTCCTGCACACCCTCGCGCGCAGTCAGTCGCCGGGTACTCGCGCACCGCGCTGCTCAGCCTGCAAATGGTCAGGCTGCATCGCCTGGAGCCTTGCACGGCATGCTCAGCTCCCGGACCCAGCTGTGAGGGCATCAGGTACGGGGCACGCCGGTGCGCCAGCTGCATGTGCTGCAGCGCCGCCGCACGCCAACAGCATTGAAGCGCTCCAGCTCCAGCAGGTTAGCAAGTGGTGCACCCATCATGCCATGCACCTGGCCCTTTCGCCGCCACACCAGGGCAGCCCCTCCTCACCACGCCCAGGCAGCGCCCAGCCTGCCAGCAGCGGCGGGGGGCACCTCCAGGCTGCGCACGCCCCAGCCGCGCACGCTGTGCCCGGCCGTGCGTGCGGCGGCGACGCGCTCGGCGGTGCACGCGTTGGCGCGCGGGCACAGCTGCAGGGGCGGGGCGCCCACAGCGGCAGCAGTCTCGGCCGCCAGCTCCAACACGCCGCCATCCAGCTCCTGGACGAGCCAGGCGTGTCGCACTCGCGGCAGCAGCTGCGCGACCAAAACCTCATGTGGCAGGCGCCGCACAGGTGCTGAAGCGCTGGGGCCCCCCGGTGGCGGCCTAGGCAATGCCGCATGCTTTTATGACAGTGCATCCTTCTGTTGAAGTCATCTATGCTGCGCGAGAGCGGGCAGGCGTGGGGCACCCGCATCGAGCGCCTCAGCTGGTCCAAGTGGAAAGAGGTGATGGTGATGCCCGGGACGCCAAAGGCGTCACCCGCCTGTGCGTCCGCCCTGCGCGGGCGGCCGCCTCAGCACACTTTCAAGATCTCCGTATCACGGAGACTGTGCACAGAGCCTGTTGAGCTCCGCGCTGCTGTGCACACCTGCACGCCGGGGCACCGGCGCATGCACCGGCTGGCTCCGCCCGCCCCGCGGCACGCAGCGCCTCCGCGACCTTTGCGGGCAGCTCGGGCTGCGCTGACTTGAGCTCCTGGGCAAGAGTGGCAGGATGAAAGCTGTGAGGCTATCGCATCTGGAACTGGCCTTTCCATGTGTGGCTCGCCTGCCTTCCAGCTGTGGGTTCTGGGTGACGTAGGAGGCAGCCTGCGCTCCGTGGACCGCGCATGTGATGCCCGCCACAGCGCACAAGGCCGTGCTCAGCCTGAGGCAGTGAGCTCACCAGGTGCAGGTGGGCCTCCGCCAGGAGCGCCAGGACCTCGGTCAGCAGCGGGATGCGCTGCCCCGCATACTCGGCCGCAAACCAGCTCCCAGCGTCCAGGCGCCGCAGCTCGGCCGCGGAGAAGCTGCTCACCGCGCCTGCACACCAGGCTCCCAGCCGGCTCAGGTGCACCCGGGCCACACCGAGGACGCCCTGCCACTCTGCGGCAGCGCTGCCCTTCAGGTCCGCGCCGCGAGCAGCACCAGGCTCACCGGCCCCGTCGGTGGTCCTGTGCAGCTGCTCGCCATGGATTATCACAGGCACGCCGTCGGCGCTCAGCTGGCAGTCGGTTTCTATGTGCCAGAAGCCCTGGTCCGGCGTGTCACTGTGAGCCTGTTGCGCGCTGTGCAGCACAGTTGTGAGGCGCTGCTGAGCGGTGCGCGGCCCACCTGCTGCAAGGCTGCAGAGAACGCTGCCACGGTGTTCTCTGGTCGGGAGGCAGACAGCCCACGGTGTGCGATGAGCGCGAACGCCGCGCTTTCCACATGTGAGTCGCTCATTGCACCCAGCGCTGTGTAGCAGTCATGCTAAACTGCAGGTGTAGTGTTGGTATCAGGCTGTCCTGCGCTGCACACAGCGGCTGGAGAGCGACATTGCGATCTGACTGGCCTCTGCAAAGGGCACCCCAGACTTGAGCACCTCAATGCCTTCTCAAGGAGGTATGTGCGTCAAGCGCAGAGAACCGAGCAAGCAGGTCCTGCACGTACAACATCAGGTGTGCTTCAACTTTCCCGCGCGGTGTCGACCATCTGCCAGCTCGCTAAGGCGGGGCTTTTCAAACGGTGGGCTCAGCCCTAGAAAGCTGGAGCAGCGCGTCTCGAGGCAGAGATCAGCAACATCAGTTCGACACTGGCCTCTCTGCACCATTATACAGCACACCAAGTGTAGAGCCAACTGTTGCGGACGGCTGTCTCGCTGTGGCACTACACCGCTTCTGCACGCTGCATTGGTCACTTCGTCAGCGTGTGACTGTGGCGCCGCTTGAGCCAGAGTCCGACACCTGCTGGGCTGAGCGTTTGCGCTCCTGGCCGGCATATTCGCACCAAGCAGTACTGCGGCTGGCCTGGGCGGCCCCCACATGTGCGCACCCGCGCCCGATCGCACGCGAGACAGTGACTGGCTGCATTTACGCTGCCCTGGCTGCGCAGGGCAGGGCTTCCAGTGAGCCCCACGCGCACGCAGGTTGCCAGCGAGGACCATAACAGCTCACGCCCCTGCTGCAGGGCCAAGTGGGAGGACCGGGATAACCGCTGGATTGTGGAGGAGCGCAAGGATGGCGCCAACGTGAACGCGTGGCACTGGTCCGAGCGGAGCTGCCTGGCGTGGTCGCGGCAGCGGCTCGGCGAGCTGCTCACCGGGCTGCCCGCTGAGCTGGACCCCTCGCTCGGCCACGCCCGCGTCACCGGCGTGAAGGAGCTCACCGGCGAGGCGCGCCCCGCACGAGCAGGCGCCTGTGCGTTGCGTGCGCGCGCGCCCGGGAAGGCGCAGCGGCCGCTGCTGCCAGGTCCCAGCGAGCTGCGCGTGTTGCCCCACCCTGGCTGCAGGCGTGGTCGCAAGCTCGCCGGCAAAGAACAGTTGCATACACAGCCGCAAGCCTCCGCGGCTGCCTCGTTGCTGAGCAGGGCCAGCAGGGGTGCGCAATGTGCTTGGCAACAGGCACAAGCCACCCTGCGTACCTTTCAGGGGGGCGGCCATTTGGTGATGAAGAGAGCTGTGCCTGGCGCGGCGGCAGGCATTTATAACGGTAAGGAAAGGCAACAAGCGGCTCGCCGTCTACGACCTCACCCTGGTGCTCGCTTGGGCGGGCCGCTGGGAGGTCGACGGGCAGGAGGTAACGCCTGCCCGGCATGCTGCTCCTCGCATCATTGTGGCCGGTGCCTGCACATGCAGCATCCTTCCGTGTCTGGGGTCTGCCCCGGGTCTGCAGGTCAACTGCCGGGCACCCTGTTTGGTCAGTAAGGGCAGAGCACCAGCAGCCCGCGCCACAGGCGCCCTCTGCAGCCTGGGCTGCAGCTGACCTGTGCGGCGCTCGGCGGGCTCCGTGGTTGCATGTTTGAGCATGGCGCGCGCTGCGTAGGTGAAGGGCGAGATCAGGGTGGCGGAATTCGCGCTAGCGAACGAGCCCGAAGATTACATCTTCACGTGCACGGCAGACACCTCGGCCGGCACCGCGGATGCACAGGCACGGCTGCTCCCTCTCGGTGCATAATATTCTCGGCCCGGCGTGCAGACTGGTTTTGCCCCAATTTCTTTTAATTGTGGCACAAAGTGCTTCGGGGGGCCAGCAGGTGACTGGCTCAGTGTGTTCCTCACTTTCTGTGGCATACACGGGTGATCAGGGCTGCAAGCACACTGGCAACCTTCCTTGGCTGCCCTGCGGTTGAGTCGCACAGTGATGCGGCCTGCGGCGCATGCGCAGGCAAACCTGCGGGCGGCCATGGCGGCGCAGCGCGAAAAGCTGTACGCGCTGCTCGAGCGGTATGTGGCAGAATTAGGGCAGCTGTGATGCGCGGGGCAGGCGCGGGTCGGCCGCCGCGTGCGGCCCGACCAGACCGCCGCGGACCAGCCGCGCCAGCGGCAGCGCAAGCGCCTGCCGCACGCTCCTGGCGGCCGCAAGCTGTCCCACCCAATCACAGGCTGCTGGCCTTCCAGGCTGAGTGGTCTAGAGAGCGTGCGTGCAGAAGACAGTGAGACCTGGCCAGGGACTCGGACAATTCACCGTCCTGGCAATTTGGCGTAGCTTGACAGGCCATGTGGAGGTCACCACGGGGTGCAACTCTGACTTGCACAATCCCGCACCAGTCTGGCTTGGGCGCAGCAGGATGGGTGCTGGGTTGCATGCCAGAGCCGCTACTGACGCATGACATACTGTGCCGAGGCCGTTGCGCAAGCACCGGACCCCGCCGGTGACCACAATGACAGACTGGCTCGACATGCCGGGAGAGTGCTGCCCTTTCATCACCTTCCCCTGATGCGCAAAAGGCTCTGAAAGGTTCCGCAACAGCGCAACTCAGCAACAGCGCAAATCAACGGCGCGCACAGCACACCGCTCTGTTTGCCATGAGACGACTGTGCAAAAGGTCTGCAAACACTGACCCGAGGAGCACAGGCAGACCAGGCCGCTTCGACTGAACTGCCCCCCAGGCGCATGCATTCCGCAACAACACGCATGGCTAGCTGGCTGACGTGCTCCACAGTCCAGACTTGAGCAACAAACAGCAGAAGAGAGCGCTAATGCCCTGCCTACAGCCACACAACACAGACTTTGTTCTCGACAACAAGACAATGTCTGTCAGACTACCCCAGTAAACAAGGCCAAAACTACCCCAACATCACAAGACACACAAGGCGATGCGCCGAGTGGGATAGAGCAGCCTTGAACCCAGAAAACGTGGCGTCAGCGCCAGCGCGCGCTTTCGAGCATGACTCGTCTAGACCGCTGCCACGGCTTGAGAGCCCCGACACATCACTGCACCTCTGCAAAGGGCGTCTGGTCGCAGCCGAGCGCCAGCGCGTCGAAGTGCCGCCCCGACGGCGAGTGGCGCACAGCTGGCGGCGGCGGTCCGCGGTCGCTGCCGCGGCTGATCTGGCGCGACACGGAGCGCTTGGGCTGCGTGTCCATGTGCCGCGGGCACCGGCGCACCACCTGCGCGCCGCCGCCCGCCACCCGTGGGACGCGCGGACATGCTGCCATGCCCACCCCATGCGCGTGACAGGCGCATTTGAGCGCGCGAGGTCCTCTTCCGCCCTGCTTGAGCCCGTTGCGCTGCTGCCAGGCATGTCATCCGAGGATGGGCTGCCGCGATGTCAGTCAGCGGCACGGACTTCCCAACACAGACTTCCCAGCACGCCAAATGCGGCAGGCCATGCTGTCTGTGCCTGCTGACTTTCAGGCAACGGAGTGGCAGCGCTTGGGCAGCATTGATTGGCACAGCAGCTACCTATGCCTGCATGCAGCGCTGACACCGCCTCCTGTTGAGAGAAGAGGGGTTGCAGCAGCCGAGCACAAACAGTTGGACAGTCACATGCTCGCTCGCCCACGCCACCCCTGCCCATGCACAGCGCATGCAGGCCACGGCAGCAGCGGTCGGTGGCAAGCGCATGGTCTGCACCACCTGGGACCGGCTGTGCTCAGCCAGGGCGTTCAAGGGTTACAGCTAGGATTCAGGCGCGCCTGGCTGCTGCAGTGCACTGCGCCGTACATGGACGTGATGGGCGTGAAGTCGATGATCTGCACGTCGCCGCGGAAGTGGCTGTCGCGCACGATCTGGCGCGCCGTGTGCGCGTGCACGCTGATGATGCGGCTGTTGCCCAGGTTGAGCACGTTGCAGCCGTACAGCTGCGCGCGCGCGCCGCAGCGCGGCGTCAGGCGGCGTTCCCGCGCCCTTGGCGGCGTGGCAGCCGGTCCGATGTGTCACGCGGGCTCGGCAGCGAGGCTGGAATGACGCATGCTTCGACGCGCAATGAAATGTCGCATGCCTGAGTTTCCATGCCACGGACAATACCGTTTGATGCCATGCGCAATGCAGCCGTCGGCCGGTGCGTGCCACGGCCATGATGCATGAGCAAGCACCCTCCCGCCAGCCTCAGACTACGTGCAGACACCCGGACGCGCCGGCTGGCACCCGGAGCGGCCTCGGCGGGGGGGGCGGGGCGCGCGCCAGCTGGTCCGCGCCAACGACCGGGATGATGTGATAGCCGTTGTCGCGCATGTAGTCGGCGAACTCGACGCCCTGGCGCGACAGCGCGTATGGCTTGCCGGGCTCGGGGCGCGAGTACTCGTCCACCAGGCGGCGCGTGGGGCTGTCCTCGCCCATCATCTCCTCCAGCATGAGGCACACGTCGTCGCCCAGGATGCTGAACACGCAGTCCAGGTGCATGCGGTCCTGCGCGCGCCGCGCGCGGCGCATCGGCGCGCGCCCCCGTTTTGCGGGCACGAGCGCGGCTGCACCGCGCGCCGCTCTGCTGCAAGGCAGCAGGCAATTGGGAGTGCAGGGGGATGCTGCCCTCCGTTGCGCGGCGTGCAAGCGGGAGGTCCTTGCGCCCGAACACGACAAGCGAAGCAGCATGTGAATGAGTGCGCGGTGACGGTGGCGCGTCGGCTGGAGCTATGTCGCTCACGAACGCACTGCCCGCATCCGTGCTGTATCAGCCCGCCCTCCCACAAAACACCACCTCGCCTGTTTGAGCCCCACTGTGATAAAACCCTCTGTTCTGCTGTTGCCCACATGCACATCTCCAGAGGCTGGCTGCGCTGCTGGGCGCGAGGGCGGCCAGCAGGCGCGGCGCCCCGGGAGCGTGCGCCCCGGGCGCGGCCGCGCGCGGCGGCGGGCGCGCCTGGTGCTGCTCAAAGTCGTCGCGCACGACGGCCAGCCGGCTGGTGCCGAGCAGGTCGCCGTCCATGAGCTGCCGCGCGGCCTCGGAGTTGCTGCGCAGGCCGATGCCGACCAGCGCCAGGTCGCGTCCGGCCGGGAAGAAGTCGCCGCCCTCCAGGAAGCCCGGCACCCGGATCTCGCCCACGACCGGCAGGCCTGCGCCGCGCGGCCGGCCCGCTCGCGCCGCCGTGCTGCGCGCCGGCGCCGCGGCGGGCGCGTCGCGCCCGCCGCAACCCGGGCGGCCGCCGGGCGCCGCGTGCCCGGCCAGGCGCCCGCCTCGGACAAGCCCGCAGGAGCCGCGCCTGATGACGCTCGCCTCTATTCGCCGCAGGCACATGTCGCCCACGAGCTTCCCGGGTGGGGCGCTCCCGGTCCGCAGGCGGGCCCCGGGCGCGGGCGGGCACGCGCACCCAGCTTGTTGAAGCAGAAGCGCATGAGCTCCACCTCCAGCTGGCGCTGCGGGCTGCGCAGGCGGCCCATGACAATGCCGCGGCAGGTCGTGACCTGCGCGGCGCGCGGCTGCATGTGGGAAGCAGCCTACTTGGTGCAGGCCCGCTCACGTGCTGCGCCCGCAGCAGCGACGGCCGCCCAAATAGGACCGCGCGCGCGCTTGCCTGTCTGTGCGCAGTCGCTCCGTAGCCAACTTGCTCTTCATTAGGCCAAAGTGCGCATCCCAAAGCGGGATCACTGGGCGAGCGGAGCGGCGCCGGGCAGCCCCCGCGCAGGCCCGAGCGCAGGCCGCAGCGCCACGCGGGGCGCCCGCGCCTGCTGGTCGCGCGTGTAGACCAGGTTGGACAGCGGCTGGAAGGTGTACGTGGCGGACAGGCCGGTGTCGCGGTACGAGGGCGCAACGTGCACGGTGGGGTTGATCAGGATGGTGTCAATGAGCTGCGCGATGCTCATGTGCTCCAGCACCTCGCGCATGTACGCATCGGTCAGGTAGTAGCGGTCCTGCGCGCGCGGCGCCGCCGCGTCGCATCAGGCCCGCGCCGCGCGCTCCGCTGGAGCGCCTCCGCTGGGGCAGCCGGGCGCCAGCGCGTGCCGGCGCGCGCCGGCACCGCCGGACAGGAACGCGCGGCAGGGGGCCGGGCGCTCGGGCGCCGGGGCGGTGCACGAGCTCAGCGCCGTGCCGGAACACGCCAGCCCTAAGACGCGCTCCGTCCACTGCGCGCCTGTGCCCCTTTGCGTGCGGGCGACTGCTGTGACAGCAGTGCATGCGATCTCCGCCCGCCTGTGCTTCCCTCGCTGCCTCCCCCATGCCCCAGCGCCCGCGCTCCTGCGGCTTGCGCGGGCCTCAGGCGCATGCAGGGCGCATCATCGACTTCCTCGTCGCGCAAATGCCCAGGCTGCCCACCACACAGGCGCCCGGGTGCACGCAGGGCCACGATGGGCACATGCGCACCTCCTCCGTGAGGTCCTCCACTGTGTGCCCCTCGGCGATCTGGTACACCAGCGCCTTCATGGCCAGCTCCTCCAGCTCCACGCGCGCGCCCACTGCGCCCGGCAGCCCCGTTCGGTGCATGACCTATCGTCATTCCGCTTGCGCGTCCTTGCCTGTCGAATTGCGCCTCGCTACCAACACTGCGCATGGAGCCCGAAGGACCTCACAGCACAAGTCTGAGAGGCGTCACAGCACAGCCGTCAGGCAACTGCCACGCTCCTTTATGGCAACGCGCCTCCACTACCCGAATCCTCCTAACGTTAGCACAAGTGGTCCGTATATACTGCACACCAGCGTCTGCTCTGTTGCAAGGAGCGCCAGACAGCTATGAGCATGCGCGGAGGGGGCTGCTGTCTAAGCCATCAGAGCCCATGACCTAAGGTAACCCTCCTTCCTGCCGCCGCGCGGCACCACCGCGCTGGCAGCCAACGAGCGGCGTGCGCACTGTGGTCCCCAACGCCGTACGCCATCACGTCCCTCACTGTCAGCACCTTGACGCCAGCCTCACGCATTACGCGCCGGAACTCAGCATGCGCCGCCTTTGCTGTCTCCAGGTTGACTGGCCGCTCGTACAGCGAAGCCCTGCACGGTACAAAATGCACTGACTTGCGGCTGAGGGGCCGGCTGCTCATGCAGGCTGCTGGTGCGTTAAAGCAAGGTCGACGAGCACTGGTGCAGGTGTGCGTCTGCCAACAAAAGCAGCGATAGAGGTATTGAAAACACCACTGTAACAATGTGTTGCGAGCTCCACGCAGTCACAGTGCCAGGCAGTCTTACACACAGCACACGCCGCGACGCATACCTGGGGTGCAGGCCCCCCATCATCAGCGACGTGCCCTCAGGCTCGCACACCAGCACTACTTCGGCCATCTCGTTCTCGTGCTCCTGTATGGCGCTGTGGTGGTGGTGCGCTGACTCGTGCACAAGCACTGCCCCAGAGCTGCGTGACTGCAGCAAGTCCCGCTTGGGCACCAGCGTGCTCTCAGGTGCCACCGCCAGCACGTCCCGCATTGAGTCCGAGTGTGGGATGGTGCCGCCATTGGCACGTTCCCGCATGGCTCCTGCCTTTCACCGACCTGCGTTCCACGGCGTACTCTATATAGTTCGGGGAGGTGAGAGCAGCTTAAGCTGCATTCACGTGCTGAGCGGAGGAACTGGCGCTCAGCGGGTTAGGGTCGTGCTGGGCGTGCTGAAGACCCGAGCAGCTCTGCAAATCGAGCATTTTATTCATTCATTCTGGCTGGCGATCAGGCTTACAGGTCATCAACATACATGATGTCCATGATCATCATGGCATGACGGATCACGGTTGACTCTCTTGTCGGTAGAGTGAAAGCCGCTGTGCTTCTGATGCTTGCTGCACAGCCTGTGGCAAACCTGGGCTGCTGCTTGTAACGAGGATTACGCGCAGCAGGCAGGATGATAAGCGAGGCGCAATCGCGCTGGGCTGCATAGCCGCTCCAGGCATGATTTTATGGAATAGCTAGGGCGGCCTCGGGCCTGCTACCTGGCCTGACTGCAGCCGCTGCAGTGTGAGGTTAACAGTGGCACACCGGATGCCGACCTGCAGACATGTGGGGAGCTCGAGGGAAAGAAGGAGATCGCCGAACCGGGCCCCACTCAGAGAGAAGTTGTCATAGCTCGCCATGCGCTGCTCGGCTGCAAGCAAGGTCAGGAGGTGCTTTTTGCTGCCTAAACACAACAGGTACTGCAGGCGCTGCAAGGCTGGTTCAGTGCGCCACCATGCAAGGGCCCCATCGCCAGGGGCCAGTGCTCGCCTGCCCAGGCGCCCAGCCTGGCAGCGGGGTGCCCTTGGCAATGGCCAGCTACCCCTGGCCGCCCGCAAGTCTTCGTGCCGCCCTTGGCGCGCCTGCTCCCTCCAGACAACTGCGTCTCGGCGCGCCTGCTCCGCCTGCGCTTGGTGCGCCCGCTCCTCACCTGCAAGTGACACCCGTACCAACTCCACTGGGGCCCGACCTCGGCCTGCGCGGCCTCCGCCAACCGCACACGGCCAGGTCAGAGTGGACCCACACGCTATGTCAGAGTGAACCAAGCCCGAGCACAGCACCAGGCAGCAGTGTTGACATCAGACACACCGCTTCGCTCGACGCCCACGGCTCCCGTGCGCGCTTGCGCTGCTGGCCGCTCAGCGCGCCCTGCTAAGCGCTCCCCGCCGCCAGGTTGGACCCGACGCTGCCCGCTGACGTGCTTCTGGTGGCTGGCGGTGCAGCTCTGCACCGCTTGACAGCCCTGGGCGGCGGCGGCGCCTCCTGGCCAGCGCTACCGTCCGCGTCCTCGCTGCCGCTGTCGCTGCCGTCCTCAGAGGACTGATCGCTTGCACGCTGTGCAGCATATTCCCGCAGCACCAGCACCAATTGCCTGCAATTGCGCAGCACATCTTGCAGGTCTTCCTCCTCGTCGGACGAATCCTGCTCCTGCCGGAAGTCTTCTTCCAGCGTTTGCTCCATCCTTAAGATATACAACCGCTCTTGATTGTACCAGCATGCCATAGCTATCAAGAGAAGATCACGCACACCAGGTGGCACCATGGCTCTCTGAGCAGTAAGAGTGAAATGCAAGGCCAGCTGTTGCAGAATTCAAATGTGTCTGAGAGTGAAAGGAAGAAGATGAGAACTGCGTCCTGTACAACCATGGGACGGCCATCAGTCATCGAGCCAGGCAACTGCGGCTGGGCCGCATACGTAGACGACGTTCAAAGGCGGCGGACGGAGGAGACAGACATCGCCTGTGCAGCCCGCACGGAGCGTGTTGATGAGGCTAATAACGCAGGTGCACGCCGCTTTGCTCACCACACGTCGTTGCGCTGCTGTGCCCGGACAAACAAGCACTCAACAGACGCGGGGACAGCTCAAGCCAGCGCTCCCCTACGGACCGCCAAGGCTAGCCTGTGCACAGCGCGCCTGCGCACGCGCCTTCCAGGAGCCGGCCTATGCCCCGGAGGGCACAGGGCCAGCGCAGGCGCGGGGCAGGCTCTTTGCCAACTTCACGGTGTACAAGGGCAAGGCCGCTATGGCGCTCAAGGTGCGGACGACGGCCGGACGTGCTTGGCCAAGGTCGGGGGGGTGTGGCACGCAGATGACAGGACGCCGCGCCGCAGGTCATCAAGCCGTCCTGGCAGGCGACGCCTGACGGCGACTACAGGCTGGCCAGAGCGGGCACGGTGCTGCTGGAGCTGGCGCCGGTGGTGTCGGGCGGCGGCAGCCAGCCCGGCGAACGCAGGTGCGCGCACGCCTGACCTCGCCGCAGCACCACCCGCCCCAGCTGCGGTCGCTTGAGGCGAAGACGAGCGCGGGGCAGGTATAACTGGGCGGACGGCAAGCAGACGTTCGCGCTGTCCGCGGTGGAGCTCGGCGCCCTGATCGACCCGCCGCCTGACGGCATTAAAGACATGTTCCACGACCCCAACATGGGCAGCAGGTGAGCGTCCTGCTGCGCTGCCGGCCCGCCGTCCGCTCAGCACGGCACGGCGCCGCACGGCGCACGCGTGCCCCGCTCGCTGACAAGGCTCTGCCGTGTGGCAAGCGCAGCGGCTCGGGGCAGGTGACAAAGAGCCTGGCCTTCAAGCCCATGCCGAACGAGGTAACCCGGCCCCCCATTGCGCTGCATGCATGTATGCCACACGGCTGCATGTGTATTGCATGGCTGCATGTATGTCGCACGGCTGCCCTGCGAGTTTACCTGCGGCTGCCTTGAGTGAGGCTGAGTGTCAGTGCAGTACCCCGTAGTGCCCCGCAAAGGCACATGCATGTGACGTATGTGCGTCCTCCTCAGTGACCTACGCGTGGGCGCGCAGCCCGGGGGCTGGTTCCTGTCCCTGTCCGTGCGAGAGGGCCGCGCCCAGCAGACCAGTCTCGGCGTGCCCGTGTCCCGCGCAGAGTTTGCCGTTATGCGCGCTCTGGCCAACGTGCGCCCGTGCTTGGAGCTCATGCTTGCTGTTCACAGCGCTGCATGCGCCGCTGGCCATCCGTGCCCAGTGACCGCGGTGCTTGTCCTGACGCCATCATATCGCAGCTCGAGCGCGCTGGCTATCTGTCTGCCAAATCTGCCAAAGAAGCCACGCGCTCGTGTGGGGATGCGCAGCACATCATCCCGTACCTGCTTGGCTGGAGCGAGATGATGGTGCAGACCCCCAACATCATCTCTGGCGCGGCCGGCCCGGAGAGCGGCGGCGGCCCACCTTTCTAACCCAGCGAGGTCCAACAGTCTGCAGGCTGCGCCTGTAAAGTGTCCAGCGTTGCTTCAGTGTGTTGTGCGCCAGCTGGTCATGTCGCAAGTGGTCGCCACATTTGGCTTCTGACTTAGAGAGTGTGAGGAGAGGGCCCAGCAAATATCGATGTTTGCTATGCTGTTTTGAGTTGTGTTTCAACACACTGAGCTTGTGCTAGCCACTACAGGGGTCTGTAACATACCTCACTTCGTGAGGCTTGTAGAAAGACATCAAGCCTTCCTTCTTTCACTCATTGGTCTATTGCATGTCATGCCTCTGCCATGAAAGGAAAGCAAGAACAAAGGGAGCATTCAGCCGAGGTGCCCACACGTCCCTGGCAATCCTGACAAGCAAGAGCTGCACTATAGGGCCTGCTGGCAACCTTCCTGCTCTTGAGGCAGCCCAACCAGCCAATAGCGCTAAAAGTGGGGGTCGGACAAAACATCGTCCCGAGGCTGCTAGACCAGCGCCGTATTGGACGCGAAGCATGTAATATACAGACAACCAGCTGGACGTGTGCGCTGGCTGAAAGCCTCCACCCAAGCATCCTTGTGGGCCTGCTGCCGGCCCAGAGTCATCACCCGACCTCCTAAGATTCCACGATGGTGTTTGGACACTGCCAAACTGGTCTCTGCGCGGGCGCCATCCCTTGAACAATGCTGAGAAGCTACAGGGCCCAAAATAGCACGACAGTGCCACCCTGGTAACGATACACCTACAAGAGGCGAGTGCGTGCAAGCCCCAGAGCTTGACGCCTGGTGTCTATTGGCTTGGCGCCTTGACAGTGACGCCTGTCAGGACGCCCGCTTGGCAACAACGCTTACGCGCGCGGCGAAACCCGCTCTCCTCACCCATCTCCACGCTCCTCACACAGGTTGGGCGGCCAGGCGCGCCGGCCTGTCCCAGGAGCCAGGCGGCCCCTGCAGGCGCCGCAAGCTCCGCCACATCGTTGGGGACCCCATGGACCAGGCAGGGTAAACCTGGGTACCCCCCTCATGCGCCCGCGCACAAGCCCTTTGCAGCGCGCTAGGGGCTGGAGGCGGCACCCGCGGCCGCGTCCGCCTCCGGCCGCACCTCCTCCAGCCGCCAGCCCTTCGGCGTGGTGGCGCCGTCAAAGTGCACGATGAACTGGTGAAACTGGCGCAGCGCGGGCCGGTGGCCGATGGACAGCATGGTGATGCCCTGCTTCATGCAGGCGCGATACAGCACCACCTCGCCGTCCGCGCTCACCTAGCGCCGCGACCCGGGCGCGCGCGACGTCAGGACCACCATAATCAGTGGTCCAGACTTGATGGCGCTTGCAGGGCGCTTGCAGGGCTTCGGGCATCCATCGCACACGCCTCTATGGTACAGAGCGACCCAGGCGTAACAGCACAGATCATGTCTGCGGTTGCCGCAGAGCGCAGCAGGGCTAGGCACAGCTTTTGCAGCCGAGCGATTGGCACCGCCGGCGGGACCAGCGTGACAGCAGGCGCACGACGTGCTGGTTGCGGGGAGGCCGGGGGGGGGGGCGCACCGCGGAGGTGCACTCGTCCAGGATGGCGTAGGTCGGGTTGTGGAAGAGCAGTCGGGCCATTGCAATGCGCTGGCGCTCGCCTGCATGACGTGGCCAGGCGGGCGATGAGAGGATGAGCTGCTGAAGCGCTGCACATGGGTCAAGCAATGCAGTGCTGCGCAGCCCTATCAGCCAGACTGCAGCCGGCAGCCGCGGCTGCAGAAGGGAGGCATGCCCAGTGCTTATGGCTGCAAATTCCTCATTCACAGCGTACCGCCGTGCGCCGCGGCCCAAACACAGCCCAGGCCAGACATTGCTTCCTCTTCCTGCCTGGTGCTGACCTCCCATACGCCCCCTTGGTCACGGCTGCAGCCACATGCGCCTCGCCCATGCTGTCGCCGCTCCGCAGACCCTGCCTGGCGCTGCTCACAGGGCGGCACACACGCCGAACAGCAGCTGCCACACGCCACGCTCCTCGGCAATCCCCGTGACGCGTCCGGAAGTTATTAACCTATAGGAAAAGGAAAGCGCCTATTGTGCGGGCCCAGGCGGGCGGCGGGCGACCAGCACGGGGGCGCGCGCACCGCCGGAGAGCGTCTCATTCCAGTTCTGCACCTGCCACCAGCCGCTGCCGCGGCCGAGCAGGTAGTCCAGCTCCACGGCCTCCAGCGCGGCGCACAGGCGCTCCTCCAGCGCGTCCGGCGCCAGGTGCGCGTGCGGCATGTGCTGGAAGCGCGCGCGCTCGGCGCCGCTCGCCGCCGCCCAGACCGCGGCGGGCGGGTGCGGGTAGAGCAGCTGGTCGCGCAGGCTG